>Ga0209777_10007403_pt1 | contig 12192 bp, 9 predicted proteins | sample FrelakmetHBP12HB_FD_187147 | JGI IMG/M metagenome (GOLD analysis project Ga0209777, IMG submission 187147) | Freshwater lake sediment microbial communities from the University of Notre Dame, USA, for methane emissions studies -HBP12 HB (SPAdes)... | ecosystem: Environmental > Aquatic >... | reverse complement strand
CGTTTCCTTATACGCAGCAGTTGATGACCTTATCTCATCACCATGAAGGGTCTCCAGCACTGGACTGCTTATCCTCCGCTGCATGCCGCCCCTGCTACCCCGGAAGATCATCCAGACCATTTCCGTTCTCCCTGTCTGGATGCATCGGCCTTCCCCTTCTGTCCACAGAGTCGGCATCTCCTGCTTTAGTTAACGAGGCTACATCTGGGTTCACTCGCGTTACGGCCTGCGGCTTTGCCATCGGGAAACTTACGACCCCTGATTACTCAGACGCCGCTTCCCTGTGCTACCGGGGTGCACGGACAATTCCCCGGACGGGACTTTAACCCGCTGGATAATACAGTTGTTACTGCGAACGGGCAGCGCCCTATTTTCTTTTCTATTTAAGAACAGTAGATTTGCTGACAATAAAAGGCAGGCAGGGGCTTTAACACCGCTTCTGCTTTTCTTTTTGCAAGCGTTCTTCCCTCATTTTATTCTGAAGAAAAGCTTCTTGACATGATTGGGCAATTGGTATACTCACCAGGTAAGTTACCATTGTGGAGGCAGTATGACAGAAGCAGCAGTAAAGGAAAATCGCAAGGAAGTCATTTTTGATGCAGCATTAAAATGCTTCAACAAAAACGGCTACTACAAGACCTCCATGGATTTGATTGCAGAAAGCGCGGGCATGACTAAGCGCGGTTTGTACTATCATTTCAAATCAAAAGACGAGCTCTTTATCAATCTGTTCAATTACATGAATGACCGTTTTTATGAACAGATACCCCCCGATGCCGCGCACATCCAGGACCCGGAGGAGCGGCTCATGCTGTTTGTTAAAATTGCCCGCACCGTGCTTGCCGAGCATGCTGATTTTCTGAAATTTTCCCAGGAGTTCATGTCCATCGGCATGCGCAAGCCCAAAATCAGAAAAGTAATGACCTCTTATTACAAAGAGCAGGTTGAGAAAGTATGCAGGACCATTGAGCAGGCTGTGACCATGGGCAAGTTTGTGAATGTCGATCCCCTTAAAACGGCGCGCGCCATCGTGCTGATAACCATGGGGGCATTCAATGTTTATTTTTGTCTGGATGCTGATTTTAACCTTGCTGACCAGCACTCATTTGATATTGAACAGATACTGCACTGTCTAAAAAAGCAGTAAAAGTGATGCGTGGCCAGTCGTTAGTGATTTGTGAATCGTGGTTGTGCTGAACGCTGAAGGCTGATAGCTGTCAGCTAATAACTAATGGAGTCCACATGAAAACCGCTTCCGAAAAGATGATTGTTGTTGATTTAACCAGGAAGAAGATAAAGGTCGTGCCGATGCGCAGCGACCTCGAGCATGACTACATGGGCGGCGAGGGAACGGGAACGCGGCTTGTCTGGGAAATGGTGCCGGCAGGCATTCACCCGCTTGAGCCGAAGAACACCATTGTTTTTGCCGCTGCCCCGCTCAACGGGACTATTTTTCCGGCCGGGCCGCGGGGCACCATCGTATTCAAGTCCCCGGAAACGGGAACAATTTCCATGACCAATATCGGCGGAGGCTGGGCAGCGCGCCTGAAAATGGCCGGGTATGCCCTGTTGGCGGTGACCGGCAGCGCGAAAAAACCGGTCTATCTTTTTATCGATGATGACAAGGTTGAAATTCGCGACGCCCGCAAGCTTTGGGGCAAGACCATCCCTGACATGCAACAGATAATCCGCGATGATCTTGGCGACGGAAAAATAGAGGTAGTGGGCATCGGCCCAGCGGGGGAGAACCTGGTGCGCTTTTCCAATATCGCAAACAATATCCGCTTTGCCGGCAAGGGCGGCAGCGGTGCGGTTATGGGCGTAAAAAAATTAAAAGCGATTGCTATCAGGGGCACGGGCACGGTCCCCTGCAGCGACATCTGGTGGCTGAGGGAAATAAGCTTCGAGATTATGAAGGCCATGGAGCAAAGCCCGCCCATTCAGATGCTTAAATCCGGCAGTTCTGCCGCGTTTAATCAGGCCGTGGCCGAACTTCAGGACTTCGGCTACAAGCATTTTCAGGAGGGCGGCTTCAAGAACGGGCATAAGCTCTATATCGAAAACATCAAACGCAATGTCGATCAGGAACACCGCGCCTGCTATACCTGTCCCATCGGCTGCGGGGTCATGTCAAAGGTGACCAAAGGCAAATTCAAGGGCACTGAAAGCAGCGGACCAATGGCCGAGGCATACTGGAACTGGGGGTGGAAGTGCGGCATCACCGACATAGGCGCTATCATAAAAATAGCAAAGCTGTGCAATGAAAACGGCTTGTGCGTCAACTCAGCGTCTGAACCCATTGCCTGGGTTATGGAGTGCCAGGAGAAGAATCTACTCTCAACCGAGGAGACGGGTTTGCGCGTGAAATGGGGTGACGGCCCTGCATCGGTAAAACTCGTGGAGATGATCATCGCGCGCAAGGGGTTCGGCAGCGTGCTGGCTGAAGGCGTCAAGAAGGCTGCGGAGATGGTCGGCACCAATACCGAGGAACTTGCCATGCACGTCAAGGGCATGGAACTCGACGGGGATGAGTGGCGGCAGAACAAGGCTTCGGCTTTGACTGCCGCGACATCCGAGCGGGGAGCTTCGGTGGTGCGGCCGTGGGGCTTCCCCATCGACATGGGTATGCTCTTCCCGGAAGTTACCGGGCTGAAAGAGAAACCGGACCCGGACAAGGAAGAAGGCATCGCCGCATGGTACAAGCCCTACAAGGAATTTACCGTCGCCTCCAACTGCATGGGCATCTGTCTGTACCCGGGACTGTTCAATATTCCCAGCCCTCAGCAGACCCTTGACGCTTTCAAGGCGATAACAGGCAGAGCTTTGAGCCTGAAAGATTACCTGAAGATCGGCGAGCGAACCATATGCGTGCAGCGCGCGTTCAATGCCCGGGAGGGATTCACCCGCAAGGATGATACGCTTCCCAAGCGGATACTTAATGAACCCATAAAAGGAGGCAGGTATGACGGCAGGCGCATTAGAAATTTTGATGCCATGCTTGATGACTATTATAAAGAGTCAGGATTTGATAAGAAAACGGGATGGCCGACACGCGCTAAGCTGAAAGAGCTGAACCTGCAGGATGTGGCAGATGTGTTGTACAAGAAGAAAAAATAGTACTGCAAAGGAACGCCAATGAAAGACAGCTATGACGTAATAATTATCGGCGCGGGCATGGGCGGGCTCTCAAGCGGCGCGTGGCTTACCCACATGGGGATGAAGGTTCTTGTTCTCGAGCAAAACGTGCAGGTGGGCGGCTGCTGTTCAAGCTATAAACGCGACGGATTCAATTTCACCCCTGCCGCGTCCATCATAACGGGTACCACGAAAAAAGACGGTGTGTTCGAACGCCTGATAAACCGGCTGGGCATCACCATTCCATTCATTCCGTTTAATCAGGGCTATCATGTACATTTGCCGGACTTTGACTATTACCTTTACTCAGGAGGAGAGCACGCACGAGAGCAATTAATCGAGCAGCTCATAAGAATTTTCCCCCATGAGGCGCAGGGCATAAGGGCTTTTTTTGCAAAACTGGGGAAGCTCTATGCGGAGATGGAGTATGCCACTTTCTTCGGCACCGGTCCGAAGGATATTGCCCGCATTCTGCTGAAGTGCCGGACACTTCTCTTCAATATGGGCAAGGGAATCCTGCTGTTTGTGGACGACTTTGTTAAAGACCCGAAACTCAAAACCGTTCTGTCTATCAACTCAACCTGCTGCAACCTCCCGCCGTCACGGATGTCAGTGCTGGGCATTGCAGGCCTGCTGCTTGAAGGCGGCCTCTCAAATCCCCATGTGAAGGGCGGCGCGATTGCAGTGCCTGAAGCTTTTGCTAAATACATCCGCAGCAACGGGGGCGATGTACTGCTTGGCACGCAGGTGGAAAAGATTGTTACGGATAACGGCACTGCAACCGGCGTCCGCGCAATAAAATCCCCTCTTGCTCAGGAACAGGGATATAGCCAAGGCATAGCAGATATCCGGGAATTCAAAGCAAAATACATTGTTTCCAACGCTGCTGCCCGGCAGACGTTCATGAAACTTGTCGGCGCTGATAAACTCCCTGACAAGTTTACCAGCATGCTTGGCCGCCAAGAGCCAACCCCACCATTCTGCGCGCTGCTCCTCGGGCTCAATATGGATTTAAAGAGCAGGGGATTAATTCCCGCGCTGCATATACATAGCTCAACCTATGATACTGATGAGCAGTTCAGAAATGTCGAGGCAAAGATTTTAAGTGAAAACGGTCCTGCCCCGTTTTTCCGGTTCCAGCTTGCACCGTTAAGCGATCCAACCTCCGCCCCGCAGGGCAAGACCGCGCTGGTTATCCATGCGATACCAGCTCCCGTTACAGGCTGGGAAAATCCTGATGTTGAGAAAAAAGTTGCTGATGTCATGATCCGGCGGGCAGAAAAAATAATCCCCGGACTTTCCAAAAATATAACATATCAGGAGTTCTGGTCACCAACCACCATGAACAAGTACCTGATGTGCGGCACTGACGCGAGCATGGGCTGGGCTCTTTCGCCGCAGCAGGTGGGACCGAAGCGATTAGCGCAGAAAACACCGGTTAAGAATCTGCTGCTGAGCGGTCACTGGACCGCACCGGCAGTGGGCGTGATGTCAACCGTGGTATCCGGACTGCAGGCGTCAGGGATGATACTGAGGTCAGAGGGAGTGAAAGAGCCGCTTGCGGATATCGGCATCAGACAGGGTGTTGTGATGTCGTGATAACCCGGATTGCGGCAGCGCGTCAAAAGACTTAAGGCTTTATTAACAACTACATAACAGGAGGTTACTATGAGGCCAAATCAAAAAAACAGGCAGCGTGATGACAGCACCATTGACAGCAGCAGGAGGAGTTTTTTAAAGGCGCTTGGTATTACAACAGCCGGATTAACGACTCTTGGTCTGACCGATGGCTTCACAGCCACTGCGCAATCGCAAACCGGTTTGAAAGCCCTTGCCGGCGGGCCGAGCAGTTTCATGGATGAGTGGTACTGGCTCAAGGTGCGCATGCAGTTTGTTTTAAAACCTGATTTAATTTACTTAAACACCGGTACCGAGGGCGCGATGCCCCGGATTGTTCTTGATAAAATGCGCGATTATTTCAGGCAGTTTGCCTCATTCCCATTTGATGCCATAGTATACGATCCGCTCTTGGGTTCAGGACTGGATAAAGAATATGAGGCTCTTGCGGAATTTTTTGGCGCTGATAAAGAAGAAATTGTCATAACCAACAATACCACCGAGGGCCTGGGCTGGGTTTCCAACGGGCTGGAGCTGGCAGAGGGTGATGAAGTGCTTTCCACCACCCAGTTCCGGCCTTACAGCTCCTGCTGGCAGGTGCTGATAGACAGAAAAAAAATTACCCTTACCGAGGTTGAGCTGCCCATTAAACCATCAAACAAGCAGGAGATAATAGACCTTTTTGAAAAAGCCATAACTCCCCGGACCAAGGTAATGACCTTCTGCCATATTAATTATACCAACGGGCTGCGCATGCCGGTCAGAGAGCTCTGTGACCTGGCCAGACAGAATGGTATTATAACGCTGGTAGACGGCGCCCATGCTCCGGGGATGCTGATCTTTGACCTACATGAACTCGGGTGTGATTTTTACGCCGGCTCTTTGCACAAATGGCTGTGCGGCCCTCCCGGGACCGGGGTCTTATACCTGCGTAAAGATATGGTGCAACACCTGTGGCCTACCGAGTGCGAGGCATATACGGCAGGAGCAGGGACTATAATAAATTGCGAACATTTCCGGGGCCGCGGCCAGCAGATAACCCCGGCGATTGCAACACTGCTGGATGCGATTGACCTGCAGAATACTATCGGGAGAGATACCATCCAGAAACGGATTCTTGCCTTAAATAAGTACTGCAAAGAGAAAATAATAAACGAATGGGGCGCGGAAAAACTTTTATCGCCGGCAGCGGATAATGAAGATTTGTGCACCGGCCTTGCTGCTTTCAACCCATTTGAAACACCCTACGCAACGCAGCCTAATAAAATAAGCGCGGTTTACAAGGCGCTGTATCAGAAAAAAATAGCAGTACGCACTATCGGGTATAAGGAAAAACACGCGGATGAAAACGGCATTTCAGCACTGCGCATTTCAACGCACCTGTATAATAACTACGACCAGATTGACACCGCGATAGCAGAGATAAAAGAGATTATTAAAACTTTGTAAAAGTATATTCCGGTAATCGACAGGAGCGCAAAGCTGATTATTTAATTGACCGGGATACAAACGACATGGTTTCAAAGGAAGCAGTGCTTGCCGCCATCGCCGCGCCGATGCAGCGCTACCGGCAGAAGATGACCCGCGATCTGTCAGACTGGCAGCCGATTGAAGATGCCGCAGAGCTGCTGCTGCAGGGCAAAGACATGCCTGATGACGAGCTGCACCCTGATTTCAGGCCGCTGGTAAAAATGATGCGCCTCATCCGGGACCTGACCGCGCAGTCTGTTTGGGACTGGGGGCATCCGGAGGTGCAGAAGACATTTCTTGAGGTTGCCGAAGGCCAGATATTTACGCTTTTTTCCGAGACCGTTGTCGATCTTCTCATCGCGATACTGGAAAGTGTACCTGTCAGGACTGTTGTCGAGGCCGGCACCGGTCCCGGGAAAGTTACCGCCCGTTTGTGTGCGGAAATGGTGCGCTGTCATTTTGAAGATGTCGCGCTGATACTATCCGACAAGCTGCCGGCCATTCATCAGACTGCTGCTGCATTACGTTCCGCGTTCCCGTCGCTTGCCATCTCGGATTTTGTCTGGAATATCCGCGAAGAAGCTGACCCGAAACTCCAGTCCCTGCTTAAACCGCCGGTGCTTGTTTTTGAACGCTTCTGCCTTCCCTATGCCGGTCACAATGCCATTGAGAACATCTCCGCTATTGCTGATATTCTGCTCGTGGTTGACGATTTAAGCCTCACCGGCACCAAAGCTTCCTTTGATTATCTGTATGAAAAAATCGGCACGCAGTTTTTAATATTTGAGACTGCCAGACAGCAGCTCGAAAAATATTTCTCTCTCGTTCACGCATGTGATATGGAAACCGTGAAGGCGACCCGCTCCCCGGTCACTACCTTTACTATAGCGATTAAATGACAGGTGGAAATCGAACCGTATATAAATAACCACAGCGTTAAGGAAGGAGATATGCATGAAGCGAACATCACGGACTATACTGTTTGCAGCGGTTCTGCTGCTGGCTGCCGGTACCCTGGGCGGTTGTCTGTCGGAGAACCAGCTTATTACCTATGATGAGTTGAAGTCCCTGATTGACGATGGTGCCGCCATGGAAAACACAACCATTGTAGATGTCAGAACATCGGCAGCATGGAAGGCGGGGTATATACCGGAGGCAATTAATATTGAGTATGATGCGGTGCTGGACGCCTTCGGCAGCCTCAAAGACGGCGGAGCAGCACTTACCTCGATAGTAACCAACAAAGACGGAACGCTGGTCATTTATGGAACAGGCACTGATAACGCTTCCCTGTTTGCCGCACGGGCCATACAATCAGGTTATACGGATGTAAAGTTCTATCAGGGAGGTATTACTGACTGGCGCGAGAGCCATGGGGACTATTTGTATATCCCTTATGAGGGCTTCAGGCAATGGTACGATGCCGCGTGCCCCTTCACTGACAATGAAAACTATCTGGTCGATGTGCATCCTCCGAGCCTTTATACAGGGTACGGCCATATCCCGGGGGCCATCAATATCATGAGCAAGTATTTTGCATCTGTCGACCCCGGCAGCTTAAAACTAATAACCGATATTATCAGTAACAGGGAAGCAACGATTATGTTCTACTGTTTGGGCGCAACCTGACCGTCAAGCCGTAAATCGGCACGTGATGCCGTATCACTTGGTTATACCAGAACCTATGCTTTTGTCGGCGGCTGCCAGGAATGGAAGGCAGAGGGTAACACGCTCTGTCAGGGCGAGAATAAAGGCTCTTGCGCTGAAAAATAACCGTTACCATGCACCATTAATAGGGAGAGCACTCAGTGCAAATATTTTCTATTGTATGTCTGTGCCTTCTGTTCATCATCCCTGCCTGCAAGCCGGTCCCGCAGGACACGCTGACACTGCTTTACACCAGCGACACCACGGGGCAGATAGAACCCTGCGGGTGAAACACCAGCCCCGTAGGGGGGCTTGCCCGGCGGGCAAGCTATATTAAATCCGCGCGGGTGTCAGAAAAGAATGTCCTGCTGCTTGATGCCGGGAATGTTTTCGGCTATCCCGGAGTGCAGTCACGCCTGAAGAGTGAAACTGCCGTGGAGGCCATGTCCCTGATGTCATACGCGGCGCTCAATATCAGCAACCTTGAGTTCAGCTTTGGCCTTGATTTCCTTCGTGATACCACACAAAAGTTTCAGATACCAACCCTCAGCGCCAATATAGTCTATGAAGACACCAATGAGCCGGTAACAGAAGCAGCCCGTATTATTTCATTCGATACTTTCACGGTGGGCATCACCGGAGTTGTCGGGAAAAAATATGAAACAAACATTCTGCAATCCAATGCGGAAAATGCCCGGCCGGTAAACGTTATTGATGAAATGACCGCACTCCAGCAGCAGGTTGATGCCATCAGAGGCGATGTTGACATACTCATAGTTCTTGCCAACACGGGCGTGGAGCGCGCCAAAGAAATCGCAAAGCAGATATCGGGGATTGATGCCATCGTCTGCGGGCACGGCGCTGATGAAATAAAAGCGCCCTACTTTATCAATGGCGTGTACGTTGTCAAGGCTGGTTATGATGGCGTTGATGTAGGCAAGCTGATTCTGTCCCTTGATGCGAGAAATAATATTATTGACGCATCGGGAACAGTGATAACCCTTGAAAAGACCATCGAAGAAGATCCCGAGATTCTTACGCTTATTGATGATTACCACAAGAGCCTCAAAGCGCACGCTGATGAGCTGTTCGATTTTGTACCGAGAACTCCTGCATCGGGCGGCGCTTATGTTGGTTCAGAGACCTGCGCGGCTTGCCATGCAAACCAGACACAACAGTGGAACACTACCGGCCATGCGCAAGCCTTCAGCTCCCTTATCATAAAAAACCAGGATTATAATCCGGAGTGCGTTATCTGCCACGTGACCGGATTTGGTTATACGGGCGGCTTCAAGAGACCGGATGAAAGCCTGGACCGGGCTAATGTCCAGTGCGAGATGTGTCACGGGGCCGGCGCAGAGCATGCTGCACAGCCCGCTGCAGGGTATGGCAGAATTTCAGCGCTTATCTGCATCAACTGCCACACCAGCGACAGAAGCCCGGATTTTGATTACGCGACATATTATCAAAAAATAGCGCATTAACTGGATAAAAATATCGATGCGGTTTTCTATCAAGGCTATTTTATATTCCCGTTAAAAAGGAGAATCATACATGAATTTAAGAAATACTGTTTTGAAAATATGTTTTATTTTATTTCTTATGTTTTATACGGGCTGCTCTGATGAAGCACGCAATCAAATTGCTGACGTGATTCACGATAAAGTTTTAACCGTTGACAGCCATGTTGATACACCTCTGCTGCTGGTGGCTGAAAATTATGATTTGAGTATCCGACATGAACCTAAACAGATTATTGATAAGCTGGATTTCCCTCGCATGGAAGAGGGAGGGCTTGATTCGGTGTTTTTTGCCGTTTTTGTTTTCCAAGGGCCGCGCACTCCTGAAGGCAACGAGCAAGCAAGGCAGACTGCATTGAAAACCTTTACCGCCATTCAGGACAGCCTTGCACAGAATAGCACAGTTGCAGAACTGGCATTGACTCCAGATGATGCCTATCGACTGGAGAATGAGAAAAAACGGGCTATATTTATCGGCATGGAAAACGGCTACCCGATAGGCACTGATTTGTCACAAATAAAAGGTTTCTACGATCTCGGTGCCCGTTACATTACGCTCTGTCACATGAGTAATAATGATATCTGCGATTCATCAACCGACCCCAAGGGCCCTGAGCATAATGGCTTAAGTAATTTTGGCAAACAGGTTATCGCAGAAATGAACCGGCTTGGAATGATGGTTGATATCTCCCATACATCTGACAAAACAGTTCTTGATGTGCTTGAGACATCCGCAGTTCCTGTCATTGCCTCGCATTCGAGCGCACGCGCCATCTACGACCATCCACGGAACCTGCCTGATGAACTCTTACAAAAGATTGCCAAGAAAGGCGGTGTTGTTCAGGCAACCATAGAATATGTGAAAGCCCCCGATCCGTCTGATCCCCAAAAGTTGCCCACGGTGTCAGAGTTCATTGACCATATAGATCACATAGTGAGCGTGGCGGGTATTGACCATGTAGGCATTGGCACTGATTTTGACGGCGGCGGAGAACTTGCGGATTGCTATGATGTAAGCCAACTGGGTAACATAACACGGGAACTGGTTAATAGGCGATATACTCCTCAGCAGATACAGAAAATCTGGGGCGGCAACATAATGCGTGTTTTTAGAGAAGTACAGAAAGCCACATCAAAACAATAGAACAAGATAACAGGGGTGAAAATTCCTAGCTCCATTACATCAGCATCTGGAGATAGATATGAAAAAAATAAGGGTAGTTATAAAATCATTATGTATGGTAGCATTGATTGCAGGCCTTTCCACCGCTTTTATCGGGACAAGCGTTGCCTGCAGAATCTATGGCGTAATCTCAAACAATATTCCTGACGGGCTTCTGCAAAGTCATCTTATAACTGAACCAAACTCGATAAAAAATCTTTCTAAAGAGAAAAATGGGGATGGCTGGGGTATAGCGTACTTAATCAATTTCGGCGCTAAACCCATTATCGAACATGGAGCCGAGCGGGCATATCATTCACAGGGCTATGATAGTGCAGTCTCTTCAATGGCTTCCAGGCAACTAAAAATTGCGCTTACTCATATCAGAAACTGTTCTTCTGGCTGCTGCGACCATAACAATGAGACAATACCCAACCCTCATCCATTTTCCAGAACTAAAAATAACAGAACCTGGCTTTTTATACATAACGGATTTGCGGATAAGGCAGCGCTCACTAATCTTATCGGAGAGGAGTACCTGAAAAAGAATCCTCCCGATGGTTCCGGTATCCCGCAATGCAATCCGGGCAATCTTGATAATATCGTCGACTCAGAGCTACTGTTCCTGTTTTTGCTCAAGAATATAGAAGCTAATAATTGGTCGGTAGTAAACGGAATTGTTGATACCGTTCACCCACTGCAGGCTGACTATTTAAATTTCATACTGACCGATGGTTATACCATATGGGCATACCGGAAAGGCTTTGAACTGTGTTACAGCTATGATGCACAGAGAGGGTTTACCGTTTTAACATCCCAGCACCCATCAGCTAACAAGGACAACTGGATTGATCTTGATAACAACGAGCTTGTCATCGCACCTGTTAATAGAGCACCGGAAATAATAAATCTGTCTACCTGCGGCGACGGAGCTGATGATCCTTACGAAATGTGCGACATTATTAACAATAACTGCGAGCTAAGCCACGGTCAAAATTGGAAATGTAATACCAGAACCTGTCAGTGCGAATTAACTGGAGATGTAAATTATGACGGAAAGGTTGACTGGCAGGATGTTTTTACTGTATTCAATTTAGCCCTTGGAAACGGTGCTTCCACAGGTGACTCGGATTGCAACGGTGATGGGACGGTAAACTTCAAGGACGCGCTGTGTGTTATGAGCAAAATGCGCAGCAGGTAACGCAGGAGAGAGCTGAACTCCATTGACAAAATATACTTTATTCCTCATATTATAAACGTTAAGCTTTCCGATTATATGCATCTTATATTAAACGATAAAAATGCATGCGAGGAGTCATATATGAGTGTGCCAGGGAAGCTGGCATTAACAAGCTGGGCAATCCAGCCTGAATAAAGGTTAACCACCAGTTCAGTACGGAACTCCGCATGCAGGACGGTAACGGGCTGTATGAAGCCGGAGGGAAGGAGGAAGTCAGCCGCAACGCAAGTGAAGGTATTGAGCCCCGAAATACTCCATGTTGCACGAAGGCCAAGGGTTTCATATCTCTGAAGCCGGAAATGATAGGCGCGATAGGGTGAGCGCAAGGAAACGTGCCGGGGTCTAAGTCCGTGGCGGGCGACCGAACTGTTGATGCCGGAACCTGGGAGAGCCAATCCGTT
>Ga0209777_10007402_pt1 | contig 12192 bp, 10 predicted proteins | sample FrelakmetHBP12HB_FD_187147 | JGI IMG/M metagenome (GOLD analysis project Ga0209777, IMG submission 187147) | Freshwater lake sediment microbial communities from the University of Notre Dame, USA, for methane emissions studies -HBP12 HB (SPAdes)... | ecosystem: Environmental > Aquatic >... | reverse complement strand
AGGATTATCCAAGAAGCCTAACCATAGCAGGCCGGTCATCCAAGAGGTATGATAGAAGAAGGAGGACGGCCATGCGGGTGAAGCAAGGTTTGAGGCGAGCCGCGGGGTGGACGCTGATTGTGGGGGCCTTTGCCCTGATGGCGGCAGGTTGCGGACCGGAGTACATTTACTTTCGGCCCGCGGAGAATCCGCAGGGGGCGTCGCCCGGGTGGGTGGCGCAGGGCAAGTATCTCCTGCCTCCGGACACGCGACTGGTTTCCGTTGACATCAGCGCCCGCGGGGTGATCGAAAAGGAAAAACAAGCCGAGGAAACGCGGTCGCTCGAGGTCCGCTTTACAGTCCGCAACCAGGGGCCGCAGCCCTGGACGCTCGACCCAGCGACGGTGAAGGTCCTCGACGACGAAAATCGCATGACGGCCGGCGCGCAAGCCTACCAGGACAAGTCCCCGATCGGCGTGATTACGGTCCCCGGAGGAACGCGGACATCGCTGGTGCTGATATTCACCCTGGCCCCCGGCATCCGCTTTGAGGAACTGGGGTCGCTGCGGGTGATCTGGCCTTCCCGATACGGCGACAAGGCCATCGAGGGCAACACCAAGTTCATCCGCATCGAAGAAGTGACGTACTACTACCCGGACAACTACTACTATCCCTATTACGGGCCCTACTACGGGCCGTACCCGTACCCCTACGGTCCGCACCCCTACGGGTACGACCCGTGGTATAATGACGGCTTCTACGGCTACCGAGGTTACTACCGCCATCATCACTAAGTAGTCCGTCACAATTGAATCTGCGGGTGCCACGGCTGCGCCGTGTGCAGCCGTGGTCGTGGGCAGATAAGCACGGCTGCAAACTGCGCAGCCGTGGCACCCGCATAATCACACCCACATAATCAAAGTTGACGGACTACCAGGCGCGGCGTACGGTAAGACGTGCCGAAAAAAAACCGGCCGCCTCGTCGAGAGGCAGCCGGTTATTTCTTATCTGGTCGAGTCGTCGTGCAACGGTTTACGCCTGGCCCTCCGTAGGCTTGGGCGTCTCGGCCTTGGGCGTTTCGGGAGCGGGCGTCTCGGCCTTGGGCGTCTCGGGAGCGGGCGTCACGGCCTTGGGCGTCTCGGGAGCGGGCGTTTCCGGCTTGGGCGCCTCGGGAGCGGGCGTCACGGCCTTGGGCGTCTCGGGAGCGGGCGTTTCCGGCTTGGGCGCCTCAGCCGGCGGGGCCTCGGCCGGCGTTGGCTCGGCAGCCTTGGGTTTGCCGACGCGCTGGCGTTCGGTGCTGACGGGGGGTCCCCTCTTCGGCCCGCGTCCGCCGCGTCCGCCGCCCGGCCTGCCGCCGCCACCCGGCCGTCCGCCTGCGCCACCAGGGCCGCCCGGCCCGCCGCCCATCCGGCCGCCCATGCCCCTGCCCGCGCCGCCTTCACCCTTGACACCGATGCCCTCGAGCGTCTTCGGTGCGTCCTTGCCTTTGACGCTCGTCGTGTGGAGCGTCAGGGCAATGGGGGGCTTGCGCTTCGGCTTGGTGGCAACCGTCTTGGTGACTACCTTGGCGGCTTCCTTGGCGGCCTCATCGGCCTTCGTGACGGCCTGCCTGGCGTCCCATGCATATTTCTTCTGGAAGCGTTCGACGCGGCCGGCGGTGTCGATGAACTTCTGCTGCCCGGTGAAAAACGGGTGGCAGTTGGAGCAGACTTCGACCGACAGCGTGGCGACGGTGGAGCGCGTCGTCCACGAGTTGCCGCAGCCGCAGACGACCTTGCACTCGACGTATTTCGGATGAATTTCCTTCTTCATGGTTCAGCCTTCCTTGTGCGCGACTCTTCGGTTCGCAAAAAGCAGGGATTATAACGCCCGCCGGGCCGAAAGCAATAGGCCACTACTTCGGCTTCTTCAGCAGGCTCTGGATAATCTGGTCCGCCAGGCCGTACGCAACGGCCTCTTCGGAGCTCATGAAATGGTCGCGGTCGACGTCTTCCTCGATCTTCGCGATCGGCTGCCCGGTGTGCTTGGCGAGAATCTCGTTCAGGCGGGCCCGCATGCGGAGGATCTCCTCGGCCTGGATGTTGATGTCGGTCGCCGTGCCGCGCGCCCCGCCCAGCGGCTGATGGATGAGGATGCGGCTGTTGGGCAGGACGAACCGCTTGCCCTTGGTGCCGGCGGCCAGGAGGACCGCGGCCATGCTGGCGGCCTGGCCGAGGCAGTAGGTGGCCACGTTGCATCCGACGAACTGCATGGTGTCGTAGATGGCCATGCCGGAGGTGATGACGCCGCCGGGGGAGTTGATGTAAATGGCGATGTCGGCGTCGGCGTTCTCGTTCTGAAGGAACAGGAGCTGGGCGATGATGAGGTTGGCCATATCGTCCTCAATCTCGCCGCCGATGAAAACGATGCGGTCCTTAAGGAGGCGCGAGTAGATGTCGTAGGCCCGCTCGCCGCGGCCCGTCGATTCGACCACCATCGGGACTAATTGGTTGTGCGCACTCACGGCGGAGCCTCTTTTCTATTTCTTCACTTCCGCGGGATGCTCCAGCACCTCGTCCACGAGGCCGTACTCCTTGGCCTCCTGGGCGCTGAAATAGCGGTCCCGTTCGGTTTCGGTCCGGATCTTCGCGGGGTCCTGGCCGGTGTGTTCGGCGAAGATCTTGATCAGCGTGTCCTTGTCGCGCAGGACTTCCCTGGCGGCGATGGCGATGTCGGAGGCCTGGCCCCCCACCTCGCCCGCCGGCTGATGGAGCATGACCTTGGCGTGCGGCAGGGCGTAGCGCTTGCCCTTCGCGCCGCCCGCCAGGAGGAGCGCCGCGCCGCTGGCCACGAGGCCGATGGCGTAAGTCGCCACGGGCGAATCCAGGAACTGCATCGTGTCGTAAATCGCCAGGGTGCTGGAGACGTAGCCGCCGGGAGAATTGATGTAGAGGCTGATTTCCTGGTTCCGCTTCTCGCTCTGGAGATACAACAGTTTCATGACGATGCTGTTGGCGCTGACGTCGTCAATCACGCTCTCCAGAAAGACGATGCGGTTCTCCAGCAACAGGTCCGACAGCGTCAGGAACCGCTGCTGCTGGTACTGGTGCATCATCGCCAGATCAAAGGGGCGAACCAACCGGCTTTCGCCTGCTCCCGGCTTCGGAAGGTTCTCCATTGCCGTCGATTCCTTTCGCATTTCCCGATTCAGGATTTCACGGCCCCTACGTGTTTAGCGTGTCGCCGGCAAGCCACAATGCCGGCTGTGGCACGGCTGGCTCGTCCAGCCGTGGGGAACGTCGCCGGCCTTCGCCACGGCTGGACAAGCCAGCCGTGCCACATTGCTGATGCTGATGCTGATGCTAAACACGTACTACGGCCTTTCGCCCCTGAAGGCGAGGCGGGCGGTTCAGGTGGACTCGACCTCGCCCCCGGCCCCGGCCTTTGTTTCCCCGGCGGCCTCGGGCTTCGCCCCGGCCGCAGGCTCCAACGCGGTGATCTTCGCCTTCTCCAGGAGCATCCGCGTGACCTTGTCGTCGCGGATCTGGCTGCGGAGGTTCGCCAGCGCCCCCTCGGCCTCCATCTCTTCGCGCAGGCGGTCATCGCGGCGGCCTTGCTGGACGGCCATGAAGCGGACGCGGGCGTCGACCTCGGCGTCGGTCGCCTCGATGTTCTCCTTCTTGCCGATGGCGTCGAGGATGAACATCAGCTTCAGTTCGCGGCCCGCGCGCTCGGTGCTGGCGCCGCGGATTTCCTCGAGGCGCTTCTCGATCTCCTCGACCGGAACGCCGCGATACTGGAGGCCCGTGACCGTTCGCTGCAGAAGGCTGTTGGCGTGGCGCTTCGCCAGTTCCTCGGGCAGGTCCAACTTGACCTGCGCCAGGAGCCAGTCCTGGACGGCCTCTTCCTGGCGCTCGCGAAAGACCTGGTCGCTGCGGCCTTCCAGTTGGCGCCGCAGGGTCCGCTTCAGGGCGTCCATGTCCTCGTGGTCGGCGGCCGCGAGGAGCGCCGCATCGTCGGGCAGCGCCACGCGCTCGATCCGGTTGACCTTGACGCGGACCTCGGCCTCCTTGCCGCGGAGGTCTTCTTTCTCGGCCGTCTCGTCGATGGTGATCTTGGTGGTGCGGGTCTCGCCAGCCTTGGCGCCCGCCAGCAGCTCGCCGAACTTCTCCAGGCGGACGCCTTCGATGGCGATGGCCGCCACCGGCACGCGGGCGCCCTGGCGGTCGAGGACCACCAGGTCCCCCACCCGGATGGCCACGTCGCCGGTGATGATGTCGTTCGCCTTGGCCTCGCCGCCGGCGGGGACTTCCTCCAGGCGGCCGTGCGACTCGCGCAGGCGCTCCAGCGCCTGGGCCACGTCGGCGTCGCCGACGGTCGGCTGCTCGACGGCGACCGGGATGCCGACGTAGTCGGGCACCTGGAATTCCGGCCGGACCTCCAGGTCGATGGAGAAGGTCAGCGGCCCGTCATCGGGTATCGTGATCTTCTCGGGGTCGAGGTCGGGCTCGCCCAGGACGTCGAGCTTCTGCTCATCGAGGGCCTTCTTCAGGGACTCGGAGATGAGCTTGATGCGGGTCTCTTCCTCGACGGCCTCGTGGAACCGCTTCTCCACCAGCCGCCGCGGCGCCCGGCCGGGCCTGAAGCCCGGCACCTGGGCCTCGCGCTCGAGCTCCGCGTACCGCTCCTCCAACTTCGCCTTGATCTCCTCGCGTGAGAGGGTGATGGAAAGCCTCTTCTTGCACGCGGCCAGGGTCTCAACCTTCACTTCCATTGCGGACGGCTCCTGTCTATAGAGTGCGACCCCTGCGACACTGAACCAGTCTAACGCGCGGGGGGCCTGTCGCCGGGACAAAAAAGCGGCCTCGCTGGGGCCTTTAACGACGGCCTGGCCAGAGCCGCTCAGGCGACAAAAATGTTGGAGCGGGCGATGGGACTTGAACCCACGACATTCACGTTGGCAACGTGACGCTCTACCACTGAGCTACGCCCGCTCGCAGCCTTGAAAGGGTCGTCGGGACCACCCTTCTCGGGCCCACCGAGCAACCATTACCAATAGTATAGGCCGAACCGGGTCGGATGCAACCACTTTTTCGGCCGAAATTGGCCGCTTAGTCTTGGGCGCTCCGTCCCTCGCCGGGTGGCACGGCCACGCTGTTGCGTGGCCGTGTTCTCGCCCGCGAGCACGTGCATGGTCACGCAACAGCGTAGCCGTGTTCCACGCCGGGCGGCTTGCACGGCCACGCAACAGCGTGGCCGTGCCACCCCGCTGACCCAGGTTCCAAGCGCTAGAGACGAGGCATTACCCCCTATTCGGCGCCTCCATGCGCCTCTGCGGCTTGCATGGCCCCCCGGCGGCGGCTAGAATCATCGCGCGGCAAACGCTTTGTGCGAACGTTGGGGGCAGCCATGCTCGGTCTCTTCGATTTCCTGCGGCGGAAAATCCGCAAACGCACGCCCAGGCGCCGGACCGGCGATCTGGCCGAGAAAGCCGCCGAGAGGTTCCTGCGAAAGCAAGGCTTCCGCATCATCGCCCGCAACGTCACTTATCCGCAGGGCGAAGTGGACCTGGTGGCCGTCGAGAAACGCTCGGGCGCCCTCTGTTTCGTCGAGGTCCGCAGCCGCACGCTGACCGACGGCAAGGCGCCGGAGATTTCACCCGAGGAAACCGTGACGCCGGCTAAGCGGCGGCGGATCATCCTGGCGGCCACAAGGTTCGTCCGCGAGCGCCGCGCGACCGAACGGGTGATCCGTTTCGACGTCATCGCGGTGCGGTTCGCCGGCGAGGATCGCAAGAGCCCCGACATCCGCCATTATCCCGGCGCGTTCGATGCGCGCGGCCGTGTAATATGAACGCTCTGGGCATAGCGCGGCGGGCAGTCTTGCCTGCCGCGCGGTGGGCAGGACTGCCCACCGCGCTGCTTGAACTAACCTTCAACTTGGAACCTGGAACTTGAAACTTTGAACTCCTCTGCACGAGAACCCGCCATAGACAGCCACGCTCACATCCACTTCGACCGCCTGGCGGACGACATGCTGGGCGTCCTGGCGCGCGCCCGGGCCGCTGGGCTGGAGGCGATCATCAACGTCGGCACCACGCCGGCCGAGAACGGCCGCGTCGTGGAGATGGCCCAGCGCGAAAAGATGCTCTACGCCGCCATCGGGTTCCACCCGCATATCGCCGGCGACGTGAAGGCCGTCGACTGGCCGCTGCTGGAAGAGCTCGCGCGGCGGCCGAAGGTCGTGGCGTTGGGCGAGTTTGGCCTCGATTATCACTACAAGAACTCGACGCCTGAAATCCAGCGGGAGGTCTTCGCCCAGGGCATACGCCTCGCGATCGCGATGGACCTGCCGCTCGTCATTCACTCGCGCGAAGCCGATGAAGACCTGCTGGCGACGCTCGACGCGACCGGCGCCGCGAAGATGCCGCGCGGCGTCCTGCACTGCTTCACCGGAGACGCGGCGTTTGCCCGCGAGGCGCTTGCCCGCGGCCTGTACATCTCGTTATCGGGCATCGTGACCTTCAAGAACGCCCCCGACGTGCAGGCGGCCGCACGGGCCACGCCCCTGGAGCGCGTGCTCGTCGAGACCGATTCGCCGTACTGCGCCCCCGTGCCCCTGAGGGGCAAGATCAACGAACCGGCCAACGTCATTCACGTCATCCGGTTCCTCGCGGACCTGTACGGGCTGACGGAAGACGACATGCGGCGGATCACGACGCGAAACGCCGCACACCTCTTCGGCCTGCCGCCGGCGGCCGGCGGACCCTGCCTCGTCTATCCCATCCGCCGGAGCCTCTACGTCAACGTGACCAACGAGTGCTCCAACCGGTGCACCTTCTGCCCGCGGTCCACCGGCGAACTCGTGGTCATGGGCCACGACCTCAAGTTGCCGCGCGAGCCGACCGCCGCCGAGATCATACACGCCCTGAAGGATGCCGGCGTCCAGAACTACGTGGAAGTGGTCTTCTGCGGGTTCGGCGAGCCGACCCTGCGGATGGACGTGCTGAAGACAGTCGCGCGGGAAGTCAAGTCGCGCTGGCACTTGCGCACGCGCCTCAACACCAACGGCCAAGGCTCGGCCATCAACGGACGCGACATCACGGAGGAACTCGCTGGGCTGATCGACGCCGTCAGCGTAAGCCTCGACGCCCCCGACGCCGCCACGTACGAGCGGCTCTGCCGCCCGACGGTCCCCGGCGCCTTCACCGCCGTCTGCGAATTCTTGCGCCGCGCCAAGGGACGCTTTGCCACCGTTCGCGCCACCGCCGTGGCCGTCCCCGGCCTGGACCTGGAGGCCGTGCGGCGGCTGGCGGAGCAGGACCTGGGCGTGGCGCTGGAGGTGCGGCCGTTCAACGTGGTTGGCTAATACTCCAGCGCCACTTCGGGATTTGCGCGGTGGGTCTCCTGACCCGCCGCGCAACTCGCAATCTTGCGATGTCGTACTTACGCCGGCCGACTTACTCCGGCACAATCTCGTACTTGTCCGCGGAGATCCTGAGAATCACATGCTCGCCCCGGCCCTTTATCGAGATGCCGGGGTCGCAATTCACCTTCTGCGGACCCATCCAGTAGCTCGCCGCAAACGGGAAATCGCCGGACCCGGGATTGAGCGTAACTGTCCGCTTCTCGTCCGGCGCCAGGGCGCCGATTCTTTGCGGCACGGCCGTGCCATCGACCGTGAATCGCAGTTCCACGTCCGCGAGCTCCGCGCCCGTCGCGTTCTCGACCGTCACCGTTGACGGCGCCATCAGCCGCACCACGAGGATCACCAGCGCGGCCGCGAGAATGCCGACCAGCACGAACCGCACGATGAGCTTGGCGTGTTTCGCGGCCATAAGCACCCCCGGGCTTCAGCAGGGCTGCCCGCCATGCTCGCGGAGCGGGCGGCGATTGTCAAGCGCCGGGCGTAGCCTTGAATTCGCCGGGGCAATTTCGCCAAGGCGCGCAGGCCTGGCCTTATTTAGCCCCCCGTGAATACACGGGGGGGCAGAACGTTCGCAGGCGCCCCGCCGCGCCGCCCCCGGTGTATTCACCGGGGGCTAAATAAAACGCGGCGCCGCTGGCCCACGATTGCCCTGGCCCCCGATTGCCGGCCGCACACGATACGATTCCAGGGCCTTGAAAGCCGCCCGGGCGGGCGGTATAGTTTTGGGCGTTAGGGCCGTCCGCCCTGTGGGCGCTTAGCTCAGTTGGCTAGAGCGCGTGGATCACACCCACGAGGTCACAGGTTCAAGTCCTGTAGCGCCCACCATACCCGCGCGGGTGAGAATGCCGCCGCGCGAAACTTGCCCAAGTGGCGCTGTAGCGCTAACGAGGTCGTTCTGATTTCGCCGGCTTTTTCGCGGGCGTTGTCGGTCCTCGGGGTTTTCCGGCGGCCGCCTTCTTGCGGGAGACTTTCCCGGCCCGTGCCTTTCGCCGGGCGGGACGTTTGGCGGCGGCGCCCTTTCTTCCGCCCGTTTTCCGGGCGGCCACGGTCTTGCGGGCGGCGTCCGCCCCGGCGGCCGGACGTTGACGCGCCGGCTTCCGCGCCGGGTCGATCTCGATGCCGAAGACATCGGCCACGTCGTCTTCATCGAGGGTCCGGGCGCCGGCGGACCGCCTGGCCGCCACCTCCTGGGCGGCCTCCTCGCACACGAGTTCGGCGTGATCCACGCCGCGCAGGCGGAACAGCAGTTCCGGCTGCTGGTCCAGCCGCGCGCCCACGCCGTACAGCACGGCCGCCACGTGCTTGCACATGCTGGCCCAGTCGGGGCAGGAACACTCGAAGCGGATTTCCTTGGGCAGCGGAAACAGGCCGCCATGCTTGTCCGTGACGATTTCCATGACGTGACCGGAAAGGCGGCCTTGGAGCAGTTCCAGGAGCGACCCGACCTGTCCGCCGCAGCGGCTCTTCAGGTTGCTCCACTTGGCCTTGGGCAGCGTGGCGATGGCGACGCGGACGTCATAAATCTCGGACCCGCTGACGATGGCCGAGACCTCGCCCTTGCCGATGGCCAGGTGGCAGACGGAGCCGTTGCGGACGTAGGTGCGTCCGCGGGGCAGGCGGTTGGCGAAGTCGCTGAACGCCTCCAGATGGTTGCACCAGGCCTCGCCCCAGAAGGTGTCGGCGATCTTGTGGCCGGCGATCTCGACCGGCTGCACGGCGACGCCCTTGCGGCGGAGTTTCTCCAGGTGCTTCCTCGCCTGCATCCGGCGCTCGGCCATCGACACGTACGGCTTCCAGTAATAGTCCCAACTCATGCTCTCGTCTCCTTTACTCTTCCTGTACGCTGTGAACGTCGAGCCGCACGAGGTCCAGTATCTGGCGGTCGCTCATTTCCGTCAGCACGGCGGCGCCGCCGCCTTCGAGGAGGTCGGCGGCCAGTTGCATCTTGTCGCGGATCAGTTCGTCGATGCGCTGCTCGACTGTACCCTGGCAAACGAACTTGTGCACGAGAACATTGCGGCGCTGGCCGATGCGGAACGCCCGGTCGGTGGCCTGGTTCTCGACGGCGGGGTTCCACCAGCGGTCGAAGTGGATGACGTGGCTGGCGGCCGTCAGGTTCAGGCCCGTGCCGCCGGCCTTCAGCGAGAGGACGAAAAACGGCGGGCCGTCCTCCCGCTGAAACGCCTCCACCAGGTCCTGCCGCCGGCGCACGGGCGTGCCGCCGTGAAGGACCGCGCCCGGCCGGCCGAAGATCCCGGCCAGGAAACCGGCCAGCGGCTCGGTCATCTCGCGGAACTGGGTGAACACGAGGGCCTTTTCCTGGCGCGAGGCGATCTCCTCGGCAACCTCCCGCAGCCGGGCGAACTTGCCGCTGGCCGCCGGGTCGTACGCCCCGCCTCCCAACCACTGGTCCGGATGGTTGCAGATCTGTTTGAATCGCATCAGGAAGGCCAGGACCGCGCCGCGTCGCTCGATGCCGGCGACGGTCTCAAGGACCCGCGCCAACTCCCGCACCGACTGCTCGTAGAGGGCCGCCTGCTTCTTCGTCAACGTGCAGTAGGCGTACACTTCGGTCTTTTCCGGCAGGTCGGCGATGACCGACCGATCGGTCTTCAGCCGCCGCAGAATGTAGGGCGCCACCAGCCGGCGCAGCGGGGCGTACCGGCCGGCCGCGCGGCCTTCCAGGCACTTGATGAACTGCTTGAAGGCGGCGGCCGACCCCAACAGGCCCGGGCACAGAAAATCGAAGATCGACCACAGGTCCGACAGCCGGTTCTCGACCGGCGTTCCCGTCAGGACCACGCGGGCCTTGGCCCGTAGTTTCTTGACGGCCCGCGTCTGGCGGGCTGCGGGGTTCTTGATGGCCTGGGCCTCATCGAGAACGGCCAGCGTCCAGGCCGTTTCCGTCAGCCACGGCTGGCGCAGCAACATGCCGTAGGTGGTGACGACAACGTCGGCGCCCCGGACAAACGCGGCCGGGTCGCTCGCGGCGGCCTGGAGTTCGTCGCCGTCGGTCTGCGACGGGTGCGCGAACCGCACGCCCAGCGACGGCGCGAACCGCTCCAGTTCCGCCTTCCAGTTGGCTAGGAGCGACGCCGGGACCACCACCAGCGACGGCGCGCTCGCGCCCTGCCGCTTCAAGAGGAGCGCCAGCGCGATGACCTGGATGGTCTTCCCGAGGCCCATGTCGTCGGCCAGGCATGCGCCCAGGCCGAGTTCCGTCAGGAGGCGCAGCCACTTCAGCCCGGTCTGCTGGTAAGGCCGGAGCGTCGCGCACAGTTCCGGGCCGGGCAGGTCGGCGGCGCCGCTTTCGGGCTGCCTGAGGGCCCGCAGCCGCTCCTGGAGCCAGGGGCCGGCCTTCACCTCGGCCCAGGCGGCCGTCGCGTCGGTATCGAAGAGCGCGGCCTCGCCGGCCTCGATGGGCGCCCCGGCGAGCAGGCGCATGCCTTCCAGGAAAGAGACGCCGTCGCCGGCCTGCCGCTGGACGCGCTTGAAGTGCTCCAGGGCGCTCGCGAGTTTCTGGCGGTCGACCTCGACCCACCGGCCCTTGAGGAAGACGAGGCCGTCGTCGCCGCCCAGAAGGTCGCGCCACTCGCTTTCCGAAAGCGTTTCGCCGTCGAGCGCCAGGTCAACCTGGAAATCGAGCAGCGCGTCGGCGTTCAAGATCGACTTCGCCCGACCGCCGATCGACACGCTCACCTGGACGCGGGGGGGCCGCTTGGCCCACCAGTCCGGCACGCGGACCAGGAGGCCGCTTTCCTCGAGCGCCGCCGCATCGCTGAGGAACCGCCACGCCTCGCGCGGCGTCCATCGCAGCGGGTGGAACACGTCGCCGGAATCGACCAGCGGCTTGACCCAACCCAATCGCTCGGCGGCGCGCTGGACCGGCGCCAGAAGGCGGACCAGCGCGGGGCGGTTCTTGCCGCCCGCGTATTCCTCCAGCGCCCGCCCGAGCGGCTGGTACTGCACGCGGCGTCCGTCCAGAAGGCGGGGGGCGTACGTGGCCAGGAAGGCGAACGGGCACTCCGGGTCGCGTTTGTTTTCCGCCAGGTGGAAGCAGACGCGCCCCACGCGATGCCAGAGCGGGCTCTGCTTCTTCAGCCAGGCCGACAATCCGCCTTCGGTCGCCCCCACCTCCGCGCGGACGGCGCCGTCGAGATCGGTCCAGAGCCGCCGAAGCACCTCGGCCGAAAGGTATTCGCCCCCGCGCATCGGCGGGGCGCTGTCGGCCAACAGCCCCAGGTCGGCCGGCGGCGGCAGCGGTTCGAGGGCCGCCGCCTCGGCCGTCTCGGGAACGTGGCACAGGGCCGTCAGGTATCGCCCCGCGAAATCCCGCCAGTAGGCTGCCGCAACAGCCAAGGTTGCGGCCTCGCCCTGGGCAAGGCGAAGCAGGCCCTGCGGCGTTCCCTTCTGGAACGCCTCGCGCAACCGGATCGCTTGTGCGTCCTCGGGCGGCGCGGCTTGGCCGCTCTCGGCGGGCCCATGGACCGGCGCCAGGTGGCCGCCGGGCGTCAAACCAAGGTCGAACACGTCAATCTTCCTTCTTCGTGCTTGGGCATCGTATCGGCCCTCTTGCCTGTCGGCAATAGCCGGCAAACGGATCGCCTGGCGCCAGTGATGCGAACCCGAATGGGTTGTTGCATAAACCCCACCACATCGCGGACCAGTTGCTCTTGTCGCTGGCGATGGCGGGCGGCCGGGTGCCACGGTCGCGCTGTTTGCAGCCGTGCCGCCGTTCGACGCAGAGCACGGCTGCAAACAGCGCAGCCGTGGCACCCGATACCATAATGTGCGATAATTCTGAAG
>Ga0209777_10007401_pt1 | contig 12193 bp, 13 predicted proteins | sample FrelakmetHBP12HB_FD_187147 | JGI IMG/M metagenome (GOLD analysis project Ga0209777, IMG submission 187147) | Freshwater lake sediment microbial communities from the University of Notre Dame, USA, for methane emissions studies -HBP12 HB (SPAdes)... | ecosystem: Environmental > Aquatic >... | reverse complement strand
TGCCTCACCCCCTCCAACTACCGCGCCCGCACCGATCCTAGGATTTGTCTAGGATGTGGAGTGTGCGTCAAGCGCTGTCCTATGAAGGCCCTGCGCCTGGAGAAGCATCCCGATGCAACAAACAAAAAAGGGGTGGCCGCGGTGCTTGACCCGGAGATATGTATCGGGTGTGGCGTCTGCGTCTACAAATGCAAGAGTCAGTCTCTCAAGCTTGAACAACGGGCGGCTGTGCATGACCCGCCCCGAACGGGAAGAGATTTTGCGATGCATTTCATGATGGACCATCAGGCGGCACAAGCCCGTGGTGATGGGAAGTCCTGAGAATATGACGTTGCATGTGGGATCGGCAAAAAGAATACCAAGTGGGGTGCGGCGGATCGGTCTGATCGCCGGCAGTCACAGCAAGAAGAAAGGAGGGAATAGAAATTATGAAATGTAACGTGGGTAAGACCGATAAAATGTTCAGGATCATATTGGGGGTCATCATTATCCTGGCGGGCATCTATTTCAAGAGCTGGTGGGGCGCTGTTGGCCTTCTCCCTATCGTGACCGGTTTTATCAGATGGTGTCCAGCATACGTTCCATTTGGATTGTCAACATGCAAAGAAGAAAAGGATAGATAGGATTAATTTACTGTCGCTAAGGAGGGATCAAAATGGCCTATGATTCATTAGTCGTTCTATGGACAAGCGGAGATAAGGAAGTAGCTACAAAGATGGTGTTCATGTATACATTAAATGCCAAAAAGAAAAATTGGTGGAATGTTGTCACCTTGATAGTTTGGGGACCCTCTTCAAAGCTGCTGAGTGAAGATGCTGAACTGCAAAAGAAGATAACAGACATGAAGAATGAAGGAATTAAATTGGAAGCTTGTAAAGCTTGTGCAGATCAATATGGCGTTTCAAGCATTCTTGAAAACCTGGGGATTGAAGTAAAATATATGGGGGGTCCTTTAACAGATTACATCAAAGGAGAGCATCATATATTGACCTTTTAAGCGCGGGAAGAAGGCCATATTGGAGCATGACCTGCCCCCCTAAAATCGGTTCAGTCTCTATGGCTGTAAAACAACCTGACATGAAAAATGGAGAAGGAGGTGCAAGAATGACGGGTTATGTTGGAAACATCGAGAAGCAGACATTGAAGAACAATTATTTCAGACAGGTTCTATTCACCGCTAAGAATGCTCAACTGGTTGTAATGTGTCTTCAACGAGGAGAGGAAATTGGAGACGAGGTTCACCATGCCGTAGACCAGTTCTTCAGGATTGAGCAGGGTGAGGCGAAATTCATCTTCAATGAAAAAGAGGAGCATGTTGTCCATGACGGTGAGGCGGTTATTGTTCCAGCGGGAACTTTTCACAACGTGATAAATACAGGAAGGGGACGGTTGAAGCTGTATACTATATATTCGCCGCCAAACCACCCTGACGGCACGGTTCACAAGACCAAAGCCGAGGCCGACAAAGCTGAAGAGGAGCATCATTCACGTTAGTGAATGTGCTCAAGATTTATGCAGATCGATTAATGCAAGTATTCCAGAAGCATCCCGCTAAGAGCCCGTGGGTCACCACGAAGCGGATTCTGGGATTCCAGATCAATCATTTGTTTCAAATCCCACGGCAGTGAAATATATTGCACGATCGAAAAATAAGACGGACCGATTGATGAGATCTATTGCTTGGTGAAGATCTAGGGCTGTATCCAAGAGGCCTGCGGAACCCACGAGCAGCCAAATGTGGCGTCTCGTGATGATGAGCGCCTGAATGACTTCCGACAAGGCGAATCCCTCCTGGCGTCGCTGCTTACCAAGGGCTGTGTAAATATTTTCAATATCTTTTTTGGTAGTTTCATTCGACATCCATTTGCCAAACTGGCTGTAAACACGGAACGCCCTCTGATATAGTTGATTCTCATCATAGGCGTGATAGGTCCCGGTTCCGGGATGTTTCTTTACATCCTTCAGCCAGCGTTTTGTCAACATGTCGGCATTAGCTTCAACAAGCTCCACTAACTTTCTGGATAGCACCTTCATAATTTTCCTCCGTCATGAGTGAGTATTGTTATCTGGGCGTCCGTAACGACAACGTTGTAACAGTTTTCCTGGAGCCGCTTGACCGCCTTAATCCCATTGCATGCCTCATCCACCCCATGGCTTGACAGTTTCAGGATGGTGGACAGAACTTCCACCACGCCAGGGTAACGTCTACGACCAGCATTTCCATAATGGGCTACCACCAGCCATTAGTTAAATAATTGATTTTATTCTATGACATTGAGACGAGATTGACCATAGTGCCTTCCCTGATGGACCATGCCGAAATACCTGACTTTAATGTAAGGGAAGGGATGATGACGGATGACTTCTTTCAACGAAAGGGGATCACGCACAAGTTTTTCCCGGTCCCCGTGTTACATAAACGGGAACATTAATTGTTATTTTCTTCCTATTATCAACAAATCGTCAACCTCAATCAAAATGCAGGGCTTCAATCAGTAATCATTGATGTAGTTTTCTGGCAATTATGGTATGAAGAAAGGGTGTACTCGATTCAAATGGTGTCTGATAAATGCAATGCATTTTACCATTTCTTATTAAATACTCTTATCTCGGGATTTTTGCTGCATTGGGGCTTGGCATTCTGGGTTTACCCATACCTGATGAGACACTAATGGCATTAGCCGGATTTTTGGCTTTTAAGGGGACTCTCAGTTATCCGCAAGCTGTATTGGCAGCATTTGTAGGAACAATATGCGGTATTTCAATTGGATATCTTCTGGGAAGGGGTTTTGGGCATCCTTTCTTGGAGAAATATTCAGCCAAACTGAGAATTAACCCCGAACACCTTCACAAAACCGAAAGATGGTACAGCAAGTATGGAAAGTTTGCCGTATTCATCGGTTATTTCATTCCCGGGGTTAGACATTTAACGGCAGTATTTGCAGGAATTGCTGAAATGCCTTACAGGGTATTCGCCACATACGCCTTTACCGGGGGTTTTCTGTGGACCGTGACATTTGTGACAATGGGGTATTATCTGGGTGACAAATGGAAACGTGTTTATACTTATTCATACCACTATATCCTACCCTTTGCCATCGTGGCCATAGTGATTTACTCATTGATAAATTTTCTGATAACGAACAATCGTAAATATAATGGCAACACATAAATAAGAACCTGAAGCGATATAAGGCCGCCCATCCATACTTCCATCCTAATGAGTGACATATTACTCCACTATCGGTCTCAGCACGAGTCATCGTGAGAAAAGATTTTCTCAGTCGGTCAAGAGCTTTTTAGAATCAGATGACCTCAACAAATTTAAAGTTGTTTTCCCCCCTGTTCCTGTTGTTCGCTGTCCTTACTAATTCAACATTCGCTTACTCTGCAGAAACGATACCAACCGAAAATCAAAAGCTGGCGACTCAGTCACAAATTGTAAAGAAGGAAGATGTCGAATTAAACAAGGAATACCTAAAGGGATACCTTTCAGATACTAAATATATCCTGACATCACCGGTTCGTTGGGAAAAAGATGATTGGTTGATGGCGTCTGCCGTGGTCGGCATAGCTGCAGGACTGTATATATTTGACCAGAATATCCAGGACTGGTCGCAGAAACACAAGAACAGCACGACAGACAGAATTGCCAGTATAGCAAGACCCTTCGGCGAGGGACAATATACCGTTCCAGCTCTGGGCCTTGTTTACCTGTATGGTTACGCAGCGGAAGATAGCAAAGCAGAAAGAACAGCTCTTTTGGGCGTAGAAAGCTTTTTAATCTCAGGTGCGTTTACACAAGTATTAAAATATTCTACCCACCGACAGAGGCCGGAGGATAGTGATCGATATGACAGATGGGATGGACCGAGTTTTTCCAGTTCAAACCTGTCTTTTGCCTCCGGTGAGGCGACGGCTGCTTTTTCTGTAGCCACTGTTATTGCTTCTGAATATGAAGATAAGGCTTGGGTACCACCTTTGGCATACGGTATTGCAACATTAACCGCCCTCGCCCGGATTAATGATAATGCTCATTGGCCCTCGGATGTACTCGTAGGTTCTGCTATCGGTTATTTTACTGCCAAGACGATCGTTGCTCTAAACAAAAAAAACAGCCGCTTCCAGGTTGTCCCTCTTACAGACGGGCAACATAATGGACTGGCTATATCCTACAGATTTTAAAATTCAACTTTTTCAGGGACGAGATTTTTACATCCCTTCCTTCCTGAAAGCGTGATTTCTGAACGTCAATCCCTTATGCAACCTTTCAACCCGAAATGATGATGTAGAAAAAAGCAACCCTCTTGGAAAAACGCACTCCTGTATACATCCCTTTCAACGATCAATCTGAAACTCGTATTACATGTGTGCTCATATTTCATTGATACAAAAGGCAATTCTTTATATATTTCTACTTCGAGGAAGGTTATCAAAAATTAATTAAATATTAAACATAATCCTGATTTTCCGTGTCAATAATCGTCTTTTTTAATTCATACGAATAATTGTCTTATATGTAAAGCCTTTTGCAGATAAGTTCTGCGATTTCATTATGTATAGTTTGAAAATGCTTGACATGTTTGGTTAGTTATATTAACTAACCTAATATGTCTCGGTAGACAGTGATTTCCTCTGATATCAGGGCTTATTCAGATTGTAAGAGGAGTGTGAAAGGCTATTTTCCAGTTGCAGCGATAATGAGGTCGATGAAAATATTAATACCATATTTTATTTCACGATTGTAGGGAGGAACCATGACAGATTGGAAAGATGACGTGAAGAACATTGTTTGCCCAGGTCGGATCAAAGTTCCGTACACATGGAGCGTGGGAGAGACGGGGAGTCGATTTTTCGTCGCTCTAAGGGACAATCAAGAGATATGGGGCATCAAGTGTCGTGCGTGTGGAAAAGTATATGTATATCCCGTCAAGACCTGTCCGGAATGTTTTATCCAAACGGAAGAGTGGGTAAAAGTCGAAGATACGGGTACCCTGGAATCTTTTACTATTGTACACTATAGCCACTCGATGCATCCCTTTAAAGCGCCTCTGGTTTATGGGCTCGTCAAGCTGGATGGAGCTGACGGAGCACTTCTTCATCTGATTGGGAATGTTAAGGCAGAACAATTGAAGACAGGCATGAGAGTTAAAGCCGTATTTGCTGAAGAGCGCAAAGGTTCCATAATGGACATCAAATGCTTTGCTCCGGCTTAAAAAGAAATGGAGGATCGTATGGAGAGGATAGCCGTTGTCGGTGTGGGTCAGACTAATTACGAAAGGAGCAAAGAGGATACATTCGAGGATATGGTTTTTGAGGCAGCCACCAAGGCAATTTCTGATGCCGGTGGTGAAATTGGAGACATCGACAATATCGTAACAGTCTCCAATGATTTCTGGGATGGTCGGACGATATCGTCTATGGCCATTCAGGATGCTGCCGGTTCTTGGGGAAAAGATATTTCGACGGTGGAGGGAGACGGAACATTCGGGGCACTCTATGGCATGATGCGTATCCTGTCCGGGTCTTTTGATACCACGTTGGTGGTATCCCATATCAAGGGGTCCGAAGGTGTGATGAATCTCATTACGAATGCCATGTTTGACCCCATCTACCAGCGGAGCTTAGGTATTGACGCCACTTCGTCTGCCGCCCTTCAGGCACGGTCATATATGGAGATGAGCGGAGCCAGGGAAGAAGATTTCGCTCTTGTTTCTGTAAAAAATCACGGTAACGCTTTTAACAATCCCTATGCCCAATTACCAATGAAGATTTCGCTTGGGGACGTCATGGCTTCGAGAAAGATATCGGAACCCCTAAAGCTTCTGGACTGTTCACCTATCAGTGATGGTGCAGCGGCCATTATTCTCGCTAACGAGAGAGGAATCAAACGTTTTAAAAAGGCACCTGCATGGATTCAAGGCGTCGGCCATTGTGCGGACTCCTTCAATCTGGGTTATCGGGATCTTGCCAGGTCGAGGGCTCTGAAAGGGGCTTCCCTGAAAGCCTATCAAATGGCAGGGATTGCGGATCCTCTGAGAGAGATTGACGTCATGGAGCTTTACGACGCGTACTCTTACATGGAGCTTATGTGGTACGAGGGTCTGGGATTAGCACCTGAGGGGAAAGGAGCAAGTCTGATCCGAGCGGGTGTTACCGCCATGGATGGAGAATTGCCGGTTAACCCATCTGGTGGTGTACTTTCCAGTCATCCCGTGCTCGTCGCAGGGCTCGCACGGCTTATTGAAGCAACGTTGCAGGTTCGAGGTGAGGCGGGAAGAAGGCAAATCAACGGGGCGAAGAAAGCGCTTGCGCATGGAATCAACGGGCCTTGTGGGCAGGCCCATTGTGTGTTCATTATTAGTGTTTAAGGAGGAACTTATGGGCAAGAGAACAGCAATCGTAGGGTTCGGCCAAACATTTCAGAAAAGTGCGAGAAAAGACGTCAACGGCGTTGAACTGATAAACGAAGCGGTAACGACAGCTCTTGCAGATGCCGGATTGAGCATCCGGGATATTGATGCCATCGTGATTGGCAATATGGATCACTTCGAGGGGGTCAATTATGTTGACATGTGGAGTGCTGAAGGCTCAGGGGCGGTTATGAAACCGGTTATGAAAGTGACTACCGGCGGCACGACGGGATCCACCGTAGCAACCTGTGCCTACTATCATGTCGCCTCGGGAATGGTTGATAAGGTGCTGGCTATCGGATGGGAGAAAAATTCAGAATCCGATACCACGGGAGCCATCATTACGGCCTTCAACCCGATTTGGGAGAGGCCTAACATCGGAGGTGCGATAGCTGGGCTGGCGTTGGAGGCAAGCGTCTACATGGCCAACTATGGAATAACGGAGCGGGACGGAGCCAGGGTTACAGTTAGGGAGAGGCTTCATGCCCTTAATAACCCCTATGCGCACCTACATCAGGATTGGATGAAGGGAAAGCCGATCAACAAACTCGTCGATCTTACTGTCAGCTCAGAGCAGAACAAGATGCTCGCATCTCCCCTTAGAATGAGCGATATGTGCCCGCGAACTGATGGGGCCGCTGCGGTCGTCTTTGCGTCCGAGGATGTGGCAGAAAAGATAGCTCCGATACCTGCATGGGTTCATGCCACGGCGAACCGACATAATTACGTTTTTATTGGCGATGTTGACATGGAGCAAAATACCACTCTCGCATCTGCATCTAAGAAGGTTTTCGAAAAGGCGCGTATTAAAGAGCCCTTAAAAGAGATTGATGTCTGCGAATTATACCTTCCCTATTCCTATGCAGGGCTCAAGTGGATAGAGGATATCGGGTTCTGTGGTTATGGTGAGGGTCCCAAGCTCCTTTGGGATGGGGTGACTGATATGGATGGAGAACTTCCAATAAATCCCTCAGGCGGGGTGATGAGTTCGAACCCTATTGGTGCTACTGGTCTTATTCGAGTAGGTGAAGCTGCCCTCCAGATCATGGGCAGGGCGGGAGATCGGCAGGTTAAGAAGGACGTGAATTTTGCCCTTACCACAGGTTTTGGTGGATGTTTTTGGGCGGACGTCATGCTCTTGGGGAAAGAGAAACCGCTTTGATGGCGATAAAACAGGGAGGAAATAAAGGTGGAGAGGAAAAAAGAGGTGAGCGAATTGATTTCCATTTCGTCTGGGGATGCCAGCCAGCCTTTTAATTGGAGTGTGGGAAAGTACGGATCGAAGTTTTTACATGAACTAAGGGACCACAAGAAAATAGTGGGAATTAAGTGTCCAAAGTGTAAGCGGGTCTTTGTCCCGCCACGGAAGGTTTGCAATAGATGTTATGTTGCTATGGAAGAGATCGTTCCTGTTTCTGATGAAGGAGTGCTCTGTGGATGTTCCATTATTCAATTCGGCTTTGTTGATCCCAGCACAGGTATTCAACGCCCAGTTCCTTACGGTTACGCACTTATAAAATTTGATGGGGCGGATAATTGCCTTACCCATTTTGTTGACAGCACAGATCCGGAAAAGGTGAAAGTCGGGAACCGGGTTAAAGCGGTCTTTGAAGAAAAGAGGACAGGAAGCATTCTGGATATTAAATATTTTAAGGTTATTTAATTTGTCTCATGATGGAATGTTTTCCCATTTTGAGGGTACGTTAATTGTTTTTTCGCGCGGGAAGAGTCTTGGTATTGTGATCATAATATGAAAGGAGGAAAGGGTATGACAAACTGGAAAGAAGAGTATCGAAGGAAACTTGTTTCGGCGGACGAACTGGCAGCAAAAATAAGATCCAAAGACAAATTAAGCCTTGGTGGCGGAAATAATGAACCAAGAGCATTTTTAGAGGCTCTCGCGGCACGGAAAGATAATCTTGAAGGGGTTATTCTTTATCAGATGCTGAATGTTTTTCCTCACAAGATCTTTAGTCCAGGCATGGAAGACCATGTCATGTATAACTCGATGTATTTGACTGGTCCGGCCAAAAAAGTCGTCCAGGAAGGCCGTGGAGTATATACTCCTGTCCATTTCAGTCAGATTCCCCTTTTTCTAAATAAGTACATTTCTGTTGAGTGGGATGCTACAGGTGTATCCCCCCCGAATGAATACGGTTACTTTAGTTATAGTTTGGATGGTTGTCCCTATAATTTGCCGACCGCCCGCACCACTCGGAATGTCGTTGTTTCTGTCAATAAGAACCTGCCGTTTGTTTATGGGGATACGATGATGCATGTATCCGACGTAGACTACATCATAGAGGACACCTATCCCATGATCGCCATGCCGGATAATGAGCCCACGGAAGTAGAAAAAGGGATTGGAGCTAATATTGCAGAGTTGATTGAGGACGAATCCACGATACAGCTCGGTTTCGGAGGCATCCCCGATGCCGTTGCGTCGTTTCTGACTGAAAAGAAGGATCTGGGCGTTCATACAGAAATGATCTCAACCAACATGGTACGGCTTTATAAAAAGGGTGTTATTACGAACCGGAAAAAGACATTTAATATAAATAAGATGGTCGGATCTTTTGCCTGGGGGTCAATGGAACTCTACGAGTTTCTGAGAGAAAATCCTAACGCCGAGCTCTATCCGATTACTTATACAAACGTGCTTCCCAATATTGTAAAAAATAATAAAATGGTATCTGTCAACAGTGCCTTGGAAGTGGATCTGACCGGTCAGGTCTGCGCAGAATCCATAGGGACCCTCTTTTTTAGCGGCACGGGGGGTATCTATGATTTTGCCCGGGGAGCTTTGGAAGCCGAAGATGGAAAAGGAAAAGGGATTATCGCTCTTGAATCTACTGCTAAAAAAGATACTATTTCGAGAATCGTTGTGACCTTACAGTCGGGTGCGGTTGTGTCGGTTCCGAGAACGGATGTCGATCACGTTGTAACGGAGTATGGCGTTGCAAGGCTGCGCGGGAAATCCGCTCGGGAGAGGGCAAACGAACTAATTAATATTGCGCATCCAAGCTTCAGAGACGAGCTTCGGAGCAATGCTAAGAAGATAAACTTGTTATAAACGGGGGGGAGACCAATGGCCTTAAAAACTAAGGATGAATATATTGAAAGCCTGAAACAATATAAACCCAAAGTCTATATGTGTGGAGAGCGGATTGACCAAGTCTGGGCTCATCCTCTCTTTGCCACAACCATCAACCAGTTGGCTGCGACTTACGAGTTTGCTCTTGACCCAAAATATAAAAAACAATCTGCCGTGAGATCACCCCTGATTGATGAGGATGTTCCGAGAAATCAGCTTCACATCCAGACGTCAATGGAGGATGCCGTTATAAAGGCCCATATTACAAGGGAAGTCACGAAGCGGCGCATCTGTACGGCTTGCATGTCAAACATGCTGTCTGTTACATGGGCATTCATATTTGATGTTGACAAGAAGTATGGAACACAATATCACAAAAAATATACTAATTTTATTAAATATCTTCAAAAAGAAGATCGCCGAATTTGCTGGGCTATGATGGACCCGAAAGGAGATCGTCGTTTTGGTCCTTCTGAACAAGATCCACCCGTGGAACTCCGAGTGGTGGAAAAAAAAGATGACGGGATCATTGTTTCCGGGGCAAAAATACATACGACTTTCGGACCGGCATCACATGAGATCGTCGTTGTTCCCTGCAGAGCCTTGACTGAGAAAGATAAGGATTTTGCTGTTTCCTTTGCAATACCTATTGACACAAAAGGTGTCACCTTCATTTGCAGGCCAGGGCCAGGACCTACGCGCAAGGTCGATATGGAGAGCCCCTTATCCTCGAAGTTCGTGGGTATTGAGGCGATGACAATTTTTGATAATGTCTTTGTCCCCTGGGATCGTGTTTTCCTCTGCGGTGAATGGGACATTTGCGAGAGACTCCCCATCTACTTTGCCTCGGTGCACAGGCAGTCAAAATGTGCCTGTTCGGCCGGGCATGCGGATCTTATGGTGGGTACTTGTTCTCTTCTTGCAAAAGTGAACGGCCTGAGTCTGAAGGTGAGTCATATCAATGATAAAGTTACGGAGATGATGATGGCTGCCGAAGCTGCATTTGGATGTGCTGTGGGTGCGGCCGTTGAGGGCCGCATGCATCCCAGTGGTGTATGGATGCCGAGTGCATTGATTGCAAATGCCGGGTTACATGAGATAAGGAGCAAGCTGGGGACTCATATGAGTCACATTCATGATATTGCCGGTGGACTTTTGACAACAATGCCGGTCGAAGCGGACATCCAGAATCCCGAGACCCGGGACATCATAGACCGCTATCTGAAAGGGAGTCGGGATTTCACAACGGAAGAGAGGCTCCGTATCATGGAGTTGGGTAGAGACCTTGCCGCCTCGCATCTGGCGGGATCTATTTTGGGGTTTACTATTAATGCAGCGGGATCCCCTGTAACCAACAAGATCGTGGTATCCCGAATGTATAATTTGAAGGAAGTAGAAGAGATAGCGAAATCGATTGCCGGGCTTTGAGGTTAAGCCATATAAGGATTAACAATCACACGTGCCGTCAGGATATCGATAGCCATGAACCATCTTGTGAAGGCCCCATGTCTAATCTTTTTTAAGGTAAGTAACCAGCCACGAGCGAGGTTTCGCCGCGTTCACATCATTCCTAATGATCATTAAGGGCGTGAGGAATAAGGTAAATGGCAAAATCACAGGCGTCTTCCATTTCTATACGAGTCCCTAAGAGGCATTCATTTCCTCCCGGTCGTGAGAAGATTGTGAAGGCGCTTCGAATGCTGTTGGAAAAAAAGGACTTCAATAATATTACCATAGCTGAAATCGCTAGGTTAGCTGGTGTTACGGAGCCTCTTATCTATAAATATTTCAAGGATAAAAGGGACCTCTTGCACCAGGTGCTATCAGAGCATTTCGAAGACTTCGTATTACAGACAGTTGTAGAAATTGAAAAAACAGAGGGCACCCTTAATAAATTGAGGAGGATGATTTGGTACCATATTTACTGCTATGCAACGGACCGGATCTTTGCAAAGATTCTTCTGTTGGAGGTCAGGAATTGTTCAGATTATTATAGAAGCAAACCCTATAAGATGATCAAAAAATACAGCAAGATCGTTTTGGAAGTCATTGAAGAGGGTATCCGAGGTGGGGAAATTCGTAAAGATCTTCCCTCCCGTTTTATCAGACAGGTCATTTTCGGCGGGATCGAGCACGTGTGTTTAATGGGAGTGGTTTTTAATAAAGAATTCAATCCTGATATTTTGGCAGAAAATCTATGCCGAGTTTTATTTGATGGAATAAGAGAGAAGTGATCACGTTCAAAGGCGCAATAACCATTTCAGGAGTATAAATTTTCATATGGTACAAGTATTTGGAGAAGGCCACTTGATGAAATGGACGCAATTGATTTAGCTGCCGTCTATAAAATCATAATGTTATATTAAAACAAATCGAAGGATCTAAGAGATGAGCCGTTCGATGTGCTTCTGGAAAAGATAGAAAAAGGGGGGTTGAATGTCGACAGTGGCAAGGGATTTTACACTCATCCAAATTCCGGGTGTTTCCAACCTGACTTCTTGAATCCGAAAAGATAAGATAATTATTTTACATTGGGCTTCCCGGTCAACTGAACTGGAGGCCCAACAACACACTCATAAATAGATAATAAAAGGATGAGACAGTATGAAGGAAAAAGCCATCATTACAGCAGCCATTACCGGAAGAATCCATACGCCCACCATGTCGCCCTATCTCCCCATAACGC
>Ga0209777_10007400_pt1 | contig 12194 bp, 12 predicted proteins | sample FrelakmetHBP12HB_FD_187147 | JGI IMG/M metagenome (GOLD analysis project Ga0209777, IMG submission 187147) | Freshwater lake sediment microbial communities from the University of Notre Dame, USA, for methane emissions studies -HBP12 HB (SPAdes)... | ecosystem: Environmental > Aquatic >... | reverse complement strand
TCTCTGCAATCTCAGATCACACGTTCTCCATATTCGCCTCAAAAATGACCCTCTTATCCCCCATGAAGCCAGCCTCCATAAGCCATATGACGGAGACGAATTTACGGGAAAATTCATTGAAAAATCAGGTGATACTATCGCAAGCGGCCAGAAGAAAGTTACAGAGATGTTTCCATATACTATTTAAGTTAGCGAGGTGATCAAATGAGTTTGAAATTGCAAGCTGCTAGCCTTTCGCCACAACCTATTGTTTTGTCAGAAAAAAACAAGCAGGTTCTGGTTGTAAATTCACACTGGTATCAGACTTGTTATCGTGTTATCCAGACAGCCTGCGCTTTCTTTCAACACGTTATAGAGCGAAGCACGAAATCATTGAATGAGATGAAAGTATCCTTGCTTGGGTCTATTTCCTCCTGCATCGTTCAGGCGAGGCTTGTCTACACGAAAGAAAATATTAAAGCGGAGTACGATTATCTTCGGCAAAGAATTGAGGACTATAAAAGGTTCTATCCGGACTTAGCATTCACTCAAAAAGAGCTTTCTTTGCGAGATGGCGCCACCATAGACGGAATCGAAATCAGTCAAAAATCACTGCAAGAGCGAACGATTGTCTATCTACTTCCAAATTGCGGATTGTGGTCAGGCGCATTACAAAAATTAAGCGAACTGGCAAAAACAACGCATGCAAATATTGTGTGCTATAACTGGAGAGCTATTGTCCGTAGAGAGGATCCAATCTCGAACGGTTATGATTTGATTGGAGATACCATTGAGGTCATCGAATCGCTTAAAAAGGCGCCAAGACATAAAATTATCCTCCATGGCCATTCCCTCGGCGGCGCAGTAGCAGCATGTGTGGCCCACCATTTTCAGCAAAAAGGAGAGCCTCTCACAGGCCTTGTCAGCGATCGATCCTTTCGCTCGCTGCAAAAGACGATCAGAGCTCTCTTTCCAGTAGGGATAAATTGGATTGCCAGTTTTGTTACTTGGGTCGTCGGTTGGCGACTTGATGCAGAAGAAGCTCTTGCAAAGCTCAAATGCCGCTCGCTTGTCATGTTCCATCCACACGACTCTATTATCAAAGAAGGAGCACGCCTTGTCGAATCGGCAAAAAATTTAGAAGCGCCTAATATTTGCTATATGAACATGGATCATTATAAAGATACGTTCTACTTTGATCCTGAGCAGAGTGACATCAATCTGAAAAAAAAGGTTCTTGGCAGCATTGACAACCAAATCGAAGATAGAGACGCTCATAATATCCCTTGGAATACTCGTGAAATGGAAGCCTATAAAGGCTTCATCGACAAAGCCTTTACTCTTTGATTACCACATCTAGAAAAAGCTGTTTACTTTTTTAGAATTTCTCCTATCGTGACTTTTTGCCCTTTATGCCTGTTGCTTGGATAAATCCTGGCATCAAACTGGTGTGCTAGATCCGCTAAATTTAAGCTATGGAGTAAGTATGGAGCCAGTACAACCACCGCAAGATGAATCATCGGCTTCCCTACACCCGACGATTTCTTCACCCCGAGAAGAGTTAAAAAGAAAAGTTTCCCAAGCCGAGCAAGAAGCTCTGCAAAAGACTTCTCAACCATCAGCACCACTCAAAGACATTTCCTTAAATCTTCCAGGAAGTGCTCAAAAGGTTGCTCAAGCCGAAAAATCGATTTTATCACCACCTTCCCAGCCATCCCGTGATCCAAAGCTTTTGCAGGAAGCTGCCTTGGCACAACAACTGGCACAACAAGTAGCAAGCAAATTGGACAGCATCACTTCTCCCCAACAAATTTCACAACAACCCGAAGCAAAAGTTCAAGAGCCAATTCCAAAAAAAGAATCTCAAAGGCAGGCTGCAAAGGCTGGTTTTTTAAGTAGGACAGGTCAAGCATTAGCAGATTTTTTTATTGATGTGGTTATTAGACCGCTCAAGCAAGCCGCCACATTCATTATGAGTCCAGTCTCTTCTCTAATCGTTTTTTCAAAATTGAGAAATACACGTGATGATATAGATAAAATGTATAAAGACTTCCCCGAGGTGGGAATAAAATTTTCTTACGGCAAAAACCTTAGTTTCACTCGAAAAAATAGTTCTCTGAATACTACAACGCTGGATGGAATGGAATTTAAACATACTGATACGCCAGTTGGTACTATTGTCTACTTTCTACCAAACGGTATTCTGTGGCGCGATTGTTGGGACCATCTTTTTCAATTGGCAAAAAACACTGGCTGCAATGTTGTCGCTTACAACTACAGATCAACTGGGCTGAGCACGGGAAAGCTCTCGAATGGAGAAGAGCTCGTCAACGATGGTATAGAACTTGTACAGCAGATACAAAACGAAAATCCCAATACTAAAATCATCCTTCATGGTTATTCCCTTGGCGGTGCAGTAGCAACTCATGTAGCGGCTCATTTTGCAGAAAATGGCCCTCCTGTTGCAGGTCTCGTGAATGAAAGGTCTTTTAGTTCAATTCAAAACATCATCTCTGCATGGTTTCCAGGGCCATTAAGTTGGCTGGCAATTATTGCAAATTTCATTACTTCTGGACGGGGGTGGACACTCAACGCAAAGGACGCATATCGCAAATTAAATGACATTCAAATGAGGCCTGAACTTCAAAAGCAGACTCAAATTTTTGTCATGTCTCATACGACAGATCATATCGTTAAACAAGGAGCGCGCTTTACTGAATTATTTGATCCCCAATTTCACCCAGCATATGTCAAAATACATAATATGAAAGAGAGCAGTCCAGAAGAAGATGGTCATAACAGCCCCTGGACAGGTGAAGATTTTAGTGTATATGCAGAGTTTGCAAAGCAAACCTGTTCGCCTCCTACTCAAAAAGAAGGCGGCCTATCCTGACAATCGTTGCACCTTCAACAATTGCAATCTCGAAATCTTGAGACATCCCCATTGAAAGTTCGGTCAGTGTTGAGCGACATTCGGGATACTCATCATGGAGCTTCTGACGAAGACCAAATAGCCTCTGAAAAGAGTTTCGGGTCAATTGTTGCTCACGAGCACTTCCATCTTGATGACATGCTGCCATCGTCATCAGGCCGCAAAAAGTGAGTCGTGTGCAGGAGGCAAGCTCACCGAAGAGAGCTGGTAAATCTTGAGGCAAAAAACCCTGTTTTTGCGCCTCCTGTGAGCAGTTTACTTGAAGTAAGACACTTTTCTGAATATTAGCAGCCTGACAAAGACTATCGAGCTTTTTGGCTAGGCTGAGAGAATCGACAGAATGGATCAGTTCTATGCCTGCAAGGGCCTTCTTGGCCTTATTTGACTGCAAGTGGCCGATATAATGCCAACGAATCGAGGCAGGCAAAAGGGCTCTTTTTCGGTCGAGCTCATCGAGCCTGTTTTCTCCAAAATCAAGGATGCCACCTTGATAGAGGGCTTCAATCTGTTCTGGCGATCTTCCTTTTGACACAGCAACAAGTTTTACAGAATCTTTTCTACTAGCACGACTGAGAGCATTTGCAATGGCTTCCTGGACTGATTCAATACTCATAGGGGCGCATGCATCGGGGCTTCTCCATAAGTTCCTGAGAGATGATCAGAGCTTTTTTATTAGGTAGAGTTGAAATAATTTGGCCGAGCGGTGACAGCTTTTTCTTAACTTGCTTGGAAGAAGTTGATCGATTCATCGACTGAATGACGCGCTCGTCAGCTTCGCTTTGGACTGCACCAGAGGGCTTTTTCTCAGCAGCCATTTGAGATGTATTTTCCAGCTTGGGAAGATAGGTATATTTCTCATCAAGTTTTTGCCTCACTCTTAAAGGCATGGCTTTAAACTGAGGAGGAGCTTGTGGTTTTGGCTCCTCAATTTGCTTTTCGAGCGCTTCTTGGCTTTCTAGGCTTGAAGGAACTTCCAGTTCGCCTGGCTCTTTCTCTTGCTTTTGAGAGGGTTTCTTTTTGAGCAAAGGTACAATAATAATGAGCCAAGCCAACAAGAAAATGATTGTTCGTATCCAGCCCGAATCTATAGCGTCTTGCATCATATTCTACCCAGCTGTTGGTCCAACGATATCAGATCTCATTTTTGTGTCAGCTTGGATATTCTCCATGCGATAGTAGTCCATGACACCGAGCTTGCCTGATTTGAGGGCTTCTGCCATAGCCAGCGGGATAGCAGCTTTCGATTCAATATATTTGGCTTCCATCTTCTTAACTTCGGCGATATTTTCTTGTTCCGATGCGACTGCCATCGTTCTGCGCTCTTCGGCTTTTGCTTGAGCAATGCGTTTATCAGATTCAGCTCGTTCTGCTCTCAGTTTGGCGCCAATATTTTCTCCAACGGCAATATCGGCTATATCGATTGAAAGAATTTCAAAGGCCGTGCCAGCATTAAGCCCTTGTTGCAGGGAACGCTTGGAGATGAGTTGTGGGCTTTCAAGGACATGGAGGTGGGTTTCGGCGGCACCAATGGCGCCGATAATCGACTCACCAACACGGGCAATGATGGTCTCTTCTGTTGCACCACCGACGAGCTGTGAAATGTTCGTGCGAACGGTTACACGAGCGCGACAATGGAGCTGAACGCCATCTTTTGCCACACCAGTGATATAGTCACCACGGGAACGGTCAGGGCAATCAATAACCTTCGGGTTGACAGAGGTGCGAACGGCATCCAAAATATCCCGTCCTGCCAAGTCAATAGCCGTTGCTTGCTGCCAACTGAGGGGGATATTGGCTTTCTGGGCTGCAATAAGGGCTGCAACGACCGCTGGAACACGTCCACCGGCCAAAAAGTGGGTTTCTAGGTCGGCAACGGTGATCAGCTTAAGGCCAGCCTTATAGGAGTTAATTCTGGCATTGACGATGATACGTGGAGGTATTTTCCTCATGCTCATCCCGATAATATTGAAAAGCGAAATCGGGGTGCCCGAGACAAAAGCCTGAAACCAAAGACTGATAAATTTGCCAACAATAGCTAAAACAACGAGGGCAACGAGTGCCATAATGAGAAAGAGGATGTAAAAAGCATCCCCTGACATCTCTAAAAAGAAAAACGGGTTCATAATGTACCTTTAGGTTTAACAAATAGTTGAGCGCCCTCACCACCAATGACAAACACTTGGCTGCCTTTCTCGATATAGCTATCTCGGCAGGATGCGGCAAATCTTTTGCCCTCTATCGTAACAAATCCAGAGGGACGCAAATCGGTAAAAGCAGTGGCAACTTTTCCAATCATGGAAGAGTCAAATTGGGCTCCTTGATAGCCCTCTTGGTCTTTTGAGAGCAAAAAGGTGTTTTTTTGGCTCGATCTTTTAATGCTTTCAATTGCAACCCAGATATCGAAAGCCAATGAGGCAATAACTAAAGCGATAAAAGCAACAATGGAAACAGAAGATTCAGCTCCGAGGGCAAAGACAATGATCGAGCTAAGCAGGAAAATTCCTCCAATGACCGCTAAAATCCCTCCAGGGGTGTAAAATTCTAAGTAGATCAGAATTAATCCAACACACAGCAGAAAAAAGGGCATCATGGTTGTATCTCTTCTACAATAATTTTTTCGCCTTCAATTTGGCTCACAGTAACTTTTGAGCCTTTTTCGATGAAACTTCCTGTGCTGACAGCGTCATATTCAATGCCATTCACTTCAATACGGCCTGCAGGTCTCAGCGTGACGCTTGAGAGGGCGGCCTGGCCTACTTTGAGCGGAACTTTTATCACAGGATATTTCGTCTCCATCTCATGAGTGCCAGTTGCCAGCATTTTCGTATCGCCGAGAACAATTTTTTTCATAAAGCCAAATGAGGGCTTCATAAAGCGACTCAAAACGACAATGATAACAAGAGCAGCAATAATAGCGCCAGAAAGCCAGCCTAATCGTGAAAGGACGAACTCACCTGCTCCATTCACTGATTGGCCATCAAATTGAACTGAGGCGAGGCCAGGCAGTAACATGCCAATGAACCCCGCTAGGGCGAATAGACCACCTAAAAAGCCTAAAAGGCCTAATGTTGGAAAGAAGAAGAACTCTAAGGATATTAAAAAGAGACCAAAAAGCAGTAAAAGCGGCTCAAGCCAGTGGATTGCCTCGAGAGCAAAGCTCGATAGGATCAAAAAGAAGAAACAGACGAGGCCAAGAATTCCTGCCACACCAAAGCCATGGGCTGCTATTTCAACATAAATTCCAACAACCATTCCAAGGACTAAAAGTGATGTGACGGCTGGAAGCGATAAAAAGGCCAAAAACTTCGTCTGCCAATCCATTGAGAAGGTGTCGACGGGAATATCGTCAAATTTTTCCAAAAAGGGAATCTGAGACAGGGCACTCTTTTTGAAAAGCCAGCTTCCTGTCCCAATTTCTGAGTCGGTCAAAGGCCCCAGCTTTATCGGCTGAAGGAGAAAATCAGCTACTCCGAACTCGATGAGCTTATCGGCACTCAAAGTCAAAAGCTTGCCCTTTGGACTAATTACGAAGTCTATAACGGGTCCGTTTTTTTGGATTTGATCTTCAGCTGTTAACTTGATAATAGAATTGCCCCGCTTCACTAAGATGACATCTTTGTCGACCATGGCTTCGGCAATATCGCCATTACGGCCATAAAATTGAGCACGGTTGAAAAACTCACTTCGAAGGGCAGAGTTGACCTTTTCAGGCGCACTTTCCATCTTGTTTTCACCACCGAGGTAAACCGGCTCGGCAGCGCCCATACTGGCATCTTTTGCAATGACGATAAAACGACAGGAATAGGCCAGCATAGCTCCAGCAGAAATAGCCCAGTTATCAATGTAGGCTATAACAGGTATGCCATACTGAGTGTCGATTTCTTTGAGCAAGTCACAAATACGCTGGGACGAATAGACCTCTCCCCCTGGAGTGTTGAGCTCCAAGATGATGAAAAGAGGTTTATGTTTCTTATAATAACTCATGGCGGCATTCACATAGAGCCAGGTGGACTGGGTGATGCCATTTTTTGCGTCATCAATCACAACGCGGCCAATATAGGGCTTTTCTCCCTCTTTTGGTTTCACAATATATTCTGAGAGCCTTTCTTCAAATGAAGTGGCTTGGAGCGGAAAAATTGTCGGAAATAGTAGGAAAAAAAATAGGAAAAATTGGCGCATTTTAAACTCTTTTTAAGATCCCCTCAACTGCCATACGAAGCTCTCCGGCTGTGCCTCGAGCCTCAGGATTGGGGTCGCACATTCGAAGAATAAGGGCTTCAAACTCATCTTTGGGAGAGAGGGCCTCTCTTGCTTGGAGAATGAGCTGTTTTTGTCTTGGCCGTATCGAGGCTTCAATTCGGTCGATCAACATTTTCTGGCGAACAGTCAGTTCGATCGATGCATCTTTAACGTATTGAGATGATCTCCATGGGGGCATGGCACCATAAAAGAGGCGCCAAAAGAGATTGCCAACAGCCCAGACATCGGCTCCAAGATAGTCTTTGCCTTCCATAGAGCTTCTGAGAATTCCTTCTGGAGAAACAAAGGTGCTGTTTCCTTGAACCTTACTGTGGGCAATGCGCTTGATGTGTGAGCATCTGCCTAGATCGGCAATACAGGTCTCAATTTTTCGAGCTCCTTCACGAACGTGTGAAATGTCGATGAAGTAGTTTTTTGCACTCAGGTCGCGATGGGCGAGATGATTTGTGTGAAGCTGCTCAAGACCTGTTAGGATGTCATGGGAAATTTTGAGTTTTTCTTTAAACGAAAAGGGAATGCCATCGTCGAGTACTTTTCGAAATGAGCCTGGGCTGTACAGTTTTGAGTAAAGGGTTGTTTTGTGCGTGTCGTCCTCTTGTCTTTCGCATACAGCAATGACTTCAAAAATGCCGGGATGGCCTTGCATTTTTTGTGTCACTTTTAGCTCATGTCTCATGGAACTTGATTGAACAGCTTTGGCCACGATTTTCACTGAATCAGCAGAAAGAGCAATGGCCTTTGTGACTCTTTTTTTCTTTCCACGGCCAATTTTTTCCCCAAGGTCGATAAAGGTTAACTTTGTTTCGGGATCATATTCAATATCAAAGGCAAGATTGGTTTCATCTTTTGGAAAAAAGTAAGTCTGCTTTTGTACAATCTCTTTATTTTGGGTCTCGATGAATAAAAGAGCCTCGACAACTTTCCCCAGTTTTTTCCCCACATCGTCTTGAAGTTTGGTGGCCGTAGCACTTACTTTTTGCAACACAGGATTATCAATATCAGAAAGATCTTCTAAAAAAATCGAGCGATTCATCTGGGAGGCCAATAATGCCCCGCAGTCTCGGTATTGTTTATTTTGAAGGAGGAGCGTTACCTGCTGGAAAGTTATCTGCTGATTTTTTTTACGTACCTGCCACTTAACTACTCCCCAGCTCATAAGCGTCAAAAGGAATAGACTGAGAATGATAAGCTGGCTTTTCTGAAAAACTCTACTTGTGAGATTTTGCATGATTTTTTGGTGCTAAAGCCTCCATTTTGCATACGAGCTCTTTAGCAGTCGGCCTCTTTTTAGGATTGATCGACACCATTTTCAGAATGAGGTATTCATAACACTCGTAAGGAGATAGGATACTTGAGTTTTTCTTTATTTCCAATAATCTTGCCTTTTTACCTGTTGCATACTGGATTTTTTCGCACATATCTTCATACCGTCTGAATAGAGAGCGTGAGGTGTCTTTGACGTAGGAGCGATCTTGCCATTTTGGCTGTTCTTCAAAAAACAATTTATACAGCACACAGCCTACAGCAAAAACATCACTTCTCAGGTAGTCGCCTTTTTTCATTTTTTTTCTATAAAGGCCTTCAGGAGAGGTGTAGGTTGTATTGCCTTGAACTTTCGTTCGAGAGACGTTTTTGTACCAATCTGCCCGGCCAAGATCGGCAATGGTGGCTTCAATATCGCGATGATCTTTTTTACCATGGCCAATGTTGACAAGATAATTTCTGGCACCCAAATCTCTGTGGACAATGTTTTTTCTGTGGAGGGAGTAAAGACCTTTGACAACACTGAGAGCCATTTCCATCTTTTCTTTTTTGCTAAACTTGTACCCCTCTTCAAAAATTGTCTGAAAGGAGCCTGGTCGGTAGAGGTCAGAATAGATGGCATTATAGGTTTTTCCATGGGCTTTATGGCGGCCAAAGCCAACTGTTTTGAAAAGCCCAGGTTTTTCATGCATCAATCTGGTAATTTTAAGTTCGCGCTTCATCTTGCAGCTTTGCTCAGCGCGAGCAACAATTTTCGGATAGAGGCCATATTGGATGGCACGCGTCACAATTTTTTTCTGCCCCTCTGCAAGGTAGGCAGACTTCGAATTTAAGATAATGAATTGTCCATGAAGATGGCTGTCTAATTCAACTGTGTTTGCAAGCCCTGTCTTGTGTGGAATGAGGTAATGACTTGATTGGGAGTAGTTCTTGGCTTCTGTTTCAAAGAAAAGAGCACAAGCTAGAAATTTCCCTTGAGTTAGACCAAATCCATCTTTTTTAAAATTGAAGTGGTTGGCGGCTGTGACAGAATTCATGAGAGGTAAATCACCTGTTGCAGCAGCTATTCGAGAAAGGGTTGAAAGAGAGATTGATTTATGATGGATGAAAAAATTTTCAAGTGACGAATAGTCGTGATTTCTCACCAGCGTTTCAATTTTGTTTTGCTGGCTCGTTTCACAAATGCCCTGTAGCCATACGCAGGCAAGAACGATCAGAAAAACTGAAAATTTGTACCCCATCAGACTTCCCTCAATTTAACAATTTATCTTTTTCTGCATTGCCATTTCGTGGTAATTTTGTCCAATAAACGAAATGAGGATTACATAGGATCTATTATGGCTGATTTTTTGCCAACTTTCATTCTTACTTGCATTTTGATGACTCTGGCTCTTTTAGCGATGAGTGCAGGGTATCTCATCACAAAGAAAAAGTGCCTTAAAAAGCAGTGTGGAACAAATCCATTAGAAAAAGATCAAAGTAAATGTTTTTTTTGTAGCTGTGGGCGCAAAAAAAATGAAACATGTGAGTAATCAATCCTTCAAGTTTGACCGAATTGCAGAAGCTGTTTTATCCGGGGGGCGTCTTTCAAAAGAAGATGGCCTAAAACTGCTCCAGCTTCAAGATTTTACTCAAGTTATCAAGCTAGCTGATTCTGTTCGTAAAAGGGTCTCAGGCAATAAAGTTTTGTATGCTGTGACCCTCTGCCTCTATCCAACTAATATTTGCGAATATAGTTGCCCCCTTTGTTCTTTTTCTCACCGATCAAATAAGCCCTTCCAATATAGCCAAGAAGAGCTTTTGAAAAAGGTCGAAGACTATTTGCCCTACAACATCAATGAAATTCATATCGTTTCGGGACTGCATCGCTCAATGACGCTCCCATATTATACAACTCTCTTTACTCAAATTAAGAGTCTCGCTCCCCAGCTCCACATCAAAGCCTTATCTGCGATAGAAATTGCCCATCTTGCAAAGCACCATTGCCGCACCATTGAGGAAGTTTTATTAACATTGAAAAGCTCAGGTCTTGGCTCGCTACCAGGCGGAGGGGCAGAAATTCTCAATGATGCCATTCGAAAACAAATCTGCCCTCAAAAGCTTGTATCAGAGGAATTTTTGACTGTTCATAAAACGGCACACAGATTGCAAATTCCCTCTAATATCACCATGCTCTATGGCCATATTGAAGAGGATATTCATATCATTGAACATCTCGATTCCGTGCGAAGACTTCAGGATGAAACAGGGGGCATTATTGCTTTTGTTCCGCTAAAATTTAGGCCTGAAAATAGTGGTATGGCAAATTGGCCCCTCAACCCAAAAGAGGCAAAAAGAATATTTGCCATTTCTCGTTTGATGCTCGACAATGTCTGCCACATCAAAGCTCTGTGGAATTATGAAGGAATCGACTCTGCAATCGAGTCGCTCAAATGGGGTGTCGATGACTTGGCTTCGACAAATATCGAAGAGCAAATTATGGGCAGACTCCCCTTAACGGAGGAGCAATTGAGAATGTTGATTGAAAAGGCTGGCAGAGTACCACTACGAGTCACATCAGGTGCTCTATGACCATTTCATTTGGAGCCCCCTGCTTTGTCAATACCGCTCCTTTGCTTTTTGCCCTGAAAAACAAAATCATCGATCATCCTTTTCACTTTACCTTTGACTTTCCTGTCCAGATCAACGCTCTTTTTTCAGAAAAAAAACTTTGCTGTGGATTGATTAGTACTGCTGAATGGTTTACGAATCCCTCTGTCATGACGCTTCCTTTTGGCATTGGAGCAAAAAATAGCTGCAAAAGTGTGCTTCTTTTTCTCAGAAAAGAAACTCCAATTAGCAAGATTAAACGCATCACACTCTCACCCCATTCAAAGACTTCCAATTTGCTCGTCAAAATATTGTGCGCCCATTTTTGGCAAATTAAGCCACAATTTCTTACTACATTACATGAGCAGTGTGACGCCATTATAGTGATTGGCGATCAATGCCTTTCTATGGCAACACCTGCCGGCTTTCGTGCTATCGACCTTGCAGCCGAATGGTTTTCTTACACAAAGAAAAGCTTTGTCTTTGCCATTGTTGCCACACACAATCCTGAAAGCAGAGATTTCCTTTCGCAAACTCTCGATTCCTCCCTTCAATGGGGGCTGAAAAATATCGCCACTCTTTGCCGTTCTTTAGAAACGAAGACCCTTTCCTACGTATGTGTTCACGGGCATGTAAGCGCCGCTCCTCTCGATGCAGCTGGGGCAGATGCAAGGATCGCCCCCGAAGTAAATAGCCAGAGGCTCTTTACAAGGGGGCGATCCACAGCAGATGCCCCGGCTCCTTCAGAGGGGCAAGCTTTAAATACTCGTGAACACATACTTTCCTACAGCGTCCTTTTTGATTATTTTTCTCAGCTTAACTACAGGCTTGAAGAGGATCATTTTGAAGGTCTAAAACTGTTTCAAACCCTTTCCGGAAAGCTTTTATGATTCACTATTCATCGTCGGAGCCGGCCTCAATTCAAAAGCTTTTCAATGAAATTGCCTCCAACTATGATCGCACGAATGATATTGTCTCGTTCTCGCTCTATCGCCATTGGAATAAAGCTCTTGCTAAAAGAGTGCTCCAAAATAGGCCTCAAAAGCTTCTTGACCTCTGTTCTGGTACTGGTGCGATCACCTATTGTATACTCCAGGAAAGTAAACTGAAAAATAAGCCTGCCCCCGAGGTATTTTTAGTAGACTTTTCTCAAAATATGCTGCAAATTGCC
>Ga0209777_10007399_pt1 | contig 12194 bp, 15 predicted proteins | sample FrelakmetHBP12HB_FD_187147 | JGI IMG/M metagenome (GOLD analysis project Ga0209777, IMG submission 187147) | Freshwater lake sediment microbial communities from the University of Notre Dame, USA, for methane emissions studies -HBP12 HB (SPAdes)... | ecosystem: Environmental > Aquatic >... | reverse complement strand
AAGGTCTATAAGCGTATCAAAGCCGGCAATCCTTACCGATGCAGCATTTTGACAGGCAATGAGGCAATCATCACCAATCGCTCTTTAACAAATGATATACACATCAAACGTTGTCGTCAAGCCAATTCCAATAGGCGGCCATTTGATGCCTTGTGGGGCACAGCACGCTGTGCCCCTACGTTTCTTGCTCACACATTCACCTCATCTTTAAAATACCGCCTCTGGAAATAGAGGGCTACGTTCACCAGACTGATGAGCACTGGCACCTCCACCAGCGGCCCGATGACAGCCGCAAATGCCTGCCCGGAGCCGATGCCGAATACCGCTACGGCTACAGCGATAGCCAGTTCGAAGTTGTTGCTGGCGGCGGTGAAGGCAATCGTGGTGGTTTTGGAATAATCGGCCCCTATTCTCTTGCCCATCCAGAACGATACCAGGAACATCACCACGAAGTAAATAAGCAGCGGCACGGCGATGCGCAATACATCCAGAGGCAGATGAACAATGTAGTCGCCCTTTAATGAGAACATCACCACAATGGTGAAGAGCAGAGCTATCAGCGTGATAGGGCTGATCCGCGGAATGAACTTCTTCTCGTACCACTCTCGTCCTTTGGCTTTGATAAGTGTAAAGCGCGTTATCATGCCGCCAAAGAATGGTATGCCCAAATAGATGAGAACGCTCTGGGCGATTTGCCAGATAGTGACATGTACGTCGGTGCCTTTGAGCCCGAACCACCCCGGAAGCACTGTTATGAAGACATAGGCGTACACGGAGTAGAAAATTATCTGGAAGATGGAGTTGAACGCCACCAGCCCGGCGGCATAGTCGCTGTCGCCTTTTGCCAGTTCGTTCCAGACGATGACCATGGCGATGCAGCGTGCCAGGCCTATCAAGATCAGGCCCTGCATGTAGGCTGGGTACGGCCACAAGAATCCGAGGAAAGCGATAGCCAGGAAGAACATGAGAACCGGGCCGATAACCCAGTTCTGCACCAGGGAAAGTCCCAGTATGCGCCAGTTGCGAAACACCTTGCCCAGTTGCTCATACCTTACCTTAGCCAGTGGGGGATACATCATCAATATAAGGCCGATAGCTATGGGTATGGAGGTCGTGCCTACTTGAAAGCGGTTGATGAAGTCGGCTGTGCCGGGGACAAAATAGCCCAGCCCCACGCCCAGCCCCATCGCCAGGAATATCCAAAACGTAAGGAAGCGGTCTAGTAGGGCAAGGCGGCGTATTGCGGCTTTTGGCTCTACATTACTCATGATGTCTCGTTATTTCTTTTTCACGAGTGTACGTGTAGTTATGAGAGAAGCGAGGAATCCAGAGCAATCTTCGCTAGCGGTTCTGCTTGAACCTTTCTACCGGGTCCCCGCCGGTATCCAGATGCGACTTCAGTTTTCCTTGTTGAGAATGAGCCACTTTGTCGTAGACTGACCTTTTCAGGAAGGCAAGGGCCTCTTTCTCATCGCGGTCAACCATGATTTGTTCCAGTTCGAGCAGCTCCTCTTCCTCAAGGGCTATGGCTGTTTTTCTGATTTCAAGCATGTTTAGCCTCCGCTTATCCTTTTACTTCTTAGCCTGCTCTTCTTTGTCCATAGCGTTGATGATGAACTGGGTTATCTCTGACTTGGTAGGTATGTGTCCGGAGCAGACCAGTTCCTCGTTGACCACCAGCCCCGGCGCGGTGAGGATGGGGTACTCCATTATCTTCTTCACGTCTTTGACTTCCTCAATGGTGGCGTCTATAGCCAGCTCCTTCACTACCTGCCTTGTTATTTGCTCCACCTCGTGACATGTAGCGCACCCCATCCCCAGAATCTTGATTTTCATTTCATACCTCCTGTTCGATTTATGGAGTTACAAGTCTGAAGATATATCATCAAGCCATCGAGACTATCATGCAGGAGGTCAATAACCATCTGCGTGTCCCACAATGTTCTTCCCTAGATGCGCACTAACGCATCCTTGGGGGCAAAAAAAGAGATGCTATTTGGCACATTTCCGGACACAGCCCGGGCCCACGCGCTTGGCTACCTTGAGGCGCTCTTTGTCCTGTGCCACCAGCTCATTGCCCTTAAGTCCTTTTCTCACAGCCTCGACCAGATCGGTGTAATATGGTTTAATCCCTTCTCTGTCTATCGAATACAATGACCATAGGCCGTCCTTCCTCAGCTTGAGGAAACCGGCATCGTAAAGAGCGCTCAGGTTGCGGGAAGCCCTGGTCTGTGAGATGTCCAGCGCCTGCATCACCTCGCAGACGCAGCACTCCCTCACCAGGAGCAGGTTCAATATCCTGAGCCGGGTCTCATCGGACAGCGCCTTAAAAGCTTTGACCAAATCGCGCATTTTGGGATTTCCTTCAGGTTCTTGTGTCCTTGGGATAGAAGCGGCACTTTTCCTTCAAACATTCCTTGTTCAAGTGGCTGAACTGGCACTGGATTTTTGAGGAGATATCCATCTGGACATTAAGGTTCTCTTTTAGGAACTTGGCAGCTTCCATAATAGCAAGGTAAGTGTTACGTTTGCAGCATCTCGGCCCGCCGTGGAGAGCGATGGACATCAGGGCCCTGGCCGTCATCATATTGGAAAGTCTCCAGCTATCCAAGGAAAGGGGGGTGGCATCAGTGATGAGACTCAAGAAGATGCCTGTCCCAACAGCAGCACCGCAGTCTCCGTGTGACCCACAAAAGCCTCCCAGAATCTGTCTGGCCCTCTTCTCTGCTTCTACTATCTTATCTTTCTTCCTCGCAGAATCGCCCTTCAGGTTATAGTAGGCAGCCAGCAAGACCGCCGGAACCAGGAAATGGTGTTCGGGGCCGTGCATTTTGACTGCAGGGTGTTGCATCAGGATGAGCGCCATCTGAAGTGGATCGGTGAGTTCGCTTGAGCTGCAGAACTGCTGGATTAAGTTGGTTGCTGAAAGGCTGTGGCATGAATCGCACACATAGTGCCCGGCGGCGCAGGCACTATTAGACTCATAAGATTGCTTGCAGTAGAAGCACTCACGGGACTCGAAGATGCTGTGATAAACAAGCTCATCACCGCAAACCAGACACCCTGTCTTATGCTCGGATAGTGCTTTCATAGCTTTGTTCAGACAGCGCACTCCTGGTTATTAACGTATATGCGCATCTACGCTTATATTATACATCACTCGATTAGTCCTGTAAAGAGCAAAATTGTAGGGGCAGGTTTGGAACCTGCCCCTACCGTGAGAACTATGCTGCCTTGTTTTTCGCGCCTGACCGGCGCTCTTTTAGCCTCAGGTGTGGCATCCGGCGAGGTTAATATAGTCCCATTTAGTGAGCGTATCCTTACATTCGGGTGTGGCGATGGTGAGAGTCACGGTGTAGTTACCGTTTTTGGTATAGGTATGAGTCGGGTTTTGCTCGGTGCTGTCGATGGTGCCATCGTTATTGAAGTCCCAGGCCCAGGCTGTTACGTTGCCTGTGGATTTGTCCATGAAGTGAACTGTGGTAGTTCCGGTGCACGATGTGCCGTTCCCTTCGACCTGGCAATTCCCCGGTATGGACTCGATGGTGAAGTCAGCCAAATATGGACAGGGTATGGTCTCGATATAATCTTTCTTTACCTCAGTATCGTTGCCTTTAGGTCCCCTCACCGTCAGGCTCACTGTGTAGTTGCCGGGGGTTTCATAGGTGTAATTTGCGTTCTGCAGGGTGCTATCTACCACACCATCATCGTTGAAGTCCCATTCCCAGGAGCTGATGTTGCCTGTTGACTTATCGGTGAACTGTACATCCAACGGGGGATGGCCGTTGGCGGGTGTGGCGATGAACTTAGCTTGGGGAACCGCCGTCCCGCAGCCCGCCAGAGTGCTCAATACCAGTACAATCAAAGCCAGAACTGCTGCTATTCTCATCATCTGCATCCTCCGAGTGTTAAACATTATTGTATCACAAAATATAGACTGTCACTACGATTCACAGAGCTGAAACCAAAGCTGGAATCTCTTATAAATTTCCGGAGTAATTGACTATAAAGCTTATTGGGGGTACTATTTATTCAAGGGCATGGTCTTATCCGGTGCTCGATGGCATTCGCCATACGTTAATGCCGCTTAGAGGTTCAAAATGGGGAGAAAACTGAATCAACTCTGGCTGATAATCGTCGCAGCAACATTGATAGCGGTGCTGGTGGCTTTGCTCGCTCCCAGCGTGATATGTGCCTGAGGGGTGTATAAGCTGACGGTTGTCAGCGATCCTGCCCTGGGGGGCAATTTCACCTATGATCCGCCATTGTGCGAAGCTAAAACCTATAACGACGGAATTGTCGTAACTGTGACTGCCACTCCTTTGGATGGTTTCGAGTTCAGGGGTTGGTCCGGTGACATAGGGGACAACGCGCCCGGCAATACTACCATCCGTGTCACGATGAATAGGGCCATAAACATAACAGCCAATTTTGTTGCCCTTTATACTGTCCTCGTGGACGTCAGTCCGAGTTCAGGCGGCACAGTTTTGATTACGACCACGAAAGGTTCTTATTCAACGTCGGCCAATCAAACAGCGCTTTCCATACCCTATGCACTGGGAACAACATTGCAACTGTCAGCTATCCCTGCCGCGGGCTATAAATTCGATAGCTGGAACGGTAATTTAACCGGCTATCAAGGTAACATGTCTCAAGGTAATATATCTCAAGGTAACATAACACTGGTGGTGAGTTCTCCCGAGGCCATAACTGCTGAGTTTTCCAAAATTCCCACGCCTCCCTGGGGCTGGATAATCGGCGGCATCGCCGCGTTGCTGCTGGTATCGTTCGTGGGTGTCAGTGTTTTTCGCGGCAAGGCGAAGAAACCGGAGGCTGTTACCCCAATACCGGACGGTCCCAAAGAGACAGGAGCGGCTCCGGTTACTGATACACCTGCACCGGCTGAGCCTGAACCAGAGCAATCGCCCCCGGTCATCGATGAATCGGGCGATAAATCCTAGCCCCTGGCGCTCATTTTGAACTGTACTTAACGCGCTCTGGTGACCTCACCTTGTTATATCACAAAATATAGACTGCCACTCCGGATCCGCGAAGCTGAAGCTGAAGCTACCCAGCTTCAGAATCCAGGTTCGACTTCGAACAATCGATAAGATATAATTTGCTGAGACGCCATTGGGTGAGCCTTTCCGGGCAGGGAGATGGAGATGAGCAAGAAAGATATACTCGAGGTTGCGGATAAGCCGATAGTGCCTGAGGAGGTCATCGCCAAGGTCAAAGGCGCGGATTGCGGCGCGGTGGTGACTTTCACCGGTAAGGTGCGAGGCCGCTCCGGAGATAAGAAAGTGTTCTACCTGGAGCATGGCGTCTCAGGCGAAGCCCCGGAGAAGATGCTGAAGGAAATAGTGGCTGAGATCAGAAGAAGGTGGGAGATAGGCGAGATCGCCTTCTGCTACCGAAAAGGTAAGATAGGGCCGGGCGAGGTCACTATAGTCATCGCTATTGCCGCTACTCATCGCCAGGAGGCTTTTGCCGCCTGCGAGTATGCTGTAGACCGCCTCAAGCAGAAAGTAACGACAAAGGAGGGCCGGGAGAACGGCGAAGTCCGTATCGGCAAAAAAAGTCAGCCTTGAGGTAGAAGGCCTCCATCTCGCAGCAGAGATTTATTTACCTGCCGGCAAAGGCCTTCACCCCGCTGTCTGCATCTGCCATGGCGTGCCTGCCAAGAGGACTCCAGACGCGGCGGATAAAGGATATCCTCTGCTTGCCGAGAGGTTCAGCAAGGAGGGGTTTGTCTCTTTTATCTTCAATTTCAGGGGCACCGGCGAGAGCGAGGGCAACTTCGATATGCCGGGCTGGACGCGAGATTTGAAGGCAGCGATCGACTATCTGCTCCAGCTCGATGCTGTAGACAAATCGCGACTGTCGCTGATGGGGTTCAGCGGCGGTGCGATGGCCTGTGTTTATTGTGCTGCCAGAGATAAGCGGGTTTCCTCGGTCGTCGCCTGTGCCTGTCCTGCCAGGTTCTTTGACATATCAGAGTTTAGCAGAGTCGAAGAATTCCTGGCACACTGCCGCCAGGTGGGCATAATCAGGGATAGCAACTTCCCGCCATCCGTGGAGAAATGGGCCAGGGGCTTCGATGAGGTCAGGCCTGTCAAGTGGATACACAGGATTTCACCTCGTCCCGTGCTGATAGTTCATGGCGACAATGACCAGACTGTTCCCCTGAGCCATGCCCGGGAGCTTTACCATAAGGCTAAAGAGCCTAAGGAAATCTCCATCATTCCAGGCGCGGAGCACAAGCTGCGCCTCAGCGAACCAGCTATGAATACTGCCCTGGCCTGGCTGAAGAAAGTAAACGGTTTGGGCTGAGGGGGATTGATGCCTACTTCATCCGGTCCGTCAACGGCAAAGAGGAAGGTTCTTTTAGTTAACCCAAACTGGCTAGGGATAGCATGAATCCCTACAGGGTGGTGGTGCGTGGGCTGATGATGAACACTATTGTAGGTTAAAAAACCACTAGTGGTTCTACCAAGTTATGAACATCGGGATGTTTGCCTTTCCATGCGTACGTTTCAGCAGGTTAAAATACTAATGTGCTGATTTGTTCTTCACAGTGCTTTGAGTCCCACGAGTCTTAATCGCGGTTTTAGCTTTGGAATGATTGTGGTTTACGGCCGATTGAACGAGAATTGCCAGTGATCTCTCATTGATTTTGCCGTCCTTGTAAAAGTCGATGGTTCGCCATTTCCTGCCCTGGAGCCCGTTGTTGAATAGTTTGTCAGGGTCTGGAAGACTTGCACCTTCATAAAAAGTCAGCTTAACCTTATCTTTGAAGGCATTTGCGAGACAGACTATTCCATCGTGAGACCAGACTGGGGTACCCATCCATTTCCATTCCTCGACTATCTCGGGGTCAGCGTCACGGATAATTCTGCGGATGTTGGTAAAAGTCACTCCGCGCCAATCTGTCAGTTTTGAGATTAGGTCATCAATAAGATCACTTGCGTTCATTTTGATATCTCCCCTTGAAATAGTTAATAAATCTATTTGAATAAATTGGTAGTTTCTGCCCCATAAATATATTGTATGGCTAATCGTATAATAGTGTCAAACTGAAACAAATACGCGGACCTGGCATGAGTCAACATCGGGATGTTTACCCTTCCATGCGTACGTATGTGGTGGGGTAGCCTGAATGGCATGCCTGTGATGATAGTTTAGAAACGGAGAGCAGGTCAATATTGGAATGTGTGCCTTTGCATGTGTGATTTGCTGCGAGTGAATATGTGTTTTCAATGATATAATGGATGAAATGAGCTTGAAGGCTTGAAGCAATGTCTCAATTCAGATATATCCCTTTAAGGGATCTCATGGAGCTAAGAGGCAAAATACTCAACGCCAAGCGGAATCTGGACCACATGGCTGACAAATCTGGCTTGGTGGAAAGTCTATTTGGAAGTTTTATTGACCCAATTGTTAGTATCTACCAGCCCATAATATCATCTTTAGCTAGTCATCACTCCGATGATTTTTACAGGGCCCGCAAATGTATTGCTGGCAAACCATTCAGCGATATTAAAGATTTGTATAATCCACCAACACCTTCAGGAAGGGCATTTACGAAAGAAAACGTTCCAATACTTTATGCAGCATCATCCATGCAAACATGTCTATCCGAAATAAAAGTCAAGATAGGCGATCTTGTATGTGTGGTCGCCTTTAAGTATTCTGCGATTAAGAATGGTCGGTTTTGGTTTGTAGGACAATTAGGGTCGTTCCACAAATCTTATGAGGAGTCGCGCTACCTTGGTGATGTGAATGCTGTTCAGAGACTTTATTACAATGAATCAGAGGTAGTTCACTCAAGAGTTTTTGCGGATAACCTAATTAATGAAATATTTTCAACTATTTCTTCCGAGGTAGACAACTATGCACTTAATCGCCTACTAATTGATGCAATAAGAGACAAATTACCAGAAAAAGAGATTTTTTATGGAGTCGTGTTTATGAGTGAAAGGGATGCCCCTGGGAAAAACTTCGCCATATATGGTGAAGCAATAACCAAGCTGGAACCTATGATTGTTAATTTGATAAGGATTACCGATATTGATAACTATCGCTGTATTGGATATAAATTATTAGAAAACGCAAAGCCTAATAAATCGATGTTCAATAAATGGTTAGGGGGTTAAGAATAGCCTGACGGCTTTAAGCTTTTATCGGGATGTCTACGTGGACGTAGACTCGATATTGAATTTGTCTTTTTCTATGTTCCGGCTCTCGACGCAACTATCTCGAATTGCAGAGGTTGCCTACGCTTAATTACCTGAGTGTCCTAGGTGTCCCCAAGGATTATTCACCCTACGTTTATTGCTCGCTAATATAACCAGCCATTATAATAACTCTATACTGCTCTCTCCAAGGACGGTGTCGGCATGTCTAGGCCCTCGACAACGCTACCTCGACCTCGAAATGGACTGGTTTGTTTAGTAAACCCGAACCAGATGAAGCCCCCGGTAGCTCCTCTGGCGCTGGACTATCTTGCCCATGCCCTGAGGCAGAAGGGTTATCAAGTAGACCTGCTCGACCTCTGTTTTTCAACTGACATTTCTCTCGAAGTAAAGAGCTATTTTGCCCATAACGATGTGCTGGCGGTAGCGGTGACCCTGCGCAACACCGATGATACTTACCTTGCCAGCCAGGATTTCTGCATAGACAGGTACAAAGAGGCAGTAAGCTCGCTCAAGGCGCAAACCTCCGTGCCCATAATCCTGGGCGGCTCCGGGTTCTCCATCATGCCCCGGGACATCCTGAGCTATTACGGCCTCGATTTGGGGATTTGGGGCGAAGGGGAGCTTTCTCTGCCTCTGCTTCTCGACATGATTGCGTCAAAACAGGATTACCGCGATGTGCCCGGCCTGGTATTCCGCAGCGGGAAGGGCTTCCACTCCAACGCCCCCGAATACCTCGAACTGAGCCGCATCCATGCTCCACATAGAGGTGTGGTTGACAACTATCGCTATTTTATGGAGGGCGGCATGGGTGGTGTCGAGAGCAAGCGAGGCTGTCCCCAAGGGTGCATTTACTGCGCCGACCCGGTGGGCAAAGGGAAGAAGCTGCGGCTGCGCTCCCCTCAGAGCGTTGCCGACGAAATACAGTCTCTGCTTGAGATGGGCATCAACCATCTTCATTTCTGCGACAGCGAGTTCAACCTACCCGAAGACCATGCCCGCGACATCTGCCTGGAACTGATGAGGCGTGGACTGGGGGATAAGCTTAGATGGTATGCCTATGCCAGCCCTGTGCCTTTTTCTCGAGGGCTGGCTGCTCTGTGCCGCAAGGCTGGATGCGCTGGGATAGACTTCGGTGTGGACAGCGGCAGTGACGACATGCTGCGCCGCCTGGGGCGCGAGTTTTCGGTGGCAGACCTCAGCCATACGGCTGAGGTCTGCCACCGTGAGGGCATTGTCTTCATGTATGACCTGCTTCTGGGCGGTCCGGGCGAGACAAGGGAGTCCCTGAGAGAGACCATCGAGACCATGAAGAGGCTTGCGCCGGACAGGGTGGGCACTGCACTGGGGGTGCGTATCTGCCCGCAGACGAAGATGGCAGCTCTGGTCAAAAGGCAGGGCTCTTTGAACGGGAACCCCAGCCTGCACGGCATGACCGAGGGTAACGAGAGTTTCTTTAAACCCATATTCTATGTGTCATCAGGCTTGGGGCCTGACGCGCCTGAGTACCTCTCTGGGCTTATCGGGGGAGACGAGCGCTTTTTCTACGCCTCGCCATCGGGTGCGGAGAGGAACTACAACTATAACGACAACACTGTGCTGGTGAACGCCATCAAGGCGGGATACCGCGGAGCCTTCTGGGACATACTGCGGAGAATTGGTTCGAAGACCTGAAAATTCAAGTCACTCAAAAGCGCTGGATGCTATCACCCTACCGTCAAAGCGATGACGTCATGATATAATAGGGAAACCTCCTAAGTTTGGGTAAGCAATGTCGATTTCATTCCGCTGGCTGGGCGTCGCGGGTCTCGAGTTGAGTGTGAACAATCACGTCATCGTGATGGACCCGTACTTTACCCGCTTTCCGCTCCGGAAAGCGTTGTTGGGACGCGTTGAGCCCGACCGGGGGTTAATAGCGGAAAAGATACAACACTGCGACTTCGTGCTCATCACCCATGCCCACTTCGATCATCTTATGGACGCGCCTGACGTAGTGAGGAACACGGGTGCTATGGTAATGGGCTCTCCAAACACGTGCAGGCTGCTGAGTATGTGCGGTGTACCGGACGACCGGATTCGTGAGATCAAAGCAGGTGACAAACTAACTCTGGCAGAGTTTCAGGTTGAAGTCTTCCCATCTCAGCATGTCAAACTCCCCGGGTATTTGCCCGGTAGACTTCCTGCCGTTCTAAAGCTACCCCTGCGGGCCAGGGACTACCGAATGGACAAGGACTTGAGCTTTTTGCTCTCTGTCGGGAGCCTGAGGTTGCTCACAGACCCCGGTGAACGCCCCGAGGCCGCGGTGGCTGCTGATATACTATTCCTTTTCCCACACAGAGGCGCTGCATATTGCAGGACAGTTTTGTCCCGGGTGCAGCCCAAGGTTGTTGTTCTGACTCACTGGGACGATTTCTTCCGTCCCTTGTCCAAGCCGCTCCGGCCTCATATACAGGTGCAGGAGCTTAGGTCGACTTTTCCACCGCTGCAACGGGTGAATCCGGGTAAATTCGGTGGGATGATCGAGCGCCTATCTCCTCAAACGAAAGTCCTTGTTCCGGAGATATTTCGCAAGTACGAACTGCCGTAGGGCGGTTCGCGCACTGTCCTTACTTGGCTTTCTTCATGGCATTGACCAGGTAGACGCCCACTAAAGATAGGTCTTCGGTGGGCAGATAACTGGCAGCAGCGGCATCGAAAAGGATGTTTACCGAGGAGGGTATGCCCTCCTCGCCCTGGTAGAAGATACACGCCATAGGTATTTTGGGCAGCGCCATGAACTTGAAGGCCGCATCGCCGGTGCGGGTTATGGGGATGCCTCTCAAAGCCTGTCCAGCTTTCTTGAATCCCTCGACGTTGTTGTCGAAAGCGCGCAGCAGAGGCTGCACCGCCATCTGAATGAATCTCCGCTCGAATAGACTAGCTCCGGGAAGCTGCCGGTAAGCAATCCACTCATCGGCTATGGATGCGCCTTTGGCCTGCAGCAGGTAGTGCAAGAAGATAATCTCCAGATATTGCGGAACTGGGGCCGTCTTTCCTTCCTCGGCTATTTTTATTTCGGGATAGTACACCAGGAAAAAGCGGTCGAAGAAGGGTATCCTGAACTTTTTGCCGTCGTAGTCGGTGCCGCTCTTCGAGGCAACGGCGTAGGGAACAATCTCTTTCATTTCAGCGAAGGCCTGCTCTAGGGCAGCATCATTTGACATCTTTGTCTCCTCTCAAACAGTATATCTGCCAGGGAAAACGAAGACAAGTAGTGGGGATTTGAGAGCGTTTAACAACTCTCTTCAACCCCCTTAGTCCCCCAGTCTTGGGGGATTTAAAATTTGGGGGCTTGACAGCGCTTTTTTGTGCTATAATCCACAGGAGAAAATTAAAAGCAATTACAGCTTTCCAGGTTCTCAACCGGTAACTGCTTCTGAGGAGGCACGAAGTGAACAAGAATATCTCCTTGTCCATCATGGCGATTCTACTAGTTGTTGCGGCACTTGTACTGGGGGCGTGTTGCAGCCCGGCGCACTATACCCTTTCAACCTCAAGCAGTCCAATCGCAGGCGGGAGCATCAGCCCCAGCGGTGGCAGCTATGTGGATAAGACAGAGGTGACTCTAACGGCCGCTCCAGCCGCAGGTTACAGGTTTGACCACTGGGGAGGCAATGCCACCGGTGTAGCAACGACGGTGGAAATCACCATGAATTCTCAGAAAACAGTCACGGCCTATTTCACCAGACTCTACAACCTCTCCGTTTCCTGCAATCCCACCGAGGGGGGTGGCAGCGTTAACATTAGGAACGGCATTTATGATGAAGGGAAGGAGCTTACCCTGGTAGCCACCCCGGCCATAGGTTACAAGTTTGACCACTGGGAAGGGGACGTTTCGGGCACATCAGCCAATATGGCCATGACTATGGATGCTGACAAAACTGTGGTCGCTGTTTTCAGCAAGGTCATATATACTCTTGAGAGCAGGCTCAGCCCTGGCGGCGGAGGCAGCGTCGATCC
>Ga0209777_10007398_pt1 | contig 12195 bp, 12 predicted proteins | sample FrelakmetHBP12HB_FD_187147 | JGI IMG/M metagenome (GOLD analysis project Ga0209777, IMG submission 187147) | Freshwater lake sediment microbial communities from the University of Notre Dame, USA, for methane emissions studies -HBP12 HB (SPAdes)... | ecosystem: Environmental > Aquatic >... | reverse complement strand
CCGGGCTCCCGATGATGGTCCACATCGCCTCGGGTCCACCCAGCTTCGAGGAGATCCTTCCCTTCCTCCGCGCCGGGGACATCGTCACCCACATCTATCACGGTGGGGCCGATTCGCTGGTGGATGCGACCGGTCAGGTCCGTCCGGCCTTCAATGAGGCGCGCACGCGCGGCGTCGAGTTCGACGTCGGCCTCGACCGTGTTCACACCAGCTTTGCGGTGGCTCGCGCCGGCTTGGCTGCCGGGTTCCTGCCCCACTACCTCGGCACGGACATGACGCTCCTGAATCGGCACCTCACGGTCGATGTGCCGACCACGATCTCGAAGATGGTGGCGCTCGGCCTGCCGCTCGAAACGGCGCTGACCGCGGCGACGGCCAGCCCGGCGGCCAAGGTTGGGCTGGGGAAAATCATTGGTAGGGTCGAGCCGGGCATGGAAGCTGATCTCGCGATCTGCGAGCTTTGCGAGGGGGACTTCGTGTACGAGGACACGTACGGTAACGATTGCCGCGCGACGCGGCGATTGGTCCCGCTCCAAACCCTCCGTCGCGGAAAATAGATGGAAAAGATCGTCCGAAAAATCAGGAAATATGACTTTTTGATGAAGTGAGGGTCCCGGGATGAGGTCGTATGACGATGGGACCTCCTTTTTCTGGTTCATCCGGTTCAAGCGTACTTGTCTGAAATGTCTTTCTTCCTGAAAGTGTTAAACTGAAAAATATCATTAATGTTGTAGATTTCAAATGAAAATTGTGATAGTAAAGCGCCATATGTGAAGAGGTGCGCAGAGCTAATGGAAATAATGACGGAAGTAACTAATAAGCAGATCGATTTTATCGACGACATTGACCTTCGAAAGACGCTCCTCGAAAGGCTGAATGAACTTGACCGGATTTTCCTCGTAAACGCCACCTACAGCACCATATTCGTGGCAATCGGCGCGATAGAAGGTATATTTGCGCACATCGCGGCCATCTACAAAAAAGAAATCAAAGACCCTACCAATACCACTTATCCAAAGGATGCGAAAGGTAAGAACAAAGATTTCTACAAGTTGACCATTGATGAAGTGTATGAGGAGCTTAAGAAACTGAGCATTTTGCCCGATATTCCGGAGTACAAGCATTTGTATCATCTCTTCAGGAATTATCGTAACTGCGTACATCCCCAAGCCCAGGTCAGCAAAGGGTGGGATGTCAAACTGGGTCAGGCTCAGATGGCAATGGGGCTGCTCAATGCAACGATTCAAAACCTAGATCGCAACATATTCATCGGAAAGCACATATTTGAGAAGCTCGCTGGCACTCCTTATTATGATTCTGGCAAAATGCTTCACCTGAGGGTGGATAGAACACGTCATCATTCTTTCTTGATTCTGAAAAAGCCTATTACTCAGAAACTTTCCATCACATTTGATCTCGAATTATCGCGCGATTCGCTGCTGAATTTTGTCTTCAACTATATGAACGAAGGCGATTTTAAGATGGTCAGGATTGACAATAGGTTGCATCCAAATTGTCTGAATTCACTTCTCAAGTCTACTCAGAAGTATGTATGGCATGAGAAATTCTCTGCGAACCCGCCCAAACCGCCAGAAAAGGAACAATTTCCGGTTGCAATTGAAATAGACTTGCCGAACCGGATTTTTGAGTTCAAAATTGATGGTCAGGCTATTACGTTCCAAGACTCGCACGGCAACAATAAGCAGCTCTTTGATGAAGTCACGCCTTCCACCAGGATTGGCTTCTTTAACGAGGTAGGGCCTGCGAAACTGTCGAATATCGCAATCGATATAACCTAACGATTGGGTGCACCGGAGCGGCGAGAAACCGCGCTCGCCTCCCGGTGACCCTGGTGTTAGCAGTAAAAGGAGACGCCATGAATGTGCCCATGCCGGGATCTTTTTCCGAAACCGCATTTGGACTTATCTCACTGGTCGGGATTGTTTTTTCCTTCATTTCGCTCAGTCCCTCAAGAAGAGTATATGCCATTCGGATGTGTGGCATATTTTTCCTGTTTGCGTTAGCTGTGGTAGCTAATAGCTTCTGGACATATTTCGTTGCGATTTTCATTTTAGCAACGCTTGTTACAGAGCTAGAATTCCTTCAGAATCTGGCGGCCATCGTACGTGGAGACAAGAATTATTTTGACTACAAAAAGGCCTTGCAGGGACAAGCAACTAAAGATATGGCGACGGCTACTGCAAATACATCTAAGTCAAGACGCACCCCAATGGAGTACATGATCCTAAATACTTTATGGACGAAACAGGTAAACAAATGGCCTGACCTATCAATGTATTTTACATTTACTATGAATTTTACTGCTCCTTCTGAACTACAGGTGTTTCGTGTGGCGGCCGCCAAGCTGATCGGGGAAGGGCTGATTGCAGAAGCTGATAACGGCCAATATTTATTGACAATAGAAGGATTTGATTACTGTAAGAAGAATTATAAGGAATTTCCTCCGGAGCAATGGTGGCCGGAAGAGACTATTAATTTGGAAAATTTGAAGAAGGTCGTAGGAACAGAAAATATATAATTGCTAACATAGCACTTCACCGGAGCACGGCCCTGCCGGGCCGCATCAGGTGAGCGCTACGTTGTTTCGATCCGTAATTCTCAGTTTTAATGAATCACGACGGCTGAGCAGTTGTAGAAAGAGAGAAAAGTACGTTTACACCGGATGAACCTTTTTTCTTTTGCGTTTTGAGTGAGACCTCCACAGCTCGATGCGTGCATGTACGCAACCGATACGTTCCGGATCTCGGTTTTTGCTGAATCCGCCCGCGAGCGCATTTCCCGCGGCTTGCCGCGGGGTAAGCGAGTAAAAACGATAGGGTTTGTTCCTCTGAAGGATCGAAGATTCTCGGCAGCTTGCTGCGGAGAGCTTCAGTATCGCGGGAATAAACGCCAGCTAAAGAATCCCCTGGTTGGATTTAGCCTGAGGATTCAGGCAATTCGGCGGTATTTGATTGTTCAGCGCGGCAATAATGTCCCTGGCGCAAACGGCGGCCATCTCGATTCTCGTCTCCGTGGTCGAGGTGCCGACATGTGGCGACAACACAACGTTGGGAAGTTCGGATAGCCCATCCATTAAATCAGGCTCTTTCTCGAAGACATCCAAACCGGCTCCTGCAAATTGACCTTTCCGTAACGCCTCTACCAGTGCCTTCTCATCAACAATCGGACCGCGTGCATCATTGATCAGTATGGCCGTTTTCTTCATCAGCTTGAACTCATCAGTCCCGATAAGATGTCGGGTGGAGGGGAGCAGAGGAGCATGCACGGATATAAAATCTGCTGACTTAAAAAGCGTTTCTTTGTCGACGAACTGACCACCCGTCGCGGCTTCAAAGGCAGGCATTTTCTGGACATCCGTGTAGATCACCTTCATTCTGAATCCCTGTGCACGCCGGGCAACGGCCTGTCCGATCCGGCCGCCGCCGACGATGCCCAGCGTCTTACCCGTCACTTGGGTGCCCACCAAATTCATCGGGTTCCAGCCCTTTTTCCCGGCCCGAACGAACTGATCGCACTCTACGATTCGCCTTGCCGTTGCCAACAACAACGACCAGGCAAGATCAGCCGTAGCGTCGGTGACAACATCAGGCGTGTTGGTCACATAGATGCCCTGTTTTGTCGCACTCTCTACGTCGATATTGTTGTAACCCACGCCATAGCAGGCAAAAATTTTGCATTTCGCTTTGACGCTGCGGCATATCTCCTCATCGATGATCGTCGATATAACGAGCACGGCATCGCGGCCTTTCATCTTGGCCAGCAACTCATCTCTCGTCAATACCCGGTCTTCGCTGTTCATTTCTACGTCATAGTCACCCAAGAAATCGAATATTTGAACCGGGATGGGTCGCGTTACATAGACACTGGCTTTTGTCATCATCATCACCTCAAATTGGGCTGTTCAATCATTGTCCTGGCCGAGGACGATACGGAAAGGCGTTTTGCGTGTCAAGGAGAATTCCCCGGTTTGAATTTCCCGGTTACGACCCGTTTCCCTCTCCTGCCTTCGCCCAGCTTGCATGCCGGGAAACCTCGAAAAAACCACGAAATCAGAACGGTCAGACCTGATTGTTCACCAGATCCCTCAAATGCCTGGCAAAGGACTCAATCATAAAATAAAAGGCGGTAGCTCCGCCATCCCGCTTACCCACCGTCCCGTCAGGACGCCAACTGCCCCGTCCGAATTTGGCCTTCATATGATCCGTGGCCAGCATACCGGCTTCAGCGGCGGATACCGCGGCTTTCAAGGCCTCTATCATATCCTCTTTTTCATAAAAAGATCGCTGAAATGTTTCGACCGCCGGGGCCAGCGCGTCCAGCATGGTTTTATCACCGACCTCAGCCTTGCCCCGCTTTTTTATGCCGTCGATGGCCCCGTTTCCCATCGATATCAGGTCAATGACCGTGATCTCCGTTTTATTCAAAACTGCTTTACCGGCGCCCATAAAAGCCGAGGCTTGCAAGGTACCGAAGGTGGAGGGATTGACTTTATTGACATTCATACCACATTTGACCAGCATTTTGCCGATATCCGTTTCATCCGGGGCTGCCAGGTAAGCGATCATGGCATCGGAACCCATCCCAATGGTAACCCCCAGATCGCCGTCGCCCATTACCGCGTCCAGGTCCCGCAACTGGTCGACATGTCCTTTCATATCGCCGGCTACCTTGATTAAAACTGAGATCAGATCCGCCCTGTTTAATTTAATGCCCATCATGATTTTCTCCACTGCGGCAGGAAGGGTGAAAAGGCCGGTGCGTCCAGCAGTTTCTTGAATTCATCATCAAGACGAAGCAAACTCAATGAGGCTCCCGCCATCTCCATAGAGGTAGCGTATTCTCCCACAAAGGTCCTATAAACCTTTATTCCATGGGCTTTCAGTATATCATGGACCCTATTGGAGAGGATAAACAACTCCTCCGGAGGGGTGGCGCCCAGTCCATTCATCAACATGGCAGCTTCATCGCCTGATTTGAAGGGCAGGTCATTTATGACCCTCTCAGCCATGATAGCAGCCACCTCATCCGCTTTCTTTAATTTGGTCCTTTCAATTCCCGGTTCGCCGTGAATTCCCATGCCTATTTCCATCTCATCTTCGGCAATAGTGAAATTCGGCTTACCTACAGCAGGAATAGTGCAGGGGCTTAAGGCCACTCCCATTGTGCAGGTATTGGCGATTGCCCGGTCGGTTGTAGCCTTGACCTCATCGAGGTTAGCCATCGTATCAGCCTTCGCCCCGGCAATTTTATAGGCGAAGAATATACCTGCAATACCGCGGCGTCGTTCTTTCTGTGAATTGGGTGCGGAGGCGACGTCATCCGCCGCCACGCTTGATTTAACGGGGATATCATCCATAGAAGCCATTTCGGCTGCCATCTCGAAATTCATAGTATCGCCGCTATAGTTTCCGAAAAGATAAAATACGCCTGCCCCGCCGTTAACTTCTTTGGTGACAGCCAGCATAGCATCGGCGCTGGGTGAAGCAAAGACATTGCCGATTGAGACCCCATCCAGCAGTCCCGGACCTACATACCCTAAAAACACCGGAATGTGCCCCGAACCACCGCCGGTGCAAATGGCCACTTTTCCCTTGACCGGCGCGTCGGCCCGCACCAGACCGCGCGGGCTTTCCTTTGACAGGCGCAGGTGGAAAGGATAAGCTTTGAGAATTCCCGATATAGTCTCGTCAACAAATTGAAGAGGGTCATTAATCAACTTCTTCATTAATTTATCTCCTTTCCAATACTACAACCCTACCTCCCGGGCGGGTATCAAAATAACACCAGCGTCCTCCCTCGAAACTGGCCGCTGCCAGCATCGGAAATTTCTTCTTCGGGAACATCGTTGCCATTTCGTCATAGTTGGAAACACCGAAAGCGATTATTGAATTGATAAGAAGTTGTTTTTGGTGGGTTGACGATACGGAAAGGAGTCTTGTGTGTCAAGGAAAATCCCTCTGTTACGACCAGTTGCTCTGTCTCGCCTTCGCCCAGCTTACCTACCGGGAAATCTTGAAAGGGATTTCGACATGCCTGAACTCTCATCACGAGAAATTTTATCCTGGGTCATTGCTCGGCGGGAGGCGTATTTTGCCTTTGAGATGCAAAGGCCCTTGTGGTAAGGCGAAAACAGGAATCGGTACGAAAGACCTTTTCAAGGAGGAGTTAAAATGTTCTGGCGCAGTAAAGACATTCTTCAGTTTCCCGAGGGGGCCATGGTTCGCGGGCTTTACAAATCCATGTGGTACAGCGGCTATGACCTGTCCCGGCCCATGATCGGGATCGCAAATTCGTGGAACCGGGTCGTATCGGGGCACTACAACCTGAACCTATTTTCGGATTACGTGAAGCAGGGAATCTTCCAGGCCGGGGGGACGCCGGTCGAGTTCGGGACGATTGCCGCCTGCGACGGGGTCGCTCAGGGCCACGACGGGATGCACTACATCCTGCCCACCCGCGACCTCATCGCCAACGACATCGAAATGATGATCGGGGCCCACCGTCTGGACGGGGTGGTGCTTCTGGGATCTTGCGACAAGATCGTCCCCGGCATACTCATGGCCGCGGCGCGCATGGACGTTCCCGCCACCCTGGTGGCGGGGGGACCCATGGAAGGGGGCTGCGAATTTGACGGCCGGGCGGCGGACATCACCGCCCTCACGGAAGCGCTGGGAATGCTGACAACGGGAAAGATGACCGAAGAAGAATACCGCCGTCTGGAAAATTGCGCCGGGCCGGGCTGCGGCTCTTGTTCCTTCTTCGGGACGGTTAATACCATGGGTTGTCTTGCCGAGGCTTTGGGGATGAGCCTTCCGGGGAGCGCGACCATCCCCACCACACGGACCGACCGTCTGCGGGCCGCTCAGGAGTCGGGGAGACAGATCGTGCGCATGATCATGGAAGGGATTACGGCCCGGCGGATCATCAACTCAAAAAGCATCGAAAACACGATTCGCCTCAACGCCGCCGTGGGCGGTTCGACCAACGCCATCCTTCACCTTCTGGCGATCGCCTATGAAGCGGACGTGGACCTCAATGTGGACAAGTTTGAAGAGCTGAGCCGAAAGACTCCCTTGATCGCCAAGATCTTCCCGGCGGCGGCGGAGAATGTGGCCGATTTCCACTTTGCCGGGGGTGTGCCCGCGGTGATGAAGGAAATTCTCCCCTTGCTGCATAAGGATGCTCTCAGTGTGAACGGAAAAAGGGTGGCCGAGAATGTTCAATTATACGCATGAAGAATTTGGAGAAGTCGTTGATATTATGGGTAGCGGAAAAATGGATGCACAAAAATTGATTTCAGAAGTTGTAAGCTTAGAAGATGCACCGAAAGCATTTGATGATTTACGTCAGAAGCCAGATGAATTTATAAAGGTGATAATTGATCCAACTAAATAATACTAAAGTGATGGAGATGATAAGGTGAGATTTGGATGCTGCAGTAATATGGTGGCAAAAGGTGCAGATGGAACAGGCATCGAAGTTATTGAGAAAATAGCAGAATATGGTTTCGATTATATAGAGCTACCTCTTGCGCAAATGATGGAATTAAGCGATGAACAGTTTGTGGCTTTGAAAAAAAGGGGAAATAACTCAAAGATTCGATGCGAAACGTGCAACAATTTTTTCCCTGTAAATATAAAATTAACGGGACCAGAGGTTGATAAAAAACAAATTGAGACATACTACAAGAGTGCATTGAAGCGAGCAAGTGAGCTAGGCGTAGAATATGTAGTATTTGGAAGCGGTCCAGCGAAAAATGTACCAGAAGGTTTTTCGATGGAAGAAGGATATAAACAAGTTGTGAACTTACTTAAGGGGATTTCCTTGGTTGCCAAAGAAAATAACGTTACAATAGCCATTGAACCGCTACGTAGGCAAGAATGTAATTTAATCAATACCTTCAAAGAAGGATGCAAATTAGCAAAAGATGTGGGTAGTCCTAATGTAAAAGTTTTAGTTGATTATTATCATCTAACGCAAGAACAAGAGCCTATACAAAATATTCTCGATTTGGGTAAAGAATATTTGGTTCATACACATTTTGCAAGGAATGAAGGCAGGGTTTACCCAGAAACCATGGAAGAAGACAGTGCTTATCAACCTTTTATTGATGCGTTAAAAGCAATTGGATATGAAGGCAGAGTAAGTTGTGAGGCCTATGTTGAAGATTTTGATAAGCAAGCAAAGCAAGCTATTCTATTCTTTAAAGATAATTTCAAATAACAGGAGAATTAAAATTCTTAATCCAGGACGTCATCGGACTTTAGACTTCTTTCCGTAACAATAGCCAGACATTCACGGTTGTATTCATAAATGACTGTGAGCATTTTGAACGACCGACCATCATCTTTCCGGAAACAATTCTCGGAGCCGATGGACATCGGACACATGACGGATATGATAGGTCTTCATACCGATTGCCCTAGCAGGGATCAGATCAATGCTCTCTTCATCACCGATAACGAGACACTTTTCAGGGAGCACGTCGAGCAGGCAGGCCATGATAGAACACAGGGTCGGGTCCGGTTTGGTTTTCCCCGTTTCGGACACGGTAAGGATCGCTTGGAAAAAGGGGCCGACACCAAGGATCTCCAAAATACGGTCGGTGTGGACCCGATTGTTGTTGGTGAGCAGTCCAAGTTGATAACGACTTGAGAGGATCGAGATGGTTGTCACGAGTTCCGGATCCTGCCGGAGGAAGCTTCCGGGATCGATCGTGCGGATAGTCTGATTTCGCCATATTTCCCAAGCAATTCCTAATTCACGCAATATCAATGTGTTGCTTGGGGTATAGCCGCATCGCGCTGCAAGGACCGTCCGGGTTTGGTGATAGAGGTCTTTTGTCTCGAGACGATCAATCCCTTTGACTTCAGCAATGAGGTTGCAGGCAGCCTGCCTATAAGCTCCTTTGAGCTCCGGGCTTGTATAGAGGGTGTCGTCCATGTCGAAAATCAACGCCTGGATGTTCTGCCATTCGTGTTGATTGAAAGGGGATGTTGTGACTTCAGCGTTCCACATCACCGGTGCCCTTTGCAAATAATAACATTGAAGTGATTCCTTTATATGTAAAGCAATGTTCCTATTACTTCGTCGGGTTCGCCGAAACGACCCATCGGTGTTTCATAGATCATTTTATGGCCCTGCGGGGTACGTTCGCCAGGTTCCTTGTTGGTCAGTGAATTACCCCCGAGTAATCTCGTTGGTAGTTCACTGCAAAGGAGCAATATGGAAACTAGACGGAGCTGGTAAGGCCACCATCAACATAGATGATTTGCCCGTTTATAAATGTCGAAGCCTTTGACGCAAGAAACACGGCAGTACCGCACAGTTCGTCGACATTTCCCCATCGTCCGGCAGGAGTTCTCTTGCATAACCAATCGGAAAATTCCTTGTTCTCGACAAGAGCCCTGTTCATTTCCGTCGCAAAATAACCTGGTGCAATGCCATTTATTTGGATGCCGTATTTCGCCCAATCCACGCACATACCCTTGGTCAACATCGCCACTCCCCCTTTCGTCGCAGCATAGGGGGCGATGGTAGGACGACTGAGCTGACTTTGAACCGAACAAATATTGATGATCTTGCCTGTCATTCGCGGAATCATATATTTTGCGACAGCTTGAGAAACATGGAATACGCTACTCAGATTGATATTTATGAGTCTTTCCCATGCATCTGCGGGAAAATCTTCCAGAGGGGCACGATGCTGAATGCCTACATTATTAACCAGAATATCTATAACTCCGATTTCTGACTCAATTTTACCAATGGCTGATTCAACAGCATCACGCTCTGTTACGTCAAATACGGCCGTAGCGATTGTAAACCCCTCTTTCCTCAATTCCCCGGCTGCACGTTCTAATTTATCCCGATCGCGGCCATTCAACACGATTGCCGCCCCGGCTTCAGCGAGTCCCTTTGCCAGAGCAAACCCAATTCCCCGGCTTGATCCAGTAATTAATGCTCGCGACCCGGTGAGATCAAAAAGACTCGTTCTATTGGATTTATCCATTGTTCCTCCGTGGAAATTAATAAAATAAATAATCTATAAATACCTTTTAACTGGAAATATATTCAGTCTGGCATATCAGCCATTCCGGATAAAGATCCTAAAAAGACAATTGCATCTTCATTTGTACTTTCCGATCGCTTGCAAGATCAAAAGCTTCTACGGCTCTTTCGAAGGGAAGAGTCCCGGTTATAATCGGTTTTACATGAATTTTCCCATCGCGGATCAGACGCACCGCTAAAGCAAATTCCGAATTACAACGATGCGTACCAACCAGAGAAATCTCTTTCCCCACCAGCCCATTAATTGGAACTGAGACATCTCCCGTCCCCGTCAAACCCACCTGAACAATAGTACCACGTGGCTTTACGACAGGAATGACACCACGCAATACCGAAGAAGCGCCGGTGCATTCGAAGGCCACGTCAAAATAACCCTTATCTGAAAGAAACTCTTTTTTTTCAAGTCCCGGCTCAACCGAAACGTTCACGACTCGTGTCGCTCCCATCTCCGTAGCCTTCTTTAATGCCGCATCATGAAGGTCGGTAGCAACCACTTCAGCCGCACCCGCATAACGGGCTGCGGCAATAACAAGAGCACCAATCGGGCCAGAACCGTTTATGAGGATTTTTTTACCCATTAAAGTCCCGGCCTGGTTTACCGCATGCAGCGATACGGCAAGAGGTTCGGCACACGCAGCCTCTCCAAACGAAACCGAATCGCCGACCGGTTCGCAACGGAACTCCTCAGCGATCAGCCGTTCCCGAAAAGCCCCTTGACTATGGGGCACGCGCATGGCACTTCCGTAAAACCACACATCCAGACAATGTTGCTGTTGGCCTAATTGGCAGAAGGTACAACGACCGCATGGGCGACTCGGATTGAGAGAGATATGGTCTCCGACATGAACCTTTGTAACTTTAGAGCCAACCGCTTCAACCGTGCCGGATACTTCATGACCGAGTATCATCGGCTCCTTTATTCTCACAGTCCCAAACCCGCCATCGAGATAATAGTGGAGATCAGAGCCGCAAATCCCTCCCGCAAGAACCCGGACCAATACCTGAGTTTCTCCCAGCTCACCAAGCAGAACCTTCTCGATTCGCAGGTCCATTTTATCGTGAATGACACAAGCCAAACTCTCCATGACATCCTCCTAACAGCGACCTATTCATCAGCAGGTTGATCTCCGGTCTGATGTCGGCCAGAGAAATGCCGGTCGGGGTGATCAAACCTGATCCGTACCAGGAATCCGAACACTCATGTTTGACCCGGTTCCGCTGACGAGACCCCGGTAGAACACCCTATTTTTCCGGGCGAGGAAGCGGGGATGCCGAACAACCGGCAATCCTGCCGCAACCCGGATCACCATGCCGTCACGCCGCCGTCCACCGGGAAGGCCACCCCGTTGATGAACGCAGCTTCCTCTGAGGCCAGGTAAAGCGCGGCGCCGGCCACATCCTCCATAGCGGCGAGGCCGAGGTGGGGACCATCTCCAGTGGAATTTTCCTGATTGATATAACAGGTCAGATCTAATATTTAGTGCACTAAAGATTCGCTCTTTGTCCATTTAAGACTTGAATAAAATATTCAGGTGCACCTATTTGTCCGCCTTTAGAAGCAACCTGGAGGCCTTCAAATGTTGAATTATCAGAGAACGCACGACATAGAGGAGCCGCAGGAGTAATCGGCATTAACAGCTCCAGCGAATTTATATCCATTTGCCGTAAAACATAACTGCAGGTGTCTCCTCCTGCAACACACACCCTTTTCAGTCCCGTTATTTCTACTAATTCGCGCAGTATTAATCCCTGTTGCTTTCCAAGATGTTTTCCGACTTCATTGACATCGATACCCAAAGATTTCATTTTATCTTTGGTTTTTTGGATGTATGGATCATCCGGTCCAAGGGTGGAGAAGAGGACAATGCTTTTCCCCTCCTGAAGAAACTTCAGTGAGAGTTGTATCACGCGATTCCGTTCGACCTGACCGGTTTCATGATCTATGAGCAGATCCGTGTTCAGTCGAATACCCTCAAAGCCATGATCCATGGCGTATTTGATTTGTTCGGCCGTCTTGTCTGCCGCACTACCGCTTACTACGATTAGCCGGTCCACTGGTCCTGCCGGAGGAATCGGGTCCGATTTTGAAACAATACCTGATTG
>Ga0209777_10007397_pt1 | contig 12197 bp, 19 predicted proteins | sample FrelakmetHBP12HB_FD_187147 | JGI IMG/M metagenome (GOLD analysis project Ga0209777, IMG submission 187147) | Freshwater lake sediment microbial communities from the University of Notre Dame, USA, for methane emissions studies -HBP12 HB (SPAdes)... | ecosystem: Environmental > Aquatic >... | reverse complement strand
CGGATTAGCTGGAACTCAGATATATAGAGGCCTCCCAGGATGGGGTAGAGTGCAAGCTATTTTTGAGGATGGATTGATTACAACTTTTCAGAGATCTAAATGATAAAAGCCAGTTTAAAAACTGATAGAGGGCGTCCTGTTGTACTTTTAGGTCTGTCTGAAAGAAACTTAGAATTACTTCGGAAAGGAAAACCTATTCTAGTTGATTTACTCCCTTTTGGAATGGACGGACAAGTTATTTTGACTTACGGAAAAACTGAAGACGATATTACGCGGGAATTAGCGAAGACTTTTAAATTACCAGTTTAGTTCTATGCCACCTAAAGTAAAAGCACTCTTCTTATCCCCCATGCCTTCTTGGCTTTCAGGCATGGCTAGATTATTGGATTTATGGGGCTGTTTTGATAACTATGATCAACTGCTGAATAATCCAACGGAAGTTGATTTGCGAGCTACTCGTGCTGATTGGGAAATAGTAGGGGAAGATCTTAAATCAGTTGGAATTTTATCAAAACGGGTGTAATTATAATCATTATGACCACACCCAACGAAATGATGGAAGCAATTAATACTTGTATCAAGCTGGACGAAGATTTTGAGTTATCCGAGTGGGAAGAAAACTTCGTTATCAGTATTGAAGAACAGCTCAATAAAGGGAGAAAGCTTTCGGAAAAACAGATAGAACGTCTTGAGAGCATCTATGATCGGACTTAGACTATTTCCCCACTGCTAACTAATTCAAAATCATTTATCAATCGTTTGCTGGTTACGGTTAATCTATTCCCATGGGCATAATCTTGAGGGTGTGATGGGGTCTCAAAATCACCTAAAGGTTCCCATAAGATTCGTTCACTATCGGAAATTCGTCCAGCAATGTTTTCACAAAGGACTGATAGTTGTGTGTTAGGTTCGTTCAGATTATTTCGTTCTTCTAATGTATACAGCCAAATGTTAGGTTCTTTTCTGTGTCTATAAATGAACACTACACAGTAGAGTTGCCCATCACGTTTATCTACATAAAATTCCCCAAGTTTTCCGCGAAGTTTAGGAGCCTTAAAAGATTGGGGTTTACCTTTAGGGAGATAATGACGGGGGTCATAGCTTTGCAGCCACGTCCGTCTTGCACTTTTTAACAAATCTTCTCTACTAGGCATGGAGTACTTTTCGCTCATACAACCAATCCTTGGTAGTTGCATAAAGTTCTTTTTGCTGCCCTGTTGGCTCAATCTCATCCTCAAAAAAGTATTCCACTAGAAGGGCTAAAGATCGATGCATCATTTGAGCATCATTAAAGGGTACTGTAGCTATTGGAAAAACTATAGGGAGGTCTGAAACAACATAAAGTGGAGCCCCTGTGCCATCAGTAGCGTGCCCTATTACGTAAAGTGTCCCGTCCCCTTTTAGATTAATCTCAATCCCTTCTTCAGTTGTTGGTTGGGACAAGTCCAGCTTTACTTTGACAATAGCCCCCAAAGGGATCTTGTGTTGGGATTCTGTGTTCATGAATTTGTTTCTTCGTTCTCTTTTTCCTCATTATCCGTTATTGGCACAATAGGTTTTCCATCTACGTTTAGCAGATCTTCTTCTATCAGGTATGTTTCCAAGATTTGTACAGCTAAGGCATTAGTAAACATGCCCATTGATTCCGCCTTGGATTTTAGTAGGGCGAGAATATGTACCTTATCCTTTGGTAGTTCTATTTTAGGTCTATAACCCCTTTTATTATTTTTTAAGGGGGTGCCATGCTTGTTAATGGGGGCAAAGGCTTTTGCAAAATAAGCGTCTATTGATTCGGATTTATCCTTATCGGACATATGATCTCCATTTGCATTTTTTATCTCTTAGATTTTAATACCCTTTTTAACGGGAAAAATCAAGTTTTATTAGACTCCCACTTTATAAAGCTATGTAATTATTGAGTTTTTAAATATTTATTGCTGATCTCTATAGCTTTATCATGTGAGACAGTAAGCATTATTATTACCTGAGTAGGAGTTTGGGTTAGGCACATTATTTTTAGGTTGCCTTTTCGTATAATATCAGGATTTTCAGTAGTAGCTGGAAAGCCTAACTTTTCAACAAGATCGGAGAAATTCCTGTGAGCTTGATTTGTTTTTGTTTCTTTTTCATTTTGGATGCGACGTTTGTCTTCTTCTATTTTTATTTCTCTAAGAAATTGGGCTAGTACTTTACGAACGGAAAGTTTGTAAGGTAAAAGATCTTTGCCCCCACGTTCATAGTAATAGTGCCGCCTCCCTCGATTGAAACTGACTTGCAGTCTAGCTCTTGGAGAATCAGCCCAAGCAGGAAGGGTAGCATCAAAGTTCATTTGAACGGACACCCTATTTACTTCACAGGGGACTTCTATGGGGTGATTCGTTGAGTTTAATAGATAGATTGGAGTGGTTTTTACTTCTAAGTTACAAGCTCGTAAACGGGCTATAAGTTCTTGGGTGAACTGAATTAGACGAGGGGCTACTTCATCGATGGTTTCAATAGGGAGTTGCCCATATTCGAGTTCTTCTGGGGTCAAAACTGGTGTAAGATAGGGCATGGTTTCAGTCAAAAGGAAAAAGGTTCCAAGGGTTACAATCAATATTATGTTCAAACCCCATGTTTTAGAAATGGTACACCAAGGGGCGGCTTTTCATAAGATCAAATATCAAACCTATCTTCAATGGCTAGTTGAAGAGGGGATAAAACGGGAAGCTCAATATTATGGGTGGGCTGTCTTATCAGAAAAATATAAGAAAGTGGGTCTTACTGAGTTACAAAAAAGGGATATTCACCTCCTTATGAGATCCTCCAAGTACAAAGTCAAAAATGACAAAGAAAATCCACCACAGACGTAAACCAAAAAAGCCCCTTACTACTCACGGTACCTATTGCAGGATCGCCACCATACGTCTACCTTATGGTTTGGAGAAAGCAATAAGAGAAGTGGCGGAATCTCGTGGCCGTCCTTGGCAAACTGTTTTGAAAGAGCTTCTTGAGGAAGCTTTAGGCTTGTCTAATGGTGTGGAGATAAAAAGGGTTTCTTCAAAGAACTTACAAGCAGCCGCTAAAAGACTCAGGAATGGCTAGAACGGAATTAGAATTACTGCATCAAGCGGAATTGTCCCCAGAATGGGTGCATGAGTTTGTAACGGAATCCAATAAGCTTGATCCTCAACCTGAGTTCAACGAGCCTGGCTATTGGCTTTATGATGGGCACAGGGCAGCTACTCTGTATGCCATAGAAATGGCAGCAGAAAGCCGCTATGCTCTTCCAAATGCCATTCACAGACTACTGCTCAAGGATCACCCTTTAGCTGAAAAGCTTCGCCAACAAGAGTTCAAGATCGGGCTCAATCCTATGGTTAAAGCATGGAGGGTTCCATACTACATGTGGAGATGGAACTACTCTGCTAAGAGCACCTTAGACTACCTACGAAAACCACGAAAAGAGTACGTTGATCCTGATCCAGAAGCTAAGACTTCCAAGATTTGGGCTCTTCATTGTGAGTTTGAGAACATTCATCCTTATGAGCTTTACAACGGAAAAGTCGGTAGGGTGCTTATGCTCAACCATGCTTTATTAGTTGATATTGATCCTTGGATCATTCCATTAGAGGGGCGGGAGTTGTATTTTGATTTGATTCGAAATCACCCAAGTGCTAGATGGGGGATTTTTGATAATATTGAAGAAGACGAAGATAATGAATGAGATCTTTTTAATTTTTGGTGTTTTATTCTGCCCATAAGGAAAAGCACCGATAATCCTAACTCGAAGAGGAGAGCGGTTGAGAGGACTCATCGCTCCTTCATCTAGTGCCTTTCATTTTAAGCAGAATGTTTCCCATATCATTTGAAGGTACAAAAAATCAAGTTTAAATTTAACTCCGAGCTAATGTTACTGAGAAAGCGCAAACTTTGTCATCTGCAAAACCAATAATCGCCCAAATAGCAATAGAGCCATTAGATTTCCTAGGTGTAGCGGGTTGGGATAGGTAATCTAATAAATCAGAATTAGAACTGTTTTTTCTTAGTCTAGCACAAACTCCCGGTCGGGATTTCACATCTACGTGTTGAGTCTTAGCATCAATAACCACCACTAAATCGTCACCTTTAGTTCCTCTCTCTTCTTTCCAAAGACGAGTAATTGTAGGGACAAGTTCCTCTATAAGATCTTCTGCCCCTTTTTTGGTAGGGGGATAAGTTGAAAGACTTGGGGTCATAACATTGTTTTTCTAAAAGGGGTTTCTAAAATTCTCTCCAACCGTTTGCCTGTGCTTTGAGGAATTCTTCCTTGCTGATTTTCTTGGTCACAGTTGAGACGTGGATATCTCCCAACTCTCCGTAAGGGCACATGTAGCTATAGGATTTTGTAAAACGATAAAAGCGCATGGATTCTTCTTGGTAAGATTGTACGGTACTTTTATATTCATCTAGTTCTTCATCATTCAAATCTTCAGGTTTTCGCCCGTCTAGGAAGCAGGCAGCAGCATCTAAAATTTCACTGTAAATGGGAATAGCTAGATAAGCGATATTCCTAACACAGAAATCCCCAGGCTTTAGGCAGGCTTGTTCTGGAGTTACTTTCTCATCAGCTTCTTTTCGAGCTTCATTTTCTTGTTCAAAGAATTGATCCAAAATGTCATTTTCCATAATTAATTAGTACACCTAGAAAAATAAAAAATCCAGTTAAACTTTTTGTTGAAAGTATAAGTTAATGCGTCCAGGGTACTATATTGTTACAAAAGATCGTCTTTTAAAGGACGAAGAAACGCCTCATCGTGTTAAAATTAGGCGTGGAGATTGGCTGATTACTGACGGGGAGGTACTTGGACGGTTTGACAAAGAGATAGAGTTTGATTGGTTACCTTTAGAATGGATACGAGGCAATCCTATTGTTCTTGATGAAGTATTTAATGAATTAGAACCTATAGTTATAAAGGTGCCCCCCACTAAATTAGATAAGAATTTCCAAGAGATAATGTTCATTGAGCCAGGGGAGCCCATCCCAGAAATGCCAACTCCTTCTTTGACACAATTAGGGGCATATCTTCATTCCCGCCGTATGCTAGTAGTCTCTACTTATGATAGGCGATCCTAAAAATTAATCAACAGCACAAAAGCTGTGGGAGGGAATCCCTAGTTTTGACATTTCTTCTAAAACGTCGTGATAAGTCATTCTAGGGATTGCGCTTTGATTGTCTTGGACCCAACGGTAAAAAACGGGGATTGATCTCTGTCCACCTTTGGTAGCGGGGATGCAAGTAGGCTCATTAGCCATATCATCTAGATTTTTTACCGTGAAGTCTTTGTACCCCACTTCAACAAGGACATGAGGAGTCTTGATTGAGATCTCCTTGAACCCCGCTGGATACACATCTACGCCTCTTTCTTGATACGGTTGTACATCAAGACTATCTGGATTTTTCTTTAAAAAATTACTAATGATGGTTTTTGCTTGATTAAAATTGGTACAAGACTCTAACTCATCTCCAACATCGTATAATATGGTCGGATCTGATTCCCAACGAGTGCCTGTAACAGACAATCTTTCTACTCGTTTCCCTCGTTTCCCAGCATTTGTAAGATCCCAAATTTCTATTTGAGTTCGATAACGATGTATTCGGACGGTTCCGTTTTCTACTGTAGTCCCAACGGGGATAGTAGCTAGTCTAGCGTGAAAACGTTGTAAGACTCTAGTACGAAGATCTGACATAATTTTCCTCTTTTGCCAAAAGTATTCAAAAAGGTGCCCAACAGACTAATCTGAAAAGTAATTTCTTTATGAATTACCACCTTATGAACACATGATTCTCTCCCCCCTATGCTTAGTTCGAGATGGGTCTGGCTCTTTTGTACCAACCACAAATGGAGTGGACGTCACTCCAGGCAACACAATTAGCATTAAACTGACTAATAGTTCAGGTGTTGCAGCTTGGTTTCTAGAGGTGATAGGAACGGATGAGTTATCCACAAGTCCTATCCTTACGGGTGTAAATCCCGTTACTCATCAGGTCACAACCCCTTCTACCGTTGTTACTTTTACTTTTCCGGGGGCAACTGGAAGAGCTTTAGGATTTAAAAGTACAGTTACGGGTACCGGGGGGCCTCTTGAAGTTACATTTGGTGTTTATTCTCTTACAAATTTTTCAACCCGTGTTGGGTTTGTTACGGAGACTCGTGAAGGAGACTCTGACTTTGGTTGGGCTACAAAACTAAACCCTGCTATTCGTTCCGGTGGTGGAGAGAGGAATTATTCCCTCACTGAAGTAACGGATCAAAAAAGAGTTCCAGAACAACAGAGCATGGTTTATGTAGAACCCGTTGTTCTTGAAGATAATGGAATTTTAAATATAGAAGGGGCTATCACTCCAGGCAGAACTGAAGATAACTTTTCAGTCAATTTTATTCCAACTCGTTCAACGCGTGTCGTTCAAGAAAACGATCTGATGTTGTACACGGATTCAATACAAGTTGATGGCAATCTTATTGTAGATGGAGATATTTTGGATGCTACTCCCTATAGTGGGGATGATATTATAAATGCCTTAAATACTTTATCTGATCAGAAAATAATAGACTCAGCTATTACCACTACTACAAATGCCGCTAAAATTATTTATTCTTATGTAACTACTACTAATAATCGAGTTATCGCTTTTGATCTTTTAGCTGAAGCTCAATGTAAAGCTACCACGGATGTGGCGGTGTTTAAAATTACCGCCGTTTGTCATAGGGCTACAGGATTTGCTACCGTGACGGTTAAGGATATTGATTTTTTGAATGGTCCTTATCGAGATGCTGGAGCGGCAGCTTGGGATATGACTTTTAGTGTCCCAGGAGGTGGCCCAATTATCAATGTTCAAGTTGCTGGAGATCTAGGCAAAAACATTAATTGGCGGCTTACAGGTAGAGTTATAGAGCACGGGTGATTTTTGGAGGCCTATTGTGGGTTTAGTAACATTAAAGAAACAAAGTGCGGTTAGTGTCCCGCTTCCCGCAACGGATCATTTGAATTTATTTGTTGATAGTTCAGATGATATTCTTAAGACTAAAGACAGTAGCGGTACTGTTCGTCCTTCAGGTGTGGGTATAGCTGATGAGTTAGCTACCACGGGGGCTCCTGTTGACGTTTCTGCTTCTATCCCTCCTCCTGCTCCTAATGCTCTTTTGACAGCTGACTCTCCGACTGAAGTCTCCTGGAAAGATCCCTCTACTTTGAATCTTTGGGGGTCTCCGGTAAGACAAACGGCTATTCAAGTAGGGCCTGTGACATATGATGCCGATATAGGGGATTTCGTTTTAGCTGATGTCTCTTCTGGAGCTGTTATAATAAACTTACCTTCAGCAAGTGGGAATACTAATTGGGAAGTTTGGGTAAAATTAGTCACTGTAGCAACTTTTACTTCTACAGTGAATTGCGCGGGGGTAGAGACTATTGATGATAATTCTTCAGCCACATTAGATACGGATTATGAATGGCTAAAAATTCGTTCTAATGGAACTAATTGGATGCAAGTCGGATAAAGAATTTTTGGAGGCTGGGTTTTAACAACTCAGATAAGCATTGAGTATAACATTAAAGAAAAGACCTGGAGCTGGCGTTCCTACCCCTTCTCCAATGCATACCACTCTTTTTGCTGATGAAAACGGTAATCCTTCATTAAAAGATTCCAGCGGAACTGTTACTCCTGCAACTAATGCGGGGAACCCTGTCCAGCTTAATGAACAACGAGATACACCTACTCCTGTAGGCAGATCTGCTAAAATTTATTCCAAGAATATTGGGGGTAAGACTGAAGTCTTTTCTTTAAATGATGCTGGGGAAGAAACTCAGATTAGTAAAGGCGGGAGCGTTAATAATAATAGCACAGTACGTTGGAAAGATGATGTTCCGGGTGCTTTGTATGATGCTACTAATACAACTCCGACATTTGATGATGTTGTGGTTGTTTTGATTAATCCAATTACAACATTAAGTGGCACTGGGGGTAAAGAAGGAGTTTCTGTAGAAGTTGGAGATCGTGTTCTTCGGGCTTGTGCTTTATCTGAGTCTGAGGATCAAATAGCGAATGGAGTTTACATTGTTGCAGAAGGGGATTGGACTCGTGCTATTGATGCTAATACAGGGGCTAAAATACAAGATTCAATTGTTGAAGTTGTAGTAGACCCCACACCCCCCTCAACCGCGATAAGATGGGCTTTCTGGAATCCTTCAGGAATCCCAATATCTGTTGGAGTTGATCCTCAAAATTGGGTTATTGTTTTAGACACAACTCCTACCTCAGTAGCGGCTGTTGTGGTTGTAGCTGTAGATAATATCCCTCTTTCAGGATTAGATACTACTGTGGATGATGTTTTATTAGAGTCCCCTTACGCTAATGTTTTAGCCGCAGGACAAACAAACCCCATACAAAATGGACTCTATTCAACTCAAGAGGGGTCTTGGACAAGAATTTCTCCTTGGACAACAGGGAGAGATTTAACGGGTGGCATGGTTGTTGAGGTTTCTGGAGGGACTCTATATAGTGGACGTTTATTTATTTCTAATAATCCGTTTTATAGATCCGTCATTGTAGATGTTGACCCTCAATATTGGGGGTTATTAGAAACTGAAAATTTTGCTGACTATGGTCCTGTTAGAGTTAATGTTAATTTCGGAGACATTGTATTTGGCATTTCAGTTTCTCCAGAAGTAGCAACTAATGGGTATGTTATATTAACTTTGCCCCCTATTACTCCTGATAGTGCAGGAAAATCAGTTACTTATATCGATTGTATTGGGTATAAAGCAATAGATGCAAGTGCTGCAATGCCTATAATTGTTCTACAACCTGTCGGGACGGATTGTGTTGGGGAATATGGCCCCGGAGAAACTGTATTAGTGACCAGTCCTTATGGATCGTGTAATTTAATTTCAGATGGGTTGGGATCTTGGCGAATAAATGGAAGTCCTTCGCTTTTTAGCCCATATACTCCTTCTATTTATGTACCAGTTCCCCCAACTCCGGGACCAAGTTAAAGGGGGTAACGTCTGTGTCTCTTATCTATCGTTGGAATTTAGCTCCAAAAGAAGTTTTTTCTTGTCTCATCCCCTAAAGCACAGATGATTTTTGGAGGCTGGGTTTTAACAACTCAGATAAGCATTGAGTATAACATTAAAGAAAAGACCTGGAGCTGGCGTTCCTACCCCTTCTCCAATGCATACCACTCTTTTTGCTGATGAAAACGGTAATCCTTCATTAAAAGATTCCAGCGGAACTGTTACTCCTGCAACCAATGCGGGAAACCCTATTCAGCTTAATGAGCAACGAGATACACCTACTCCTGTAGGCAGAGCTGCTAAAATTTATTCTAAGAATATGGGGGGTAAAGCTGAAATCTTTTCTTTAAATGATGCCGGGGAAGAGACTCAGATTAGTAAAGGCGGGAGCGTTAATAATAATAGCACAGTACGTTGGAAAGATGATGTTCCTGGCTATATATTTGATGCTACTAATACAGTTCCAACACTTGAAGATGTTGTAGCAATACTTATTGATCCAACTACAACATTAAATGGAGAAGGAGTTAAAGAAGGTTTTACAGTTAGTGTTGGAGATCGTGTTCTTCGGGCTTGTGCTTTATCTGAGTCTGAGGATCAAATAGCGAATGGAGTTTACATTGTTGCAGAAGGGGATTGGACTCGTGCTATTGATGCTAATACAGGGGCTAAAATACAAGATTCAATTGTTGAGATTGAATTAGAGGGACCACCTTCATATGCTGGTCGTTTTGCTTTCTGGAATCCTTCAGGAATCCCGATATCTGTTGGAGTTGATCCTCAAAATTGGGTTGTTGTTATAGATTCAAGACCTTCTTCAGCAGAAAATGCTTTAGTTGTAGCAACAACCAATATTTTTCCTCTCTCGGGTTTAACGACTGTTATAGATACTGTTTTATTGGATACGCTGGATACTTATGTCTTACTTACAGGACAAGCAAACCCCATACAAAATGGACTCTATTCGGTTCAAGCAGGTAATTGGATAAGAGTTATACCCTGGACAACCGGACAACCATTAACGAGTGGATTGATTATAGGAATTACTGGTGGTGTTACATTTAGAGACCGTCAATTTATTTCAAACAATCCATTTTACAGATCCATAATCATAGATGTAAATCCCCAATATTGGGTATTATTACAAACGGGTAACCTTACTGAATACGGACCTGTCAGGGTTGATGTTAACTTCTATGATATTGTATTAGGATTATCACCTTGGCCAACTGTTGGAAGTAATGGGTTGGTCATATTGACTTTGCCCCCTATTACTTCTGATAGTGTAGGAAAATCAGTTACCTATATTGATTGTTTGGGTAAAAAAGTAATAAAAGCGACTGCAACAGTATCCATAATTGTTTTACAACCCGCTGGAACAGATTGTATTGGAGAATATGGTCCTGGAGAGACTGTGCTATTAATTTCTATTCTTTCTACGAGTGTTTTGATTTCTGATGGATTGGGATCTTGGCGGATAGGTGCTGGTTCTTCAATACTTAGTCCTTATATTTATCCTTTCATACCGATACCTCCAGCACCAGAAAGGGAGATGTTATGACTCTTGTTTATCGTTGGACTCGAACTCCGAAGGAACTTTTTGATTGCTTTGCACCAGTAAATAGTCAAGAAGTTCGTGTGGTATTGCCTACAACTCCATTTAAATTAGCAAAGCGTCCACTTGCTGGAACCCCCTACTTATATCAATTAGGAATGTCAGATACTTCTGTAGCACAAGACGCTGTTCTTATGCATAAAGAATGTCCGAGTATTCCCCTTACTGGAGATCGTAGAGTGGGCATTTTGGTTTACCACGGAAATTTGCTTATAGCGGCTCATATTATTCCGGGGCATTTTAATCGTGAACCGCGACAAATTATTGTTCGGGAAAATTATCGCAAACAGGGTTTGGGATCTCGGATGGTAGAACAATGGTACAGAGAAGTTCCTGGAGTTCTTGATGTTCCAAGGCAACCTATCAATATCATGGCGGCTAAAACTTTTCTCAAAGCGCATGAGAATGTGGTTCGTTGGGCTATTGCTAAAGGTAAGGACGTTCCTCAAAAAGTGATAGATGCTATTGCTAGTGGAAAAGAAAAAGCTGAAATCCTCGCAAAATTGAATATTGTTGAAAAAGCTCCTTCACATAAAAAGTTTTGGCGTTAGTTGAGACCTATTTTATCATTCTCCTATGTAAAAGGAAAGAATAAATGCCAACAAAGCCCACAGGATTATCTACTACTAGTTCTACATTTAGTTCTGGCTCTCCGGTAGCCCTTCCAACAACTAGTAGCACTCCTACTAGTCAAACTAATCCCACTAATGCATCTCTAGCGGCATTGAGTTCAGCTCTTACGGCTGCTTTTACTGCCGCTGATATTACTAATCTTGCTAATGCTGAAACTTATTCTGATTTAGTTACAAATTCTTTACGGGATCTTTTATTCACTACCGCTGAAATAACTCTTTATGTAGATGATGCTACTGGGAATGATTCAAATGAGGGATCTTCAGATCATCCACTAAAAACTGTTGTAGAAGCAGGAAATAGACTCCCATATTTCATAAACCATGTAGTTAGACTTTTTGTAGCCAATCATGCTGGAGCCGGTTACGAATGGCCTATTTTTGGTCCGCATGTTTGTACTAAAAATATCTACGTTCATGGTGGTTGGATGCTGTGGTCCGGGAGTGAGTGGATAGAAGATCCGGTGCATACGGGAAAAGACGTAGTTATTGCTTCGACAGCAGCATTGGCTGGTAGTGATTCATTCCACATAGTGACCACGGGTTTAATTGAGGATGCCTATGCCGGAGCCACGCTAGAAATTCTGGACGGTGATTGTGCAGGCGATAGGCGTACTATAAGAGATAATACAGCGACTACTATCACACCAGATGAGATTTTTTCGGCGACGTTTAATCCGGGTGATCATTACCGAGTGTTTTGGCCTACAGTAAAAATTGATACAGGTACTAAGCGAGTATTGGCTAACTCGGTTGGCACCCCAAAGCCATGGATAATAGGAGCTGCTAGTCTGGCTATCGGGTTGGTGCTTGTTAATCTTAGAATTGTTTATAGTAGTATTGCCACCGAATTTAGATCGGATGACAGTTGTATAATTTTTGCCGGTTGTTATTTCGATTTTGATTTTTATCC
>Ga0209777_10007396_pt1 | contig 12200 bp, 6 predicted proteins | sample FrelakmetHBP12HB_FD_187147 | JGI IMG/M metagenome (GOLD analysis project Ga0209777, IMG submission 187147) | Freshwater lake sediment microbial communities from the University of Notre Dame, USA, for methane emissions studies -HBP12 HB (SPAdes)... | ecosystem: Environmental > Aquatic >... | reverse complement strand
GAGAGGACGCGGCGAGAACTCCGCTGTTGACCTATCGCGACCATTCTCGTGGGGCGAGTGGTCGCGCTGCGGTTCAGGGACATCGCAGACGCTAGGATCACGGAGCGCGCGCAGTCAGTGAACCGGTGTGCGTAGTCAGAACCGGATCCGCCGCAGGCTGCGGCGTTACGTACCCGACCCTGTGTCCGCACATCGTGACGGACTCCCACCCGTTGCCCCCGGCACATCCTGGTTCACTGCGACTGAAAGGTCAGCACGGTTCCTGACGGTGTGGACTTGCCACCCACCGTCAGAACCACCGGCCTGTCTCCGTCCGTGACGCCGTTCGGCACCTGCACGTTCACCTGGAACAATCCCGCGTATGTCATGCCCGCGTACAGAACCGGCGCTGCTATTCCATCGATGGTCACTTGGACCTGGGACAGGTCGGCGACCGGGTAGTCAGTGGTGAGCACCTGGCCCACGGGATAGGGTGCCTTCGTCGGGCCAAGCCCGTTCACAAACAGTTCAAGGTAGTCACCTGGCTTCGCGGGACGGCTACTCGCGGTTGGCAGCGCACCTACGCGGGCGACGTAGACCGCGGTATTCGCGAACAGGGCGGCCGGGTACAGTTGCCCGCCTGAGGAGTAAGAGAAAAAGCCTGGTGCAGTCTCCGCCATAGTGGCGGTCGATCTCGCGGTGCCCTGCTGTGTCGTCACCGCCACCGGCACCGACTGCGGATCCGGCCCGATGCTCGCGTCCGGCGGAACAAGGACGTTCAGTTGGGTCGGGCTGACGTAGTTGATGAAGCAGTCCTTGCCGTTGATCTGCACGCTGACGCCGCCGAGCTGAGTCGGCAAGGTCCTACCGTCCGGGATAGCTGAGTCCCAAAGCGCCGTTGTCGCAGTGAAGTTCTGGCCGTAGATGGTGACGAAACTGCTCGGAGCGATCGGCGGCTGGAAGGTAGCTCCGTTCACGACGCCGCTCAGGGTGGACGTTTCGCTCGATGCCATCATCTTAGCGACGAAGCCGTGGTAGCAGCAAGAGGGGGCTGGGTTGGTCGTTTGGAATGCGCCGGGAGTGGTGATCAGGTCCGGGCCGATATTGTTGCCGGCTACATAGATATTGCCGGAGGCGTCGATCGCCAGGCCGCCTGTCGTCATGCCATCGAGCCAGCCGGACCCGACGCCCGTGGCGAATAGCAGGTTCGCCCCCGTGGGATCGAGTTCGGCAACCACCTGCCCGGGGCTTCCGCCGCTCCCGGGAGACTCGACGGGGTTGACTAATGGAAACTTCGTATTGGCGATTCCCGTGATGTAGATATTCCCCTCACTATCTAACTGGATGGGACCGATATCGGATAAGTTGTCGCCTCCATCCTGCCTGGATCCACCCACGTAAGTGGACCATATGATGGAAGTCGCCGTTGAGTTGAGCTTGGTCACGTGGCCGGCCGAGCAGGTTCCTCCCGATCCGCAAGCCGTTCCATAAACGCCGCTGGTTACCGGAAAATCGCTGGAGTTGGTGTATCCGACGGCATAGATGTTGCCGGAGCCATCGATGGCGATGCCGCTGAGATAGTCGCTGGTGTTGCCGGTTTTTCCGCCGAGATAGGTGCAGGCGGCCAGCAAGACTCCACCTGGGGAAGTGACTGGGTTGAACTTCGCGATGAATCCACGGTAAGCCGTCACATTGCTGCCCGAGTAGTCGAGAGGGGCGCCGCTGGGCTGAACCGCGCCCAGCGTGGTCGGCAGCTTGCCTGCTGTGGTATAGCCGATCAGATAGAAATAGCCGTTGGAATCCACCGTCATCCCGGTAGCCCAGGCACCGCCGGAGGTCATGGTAGTGCTGGTCTTCAGGCCGTTCAAGTCGCCGAACAGAGTGGAGTAGAGCAGGTTGGCGCCGGCGGGGTCGAACACCGCGGCGAAGCAAAAGTTTGTAACGTTGTTGGCGTTGATGGTCTGGATTGTCGCGCCGGTGGTGGTGGGGAAGCAGGCTTGAAAAACATAGGAGGTATTGCAGGGGGCATTTTCGTTGCCAGCAACGTAAGCGCGGCCGGCCGAATCCACGGCAATCGCGGTCCCTGCCGACCCCCCAAAACCGCCCAGAAACGTCGAATAGGCCAGCCGGGTGCCGGCAGGATTCAGCTTGGTCACAAATGCCGAGTTTTGGGTGCTGCTGCAGGATGCTCTCGTCACCGTGCCCGGGGGTGTGCTCGGCGTTGGCGAGCAGAGGGTCTGGTAGGCTCCGCTGGTAACCGGGAAATCGTTGGAGTTGGTGTTACCGGTGATATAAGCGCTGCCGCTGGAGTCCACTGCGATCGCATAGGCGTAGTCCCAGCCGCTGCCGCCCAGGTAGGTGGAATAGACCAGCGAGCTGCCGTCGGGACTGAATTTGGTGACAAACACCGAAGGGGCGCTTCCCTTGGCCTGTCCGCCTTGATAAGCGTTCTTGGTAGGGAAGTCCGCGGAGGTAGTGTAGCCCGTCACGTACGCGCTGCCTGACGAATCCACGGCGATGCCTTGCAGCGACCCTTGTCCGTAACCCGGTCCGGTCGTATTTCCGATATAATCGGTGCTGCTCCCGGCAAGATAGGTGGCATAACTCAGAACGGGATCGATGACCAGTTCTTTAGAGCGGTCGTAGCTGCCGAGACGGAAGCGCACTTCCTGCCCCGCCGCGGCGAAGGCGGCGTTGACCGAGACCTTCTTCGCTCCCTCCATCTGGTAGACCAGCAACTTGTCGAAAACCGCCGCGCCGGTGGCCGCCTGCAGGACCAGATTGCCCTTCCGGTCGACACTGGCGCGCGCGCCATCGATCCGCCAGGCGATGCGGTTCGGGTCGCCGCCGGCAGCGACTCTGAAGTCGTACTCTAACTGTCGTTGGTTCCCATAGAAGACCAGGTCGATCCCGGGGTAGACCTGCGGGCAATCGACTTTGCCGTAGGTCGGGATGCCGGTGCGCCATTTCTTCGGGTCGTTGCCGATGAAGTAGCTCACCACGCCGGGCTGCGGAACGAGTCCTACTGCGTTGGCCTTGGCATTTGCCCCGATCAGACTCATGCGCAGGGTGTCGACGGACGCGGCTTCGGGCGTTTGCCCTTTCGCCGCGGCCGATGCCGGCTGTTGCCGCTCCAGGTTCAGGACGACCTCGCCCGGAGTGAGGAAGAGCGCGTAGCCAGAACCGCGCGAGAGAAACTGAACCGTGGAGGCCGCCTGCCCCTGGTTCAGCTCGAAACTCAATGGCACGTTCATGAGCTTCGCCTCGGGGCGGTTCGTGGACAGTGGGAGAGATCGGGGGTTTTCCGCCGGAAGGACGGGCGCCCCGGGACCGGCCTGCCGGGAAGCCGCTGGCGCCGCCTGCCCCTTGTTATCTGGCCGGGCCGCGGAGGCGCGCGGCCAGCCAAGACCAAAGGAGATCGAGATTACCGCGAGCGCAGTTACTGCCCGAAGCGCACTCGCCCGGCGTGCAACCCAAGACCGTTCGCTTGGCATACTCGTTGTCCCTCTCTGTCCTTCCGGAGTTCACTAGCCAGAATCACCGTTTTGGCTTCCTGGCCGTTGTCGATTGTACATCCAACCACCTCCTGTAGAGCCCCTCCTCTCATTGTTCCCATCCCGAGCGACTCCGGCGGACCAGGAAGGGGGCCAACCGGCGAAGACCCGTCACTCCGGGCTGGATCTACTCTGTGCACGGGTTCGCTCCGTAGGCGCTGGTCCCGCGTGTCCAGCCGGTCCTGTCGGATTTCGACGGTGGTAATAATTAGCCACACGGGACTATATGCGCCGCCGACAACCAGCCCAGCCGCCAGTTGCCAGATTTTGACCGTCAAATTCTCGCGGGACGCCCCCGGAGTACGACGGTGACACCCCCCGCCGCGCAACCACCCCTGGTGCGACTCGGTTCGGGGATGTGAGTCTGTGAGTCTGGTGAATCATCTTCTGCACAACACAACCAGGACCTAACAGGGAATTCCGGTCTGAGCTACACTCCACCTCAGCCTGGAGGGCTTATGAAGCGGGAAGACGAGGAACCACCCACACCAGAAGAACTGGACCATGATCGGTGCGATCTGGGTTGTCGCCGGTCCGGTGATGCTGTTGGCTGCGGTCGGGATCTTCCTCCACGGGCCGGCGCGGCCTACTTCAGCTGGACCTTCACGGCATTGGATTGCTTGCCGTCCACCGTCAGCGACACGTCGACCAGCCCCGCACCTTTCAGGGTTGACGGAACCTGGATGTTGATCTGATCCTCTCCGACATACACGCCCTGAGGTCCGGCGTAGGTGGCAGTCGCCGTTGCGCTGCCGATCGCAGCGGTCACCGCAGCGGCATGGCTGCGGATGCCTGTGCCGTAAAGCACCAGGAACACCTGACTGGCCGCGTCGAGATCGATCGGCACCGGCACAAGCGTGTTGGTGGCGTCCAGTTGAACCAGCGGTATGATCTGCTGTTGGCCGCCCATGACGGACACAACGTTGCCCACCGCAAGGCCGTTCGCATTGAATACGCCTGGCGCGACGGTCGTAATATCCAGTTTCTGACTGACCGAAACGGAGCCGTAATTGATGCTGGCGGTTGCCTGCCCCGCTGCGGTCCCTTCTGGAATCTCGAAATTGACCTGGCGCGGCGATACATAAAACAGGGGAGCAGGCCGGCTTTGCCCGGCTGAGTCAACCACGTTGATACTGACTCCGCCCAGCGTCACCGGCAGCGGCAGCGAGGCCGGGCTTGCCGTGCCCGGCGCGAGTGCCACACCGAACGCGCTGACGATTGATGCGGCGGCCTGCGCCCCCTTGGCGAAACTCGCGCCGTTAACGGTCGTGAACGTGATGGGTGGCGTTGAGTTCAGCATCAGATCAAGGGTTCCGGTCGTCAACGTCTCGAGGGCGGCCAGCGCTTGGGTCGCGCTCTGCACGGATTCATACGCCTTGGCCGTCTCGGTGGCCGAGACGTGCAGTATCGCCAGGTCGTACCGCCCGTCTCCGTCGAAGTCGCCACCCACGACTGCCGTCGCGAGCATATCGTCACCAAGAGGCAGCGTGACCGCATTCTGGAATGTTCCATCGCCGGTCCCCGGCCGGAACACCATTTGGCCAGCCAGGACGCTGATCGAGACCCCGATGCCCGGAGCCCACGCCACCTGCGCCTCGACGATGTCCAGGTTGCCGGTTCCACGGACATCCGCCAAGTAGCAGCCCACGGCATCATAACCGCTGATTGCGGCCGAGTAGGTTTGCGTGAGGTTGCCCATGCCGTCGCCGAGCAGTGCGCGCACCTCGGAGGAAGGTTTCTGTGTCTCGAACACGGTCATCGGCGGCCCGGACAGCACGATATCGGCCTTGCCGTCGCCGTTCAGGTCCGCAACCCGCAGGTTCGGCGCGAGCATGTCGATCGTAACGGTCGTCCCGGCCGTGAATGTGCCGCTTCCGTTGTTCATCAGAAGGGCGAGATACGCGTGCGGTAAGGTGTGCCCTGTGACTACGTCCACATAGCTGACCGCGAGATCGGGCTGGCCGTCTCCGTTGAAATCTCCCGCCGTTACGGCGATGACGTTCGTCGATCCCATGTTGACAGTAGTCGGAGCCTCGAACGAGCCGTCGCCGCGCCCGAGCATCACGGTGAGTTGTTCGTGCGAGGCGCCGCCATAGGTCATGTCGCGAAGGCTCAGGGTACGCATCGAATGGGCGTCGACGGTGGCAACAGCGATGTCGAGCTTCCCGTCTCCGTTCAAGTCGGCAATGGCCATTGCGGAACCCATGGCGGTCCAGAGGTAGGTTGCCGAGAGCGGCACGGTGCCGTTGCCCGTGTAGACTGCAGCCCCGAACGTGCCATCAGGCCGGCCGGGCAGCACTGCATACATGTCCGACGGCTCGCAAAAAGTCAGAAGATCGGCCCTGCCGTCGCCGTTGAAGTCGCCCATGGCCAGCATCGTGGGCGTGCAATTGGAGGGCGCGTAATTCGTTCCCGCCAGGAAGGTCCCATCGCCCTTCCCGAGCATGACCGTGATGGTGTTGGCAAGGGCGTCGGCCACAGCGATGTCCATCTTGCCGTCACCATTAAAGTCGCCGGCGACCACCGCGACCGGCGCCTTGAACGGGGAAGACAGCTCCTTTTGGAACGTGATCTGCTGCGCCAGCAGCGCCGTGCCCGTTAAAGCCAGAACAGTAACCGCGATCCTGTTCGTCATTGGCTCCTCCTCCTGTGTTGGTTCAGCGTGAAATGGAAAGCGGGCGTTCTCCGTTAGCGAGTATGGCGCCCTCCGGGCAGGGATCTTCAAGGCATCGGGGTCTACCGATCCGATGTGGTCCTGGATGCGAACAAGCCAGGATTTCCATCATTTTGGCTCCTGGATGGGGCGTAGCATATCACAAACCCCGAGTCTCGATCCTCCGAAGCGCAGTTTCTTCTCCGGGAGCCTTCTTTTGCCTCTGCCAAGCGCCAAATTCCACCCGCCGGGAAAACCGAAAACCGGGAAACTGCGTCTTTTTAGTGATTTCCGCAAACACGTCTCCGACCCCCCACGTCCTGGCCGCCTCATTTTGCTGGTGCCATCGCCCTCCTGCTACCCGGTCGCCACCGCCAGCGCATCGATCCGACGGACCATGCTCCCGAACAACCGCCGCGTGAGATGGCTCTCGGCCAGCATCAGCCAGTAGTACCGCGCATGCGTGATCAGCCTGCCGCCCGTCTTGACCAGCCGCTGCTGCAAACTGGTCAGCGACCAGTTCTCGATCTTCTTCGGCAGCACCAGCCGCCGCCAGAGGTTTCCCAAGTTGTAGGCGATCAGGCTCAACCAGAGGCGCACTTCATTCGACCGGAAGCGATGGCAACTCAGTCGCGTCATCTTCATCGCCTGCTTGCCTTCCTTGATCCACTGCTCCGCCGTCCCCCGCTTGTTGTAGAACCGCACCACTCGACGGCTGTCCGTCTCCAGGTTAGTCACAGTGAATCCCACGCGCGGGAAAAGTTCGCCGAAGTGGAACTCCACCTTCGCCACCACGCGCCGCGCCGTCTTCCAGCTGGCCGCCTGATAAAGAAAACCCTTGTACCAGACCACCGGCTTGTGGCTCGGCCTTCCCACTGGCCGCGTCAGCAATTGCGCGATGTCTCGCTCCAGGTTCTCGTTGGCCGGGATGCGGATAGCGTACTTCACGCCCCGCTCTTCCAGCGCCGCGTAGATCTCCGGCTTGGCGAAGGCCGCGTCGGCGCGAAACACAACTTCCTTGCCCAGCTTCTGCTGCCGCTCAATCTCGGGAAAGAGCAGTTCTTCCCAGTCGTCGGCACTGTGGACGTTGCCGGGGCGCAGCTTCGCCGCCGGGCAGTCGCCTTCCCGATTGAACAGCAATAGCGGGTGATAGCAGGTGGACTCGAAGTGGCCGTTGTAGGCGCTCTGCTCCTGCTGGCCGCACACCGGGATCTCGGTCGAGTCCATGTCCAGCACGATCCGCCGTTGCGCATCGATGGCCTCGGCCTTGCCGACGAGTTCGCGGTTGAGGCGAGCCAAACTGCCGAAGTTCTCTTCCTCGGCCAGCATCTCGGTCTCAAAGGTCTGCAAGCGGGAGCTCAGGGCCGCGCCACGATCCCAAGTCTTCTCCGAACCGATCAGCCGGAAGGTTGGATCTTGCGCGAGCCGTTCGGCGTCGTTGACATCTTCATAGCCCGCGATGCGGCTGTAGACGGACTGGCGGAACAGATCGGCGAGCGGAAGTCGGGTGTTCTTCCCGCGCCGCGTATCACTCAGGTGCTGGGTGATCAGTTCGCCGAAGCCCAGCCGTTCATCCAACTCACGAACCAGAATGAGGCCGCCGTCGGAGGTGACCCGTGATCCCTGGAAGTCGACCTTCAACGAGGCATTGAAGGAGAGCTGAAACGGCCCGTTTTGTTTCTCACCCATTGGGTGTCGCCCTCAGGAACGTCTTCATCGCGTTCAAACCCCTATGGATATTGATGATGAAGCCCATCCGAAGATTCGCAAGGCAAGGTCAAAATGGAAATGTGGACCTAATCCAAAATGCCGGGAGAGAGATTCACCAGACTCACCCCGGCACCGTACCGGCACGGTAAGTCCCAGGCGTCTTCAATCCGGGCTACCCGAGCCTGTTCCCACAAATCGTGCGGAACGCACTGCCCATGCCCACTGGCTGGCCACAGTGGCCGCAGAACCGGCCCGCGGACCGGACCGCCGCTGGCTGCCAGACGGGGTCCGGCATCACAGCCGCCATCCGTGGCGCACCGCCTGGCTCGTGAGGCGGCGTGAGAGTTCGTGAGCGGCCCCACGCCTAAGGTGCCGCCGCCGTATCACCCTGTGTTGCGGGAGGTGGCGCGGAAGGCTTGGCGGCGGTCCGTTTCGCGGCCTTCTTGCCGACAGGCTTCGGAGCAGCCTTGGCCGCTTTCCTCGGTGCGGGCTGTGCCGGGGCGGCCTTCTTGACCTGGACCTTCTTCGCGGCTGGGGGTGCGGTCTTCTTGGCCACTTTCTTGGCCGCTGCGTTCCCGGCCTCCGCAGCCGCGGCCCGGACCGCTGCCCAACGCTTCCTTGAGGCGTCCGCCATCGCCTTCCGGCTGGCCGCGCTCAGCTTCCGCTTGGGACGTACGGCCTTGGCGGGGGCTGCCGGGGCCTTGCTGGCCTGCTCCGCGGCGCTCCTCAGGGCGGCCCAGCGCCTCCTCTGGGCCTTAGCTATCCGTCGCCGCCCCGCTGCGCTCATCCGCCGCTTCGGGCGCACCACGACAGCGGACGCCTCAGGGGCTGCCACCTGGGGCCGCTGGCCGAGCATCTGTTGAACAGCGGCGATGTGTTCGTTGATTCGGGCAAGCGCTGCTTCGAGTCCCTGGAGTGCTGCGTTCAGGATCAGTGGGTCAACTGCTGGTGGTCGAGGCATGGTATCGGAAGAGTAACACTCGCGATTGGTGGAATACAATGGAAAACCTATGTATCCCGACCTCCTCCTGTCGGTCTTCATCGGTCTCATCGCGCTCCAGATCATCAGCGGCATGGTCGGCAGCCCCAAGTTGGCCAAGGTCGCTGGCGTGCTGATGGTGGCCACGCTGGCGACGGCCCTTATCGTGTGGTTGCTCAGGGGGCTTTCTCCTGTCCCACACTGGCTGGCGAAAGGGGCCGTCTGGCTGGTTCACGCGGGCCAGCGGTTAAACCATCGGTAAACCGGCTTACCTTTCCGTACCCACGCAGGATATGCGCACTTACTTCGGTTCCACTTGCGCCGTCCATAGATTGCCGACGTACTCGCCGAGCAGAAACACCATCTTGTCCCGAGCGACGGAGACCGCCGCGGTACCCTTCGGAAGATTCATCCAGTAGCGGCCCTTGTGGGCGTGAAAAACAGCAAAGGGCGCGCCAGCGGGTCTCTTGGTCACCGGATCGAGCGGCTGCGCCCAGACGCAACCTCGCCCGTCGCGTCCCGAGATGTAGTAGAGAAGCCGCCCATCGGCCGACCAGCTCGGTGACCCGAGATAGCGGCTGTCCTCGACGGTGAGCCCCCAGCGGTTCTCAGCCGCGGGTGCTTCCGCCACGGGCAGTACATAGATGGCGGCCGTGCCATCCGCCTTACCCACGAGAACGGCGAGCCAGAGGTCGTCCGGAGAGACCGCCGCATCGCGAAACCCGCCGGCCGCCGCCGTGCTGCAAAGCTCCTGCTTGGCGCCGCTGTCGAATCCCTGCCGGTAGAGCCGGCTCGCACCGTACCGGACCAGAACGTGGTTCGCGTTCGAAAAGAAGCTCAGGATCAGGCAGTTCTCGCAGACCCGCCGGTCGGCTGTGCCGTCGCTCGCGCTGATGTGGCCTACGGATTTGCCACTCTCCACGCCGGCGTAGGCGAGCAGGGACGCATCCCGGCTGAGGCGCGGCGACGCGAACGTCAGTGGAGTGGGGATGACCGTCTCCCGGCCGCTGGATAGCTCCCGTACGCGCACCTCCATGCCGCGCCCTTGCACCCCGGCAAAAGCCAGATACGCGAGCTTCGTGCCATCGCGAGAGATGGACGGCGCGAACTTTACCGTGACATCGCGAGTCGCCTGCTGAGGCTCTCCTTTGGCCGATCCAGTCGCAGGATTCACTGCGGAACTCCAGACTGCGGTCGTCCACGTCATGCTTGCGAACACCAGACGCCCATCCGCGGCGACGGAGGCGAAGGTGTGCATGCCCGGGCCGGTGGTGATCCGTTCCTGCGGGCCGGAGATCCTCCAACTCCCGGAAGCCAGCGGCGCCCGATAAATGTTGATGCCTTCGACGGTGGTGCCCTTGATAAAGTAGACGGAATTCGCGATCCAGGCGCAGGGATAGTGCACCGGATAGATCGGCTTCAGTGTCTGGAACGCTCCGGTCTCCACGGCGGAGCCGCCACCCACCGGGGCGACCCAATAGTCTTGTGTGCTCCAATCCTGTCCGCGGACCCCCGCGAATAATACGTGCTTGCCGTCGGGTGACCAGACCGGGGCGCCTCCCGTATCAGCCTGGTTTACTCCGAACTCAGGCTGGAACGGCTTCGGCTCGCCGCCTTCCGCGGGTACCAAATACATCTTGGTCAGTATTGGGTCGCCGGAGGCGGCCATTCTAACGAACAGAATCTGCGATCCGTCGGGAGAGAAACGAGGCAGGTACCCGTGTTCGGCGATCTTTCTCTCCTCACCGCCGAGAATCTCGGTGACGTAGACGCCGCCGTCACGTTCTGAGTGGAAGGCAACTCGTGAGCCGTCGGGCGAGATCGACGGCTGCCAGGCGTCGCCTCCGTGGTGGGTGAGACGCATGGCCTGCCTGCCGCTGACCTGCTGCACCCAGATGTCCATAGTCCCCTCGCCGCTGCGGTCGGAGGAGTAGGCGATCAGCTTGCCATCGGCGGAAATCGTCGGCCACGTTGTCAGTCCCGCATCGTAGGTCAGGCGGGCAATCTGCAGGCCCCCGCCGGCGGAAGGCCTTCGGGGGTAAAGCCACCAGCCGGCAAGCGCCACGCCGGCGAGCACCACTGCCACCGCCGCGTACATCCACGCCCGGCGTCTGCGAACCGGCACGCGAGACCCGACGGCTGCCAGTTTGCCGCTCTCGGAGTCTTCCTTCAGCTCCTGAAGCGCAACCTTGAGGTCGGCCATGGTCTGCCAGCGCCGTTGCGGGTCCTTCCGAAGACAGCGGCCGATGACCTTTTCGAGGTCGGCCGGAAGGCTCTCAATCAAGGTACCCGCGGCCTGCGGCTCCTCGCCCAGGATCGCCGAGAGCGTCGACAATCTGGATTCGCGCCGGAAGGCTGGCCGGCCTGTGACCATCTCGTAGAGCAGCGAGCCGAACGAAAAGATGTCCGAGCGGCGATCCAGGTTCTTGCCTTCAGCCTGCTCGGGTGACATGTAGGCCGGCGTGCCGGCGATCATTCCCTCTTCTGTCGCCGGCTTCAGGGTCCGGGTCGGAGCGAGTTCGTCCGGCTCGAGTACGTCGCTAAGCTTCGCCAGCCCAAAATCGACGACCTTCACGAGGCCGTCCGGGGTCACCATAATGTTCGAAGGTTTCAGATCGCGGTGGATGATACCCGCCGAGTGAGCCTTCGCCAGAGCATCCGCGATCTGCGTCGCAAAGCTGAGCGCTTCCCCCAGTTTCAGGCGTTTGCGGCTGATCAACTCCGCCAGGGTCTTGCCAGGCACGTACTCCATGGCTATGAAATTCAGGCCCTCTGCCGAGTTGATGTCGTAAATAGTGACGATGTTGGGATGATTCAGCGCCGAGGCGGCCTTGGCTTCCTGAACGAACCGCTGCTTGCGCTCGGGATCGGCGACCTTCTCCGGCGGCAGCACCTTGATGGCGACGAAGCGGTCGAGATGGGTATCCCGGGCCTTGTAGACCACACCCATCCCGCCCTCGCCAAGCTTCTCGAGGATCTGGTAATGCGCAATAGCGCGGCCGGTCATGGCTTGTCCGCTGGATGAATTGTACAGCCGATTCGCCCTGCCAGCAGGCCGTCATACGCTGATGTCTTGGCACTTCACGACCTGCGGATCACCGCGAGGTGGGAGTCCTCAGCGCCTATGCGGAGGGCGTTCGCAAGAAGGTCCGGGCGGTGCGCAAGGCTGGCAGGGAGGTGCTCCGGTGTTCGCCTGAGACCTCCCAGAGATTGTAGTAGTTCGGATATCCGGTGCCACAGGGTTAATTGGAAATTGGATGCGATGGAAACACGATAGCCGCGCGAGAGGGGCTTTCCGAATGGCCCCGGGTGAGGCTGCCGGGGG
>Ga0209777_10007395_pt1 | contig 12201 bp, 8 predicted proteins | sample FrelakmetHBP12HB_FD_187147 | JGI IMG/M metagenome (GOLD analysis project Ga0209777, IMG submission 187147) | Freshwater lake sediment microbial communities from the University of Notre Dame, USA, for methane emissions studies -HBP12 HB (SPAdes)... | ecosystem: Environmental > Aquatic >... | reverse complement strand
GGTCTCGGCTGCGACGATGGCAATGGCATCCCCCACGTAACGGACACGTTCGCCTACCCCAACCATGATCGGCCAATCGGGGATGACCAGTCCGTGATAGTGTTCGCCGGGGATGTCCTGTGCTGTGAGAACGGCCACAACGCCGGGGGTCGCGCGTGCTTTGGTTATGTCAATCGAGCGGACGATCGCATGCGGCACCCCGCTGCGTTTCACGGCTGCAAATAGCATCCCGTCAAAGACGAGATCATCCGTGTACACCGCTACCCCGGTTACTTTTTCCATTCCATCCGGGCGCAATTGGGGATGCCCGATCAGGCGATACTGGTTGACCGAGCTGGCCAAGCTGGGAGACCTGACCGCATCGCCGGTCCGCATGGCCGCAGCGGCAGCCTGGATGGCATTCTCGATCGAAGGGTACCCGGCGCAGCGACAGAGCGTGTCCTTCAGGGCGGTACGGATGTCTTCCCGGGTGGGGTCCGGTTTTTTCTGCAGGAGGGCATAGGCGGTCATGATCTGGCCCGGGATGCAAAATCCACACTGGACAGCCCCATGGAGCAGGAAGGCTTCCTGCAGCGGGTGGAGCTTGATTTCTCCATCAACGGAACCAGCCAGGCCCTCGATCGTAACGATATTTTTTCCATCCGCGCGTTCGGCAGGATAATTGCAGGATAAGATGGGTTCGCTGTCAACTAGGACGGTGCAACTGCCGCACTCGGCTTCATTGCAGCCAACCTTTGTGCCGGTAAGAAATAACCGATTTCTGAGCAAATCGGCCAAGGTTTCGCCGGGAAGCGCAGCCAGGGTAACTTTTTGACCATTAACAGTAAATGTAAAATTCTTACCTTCAGCCATTCTCATTAATCCATTTCTGCCCTTTTCCAGGCAGTCTCAAGACATACGGTAAATAAGTTTTCGACCACATGGGCACGATATTCCGCGCTGGCGCGCATGGCGCTGGTACGAAAACGGACCTGTTTCAACACCGCCTCCAGGGCAGCCGCACAGGTTTCCGGGGTGAAGGGCTTGTCACGCAGGCTATCTTCGGCAGCAGTCCCCCTCCACGGGGTTGGGCCTCCGGGTCCAACGGCAATGCGCACCGCCTGGATGCGCTCCGATTTTCGCTCCAACCAGACCGATACGTTCAGGATGGGCAGGGAAATTCCCTGGGCGCGCATGATCCGACGGAACGCGGAAGCCTGATGAGCCTTGCGCAGCGGCAGGTGGAAACCCACCAGGATTTCACGCTGTGGGTTGACCAGCGATTTCCCGGGTCCCAGGAAAAGATCCGCCACCGCTACCATCCGGCGGCCCTGCAGATCAGCAATTTCGGCCTGTGCCTGGAGCACCATCAGGGCAATGGTACCATCCGCGGCCGGGAGAGCATGAACCACGTTGCCCCCCAGGGTGGCAGTGTTGCGTACCTGCGGCCCGCCAACCAGCTGGCCTGCTTCACCGAGCGCCTGGGCCTGCTGCTGTACCAGCTCCGAGGAAACCATATGGCTGAGTGGAACCGCAGCCCCAATGAACAATGTATCCGCACGAATCTCCAATGCAGTCAGTTCGGGGATGGTGGTCAAATCCACCAATGTATGAACGGGTGGGCGGTGTCCTTGTTTGAGGTCGAGCAGCAAATCCGTCCCTCCGGCAATCGGGCAGGCGGTACCGGGCGAGGATGTTAACCCCTCCAAAGCTTCTTCGACAGTGTGTGGACGAAGGTAATTTTGCCAGAGGTTCATAGAATCAGTGTATTTCGTTTTGAGGTTGTGAAATTACGGACGGTCTTAATCAGGGTTACGCGACAATAGACGCGCCCGGTTCGATATGGCTGACTTAATTCCGGGTAAACGCCGATGCGCATCAGAGTTACCCGGCGAACAAAATACCCGCTGGATGCGCGCGACATGTGGAGACAATTTGACTGTCTGGTTGGAAGGGAGGAACTGCAGCGAATTGGATCCTGGAAAAATCTCATTCGTTCAAAAACCTACCAGTTTAGATTGTCATACAACTGCCCTATTATAAGCCAGAAAAGGGGCTTTCGTGACAAGCTCCTGAACCGGAGTTTTTATAATATAACCAGTTCTTCCTGAAATAAAGAAATCTCCTGGTTGCTATGCAAACCACCAGGAGATTTTTCCTAGAAGGTTTCTCGGAGCAGTTTACTTTTCCGGAGCCTGTACTTCCACCACCGGAGCAGTAACGCTCTCGAGCGCCTGGATCTCACGGTAGGTCAGGGTCCAGACACTGGAGGAGTAGATCTTGTACCAGCCGCTGACCAGGGTCAGAGGGGCAAATACGATCAGGAAGAAGAATGGCAGGGCGGCTAGGACACCCAGGATCCAGGCCAGCGGCCCGCTTGCAAAAATGCTGGTGATCCCGAAAACGGCCAGACCGGGAATAGATGCCACGATGACTGCTGGCAGGGCCAGCACGATATATGCCGGAATGAGCAGGAAGAACACAATCAATCCTGCGATTCCAACGCCGATCCCGATGCCAAGCATGACCAGCCACATCAGACCGGCGCTCTTCCAGTTGCGTTTGAACATGGCCCAGCCAGCCCGGAATGATTCGCCAATGCCGGCTTCTTCCAGCGCCGCCTTCCGGATGAAGAACTGGCGTAACAGGCTAAGCACAACAGCCAGGATGATAAAGGCCAGGATGAACAGGAAGCCACAGCCAATGGCAGTTATGAGGCTGCCCGCGACCGCCACGCCGGATCCATTGTGCACACCCATGAAAGCCAGAAAGCCCAGGCCAGCCAGGACCGCCAGGAGCAGGAGCGCCGGCAGGCTGACAACCAGATCAATCACCCAAATCCGGAAGGCCCGCCGGTTCCAACCCAGTTTCCAACCTTGCCGGAAGCCGACCTTGACACCGGTCCGTTCATACTCTTCCACCATGCGGAGGAGGGCTGTCTCAGAAGGATAACGGACCAGCGATACCAAGAGCCCGACAATGAGGATGAAGAGCAACAGGCCAACACCAATCCAGACGAACGTGGCAATGTATTGTTCAGGATGGAGCACGAGCGGCTCGATATTCTGCTGGAACCAGGTATACAGGCTGTGCAGGAAAGGCGAGCTGTTCCAGTCGATATTGCCGCCGTTGTAATTGTTGTTGGTGCTCCCGCTGCTGGAACCGCCGCCATTGCCACCGTTCCCCCCTCCACCGGTAACTGCCAGCAGGATGCCAAAGATCCACAGGATCCGATAATTCCACAGGATGTGCCAGGCACGCTTGAGGATTTTTCCGATATCGATCATTTTATTTCTCCTTTTCTAAATATTGGCAACAGGTGGTACGACTTCCCTGCAAAAACAGCAGGACTTTGCAATCTCTATTCATAAAGAGCCTGATCCCTTAATTCGCATTTTCCATCTTCATGGAGCGTGGGCGGCGGCGAAACCACCAGATGGACAACCAGGTCCAATACAGCAGGACGATCAAAGCCTGCCAAAGGTACCCGTCCAATAGATTCACGCCGAAAACATTCAACGTGTTTATCAGGGAGAGCTCAGGCTGGGCAGCGCCGACCCGGTTGCTAAACAGGCTGGACACGGCTGCGAACCAGATTGTCTCCTGCCCGCCGTTTAACCATCTGGTAGCCTGCCCCAGCAGGCCGGTCATTTGCGCAGCCGTGAGTGCGCTGGTAAGCATGAATGCCGTTTGGACGAAGAACCAGGCTGCCAGCAACCCTGCCGGCACAAGCCACCAGGCCAGGGAAGCAGGCTGCACAGGCAGTTCGCGCATCCTCCGGCGCGGCAGGCTGAGGACCAGGTTGGAGGCGAAGCGCCTGGCCGGCAAAAACTCCGGGAGGGGGACTGCCTGTAACAGGTCCGAAACAAGACGCAGTTGCTTCAGTTCGTTCCGGCAGACTTCGCAGCTGGACAGGTGCAGTTCCAAATCCCGCAGGCGGGTGCCGTGCAGTTCACCATCCAGGTAGGCATTCAGCAGGGGAAACATGTCTTCATGCATATTCGTTCTCCAATTGCAGCAGGTCACTCTTCAGCAGTTCCCGCAGGCGGTTGCGGGCATAGTTCAGGCGGGACATGACCGTTCCGACCGGTATATCCAGCACACTGGCAATTTCCTGGTACGACAGGCTGCCGTACTCACGCAGTACCAGCACCGAACGGGCCGCTTCCGGCAGGGAGTGCATGGCCAGCTGGAGCAGCGCCACGCGCTCTTTTTCGATCAAGCTCGTTTCCGGGCCGGCAGCCTGGTCAGGGTACATCTGGTCTGCCTCATCTTCGAGCGGTTCGTCCGTCCTGCGCCGCAGCACATCCAACGTTGCGTTGACGGCAATGCGGTAGAGCCAGTTGCGCAGGGAGGATTGGGGGCGGAACGATGGCAGGTTGAGCCAGGCTCGCAGGAAAGTTTCCTGGGCCATATCTTCCGCCAGCCCGGTATCTCCGCACAGACGGTAGACCACCCGCACCACGCCAGAATAGTGAAGGCTGACCAACTCTCCGAAGGCATTCCGGTCGCCATGTTGGGCCTGTTCGATCAGGGCGTTTTCATCTTCCGCAATTTGGGGTAATGCCACCAGATAGCCTCTTTGCCGTATGATCTGCTTTCAAAAACTTAACGAGAACCCTGTTCATTTTATTCGGAATCCGTTTCATTACTATGGTATTACCAAAACTGGTCATTTTTACCACTCTTTACCCATTTCTTTACGGGCTGGCTGTCTCAGATTGGTCATATACCACACGAATCAAACCCAAGCTTTTAGGATACCAAAACGCGGGCGAAGCTCATACAATGTATTCAGTAGGTCAGTAATCTTCTCAAACCTAAACCTGTACGAATTCGAGAGCTAATATGTTACTGGGACAATTTCAATTACGCCTGGACGATGACCACCAGCTGGTGCTCCCCGAAGCTTTTCAGGAACTATTCGAGGAAGGCGCCTACGTAACACGCGGCTTCGAACAAAACTTGCTGCTAATGAGCGAAAAGGAATTTCAAGCAATTTATCAGCGGGTGGCTGGATTGAATATAGCTGACCCGCTTGCACGGCTTTTACACCGATTAATCCTTGGAAATGCCACCAAAATTGAGGTAAGCGCATCCGGGCGTATCGGCCTGCCGCAGGGTTTGCTTTCATTGGCCGGCCTGGAAAAAGAGATTGTCCTGGTTGGGCAGGGCGATTATTGCGAGGCCTGGGCGCCGGCGAATTGGGAGAAACAAACCACCATTTTGCTCGATAGCGCTGCCAACTCCACCCGGTTTGCCCAACTCGATCTGGCTCTGGGTTGAAACCCTGGCAAGCCTGCCTTGATCGCACTGAAAATACGATGAGGATACCATGAGCGACTTTGATTACACTTTGGCGACTGATTTCGACCGTGCCTGGCTGAATTTCGAACTGGATCTACCCCTCAGGCCCGGCCCGCGCGGAGAACCCAATCCCTTTTACATTGCCCGGCCTGGAAACCCAATCGCAGAATTAATCGACGCGCTCATGGCGCCTTTTTACCGCCCTCCAAAATTCTTCTTTTCCGGGCATCGCGGCTGCGGCAAATCCACCGAGTTGCTGCACCTGATGGCCAACCCCGGGATCCAGAGAAAATATTGGCCGGTCAATTTCTCCATCCGCGAAGAAGCTGACATTATTGATATGGATTTTCGTGACATCCTGCTGGCCATCGGCAGCCGCATGTTTCGCGACTACCGTAAAGCCGGAGGAAGATTGCCCGACCAGCTGCTTAAGGAACTGAACGGCTGGCGAGGCAAGGTGGAAGAGGAAGTAAAAACGATCCATTCCGGGCGGGCCGGCTTTGAACTCGGCGCAGGCCTGGATGCCTTCTTTGCAGGTACCGGTTTGAAAATGAAACTGGAACCGGCTACGCGGGCCGAATTACGGCAGGTTTTCGAGAAAGATATTACCGGCCTGATTACCGTAATTAACAATATTGCAACCGCCATCTACAGCAAGGAGCACCGCATTCCGTTGGTACTCATCGACGATCTGGACAAGCCCAATCTGGAAGAGGCGCGCGCCATCTTCCATGATCGCCGTGAAATTATGATGCAGCCGAATTGCGCAATTATCTATACGGTTTCCAGCGCTTTGTTTTACACAAAAGAATTCGAAGCCATCCGGGATCAGGCCATCTTCCTGCCAAATATAAAATTGCATCCCTTTGCCCAACCGGATGTGCGGGACAGGGATGGATACCAGACCTTGCGCCGATTTGTCTATGTCAGGATGAATCCCAACCTGATCGACAGCCAGGCCCTGGAGGAAGCCATTTCATATAGCGGTGGTGTATTCCGCGAAATGGCCCGGATCATGCGCACCGCCATTGGGCGTGCCAGGCGTCGCAAATCCCCCAAGGTTGAAATCATTGACGTGGAATGGGCCGCGACCGAGATCCGCAACGAATACCGGCGTATTTTGGACGAAGGCGATATCGAGATATTAAGAAGGGTCCATCAACAGAACCGCCTCGAATACGACGAGCGTTTGCGGCCATTATTGCAATTGCTGGCAATTTTGGAATACAGGAATGGGGAGAACTGGTGCGATATCCACCCCGTCCTAAGGAAATTGATAGAATGACCGAACCATGTCTGTCGATCCCTGTTGAAAACCCCCTGATTGACCCCTTTGAAGACAGGATAGATATCCTTTTTCACGAACTGGAACTGGCCACAAAGTGGCAGCGCCCGTCCGTTTTACTGGCAATCTACAACTCTGAAGACATCCGGGCAGATGCTGACATCGCCCTGGAGAATCGCCTGCATAATCTGGGGCAAAGTGCCTATCACATAAGAATAAAAAATCAAAAAAGTGCAGATGTTTCCCTGCTAATTTCCGAATTGGCGGATTTTGGCAATTTGGTCTTCTTCATTGAAGGCCTGCGCTGGGAAGCCGGCGATGACGATCGAAGCACCTATCGGATCTTAAACAAAAGCCGGGAGTTCTTTATCGAGAATCAGATCCGGGTTGTCTTCTGGTTAACCGAAAACGAGGCGATCGACCTGGCGCACTTCGCGCCCGATTACTGGGCATTCCGCCATAGAGTGATCGAGTTCGTCGATCCTCCCAAATCAGAGCAAATATTGCCACAAGATGAGGAGTCTGCCTGGCAGGGCAATGGAGCGATCACCGATATCTCCGAGGACCTGGACGCCAAAATTGCTCTGCGGATTGCACTGTTGACCGATCTCCCCAACAACAGCGAATCAACTTCCACCCGGGCAAATCTTTTATTAACACTGGGCATACTGCACTGGCGCAAAGGAGATTTCGAAAAAGCCTCCCAGTACTTGAATACCGCCCTCGACCTGGCCGCCGGGTTGGAGGATGCCCGCTTCGAAGCGTCGTGCTTCAATGCCATTGCCCTGGTCGATACGGACCTGGGGAGGACCGAAGAGGCCATTCAGGCCTATAAAAATGCCATCAGCCTGGCGCCAGAGCAAATCTCGCCCTGGAATAACCTGGGTAACCTGTACAGAAGACTGGAACGGCACGAAGAAGCCCTGGCAGCTTTCCAAAAAGCAATCGAACAAAATCCCTCAGATTCGGTCGCTTGGAATGGCCTGGGTGATTTGCAACATGCGCTTGGACATAATGATGACGCCATTTATGCCTTCCTGAAAGCCATCGAATTCTCCCCAAATTATGCTCCTTCCTGGTCTGGCTTGGGGAACTCTTATATGGCGGAAGGGCAACTGGACGAAGCCCTGGCTGCACATCTGAAAGCCATCGAGATCGATAGCCAAAATATCGATTCGCGCTTTGCCCTGGGGGATATATACAAGCTGCAGGGAAAAGAGGAGGAGGCCAGCATGGTATATCGTACCGTCATAGAGTTGGATCCCACGAATACGCAGGCGAGGAATAAATTGGGAGACCTCAATGCCACCAGCGGGGCACACGAAGACGCCCAGCCGATCTACCAACAAGCAGTCGATTCCGACCAGGACAGCAACCCGTCCTATGTCAATCTGGCATCAATGTATATTCAAAATGGACGCCATGCAGAAGCAATCCCTTTAATCCAAAAAGGGATCGAACTCTCGACGGATAACACCGATACGATCAGCCTCTGGAACCAATTGGGAGATACCTACCGGCATCTGGATGATTATGAGCATGCCATGGCTGCCTACCGCAACGCTGACGCACTCGACCCGCAAAAAGCCTCTGCTCTGCCCGAATCTCCATACGCCGAACCGGATCCACAATTCACCCCCTCTGAGGATATTTCCATTCAACCGTTAGAGAATTTCAAACTCAGGTGCATGCTGGAACAGACTCTGCCACCGGAGTTGACGCAAAATGCCGTGACGTGCCCGCCTGAAGCCCTGCCTGCCATGGATGCAGAAGCAGCAATACCTGGCAGGCCAAAGATAATTTTAAGCTGGTTGGAAGGACTTGCCACTTTCATGACCACCTTCCACCAGAATGAAACAACCGCAGCATCCGGATTGGATTCGACTGCAACCGGGAAGCTGGATGAGAACGAAGAAACACCGGAAATGCATTTCGTTCAACCGGAGCCTACCTACCCGGTCTTTATGAAAGATGAGCCAAGCCAGTCTGTCGAAGAAGATAATGCCAGTTCTTACGAATCAACGCCGGCACTTCCAGACAGCCAATCCGCCCAGGACATGCCTGTCATCAACGAAGCGGAAGCTACTGCACAGGTTGAAACCGCCAGCCAGACCGGTGCAGCCGCTGAAGAAGAAAATGCACATCTCTGGAATGAGCTGGGAAGCATCTATTTAAACACCGGGGCATATGACGAAGCCATAAATGCTTTCAAAAAAGCCATTGAATTGGATGAATCGTACGGATGGTCCTATAACAACCTGGCAACTCTGTATACTCGCCAGGGGCATTACAAAGATGCCATTCTGCTGTATCAAAAAGGGCTTAAATATATAGGGGAGGCCAAGGCCAAGGCCCTGCTCTGGAACCGGTTGGGGGATGCCTACCGGAAGTTGGACGAACCCGACCGGGCCGCGGCAGCTTATCGAAAAGCCATGGAACTTGATCCAAAAAATGTGTCCTTACTTACCCGGGCGCGGCTCAGTCTGCTTGGGAATTGTCGGACTTAATCTTACGCATGTCCCCAAGCGAGGCATCCATGAGTGAACTCGAAATTTGGAATGAATTGGGAAATATCTATTTCAACACCGGGGCGTACGACGAAGCCATTCGCACGTACCAGAAGGCGATCGAGCTTGACCATGGTTGCGGCCAGTCTTTTAGCAATCTGGCCTACATATACATGTGCCAGGGACGCTATGCAGATGCGATCCCCATGCTTGAGAACGGCATCGAACTGCTGGAGGAAGCCGCTTCGCAGGCCGTGCTGTGGAACCAGTTGGGGGAAGCCTACCTCAGGCTGGAAGATTACGATAATGCCATTGCCTCCTACCGAAAAGCCGCTGAACTCGATCCGGAAAATATCGTCTACCAGGATAACCTGGCCGAGGCTGAACTGGACGGGCACAGGCCCTATTCACAACCCATAACCGAAACGGAAGCCCCCCTGACCGAGACCGCCAGCTGGGTGTTCAAAAATCAGGGACTGGTGTACCCAACCGAGGATGATTCATCCGCAGCCCCGCAGGGGTCGCCCGTCATCCTAGGCAGCCGCATCCTGGCGGATGCACCCAACCCGGCCAATATCACCCGCAACAATCCCGAGCTGGCTGGCGATTTTTCGCCTTCCGGCCTAGTGAAAGTTAGACCAGATACCAACCCACACGCGGACGGTTTATTGAGATTGGGGCTGAAACACTGGCATAAGAAAGAGTACGAAAAGGCATTCCAATTCCTAGAAACCGCTCTCGACACGGTTGTCAGGCCGAAAGATAATTTTTTGGAGGCACTCTGCCATTACGCCATCGCCCTGGTTGAAACGGACCTGGGTAAGATCGTGGAGGCCATCCAGTCCTATCAAAGTGCTGCGTCCCTGGCTCCAGAACATATTTTTCCCTGGAATAGCCTGGGCAATTTAAATTGCATGCTTGACCGGTACGATGACGCCATAGCGGCCTTCCGGGAAGGTATAGAACACAACCCCAAGGATGCGATCAGTTGGAATGGGCTGGGGGATGTATACCATAAGCTCGGTCGCTTTGAAGACGCAATCGCAGCCTATCAACTCGCAAACGTATTTGATAAACAAGGCCTTGAGCGGGATGTTTTCAAGGAATATGAAAAATCGATCGAAGCCAGCCATATGAATCCGGAAGTATGGAATGAAGCAGGGAATATTTATTTCCATACCGGTGCATACGATGATGCGATTGAATCCTATCGTAAAGCCGTTGAACTCGACCCGGCCAATGCAACCTTCCAGGCCAATCTGGAAAAGGGTAAACAGGCTAAAGAAGAGGCCAACCAAACAGACGAAGCCGCTTTGCCGGAAATCTCCCTGGGGGATCTCCAGCATTCAGAATCCACCATTGCAAAAACAGTCTTTTCAGAACCTGAAGAGCAAATGGCGGCTGCACCTGGAACAGACCGGACTGAACCAACGCCTGAAGAAGCGACCCTCCCGGAGAAATTATCCAGCCTGCCAGGCCAAACTGCAGTAAATGAATCTGAGGACACTTACTGGGTGTTCCCAAAGGAAACAGAGCGCCAGTATAGTACAGTGGATGCAGGAACGCTGGCAGGCAGCCGCCAACCAGAGCCGGCTTATTCCAAACGCCTGCACAACACGGCGGCATTCCCGGATGATTCCAATCGGCCAGACTCCAATCTGGATACCAACGCTTTAATGGTTCAGATGACACCCCGATCAGCGAACACAATCAAGATGGAAGAGAAAGTCAGCCCGTCAATCACAATAGATGATCGGAAATATCCGTCTGCAGAGGCGGATACGGAAGCACCAAAGCCATCTGACTGTACCGCGCAGGCCAGTTCCGAAAACCCGACTCTGCCGGCAGACCCGCCAGGTAATCAAGCTGGAGACCAGGACCCGGTCAACTTTCATGTGCTTGAAAATGACATTGCAGCCTATCGCAAAATTACAGAAATAAACCCCAGGAACGATCGCGCCTGGGATGTGCTGGGCAACACATACGAAGCTGCCGGTATGCACAGTGAGGCGATCTCCGCGTTCGAACAGGCAATTGCGCTTTCCCCAAGGAAAGAGACGTATCATTTCCATCTCGGCATCGCCCATGCATATCAAATGCACTACGATGAAGCCATCCAGGCCCTTCAAAACAGTATTGAAATAAATCCCAATTTCGTTCTTGGCCATTGCGCCCTGGCTGCAAATTATCGCAGGGTTGGAAATGAGACTGAAGCGCAAAAACACGTTGAGATTGCCCGCCCAAATATGGAATTTGAAAAAGAATATAACCGGGCTTGTTTCGAATCAATCGGGGGGAATGCAGATGAAGCATTCGCACTCCTGGAGAAGGCATTGGAGAAAGACCAGATCCAACCAGCCATGCTCCGCAGCGACCCGGACCTCGATTTCATCCGCAACGATGCGCGTTTTGAAGCGTTAATTTCCAAAATTTGAACGCCAGCATGGTGTATTTTGGCGCTCGAGAATTGCAGGAACAAGGCTGCGGGGGTGATGGGAGGCTTAAACCCTCCCCCACCCCCCGCAAATTATTCCATTTTACGGCAGCACCAATGGCACATCTGCGAAAGGATGGGGGATCACCCGCACAGGCAGGTGGTATGCGGCCGAAATTAATTCCGGAGTTAACACCTGCCGGGCACTGCCCGCGGCTTTGACTTCTCCCGCCACCAGCAGCGCAACCTGATCAGCGTAACGGGCCGCCAGGTTCAAATCGTGCAGGGCAACCAGTACAGCCAGATTATCAGCATGGGCCAGCTTGCAGATTGTTTCCATCAGGCTGACCTGGTGCTGCAAATCCAGGTGGACAGTCGGTTCATCCAGCAGCAAGATGGGCGTGGATTGGGTCAATGCCCGCGCCAGCAGAACGCGTTGCTGCTCCCCACCGGAGAGTTCACCCACACGCCGTTCGGCCAAGTCGAGTGCGTCCACTCTCTGGAGGGCCAAACGGGCAATCTGCCTATCCTTTTCAGAAACCTGCCCGAGAAAATTGAGGTAGGGGGTGCGGCCAAGCAGGACGGTCTCCCAAACCGTAAAGGCGGGGGGCATGGAAACCGCCTGCGGCACTACCGCCAGGTAGCGGGCACGTTGCATGGCTGGCAGGGAAAGCAAATCCAACTCATCC
>Ga0209777_10007394_pt1 | contig 12201 bp, 8 predicted proteins | sample FrelakmetHBP12HB_FD_187147 | JGI IMG/M metagenome (GOLD analysis project Ga0209777, IMG submission 187147) | Freshwater lake sediment microbial communities from the University of Notre Dame, USA, for methane emissions studies -HBP12 HB (SPAdes)... | ecosystem: Environmental > Aquatic >... | reverse complement strand
ATCTAGGTCGCATCCCAGCAGGTCTCTGACCTCCCGCCTGGCGGCCTCGATGGGCGGCTCGACCTCGATGTCTTTTCGCGCGTCGCTCGGCAGGTTGCCGAGGGCCTCCTCGGCGATCACGGCGAAGATGCCGATGCGCAGACCCCCGGCCTCGCGGATGACGTGCGGCGGAAAGATCAGCTTGCCCGCCCCGTCGCGCAGGTTGGCGCAGATAAAGGGCAGCTTCTGGTCGCGGGCCATCGACCGGATGAGCGGCAGGCCCGTCTCAATCTCGTTGCTGCCCACCGCGAGGGCGTCGTACTTCGCCTTCGCCAGGGCCGTGGCCAGGTACTTGGCCTTCACCGCGTTCGGGTGCTCGGGCAACAGGTCGCCGGCGTCGACGAGGAGGACGCTCGGGCGCGTGCGGCGCATCTCCTCGACGATCGTCTGGCGCTTGGCGAGGCCGCCGCTCGGGCTCCCGGCGCAGCCGCAGGAGACGAGGACGCCCTCGTTGTTGGATCCGAAGAGGATCGTGACCGGGCCGGGCAGGTTGGGCACCGGCGCGCTCGCGGCCTGCGGCTCATACCCCGGTGCCGTCGCGACCGCCACGAGCGCCGCGGCGCCTGCCAGGGCCGCGAGCAGCGTAATGGGTGACACGCCATTTCGTAGAATAGGAACCCCTCTTTGTCTTCCCGGCTTCCGCGTTGGGCTCGTCGCCATCCGTAACGGCGGCGCTCACCGGCAAACGATAGACCCCTCTGGGAGTGAGACGCGCGGCAAGCGTGTCAGGCTTCATGCCTGCCGCGCCGACGCAAGTACGCCATCAACAACTCCGGAATCGCCGTGGCCGCCGTCCCGGCCAGCCCCGCAAGCAGTGTCCGTCCGACCGTGCGGCCGATCGGCTCCGCGGCGCGGATCGCCTCCAGCCCGGCCGACGTGCCGCGCGCCAGGCGGCTCTTCCCACGCAGGAGCCGCGCCGCGGCAAGGCCGGCCACGCCGACAACGGCCACGGTCGCCAGCGGATGTTTCCCGGCGAGCTTCAGCGGGTTCCACTCGGTCCGCACGTGCTCGCCCACCCCGCGGAGTTCGTCGAAGAAGCCGTCGACGTGCGCGTGGGCCCGCCGCTCAAGCTCCTCGGGCGGCAGGTCGCTCAGGTGAGTCGGCGCAGGGTCGATGGCACTCATGGTTGTTCCCGGGCCATGATAACGTAAATGCCTACAACGAACACAACGACCATCCCGGCGCCCACGATCATCTGCCCGCTCCCGGGCACTCCGATGTGGCTTTCGAGAAACGCGGCCAGGCCGGTCGCCAGGACCCCTACGCCGATCAGGCCGAAGCCCACCGCCGCGAGCTTCCAAACCATCTCGTTCACGAGGCCGCGGCCCAGCCGCCGGCCTTCAGCCGCCACGATGGCCAGGTAGCAGCGTACGGCCTCCTCGGCATGCGCGGCAGCCCGCCGCACACGCTCGAGGAGGCCGGTTTCCGTCGTGTTGGCGTCCGAGTCGGACAAGACCGCTCCTCATCTCGAGCGAGTCGTGAAGGCAGACGAGCGCCTTCAGCTCCGATTGCGCCCGACCAGCATGCCGAGGGCAAAGCCGATGGCCCCCGCCAGGCCGGCCACGATCCCGATGGCGGCCGCCGGGTTCTCCTTCGCCCACTGCGTCGTGCCTCCGACCACCTTCTCCTTCGCCGCTGCCGCCACCTCCGCGAAGTCCCGCTTGAGCGTCTCGACCTTCCGGCTCAGTTCCCCCGCTTCGACCGTTCCCATTGTCTCCGGCATCGTCTGCTCCTTTTCTCTGAAACCGCACCTTGGTCTTCGACTCGTCTAGCCTTATTGTAATTGGGCCGCGCGGCTGGTGTGGGACAATTGCATTTTTTCCAGCCCGCGCATCGAGAGCCGGGTGGCGTGGTCACTCACCGCTGTATAATGGAGCGACCTCTGTGTTGCCATACGTAGGCGAGCGATCGGCTCCTCTTTCGAGGGACTGAGCGGCTACTTCCGGAGTTCCTTGAGGAACCCCGCGACCGCCCGGCGCCACTCGTCCACCTTCAGCCGCGCGTCGTCCGACAGGCCCATGCCGACCTTCGGCCCGTCGGCGGCCGAGCCAAGGCCCTTGATCTGCGGAAACTCCGGCATCGCGCGCTCCAGGGCCGCCAGGTACGCCCGGGCCTCGTCGGCCTTCGGGCCCTGGGCGGTCTTCAGCGTCTCCTCGAGCGTGGTGAGGTAGGCGGTGTCCGTGATGCCCTCCGACAGGTGGAAGAAGTGGGCCTGGTAAAGGAGACCGCCCTTCACCGTCGCGTGCGGCGCGCAGTTCGTGCAGCTATGCTGCTCCGTAAATGGATTGTACCACTCGCGGCCGGGGTACCCGCCGACGGCGCCGTCGCCCGCCTCCATGAACTGCCATTCCCAGCGGCCGCGCGACTTCCACCGCCAGTTGTAGAAGCCGTACGAGTACCGGTCGCGGCCGCAGTTGAAGAGCCAGAGGGTCTTCTTCTGCTCGAGCGTGCCGCGCATGAACTTCGCGGACTTGTCCCAGGCGTGCGTCGACAGGATGTCGACGTGGCCGAGCATCGGCGTATAGTCCTTGCTGTGGGTCGTGTCGTACATCGGGTTGCAGCAGACGCGGATGCCGCCGACCTCGTGCAGGAGGTCGCAATATCGGAGCGTGTCGACGAGGTCGCGGTTCCAGGAGTTGATGCGGTACTCGCGCGGCTCGTCGACCGCGTTGATCGTGACCGGCAGCCCGGCCTTCTGAAACGCATCGCGATACTGGCGCGCAGCATCCTTGAAGTAGCCCTCGAACCCCTCGCACTTGAACTCGAGGCCGGGCGTTTTCCAGATGGCCGCGCCCCCGCCCGGCAGGCGCACCGCGATCTGGCGCCCCATTGTCGCCATGATGTTCGGCACGAGCTGGGCCTGCTCCGGGTGGCGGCCCATGCCGGACTCCTTGACCATCTGGAGGAACTCGAGGTCGCCGTTCAGCTCCACCGAGGCCGGCGGCTTCAGCGCCTTTACATTGAAGACATCCACGCACGTGGCCGTCAGGCCCAGGTCCACCATCGAGGCCAGCCGCTCGCGCGTGATCTGCTTCTTCACGGCGTCGGGCAGGAATTCCGGGATCGTGCCGACCGTGCCCCAGAAGCCGTAGGAGACCGGCACCACCGGCTCGAGCTTGAATGGGTAGACCTCCAGCTCGACCGGCACCGGGAAACTCTTGCCGCCCTCGCACTTAAGGGTGAACGTCCCCTTGTACGCGCCGGCCTTGGCATCGGCGGGCACCTCGAGCCGCAGCCACCAGGAGAACGTGACCCCTTTCTCAAGCTCCAGCGAGAGCGTCGGCAGGAGGCACATCTCGGGCATGAACTTCGTCTGGCTGCCCTCGGCCTGGCCATAGTCTTTCCCGTTGAAACGGTAATTGCGGTAGTAGCCCTGGATGCGGGCCGCGGGGATCGTGCCCGGACCCGCCAGGTCCGAGAGGTCGAGCGTGCTCTTGCCGAGGTCGGCGCCGGGCGTGACCGCGAGGACCATGACGACCTTCTGGCCGGGGGCGCCCGCCGCGACGAGCTTCATGGCCTTCCGCTCTTCGTCGCTCGGGCCGCTCCACGGGTCGAGCGCCACGGGGTCGCGCGGCACATAGAGCACGGCCTGGCCGTCGCCCGGCTTCGGCTCGGGCCGCACCGGCGCCCACGGCTTCTCGTCCTTCTTCACGGACTTCCGGATCGCGTCCTGGATGCCCTGCTCGAACTGGGCGATCCGCTTCGTGCGCAGGTCCTCGGCCCACTTGTCGAACTCGGCCTTCTTCGCGGCGGGAAAGACCACGAGGGCGCTCACGAAGTAGCCGGCGGCCTCCACCGTGAGCGTCCCGTCGGTCACCTTGACGGCAGGCATTTCGGTCGCGTACATGCGATCGATGTAATGGAGCCACAGGGCGTGCGGCTTCTCGGAATACTGCGTCCACATGAAGCGGTACAGATACTTGTCGCTCGCGAACTCGTCGTCGGTGGGCGTTTCGTCGACGAGCGTCTTGTCGCCCACCTTCAGCAGGAACCGGCGGTCCTTCGCGTCGCCGCGGATGATCTTGCCGGCGGCCAGCCAGACCCAGTACTCGCCGTCGGGCACCTTCGCCTTGAAGCGAAGCGTCTTGCCCACGCCCGGGGCGATGGTGCTCCCCGTGAGCGGGTCAGGCCACGCGCCGCCCGCCTGTTGGAGGCCCTCGGGCGACACGAGGCCGAAGCCGGCCTCGTCGCTCCAGGCGGTCGTCGCGAGGACGTTCTTCAGGGGCGGAACGATGAGGTTGCCGAACTTCCACCCCACCGCGCCCTCGGGAAGCTCAAGCGTCCATGGGGCCCCGGAGGCGGCCGTCCAGGCGCCGAGCACCAGGCAGGCCGTGACGAGAAGGCGGATCGGCTTCGGCATGGGTGGCTCCTTTGCAGGGCAGAGGACTCGCGGCCCGAAGTATACACCTGCCGCAGCGCAGTTGCCAGCGCCCGAGGCGGGCAGGCAGGGCCGGCTGCCAATGGCGTGTTCTCAGAGCGACCACTATAATGGTCGGCGAAGAAGCCTGGTTGCGCACCCCAGCCTTTCCGGAAAGGAGGCCAGGATGTGGCCTATCGGGAGGTGGTTGCCGATCTCGTTGATCCTGGCCTTCCTGGCCGCGGCGGGCATGGCCCAGACGTCGCGCCCTGCCGCGACGGGGAACCCGCCGGCGCCTGACCTTTCGGGCTACCGCACGGTCGAGCAGGCCGTTACGACCGAGATCGCCAAGCCAACGATGCAGCCCCAGACCCGGACCGGATACCTGGGCATCAGCGTCGCGCCCCACGCCTCCCAGAAATATGCGGTGATCGCCGAGGTGGCGTTGGGCTCCCCGGCGGCCGCGGCCGACCTGGTCCCTGGAGACGGCCTGCTCAAGATCGACGGCCGCGGGATCGTTACCTCCGAGGACCTTCGACAGGAACTCCAGGGCCGCTCGCCGGGGCAGAAGGTCAGGTTGGCGATCGTCCGCCAGGGCAAGGACATGGATGTCGAGGCGACCCTGGATGCGACCAGCCGCTTTGTGGATATGGAATCCGACCTCATCCTCGGCATGCTCCTGGGGGACCCTCTGCCGAAGGGGGGCGTGCCGATCGACCTGGTATGGGGACCGCCCGCGTCGAAAATCAAACTTGGACCGGGAGTTGTGCTGCTCCAGGCGGATCGCCAGCCGCTGACGGACCGTCAGATGCTCCGGGAGCTGGTGAACGGGAAGAAGGCTGGTGACACGGTCAGGCTGGAGGTCACCGACCCCAAGAGCGGCAAGGGTGCTTACGAAGTGGCCCTGCCCGTCGGGCCGGAACCCGGCGACTCCAAGAGCGGGGGGGCGGCGATCTGGAAGAGGGACCGGTTCCGCCTGGCCGTGGTGGGCATCGAGTACCCGGACGTCAGGCACAATCCGAAGATCACGGCGGCGGATTGGTCCGAGATGCTGTTCAGCCGCAACCGCTACAGCAAGAAGAACAATGCGACGGGCCAACCCGTCTCCGGCAGCGTCAGCGACTACTTCGAGGAGCAATCGTGCGGGGCGTTCCACCTGGAAGGCAAGGTCTTCGACTGGGTCCAGGTGAGCAAGAAGCGGGCCGACTATAGGGACGGGGACAAGACGGACATGTTGCAGACGGTGGTGTTGGACGGGCTTCTGGCGCGGGAGGGGAAGGCCGCCTTGGATGGCTTTGACGGCATCCTGCTTATCTACGCCGGCGGCGTTTCGGGAAAGGTGGCACCGGGAGAATTGTATTGGCCGCATGCCGCACGCGGAGGCTATCCGTACCAGAACCGCCGCTGGCCCTGCGCGATCTGCCCGGAGGGCGGGGCGGAAATGTTGTCGGCCGGCCTGGTGTGCCACGAGTTCGGGCACATGCTGGGCCTGCCTGACTTGTGCGAAGACATTCCGGTGGCCGACCTCCCTCGCGTCGGGACCTGGTGCCTGATGTCCCACTGCACGGTCCAACCCATCCCTGTGCACCTGAGCGCCTGGTGCAAGGAACAACTGGGCTGGCTCAGGCCGGCGGTGATCGATCCGGCCGTTCCCCAAGAGCTGGTGCTATCCCCGATCGAGGGGTCCGCCCGCGAGTGCTTCAAAGTGCTGATTCGCCCGGATGGAAGCGAGTACTTCCTCCTGGAAAACCGGCGCCGGAAAGGGTTTGACGCCGGCCTGCCGGGTGAGGGGCTCCTCGTCTGGCGGGTGGAGCGAGGCCGCCCAAAGCTGGAGGTGTCGCACGGCATTGAAGGAAACCCGGGCCTGATGGTCCTGCAAGACCTGGTCCCGTATCCGAGTCGAGCCAACAACTCATTTACGCCTGACACGACTCCGGCCAGCCGGTCTGAGCGTGGCGGGGGTCGCCCCGTCTTCATCGCGGACATTCGCCGGTTACCCGACGGTCGGGTCGCCTTTCACGTGGGCCGCCAGTACTTCTGAGGACGCCGGCAGGGGGAGACGACAATGGGACGCGTCTCGACGTGGTTTCGGGTCTCGTCGATCCTGGCCCTCCTGGCCGTTGCCGGCATCGCCCAGGCGGCGGCGCCTTCCGCGACGGCCAGTGCGGCAGCGCCGGACCTTTCGGGCTATCGCACGGTCGAACAGGCCGCCACGATCGACATGGGCAAAGCAACATCTCAGGTACACGCGGGAGCCGCGTACCTGGGCGTCAGCGTTTCGCCAGACGCTGCCCGTAATGGGGTGATCGCCGAGGTGGCGACGGACTCTCCGGCCGCCCGCGCAGGCCTGCTTCCCGGAGACGGCCTCCTGCGGATCGATGGCCACCCCATCGCCGGCGCCGAGGGCCTCGAACAGGAACTCCAGGGCCGCTCGCCGGGGCAGCCGGTCCGGCTGACGGTCGATCGCAAGGGTAAGACCGTGGACTGCCGCGCGACCCTGGATGCGGTCAGCCGGTCCGTGGATATGGACTCTGAATCCGTCCTCGGCCTGTTCTTCGGGGAGCCGCTGCCGACCGGTGGCCTGCCGATCAAGCTGATATGGGGACCCCCCGCGGCGGAAACCGGTCTCAGACCCGACCACGTGCTGCTCAAGGCGGACGGCAAGCCGCTGACCGATCGCGAGATGTTCCGCAAGCTGGTGAACGGAAAGAAGGCCGGCGACGTGATCGACCTGGAGGTCAGTTCGCTCGGGCGCGGTAAACCTTTTCAGGTGGCCCTCCGTGTCGGGCCGGAACCCGGCGATTCAAAGAAGGCGACGACGATCTGGAAGAGGGACCGGTTTCGCCTGGCCGCGGTGTGCGTTGAGTTCCCGGACGTCAAACACAATCCGAAAATCACCGCGGCGGATTGGTCCGAATGGCTGTTCGGCCGCAGGAACCCGGTCGGAAAGAACGACCCGACAGGCCAACCCGTCTCCGGCAGCGTCAGCGACTATTTCGAGGGGCAATCGTGCGGGGCGTTCCACCTGGAAGGCAAGGTCTTCGACTGGATCCAGGTGAGCAGGAACCGGGTGGAATACCGTGTCGGGGACAAGCCCGATTTTCAGACTGTGGCGATGGACGGGCTTCTGGCACGAGAGGGAAAGACCGCCCTGGATGGCTTTGACGGGGTCCTGTTCCTCTACGCCGGGAAGATCCCCGCAGGCACCGGCACGGGCACCTTGTATTGGCCGCATGCGTCGACAGGTCCCAGGTACTCTACCGCGGTCTGCCCCGAGACCAACGACGGGGTGAAAATGCTCAACGCCGGCACGGTGTGCCACGAATTCGGGCACATGCTGGGCCTGCCTGATCTTTACGCGAAGGCTGTGACGCCCGAATTCACGGGAGTCGGCCCCTGGTGCCTGATGGCCGAACACGGCGCTTCGGTGCTCTCCGGACACCTGAGCGCCTGGTGCAAGGAACAACTGGGCTGGCTCCGACCCGCGGTGATCGATCCGGCGATGCCTCAGAAGCTGATCCTCTCCCCCATCGAGGGATCCGCCCGCGAGTGCTTCAAAGTGCCGATTCGCCCCGATGGCAGCGAGTACCTGCTCCTGGAAAACCGTCAGAAGAAGGGCCTTGACGCCGGCCTGCCAGGCGAAGGGCTCCTCGTCTGGCGGGTAGTGCGAGGTCACCCGAGGCTGGAGGCGTCGCACGGGATTGAAGGCGATCTGGGCATGCACATCCTGAAAGACCTGGTGCCCTATCCGAGTCGAGCCAACAACTCCTTTACACCTTATACCACTCCGTCCAGCCGGTCGGAACACGGCGGCGGCGGCCCCGTGTTCATCACAAACATCCGCCGGTTGCCCGACGGTCGGATCACCTTCCATATTGGCTATCAGTACTCTTGAGCACGGCATGCGTTCGGTCGGAGCGTACGATGCTCTCGTGTCATGGAACGCCACCGGCGCACGTATCACAGGGGTGTGACCCTGACGGTCACGGTCTGGTCAAGGGGATCGCCATGACTTACGCGGAACGGCGAGTGCCAACCGGGCGCGGGACAACCTGGAAGCCGCGGCGGGGGACACTGGCGCTTGCGGCAGGCGCGTTCTGTGTCGCGAGCAGCCTGTGCATGGTTCCCCAGGCCTGTGGCCAGGACCGGCCGCAGGACACGGGGGCCGGAGCAAGACCGGAGAACCGGAGCGCGCCCGACAAGAACGGGGCGTTGTCTGGGCAGGAAGCCGAGCAGAGGCCCTTCGAGGGCCTCCGCGCCCTGGTGGTGGAGCCGGAGAGCTTCTGGGGATGGGATGCCGCCGTCTTCGGCGCCCTCCAGCAGCGGCATTTTGACGTCCGCTATGTCAAGGCCGAGGACCTCGAGGACTTTGGGTTCCTCTCCCAACAAGACTTGGTGGCCACCAATATCAAGAGGAAGTTCACAGCCGCCCAGGCAGCGAACTTGAAGCGGTACATTTCAGAGGGCGGGGCCCTCTATGGAAGCTGGGGCGGCCCGATGGAGACGGGCGACCTCTTGCGGGAGGTCTGCCATGTCGGTCAGACACGCAGCGTCCGGATCGCAGGGATGCGGCTCCTGGATGACACGGCCTTGGTCAAAGGCATCGCGGACCGCGAGGTCGCCTTCCCCCAAGTGGTCGGGCACCTGACCAGCGGGACCTGGGAGATCGTGGCCACGACCCCGACGGAGGGCGGCGTCCCGGTCGCTCAGGACGCGGCGGGCAATGTCCTGGGTGTATTGGGCCGGTTCGGCAAGGGCCGGACCGCCGTCTTGGGTTTCGGCCCGGAGCAGGACAAGTACTTTGCCAAGCGCGAGCTGGCGCCGATGATGATGGACAACTTGCTGGGCTGGCTGCTCGACGAGAAGGCGAAGAGTGGCGAGCGCGTCTGGCCCGGCACGGTGGAGGTGAGCCTGCCCGCGCGGGCCGAGGGAATCGCGCTATACCTGAACGACGAGCCGGTCGCCAACCCGCAGGTCAAGGAATTCGGCTCGCTCAAGAAGGTCAGGGTGAACGTCGAGAGCGTCGCCGCGGGCAAGGAGGCGACCCTTCGTCTGACCTATAAGCCCCTGACCGACGCTCGGAACGTAGAGACACTTGTCCATCTGCCGTGGGGCTCATTCCCCCGAGGGGGACCCCCGCAGAAACTGGCGGAGTGGCTGAAGTCCGTGCATGCCACTATGTGCCAACCCCTGCTGCGCGAGGCGAACGGGTACGCCTATTACAAGGGAATGCCGGACGATATCCCCGACCCGGTGTCCGTGACGGGCTACAAAGGGAACTTCCTGACGGACTTCGTGGAAGAGTGCCACAAGCGAGGCATCAAGGTCATCGGCGGCATCTACTTCGAAAGCCCCTCCACGCTGAAAAAGCATCCCGACGCCGCGGTGGTCCAGAAGAACGGCCAGCGGATGGCCAAGCAAGCCTGCTTCAACAATCCGGACGGCCAGGAGTACAACCTGGCCACCCTCCAGCACCTTCTGGACAACTACAAGCTCGACGGAATCATACTTGACGATAACTTCGAGTTGCCGGGCTACGAGTGCTGCTGCCCGTATTGCAGCGAAGGCTTCAAGGCGTACTGCGACCGGAACGGACTCTCCTTCGTCGAGCCCGCCCGGATCTCGGATCCCGTCATGGCGCGGCAATGGCGTGACTACAAGCTGGAGGCCACCCGGGCCCTGGCTGGCAAGGTGGCCGGAATTGCCCATGGACACAACGTCCCCGCGGGAGGCTGGGTCGGTGCGGGCATGGGCGCCATGCCCCTGGCTTCGGTCTTCGACTTCCTGGGCGGCATGGTCTACGCCGAGCCGCCGAGGGCCGCGGGGCTGATGCTCTCGGCGCTCGGGAAGTGCAGGTTCTACACCCTTCTCTGGGCTCCCTCCACGGCCCCCGACCGCATGGAGCAGGAGGTGCGGGAAGCGGTGCGGGCGGGAAGCGCGACCGTCGGGTTCTGGGTCTATCCGCCCGGGCATGCCGGCGGCGGGGCCGTCAGGATGCTCGACGGGAGTTCCGAGAGCATCACCCGGGCTTTCGCCGGTGCGGAGGAGGAATGGTACAGGTTCTACCGCAGCAATCTCCTCGCTGGGGATGCTCGTTTTGTTGTGCTCCGGGGCAAGATGGACAGACGAGAACTGACTCTCCGGGTCAAGAACACGGGGAAGAAAGCCGCGCCCCGGGTCCAGGGCGACGTGGATCTGGAAGCGGTCCGGCCCGCCATCTGATCCCCTGCTAGAGGTCGAGCTCGGTTCCGAGGCCCAGCCGTTCCGCATTGGCCAGGGCCCGGTCCGCGGCCGCAAGGTCCTGCACGGCCACGCCGACCGACTTGAACAAGGTGACCTCGTCCGCGGACTCGCGCCCTGGCCTGAGGCCGGCGATGATCTCCCCCAGTTCCGCGTAGTCCGGGTCCTTGGCGATCAGGCCCTGCCCGATCGGGATCAGCAGGTCTCCCGCCTCGGCCAATGCCGCCGGGCGATGGTCCACCACCACGCGGGCGCGGCAAACCGTCTCGCCGGGGATCTCGCGGACGGAAGGCTTGTAGGAGCCGACGGCGTTGATGTGGGCGCCGGGCGCGAGGTCGCGGTCCGCGAACACCGGCTCGGTGGCGGTCGTCGCGGTGCAGACGACCTCGGCGCCGGCCAGCGCCTCGGCGGGAGTCCGGGCCGCCTCCACGGGTATCCCGAGCCGCCCTCCCATCTCGTGCGCGAAAGACTCGGCCCGCTGCATGCTGGTGTCGAAGACGCGGGCCAGCCGGATCGGCCGCACGGCGCACATGGCCTCGAGCTGGGTCTGTGCCTGCGGGCCGGCGCCGAAGATGGCCGCGACCGACGCCCCCGGCCGGGCCAGCAGGTCCGTGGCGGCGCCGGAGGCCGCGCCCGTCCGGATGGCGGTAAGCGACGTTCCGTCCATCACGGCCAGAGGAACGCCCGTGCCTGCGTCCAGGACGACTACGAGGGCGTGGAGCCGCGGCAGACCGCGGGCCGCGTTCCCGCCGAAGAGCGTCACGACCTTGAGGCCCATCCTGCCCATGGCGGGAACATAGGCGGGCATGAAGAGCGCGTCGCCCGCGGGCGACGTCGTGGCGATGTGCGTCCGCGGCAGCGCCACGGCCTCGCCGGTGGAGAGTTGCCGGAAGGCCTCCTTCATCGCCGCGACCGCCTCCTTCATGGGAAGGGCCTGGACGATGTCGCGCGCCGACAGGAAGCGAAGTCTGCAAGCCATCGTGGTCCTTTCAGACGTCAGCGTAAGAACTTCATGGCCCTCGCCGCCGGTGTCGCAGCCAGGCCGCCGAGCGCCGTGCAGCGAAGCGCCTCCGGCAGCATCTTCCCCACGGCGTAGACGGCGTCGATCGTCTCGTCCAGCGGGACGGGGTTGGCGTAGCCGCCGAGGACGAGGTCCGCACATACGAGTGCCCCCGATGCCGCCACCGCGTTCCGCGTGTGGCACGGAATTTCGACGATCCCCTGCACGAGGTCGCACACGGAGCCCATCGTGTGCTGGAACGAGATGGCGGCCGCATCGGCGGCCTGGTCCGCGCTGCCTCCGGCGGCATCGACCACGGCCGCGGCGGCCATCGCGCCGGCCGCGCCGATCTCGACCTGGCACCCGGCAACCTCGGCCGCGAACGTGGCCCGGTTCGCCACCACAACGCCAACGGCCCCGGCCGCCAGGAGCGCGAGGGCGGCCCTCTCGCGGTCCAGCCCCTTCTCGGCCATCAAGGTGGCCAGCACCGCCGGAAGCACTCCCGCCGATCCGCCCGTGGGCGCGGCACACACGACGCCCATGCTGCTGTTGACATGCATAAGAT
>Ga0209777_10007393_pt1 | contig 12204 bp, 10 predicted proteins | sample FrelakmetHBP12HB_FD_187147 | JGI IMG/M metagenome (GOLD analysis project Ga0209777, IMG submission 187147) | Freshwater lake sediment microbial communities from the University of Notre Dame, USA, for methane emissions studies -HBP12 HB (SPAdes)... | ecosystem: Environmental > Aquatic >... | reverse complement strand
GTATCAGCCCCATAACCTTATCTGCAACGCCACCTATTAAACGGAAGTTATCTGCCAAAGCATCATCAAAAGCCTTTACGCCACCCATAAGATACGAGGTCTTAACAGGTTTCTGTGCTTCTAAATCAGTATGTACTTTTTGGGTTTGTTCGGGTGTAAGAGCATTTTTGGCAGCAACCTGCTGCAAATATTCTAACGAATCGCCAATGTCAGTTTGATTTACACCTAAATCAATAGGAGTCTGTTTAGGTTCTTTTTCAACCTTGTCAAGATCGACAACATCACCACCACCGGATTGTGTACCACCTGAACCAGGGGACGGGGATTCGGATGTATCTTTTTTTTTTAACAAATAGGAATAATCTTCACCCTCTGGTTTTTTTTCAGTAGCAGGTTCAGCCGATGATTTTGGCTTATTTTTAAGCAAATATGTGTAATCTTCGTCAGCCATTATTTCTTTGCCTTTAATCCAAGTTGATTAACAATATCATCCCATTCTTTTGGGGTTGGTGTCCGTCCTTTTGCATCTACGAAATTTTTGATAATATCTTTTCGTGAAAATTCGCCCTTTGACTTTGAAGAAGTATATTTAACATCAGGGACATTTATTACATTTGAGTTTGAACTGCCTTTTTTACTTTGTTCATAGGCATTTCTCAATTCGGTTACATCATGCGTAGCAGAGAGTTTTGTGATAAGGTCGGGAGTTACTTCTTCTTCAAGATTAACAGCGTTCTTTATATTCTTACCTGACCGATAAGTCGCATTGTACTGAACCATAAACTTGCCATCATCGCTAGTGTAGAAATTCTGTATTTCCTTTGTGCCGTTGAAACTATCCTTCCCAACGTTTATTGTGCCATTAACCCTCATGTTATATGCAGATACAGGGAAATCACCACCTACCGATTCTATCTTTGGCTTCCCGTTTTCTTTCTTATCATTATATTTCTCAACACTAAAATTAAAAGATTGTTCGTTTTTCAATGGCATACCGCTTTGGGTCATTGTACGGAGTGCCTTGATCTTTGCTTCCCTGTCCTTGCCGGGTATCTTCGCTGCGGATAACTGGTCGTCTGAAACATACGGTAACATGGCTTCTACCTTTGTCATGTCAACCTTGCCCTGCCCCTTGCTTCCCCCACCGACAAAGGTAATAAGTTTTTCCTGCAAGTTGGATATTTCAGTTTGTTCTTTGGCTAAATCTACGGGTTTTACTTTCGGGTGAACCATCTGATTGTAGAGTATCTGTAAGTGCGGTAACTCTCCGATGGTCTTTGCCGTCTTTGCCATCGTGTTAACCTTATCTTCCCACGCTTGGTATTCTTTGGGGTCAATATTATTGCCTTTAATGTCGGCATGACCTTCGGTGAGTATCTTATTGTAATCTTCTGTCCACTTATTCAATGTGTTTACATTTGACAACAGGTTGCGGTATTTCATTCCCTCATCAATAATCTGTTTCCCGTTTAATTGAAACTTGTCTATCCCCTGATTTGAGTTAAACATCTTAAAAACTTCATCTTTATAGTTGGTTATCTCATTTAAAGCAAGGTTTTGTAAGTCGGGGAATATCTTTTCTGTCTTTATGTCAGCAATACGTTGGGCTATCTGCCCCATCTGCTGTTCTTCCATATAGCCTTTGGGGTTAGCAAGTGCCTTCAATACGTCAGGCGATAGGGCACGGTGCTGTTCCAGTTGTTGCTCTCGTGGTTTCGGGTCGAATTGCCCCTGTAAACTATATGTTTGAATATCAGCCATCGTTATTGATTTGGCAGTGTAGATTGTAATATTTTCAAAAAGGCATCCAGGTTACTTCCCTGTTCTCCCCAATTATTATTTTGAGTTTCAGGTGTTTTTTCTTTTGGATTAAATTGGGCGAATATCTGCGGTAATAAAGTCTGAATACTCGATGTTTGAGTTGGCACTTGTTGTGTGGGTGCTGTTTGTGATTGTGGTTTTTGACCAAGTGTTGACATTAGTTGCGCCATAAAATTTGAGCCACCTGATTGTCCGCCTCCACCGAATCTATCATTCAGATCCATCAAATTTATAATGTCTTTTATCGGCAGTTGACTCCCCGTTGCATTTTTTAGTGTTTGTGCCGTTTTGGTGTCATCCATACCTTTGCCCACATAACCTCCTACCACACCCGTAATGTCGCTTAAATTCTTATATATGCTTGCACTCTTGTCTGCCTCTACACCCGCTATATCGGCTTTCAGTTGGGTCTTTTTATCTGCAAGATTCTGCTGAAAGTTAGCCATCGTAGTGCCCATGTAACCCGCATACTTTTCGATATTTGCCTGTTCCTGTTGTGCATTTTCGGTGTTCAGCTTCCGTTCTTCTTCCATCTGCATGGCAGTAGATTTGGATAGAAAATCAAGCATACCACCACTTGTAAGGAAGTCCTTTGCGTTATTCAGCGTCACTACACCTTTTGATGCTATGTCGCCCTTTTCGCCTTCAATACCTGCTATGCCCTGATTGGTCAGGCTCTTTAGTATGTTCTGTGCTATAATGGCACTTGCAGGTACTTTTAAGTTTTTTTCAATGTCGGTAAGTTGTTGGGCATACTTGTCGTGGGTATTGATGCTGCCCACCGTATTGACAATATCGCTGAATATGCTCATTAAATTTGCTCCACCTATGCCAGCCATAGTTAGTATTTTAAATTGTGTCGTAAGTCATTGTAGTACATATCGAAAATTGCATCGGTATCGTATTGAAGCCCTGTCACCATGTTCAACTCTTTAATATATTCCCGTTCAAAGGTCTGCTTGTCATAAGCAGTAAGACTCTTGTCCCTGATAGATTCCTGCCATTCCACACCCGCTATGATATAGTTCTTATACATCTTAGGTATGTAAGTCAGCCCATCGGTGCTTATCCCCGTTGGGGTAAAGTTCAGTATTACCTTTTGAATATGTAATGGTGCATCTATCAATATCCTTTTGTTCTCACGGTCAAGGGTGTAAAACCCGTGAACATGATGCCTGTGCTGTTTTTCATTGTGCTGCCCTGTGTCACGTTCATCTTCCCCACACTCCATCTCTACAAAGTCAATGGATTCTTTAGGTTTGAAAGCGTGGAACTTGCCATGATGAAGTATGCCTATGGAGTTAAACTTTAGCATATCGTTAGGCATTACCACTGCACGTATCTCATGTGAGATAGGAAGTTCAACGGATTCTATGGCGGGGATGACATGGACACGAAGCCTTGTATAAACATTAACGGCGAAGTTAAGGTAACGCATGTATTGACCTGGATCGGCAGCATCACCCTTGCCGAGCATCAGGTCATCTATAATCTCCTTAAAAGTACACCATGCAAATAAATCAGCCATTTAGCTACTTGTTACGCCATCCACCTCGACGGCAAAAAGTTTAACCTCTGTTGTATCGTTATTCTGTAAGTTTGCTTCCATATACTGCCCACGTAATTCTTCCCCATTTATTAAATCCTTAATTTCTGGCGTTGCCTGATTTGTTGTCATGTTCTTCCCGAAGTCTGCCTTCCACTTGCCTTCGACAGCCGTAAAAGCACCATCTTTTAAAAGGCTCACCATGCCGTTAGGGTTGTTACCGCTTGCGGGTATGGATATGTCACCTGCGTTGGGTGCTGACCATTTCTTGTTGCTGTTTATGAAGATTGAGATAAAACGCTTGACAGCCGTAGCAACCTTGTTACTCACAATCTTTACAAAAGATGAATATTGTGTGCCTGAAAAATTATTTCTTACAGGGTTGTCATTACACAACCAAAGTTTCTGCAAGTCAAAGTAAACTAAAGCATTTCCTTCGTAACCGTAGACATCGGGGTTGAAATTATAAAATGCTATCCACATATTCGACTTCTCGTGAAATCCTAATGTCATATCCAATGCAGGTGTTACGGAGTCCTTAAAGGAAAACAGGACTATACCGTTCTTGTCGTCATAGGCGGCATTGAAACTTATGTTCTCTATTCCATCGGTGATATAAAGGTCGCTTCTCTTTGTCAAAAAGTCTTTTATCCCATGAGGCTTACCCTGTTCGTCATACAACGATGAAATCTCACGGTTGCCATTGGGACTATGCCGTACAATGCACCCACGATAGATGTCGTAGATATAATAGTCACGTTCATATTTAACCCCCGTGAAGATAGTGCCATAGTCATCCTCGCCAACGATAGGTACGCTTAAAACTTTTGACGAAGCAGATATAAGTTCGGGATTGATAGCACTTGCCTGTTGCAACCCTTCCCTGCCCACATAGAACGAGGTCTGCTTTGAACGCTGAACCACGTTAAGCGTAAATCCTGTTTCAACAGCATAGGCAATAGCACCGAAGTCCTGACGCAACGAGATATGGTCAGAACTCAACACTTTTGATAATTCGTTTACATTGGTGTTTTCTATCTTCTTTCCTCCATACAACAGATTGGAGAAATAGTTTACACGCCTTGCATTGGGGTCGTATACATTAGGTCTGCCTACACTTACCACCTTACTGTCAAAGTAATCGGAGAACTCAGCAGCCTCCACACTAAATGAAGCGGTAGATGTGATACGTTGTTTCACATAACAGTCGCCAAAGGTAAAAGTCCCTGTTGCTGGTCTTGTGAGGGTAGAATTTTGATTTGTCGTAGCACCGCCATGCCTTCTGTTGGGTGTATGAGGCTCAAGTACGCCGTACCAGTCACCGCATTCGTTGTATTTTGATACTGCGTTGCCCTGTGTCACCCTCGAAGGTCGATAGACTTCCCAAATAACCTGACGTAAATCCGATAACACATTGGGCAAACCATAATCTATTCTATTCAGGATATTGATGACCAGATAAGCCTTCCCTGTGTCGTAAATCTTGTTGCCGTAGTTATCAACTATATAGGGGTCTGTGACACCGGAAGTATCTTGCAGGTAGTCATCGGCACCACGCAGATATTCAATGGCTAAAATCTCATAGTCCACACCTTTATCGCCATACCAATACACATTAGAGTTCTGTATTCCCTCTATTGCAAATATCCTTATTCTGTCACCTTTTTGCCATATATAATTTTTGATGTTAAATATCGGGAACTCATCTTTGGTGTCCAATATGGTCTGGTTAAAAGGTATCTTAGTATGCAGGTTGTCGTCAATGATATTAGCCAGATAAGGTACGGAAGGGTCGTGGTTGGGTATATTATTGGTTATGTTAAAAGGCACATTCAGTTGCAGTGCATATTCTATGTTAGAGCCACCCCATACCCACCGCCATTGTTTAGCCCACATGGGAGGACGGTGATAGACACTCCATTGTATCAGGTTAGATAACGGGGTGGGATAGGTGTTATAAGGCACAAAAACCCTACATGTGCCGTTTTTCTGAACTGTCGTCAGTTGCATGTCATCGTTGGCATATTCAATGCCGAAGTTCTGTTGTGACCCCGATTTGAAGGATTGTGTTTTGTTGATAACGGGTATGACGTAAACAGTAAATAAGTTGATGAAATACCTGTCTGCCGCCATTAGATCAGGATAGTACATCAGCACCGTATTATAGATTAACTGAAGCACAAACGGGGCATATGGGTTGGGATAATACAACTTCTGTATCACGCCGTTATAGTTGTAGTTAGATGCTACTTTGGTGTTTATCATAGCCCCCAGTCTGCCCACTATCTTATCCGTAGTTTCCCCCTGTGCAACAATGATGTCACATTGAAACCTTTGTGCATTTGTCGTAGTGCCGTAGTCGTAGTTGTTAGGATCATTATAAAGGTGTGTCCATCGGTAGATCACCGCACTCACTACTGTGCCTGCTGGTATATAACTTGGGAAGGTGACATCTACATGGGCTGGCAAGGGTGTGTTTATATCCGGTGGGTAGTATACCCCATCGAGAACTTTAGCCCTGTCATTGACTATCACGCCGTTTATTACCTTGAAACTCGCATTGATGTCTATGTTGTCAAAGCCTTCAGTGTAGTTGTTGTCAAGGATACGATTACTTTCCACTATCGTTTCATAACCGCTAACCTGTGGCACGAAGTCCATCAGGCGGTAGAAGTCCGAAGGGTCAAGCGGCAACCCCGCCACATCGTTGTAGAAACTGTAATTGACGCTTATATTGTCAGCAACAAGCCTGTCGCCATATTCGTTGAACTTATCAAGGCGATATACCATCTGCCACGTAGGTAGGTTGCCTTCTATCTCTGCCATGTCACCCTGTACTGCGGCTACCTCACAGGCTATAACCTGATCCCCGCCCGTGTCTATACCTACTTTTATTACGTTGTTAACAGTGATGTCAAGAGTGGTGTTGTTGATGTAACCGCCATCGGCATATTCTTCTCCTTGCGGAAACGGTATGTCACTCCATGAAGAAAACACGCTTTTCTCATTATCGGCGTAAATCCACCTTATAGCAAACCTGAATAGATACCCTCGTAAACTGTTTCTCAAAAAAGTGATGTCTTGGTCGTAGGCGGCAATGGGTTGTGTGTTAGGACAGGGTTTTATACGCTTTATATTATCGGAAGTAATCGCCCCATAACTGTATTTGTCAGCAATAGTCCAATATTTTGAATTGGTAGGTGGGACACTCTTGCCCGGTAAAGCCCATGTCCACTGATAGGTCTTACCGCCATAACCTGCATAGTCACCTGTGTGATATTCGTAATTAATATCGTAAAGGTTGGTAAGCCCAACGGCACGGGTTATGTTAAAGGCAAATGGCGGGTTGAAGTCCACAAAAGGCACTTTCTCATATCCGTCAGCCCAACATAAGAGGTCATCAATGATAAAAGGGCGAAAGGGTTTTACAAAGTTTAAAGAACTTTGGCTTTTTAAGATGAACTCCACCTTTTTTGTGACAGGATAGAACCTTATCACGGAATGATTTTTATTTTTGGAGGTATCCATCAGCATAAAGACAATAGCATTACGGTTGATGTCCGAACATGCCCCTATGCCTTTAAAAGTGCCGTTAGGTAATGAAAGTCCTGAATTTATAGGTAGGTCAAAAATAGAAGTAGTGCCTTTTACGTTTACGGCACAGCCCATAGCCCCGCCTTCAGGTGAACTCACAAGGATATTCCAAGCCTCACGGTACTCCGAAGCGGTCAACAGCTCCGGGGAAACATCGAGATTCATCCCTCCGGCTGTAAAGACTCTTATATCCTTAATTTGTTCCACTTATTTAGTCTTGTAAGCATTACTATGTACCTGTGTTTCGGCATTTAAAGTCTGTATCGCCAAAGCCACTATGTTGTCTGCCACGCCTGATGGTATAGGCAAGTCTTCTTTGTCGCCCCATTCAGAGAAAGGAACGACTAAACTCATAAGCACCTTTTTAACCATCTTTGGTAAGTTGAGGAACTCTGCCCTGTCAGACCTCACGGCATAGAACACGAAGTCAGGAAGCCGGGTTACGTCAGAAGATGAATCAAGGGCGTAAACCGGGATCGCATAAAATCGCATGGTATTCTTTAGGTCATGTATCGACCTGCATCCTTTTGCGTTATCTGCATTCTGGATCACAGGCACAGGAAACAAAGCATAGTTATCTACCACATCGGCTTCATAAGGCTTGGCATAGAAGTCCAACTGATTAGGGTTCTGAACAAATACCTGACCAACGATGGTGTTGTAGGCGTTTTCAATATGAAGTGCAACGGTACGAAGTGCGAACTTCTCACCTACCGCATCGGCAACCAACTGAACTAATTTTTCCTTTATCATTTGCCCTCGCTTTCCATTTTATCAGCCATAGCAGCAACTTCTTTTTCATCGAGATTAACACCTACCATTTTCAACAGCCGTGTGACAAACTTGATATGGCAGTAAGACTCCCATTCGAGTTCGATAGTCCTTGAACGATAGGCTACACCCGCAACGGCAGGTAAGGAATAATATACCTGTGAATAAAGCGGGTCGTCACCGTTGGAATTGGAATATTGATCTTTGTACACATCGAAGTAACCCAAAATGGCATTTGAACACTCAACGGAGTTGCCCGGATTAAGGTAAATAACCTGTGTCGGGTTTGCCGAAGGCTGTACACAGTCGAAATAAGGTACTAACGGTTTACGTAAGTAATCAATAATAACACTTGCTATATCAAACGGTACGGCATATAAATTACCTTGCACCTTTGCAAACGGGTTAAGGTCTGCACGGGTAAATACATTACCTTGCTTTCTTCGGAAGTCTTCTTCTGAAACAAAGTCAACGGTACGATACCCACCGCCATAAGACGCTACACCGCTTAAATACCTCACGTAATCCACAGGCAAGACACCTACCCCTGCACTATTTACCGAAACGGATTCCTGCTTCTTAAAAGGCTTCAAAATGGATGTAGAGAGCAACCTGTTCAGCAATTCTACATTACCTAACGAAGCCTTTAAAAGTAAGTCCATTTCTTCGCTGAATACCTTATCCTGTATATACGGGAATACGGTGTTCAGCCTGTCAGGAGTCAGCGTTTGACCTGTCGGGTATTTGCCCGATATAAAATTAACGGTTTCAAAGATTTGAAATAGCGTCATCTTACCATTTTCTGTAAACTCTTATATCTCCGGCAGCGACTTCGTAGAAATGGAAACAACCCACCTTCCCATAGGTCACGGTCATCGTATCCTCTGCTGTCCATACGGCAGTTCCTGCGGTAACACCCGAACCAAATGCCAATGTGACTGTACCAGCCACTGAACTTGCAGAGTTGTCAATTACGAGATCAAACTCCGTTCCCTGTCCTGATCCCGTGATAGCACCTGCAATAGCAGTTGCGGCAGGGGTTGTTAAGGTCACAGCACCTGTTTGGGTAACAGCAACAACCCCGGATAATAGAGTAGTTGTACTCATCGTTTCGGAAGCTGTCTTTGCAACAGGCGTGACATTCTTTATAATGGTTTTTGCATAGAAAGTACCCGTAGTCTTCAAGGTAGTAACGTCTGCATTAGTAAAGATACCATTTGCACTTGTGACGGTATCAGAGGTTGTCCCTACTACCAAAGAGTGAGAAAGTTGTACGGCATTAGCATCCCCTGATGCTTTCGATAGGGTTAGACCACCAGGGAGTGTTATCACCCCTGTTACCCCTAATGTACCGCCTATATTAACATTTCCGGTAGTCGTTATTGCATTACCGCTATATGTCCCTGTGATATTCAGACCATTGGTCGCCGTTCCACCTACATTGGCAATATTAAGCATATTAGTAGTAGTTCCTACTGTATTCCAGATATGACCTATATTGGTGACAGTACCCCCGGAAGCATTGAGTGAACCGCAGAGAATATCGGTTACACCAGTCGAGGTATGGGTAGAAGTGGCTAACAGGACATACGCACCCGAAGTGGCACTTGTGATAGCACTCGCCCCCTCTATTTTGAAATATCCCGCAGCCAAACCTATCGCACCCAATGTTGTTGGGGCTGCTACATTTACACTTGAATTTAGCCCTGTAAAACTTCCTGCATTCCCATTGACCGTTCCCCTTAACTGAAGAACAGTATGGTTTGCCAAAGTAGGTGGCGTACTTGCATCTGTGGTTATTTTTAATCTCGCACAGGCTACATCGTATGCAGCAGAGGCATTGGAATTTAATGTAACCTGAATAGGTACATAATGTCCGGCAAGTGCAGCAGTGTTTACAGCAGCACTATTAGTCCCGTATGCAAAAAGAGAGTTGGCATACGTAGAGGAACCAACAAGTCCTGCATTACTGAAATCTAACCCTTTAGTGATTGCTGTTCCGGTAAATGCGAAAGGGGTGTTACTTGACATGGTTTCTTTGCCTGTAACTGTTATAGTACCCGATACGGTAGCACCACTGGCAATGCCACCACCAAAGGTAGTCACACCAAGAAAGTCTTTAGCACCCGTTATAGTTTGGGCATTGGCAGTATCTACATAATAAGTAGTACCATGCGTACCAAAGGTCGTCAGGGTGTAAGTTTGATAATAAGCAGTTGAAGCCTTCACATTGGCTAAAGTCGCACCTGCTGACCAATCATAGGTCTTTGTGACATAGACAACGCCACTGTCAGCAGCGCAGAATATCGGTGTACCTGCGTACACGTAGTTGCCAAATGTTTCCGATTCTGTCGCTACGGTAAGCGGCACATGGTATTTGACATTCGGCTTTGTTGCCGGAACCTGCCCTAAAGCAAATACCGCAAACAACAATCCAATCATAATTAAAGCTACTTTTTTCATCTTCTTCATTTTTAATTGTTAGTATTGATTTTGTTTTTAACTTCTTCTTCAGTCTTGATAATGCCAAAACTTTGAAGTACTCTTATTATTATTTGTATGACATTGTTATCATTCCACGCCAAAGATACGGAAGAAACGGGGTCGTATTCAACAAAGCCCCGTGTGTTCTTATACCCGAACTTAACCTGGTTTGGCTTGGCTATGTAAGAAAAACGGCAATATCTTATTGTATCAGGCTCTAATCGTATAAAATTCGACTGGATGTTTGCGATAGGATATTTTGCCGTAGGATATTCTATCTTATGCGATTTAAGTTCATCGAAGTCCTTGTCGTCATCGACAATATTTACCCTTTCTCCTGCCTCTGTGAGCATGGTGGGGTTGCCGAAATAATCGGTAGGTAATATTGCCTTGCCATTGTCAAAGTGCAATAGGGGCTTCACCTTGCCGTCTAACAGCACCGAAAACGGACGCAAAGATTCCCAGTCTTTCTTCGTGTAGCATTCATAGAACTGATCTAAGTTTGCCTTTTGAACAAAGTCCTGTAACCTTTCGGGTTCTACGGTGTCCTTGATGAACAGACCCCAAATATGAATCAAATCTGAATTTATCATGTCAGTAACTCGCTATAAAGTTTCCAATTTGCTGATCCATCCGACACAAGCCAGACGTAATTACCCATAACAGTCATCACCCTGCTTGTAGCAGTCCCAAGTGTAAAGAGTATGATGTTATCCGCACCTGCCCGTTGTATAGTTATGCTATTGGAGGCACCTACCAACAAGAACTTGACCATCGTGTTTACCGCTACCGTATTAGCCGCAGGAAGTGTCACGGGAAAACCGCCAAGCGTGCCGTCACAGTAGTAATCAGTCTTTAAAGAAGCCCCCACTAATACCGTAGTGCCACTTAATGTAGCCGGATCAACTTTGGATGGTGCTATTGCAGCAACGGCAGATTGTAGATTACCAATGTCAACCTGTGCTGCGGCTATGTTAGCCTCATCAGTTGTACGGCTTGCTTTTAACGAAGCGATGTCGCCCTGTGCCGTACTCATATCGGTTTGTAAGGTATCTATATCGCTTTCATCCGTGCCTTGTGCTGCAACGATAGCATCAAGTTGATCCTGTGCCTTTGAGGTAAGCCCCTTGATAAACTCTGCATCGGCAACAGGAATATCGGAAGCGGCTATTTTCTGATCCGACCCTATCTTTGGCAGAAAGTCGGCAGTCAAGTCTTCCATCTGCGAGAACTTCACCCCTGCGGTATCAGAAAGATCACCTGTCAAGATAGATTTTGCCTTAATGCCTAACTCTCCCGTTGAACTAATGGTTATCTGACCACTACCTTTTACCGGAATATAATTCGCAGCAAAGACAAGCCATCCACCGTTGAGATATTGGCACACTGCAAGAAACGGGTTAACAATAACCTTGTTGTCAATGACAGTTCCCAAGACCGTAAATGTAGGGCTTCCTGTCACTGTTATCGTTGCCTGACACCATATCCATACAGAACACGCTTTTGTCGGTGTAGCACTTGCCACGACCTCGAAGTTGGTAGATAATGCCTTTGTGCCTGTCAGGACATAGTCTTCTACATCACCCGTGATGTTAAGCGTTACGGTGCTTGCCGAAGTTATGGCGATAATCTTTTCAGAAACATTTTTCATAATCTTATTTTTTATTTCTTAATTCATCAAGTTGTGAATTTGCAAGGATGTCATCTCTTTGCTTTATCATTATGCCTTTTATGGCTTCAGCCAATTCAACGGGTATGTCAGAGTTTATAGATGCGAACTCGTTGATATAATGATTCAGGTCGTCCCTGTTCTCATTAAGTTTGCCACGCAGGTATTCTATCTTGTCATATTCGAGGATGCCCAAATAAGCATTGAAAATCTCGTTGTAAGTGTCAAGCAGAAGCCCCTGTACCCTTATTTTTTCTTCGTTGTATGTCATATCTCTTTTTTTATTGTTATCCATACATCTTCATTACGTTTTTCAGCA
>Ga0209777_10007392_pt1 | contig 12207 bp, 5 predicted proteins | sample FrelakmetHBP12HB_FD_187147 | JGI IMG/M metagenome (GOLD analysis project Ga0209777, IMG submission 187147) | Freshwater lake sediment microbial communities from the University of Notre Dame, USA, for methane emissions studies -HBP12 HB (SPAdes)... | ecosystem: Environmental > Aquatic >... | reverse complement strand
ATGGTGACGACAGCACGATTGTGGATGATGCGCCGACACAGGGAAAGTTCTATGTCAAACTGGAAAAGGGCGACTCTTCGATCATGTGGGGTAATTTTAAGACGGAGTGGACAGGCACTGAACTGACGCAATACAGCCGGGGACTCTACGGTGCCAATCTTTTAATTAGACCGGAAGATACCACTAAATATGGTGAACGCAAAACATTTGTGAATGTGTTTGCCGCTGAACCGGGGACCTTAAGCTCCCGGGAGGAATTCAGAGGGACTGGCGGCTCACTCTATTATCTGCATCATCTGGATATCACGCAGGGCTCGGAAAAAATTTGGGTCGAAATAAGGGATAAGGATTCATCAATTGTTCTGGACCGGCGGCAACTTGCGCCGGCGCAGGATTACGATATCAATTATATACAGGGCAGGGTTGTGCTGCGTTCTCCGCTTTCCTCGGTTGCCGACGGCAGCACACTGGTGCAGACCTCCACACTGAATGGCAATCCGGTTTTTTTGGTCGTGACTTACGAATATGTGCCGGGATTGAACGAGATAAGTGCTTTAGCCGGGGGGGTGCGGGCAACTCACTGGTTTAGTGACTACATTCGCCTCGGGTTTACCGGATACAACCAAGGCAATGACCAATCCGGCCAGCGTTTGGAAGGAGCTGATTTCATCCTGCGCTACATGCCGGGAACTTTCCTGAAAGGGGAATTTGCGCATTCTGACGGCGCGGGCGTCGGAACCCAGACATCTATTACCGGCGGCTTTGGTTTTAATACTCTCCAGGGTAGCGATACGGATAGTGCTAATGCCTGGCGTATTGAAGGCGCTCTAGATCTGAGTGAAGTAATGGAAGGCACAAAAGGCAAGATATCTTCCTACTGGCAGAGCCAACAGCGCGGATTCTCAGGACCCGGGCAGTTAACCCTGGCCGGTGAACAAACGGAAAAGGTCGGCGCTGCCGCCCAGCTACCGCTTGGCGATAAGACAACAATTGATTTGAAAGCCGATTATCGAGATTCCGATAGCCAGACATTTCGCGCAACTGAGGGCGATGTCGGTTATCGTGTGACCGACTCCTTGAAAGTTTCGGCTGGTGTCCGCGCGGATGATCGGAAAGTTGCGGTTCCGAATGCCAGTCCTACTCTTTCTCAAGATGGAGATCGTACCGATGCCATCGTGCGTGTGGATTACCGACCGGTAAAGAAACAGACTCCGGCCGCAACCGATGCTAAATCTCCCGCTGAGGCAGGAAAGGATACTGCACCGGCAACGGCACAGCCCATTGCCGGTGGCACCGCACCGGACAAACCGCCACAAACGGCAACAGAAGGTCAACCGGGCACATCGCAGAAAAGTGATGCTCCACCGGCCGTACAATATGAACCCTGGGGAATTTTTACCTATCTCCAAAAGACAATAAACCATTCCGGCGAGCGCCCGGAAAATGATCGCATCGGTGTAGGCGCCGATTGGCAGGCGACACCCCGCTTTAAAATCAGCGGAGAGGCTTCCGCCGGAGATGACGGGCTGGGCGGAAAGCTGACCGGTAATTACCGGATAGATGATCGCAGCAATGTATATTTGACCTATACCAACGAAACAGACCGGCCTGATCTCGACTATCGCGGCAGGATCGGCACCCTTGTATTCGGCAGTGACTACAAGCTTTCGGATCAGGCACGGATTTACTCTGAATCGCGCTGGGCGGATGGTGCCGGCCCTAATAGCCTTGTGCAAGCATTTGGCCTTGATCTGGCGCCGAATGATCGTTGGACGTACGGCATTAAAGGCGAAATAGGAAAAGTCAGTGACGAAGCCTCCGGGGACTTGAAACGTTATGCTGTCGGGCTTTCCGCAGCCTATAAGGATAAAACTCTTAAATATGCCAGCGCGCTCGAATATCGCCATGAAGATGGCACAATCGAAACCCGTGATACGTGGCTGATGAAGAACTCTATTGGATATCAGGCAACGCCATCATGGCGGTTGCTGGGCAAGTTTAATTTTTCTCGCAGCTATTCATCGCAGGGGTCATTTTATGACGGCGATTATATGGAGCTTGTTACGGGAGCGGCGTTTCGTCCCGTTACGCATGATCGTCTGAACATGCTTTTCAAATATACGTACTTTGAAAACGTGCCGTCACCGGGTCAACTGACCTCGACCGACATCGTTGCCGATTATTCCCAGCGCAGTCATGTTTTGTCAGTCGATGCAATTTACGATCTTCTCGCGTGGCTTTCCGTTGGCGCAAAATACGGTCTGCGAGTTGGAGAACTAAGGATGTCCAAGACCGACGGCGAGTGGTTTTCGAGCAAAGCCGATCTGATCATTTTACGGCTGGATTTACGCCTGGTGCGTGAATGGGATGCTCTTATAGAAGCGCGCCGGTTAAAGGTATATGACGCTGACGATGAAAGAATGGGATTCCTCATCGGCATTTATCGCCATATAACGGATAACTTCAAAATAGGTGCGGGTTATAACTTCACCGACTTTTCCGACAACCTCACGGATCTTTCCTATCGCAGCCAAGGCTGGTTTATCAACGCCATCGCCTCCTTCTAGATTAAGCCTTCAGCCCCTTGTGCTCTGCAAGGGCTATCAAACACAAATTGAACTTAAAAGATATAAAAGATATAGAGGTTAAGAATCAAGATTAATTCAGGGTTGATGGGTAAGCGATCCCTTTGTAAGTTGCTCTGTTTCTTTCTGAATAGCCTGCCCCCTTCTGAATGCTTCGGCTTCTTCGCCAAACGTTGCATCTTGCAGTTCACGAATCTTCATATCTTTAGTTTCCTGGGTGATACTCGGATCATTGAGGATCTCTTTTTCCTGAACAAAATATTGTTCCCTGATTTTCTTTTCCTCGGCAACCTGGCTCTCAACATCTGCCAAGCCCTGGATTTGCTCCGGGGAAAGTGTCTCTCTCTGCAATCTTTGTTTTAAAGCTTCTTTTTCTTCTTCAGTCCGCAATACCGAAAAATCATTAAGATAGAGCTGCAATTTTTCCTGATAACGTTGATATGGTGTTGAATTCTCATCAAAGGGAGCAGTTGTTGAACCCCACATACTTTCATTGAGAATGCTTAGCTTTCTTTCTTTTTCCAAACCGTTCATATTGCTGTCGGCGACTACCGCATTACGCCTGATAAAATATTCATCAGTTTTTACACCGGCACCGAAAATGATATCAGCATTCTCCTTGCTGAAAATCGCGCGCCGTTCTTCCTGTTGTTTATAAAGGTTGGCTATAGCTTCCTCCGGCGTTCCGGGAATTTCTTTGTTTTTTTTCGTATTGTGATAATTAATTTGCATCGTCAGATATTTATTGTAAAGATCCATCATCTCACTTGCCTGCCGGGCAGGCAGGACTGAATAAAGATATTTATGAGCTTTTTCCAGGTTATCAGCAAGATCCTGGGAATCCTGAAATAATCCATCCAAATGCCGGAAGAAATCCAATGTATCCTGATTAACAACCGTACCTGCAAAGTAATCCTTCACTTTCTGATTGCTAAAATCTTTACTCGCAATAAGGTGTTTCTTGATATCGTCCTCGGTAATATTATTCCATCCATTACTCATGCCAATTTTACTCAATTGGTCGCGGTAACTCTCATCAGAAACTGATTCCAGGCCGGTACTTTTGCGCAAGAGATGGTTCAGGACAATGATAAAAATCGTCAGGAAAACTATTATTAAGGTGATCGCCATTATTTTCTTTTTCTGCATAAGAATATTCCTTAAATTGTTACAATCCCGGCCAATAGGACCTTTTAAAAGTACACCAGTAAAAGCATGCCGTAATTATCTGCCCCACTCAACTATTTTTCCAGAGCTTTACGCATAGCCTCTCTGCGCCTAAAAGCTTCCGCCTCTTTACCGAAAAACTTATCTTGCAGCAATTTAATCCTTTTAGCTTTTTCCTCAGGAGTAATATCGCGTAAATTTAATATATTACTCTCGGCTAGCCGATAGCGCTCCATATTTTCTTTTTCTTGAGTAATTTGTTTGTCTACTGCAGCAAGTCTTTTTATTTCCTCTTTAGTAAAAAATTCTCTCCGGAATTCGTCTATCCTAAGCTTTCGTTCTTTCTCACCTAATTCAGAGAGGTCTTTCTGATATAATTGCATTTTGAACTGATAACGATCATAGGGATTGCTATCCTCTACCATTGGACTGACTTCACCATCCCACATGTCACTCTTAAGCTTTTGCAGACTGGCTTCCTTTTCTTTCCCATATAACATGTCATCATCGATTATAATTGCCCTGCGGAGTGAATACTCCCTTTCTTTCACTTCGCCGCCGAAGAGCGTATCAGCATTTTCCTTCCCCATTTTTTCTCTCCGGAAATTTTGCACAGAATTAAGTAAAACAAGGAGATGACGCGGATCAGCAGTTTTTGCCCCATATTTAGGGTTATTTACGAGCTCTATTTGGCAGCGCAGATGCTTTTGATAAAGTTCATTAAGTTTCTTCGCTTCTGATTCCTCAAAATGGGAATTTAAATATTGTTCCACTTGATTAAAATGATCGTCAAGTTCTCGAAGAGATTTTACGGCAAATTCCTTTTCCAAAAATCTGAAGAGATCCAATGCCCTGGCTGTGACGACTCCATTATGAAAATATTTGTTAACGGATTTCGCTGATATTTTTTTACCGGTTTGAAAATTTTTATCGAAGATGTAATGTTTCTCTAAGTAATTCTCATAATTCTCCTGAACCTTTTCATCCGGAGAATTCCGATAATAGAGCAGAAGAAAAGCAATCAAAATCAGGCAAGCGGCAATTCCGGTGGTGATGAATATTTTTTTCTCTTTTGTCATCTTCAATATCAGTTATTCAGGATTAGGTTTAAAAGTGTAACCAGAAGTATGTTTAGCGTCAAGTTGTATATTTTTCATAACGGTTGAAACCACTTAAAAAAGGGGGGGGATATCCATATCCCCCCCCTAGTTTGGCTCGTTACAAACTGGTTTTAAAAATTGATCTTAATAGCCTTTTGCCTTTAAATCTTTAACCGTCTGTTTCCAGTAACTGACAGCGTCCCAAACCTGACCGTAAACTTGAATATTAACTGCGTCAATGTGATTTAAGCCCTTACTGTACCAGGGACCCATCTGGGTGCCCAGAAAGTTACCCCATTTAGCTGAGTTAACCTGCACAAGACCATCGCCTAGTCCGCCGCCCAATAAATAGGCTTCAGTTGCCAGGTCAGGTAGTACGTCGTATAAAGCTTTAGCCAGAGCAGCCGGATCCGTATTAATTGTAGTTGGCTCACCCTTCAGCGCATTAACTATCATATTTATACCATCCCAGTAAGCTTTAAGCACATCATAATATCGATACGCGCAAGTCCAACTCTGATAGTAAATTCCGGGCATATTAGGCGTGTTAGGATTGAAAGTTTTAGTCATGTAATTAACCGACAGGTCCAAATCATTTGCATCCAGTTGAGCCGGATCGCCCGTAAAGGGCAGGGCGCCTGCTAGAAGAGATTTGATGCTAGGGAACAGCGCAACAATATCCAGCTCTATTTGATCAATATAAGAGCCGTGATTAACACCATCCACCGAGGTCCAACTGGCCACGTAGGGCGCCAAACCAAGGTTCGAGATGGCATCACGAGTATACACTGCGCCATGTGAATGGCCGAAGATATTAAATTTGGTACCTGCGGGATACTGGGATTGGATTGCTAAGAACCCGGCCTTAAACGCCGTGGACTTATCCCGTGTTGAGGCAATCGCCGGCACCGTTGTGTAATGTACATCAGCTCCACAAGCCTTTAGAGCTTCATATATGCCCGGAAAACTATTCGGGTATGCGGCAGAAGGCGTAAAACCCATGCCATGGGCTAAAATAATCGGATACTTTGTTTTACACGAAGTATCCGCGGCAGAGACCGGCGCTGCCAGAAACATTGCCACCATAAAAACAAATGCTGCATAAATGCTTAACCTAATAAACTTATCCATTTCCTTCATAACTTCCCTCCCTTCAAAAATTTGGTTACTGTTTATTATGACTATTCTCTCCCGCATATAATTATGACGAGTGGATCTTTCGCCAATCATATTTTTACAAGGGTGTATGCTCAAATAATAAACAGATGACATGGGATGCTTCATCTGCAAAATGATGGATTCTGTCTTGGATAATAATCGGATAATACATCCTCAAGAAGCATGCCAAGATAAAAAAGAGGGGAAACTATTGTAAATAATTGTAACTATTGTCTATTATTTTAAAGGACGGACTTTCAAAATCGCCAAATGTGTAACATATTACAGTTATGCAGTGTCACACTGATGAGACATGTTACAATTATTTCCCATTGCGTTGCTGATTATCGATTTTACGATAAATTGTTTGCCGGCTGATACCCAACAACCGTGCGGCTTTGGCCTTGTTCCAGCCGGTTTTAGTCAAAGCATCCAGAATATCCTGGTTGCCGTTGGATTTTTTTATCTGGGGTTTAATTTGCGGTAAATCATTAATGCGCTCAAGATTTCGAATATCCACCGGTAAATGCTGCATGGTAATAGTTGCGCCATGGCAAAGAACGAACGCATGCTCCAGCACATGCTCTAACTCCCGCACATTGCCCGGCCAGGAATAATTCATAAAAATATTTAACACCTCACCGGATATTCCTTCAATATTCTTATTAAATCTGTTGTTAAAAGACAAACGGAAATGATCAATAAGCAACGGCAGATCTTCCAGCCGCTCGCGCAGAGGCGGCAGAGCCACTTCGACAACTTTGAGGCGGTAATAAAGATCCTGCCGAAATTCACCCCTGTTTACTTTTTCCTTCAAATCTTTGTTGGTGCAGGCAATAACCCGGACATCGATCTTTTGTGGAGTAGATGATCCTACATGCTCAAACTCCTTTTCCTGCAAGACCCGCAGCAGCTTTAACTGAATCATTGGAGATATATCCCCGATCTCGTCGAGGAGAATTGTCCCGCCGTTCGCGGCCTGAAATCGTCCCTGTTTATCCTTAATCGCTCCGGTAAAAGCACCACGGACATGGCCAAAAAGTTCGCTTTCCAGCAGGCTTTCGGCCAGTGCCGAACAATTGACTGTAACAAAAGGTTTAAAAGCCCTGTTTCCACTGTAATGCAGCGCGCGGGCTACCAGCTCTTTTCCTGTGCCGCTTTCACCCGTCACCAAAACCGCCGTATCCAGATTAGCCAAGTCCTCCAGCAGACTGTAAATATCCTGCATGGTCTTGTTTTTGCCGATCAGGTTTTGAAAATGGCTGCGCTCCCGCAATCCTCTTTCTATATCCCTCAGTATGGTAATGTCCCGGATGACCAAAACGGCGCCCATAAAGTTATCTTCCGGATCGAGAAGGGGAGAACTCGAAACGCTGACAACTTGATGCGGACGCTGTTTGTGTTCGCATTCGACACGGTATTCCTTAATAGCTGACTTCTGGGTCAGCGTTTGCCGGAGAACTTCGTTACAGGATCGGCTGCACGTAGTTTGGCATTCGGAAAACTCCCTGCCGGTTGCTTCATTCACCGCAATACCACATATTGTCTGGGTTGATTTATTGGCCGCAATAATACACAGCTTCGGATCAATCGTAATAATGGCATCTCGGACGCTGCTGAATATTGCTTCCAGCCTCGATCGATGTTCGGCTAATTTATGTTCCGCTTCTTTACGGTCGGTGATGTCCCTGCCCTCGGCCAAAATAGACACGGGAATTCCATTCTCATCGCGGATGAAACTGAAGGTGCTTTCCGACCAGTATGTCGTACCGTCTTTGCGGCAGAATTCGAGTTCCAGGGTACGTATAGGTGAGTAGCTTGGATCTGCCTTCGCTTTAACCACCTCCTCTGAGAATACAGCCATTGCAATATTGAGCGATTCCGGCGTCAGGAACTTCTCCGGCGTCCTCTGCTTAATCTCTTCATCCGTGTATCCTATCAACTTTTCAACTGATGGACTGGTATAAGTGACGTTGAGATTCATATCCATCAGCCATACCGCATCGGTCATATTATCTGCAAGTAGACGGTAACGTGCCTCGCTCTCGCGCAGTCTATAGTCCGCTTCTTTACGGTCGGTAATATCGATCGATACATTGCGGAAACCCGTAATAACTCCTTGGGCATTACGAATCGGAGAAACAGATTGGTCCACTATCCTTCGTTGGCCATGCTTGTTTATAGCTTCAAAAATCATACTTTTGACGGGAATTCCGGTCTTGTATATTTGCTCGTAAATTTTATAAACTCGCTCTGCGGTCTTCGGGTCCATATAAGACTTGTAGTTAATGCCTAACAACCTCCTCCGCGACAATTCCGCCAATCTGCATCCAGCGTCATTCACGAAAGTAATATTTCCCTCGAGATCAGTTTCTCCGATATAAACATCAAGATCATCGAGCAACGTCTCATATCTTTCCAAAGCTTCCTGCAGGGAAGCTATGAGCTTGCTGGTTTGATCGTCGAGTTCCTGCTTCGCGGCGTCGTGTACTGTATTTTTATTCTTTTCCATTTTCGTCGTCAGACCTCCATCGGCAATCGCCAAGACCGTCCGCGTTGCCTTTTTACTCATAACTGGAGCTCCCCTTTTAAACTTCCCGTAAATTTTCAGCGGTTCACGAAAAAGAGAATATTTACATAATGGCCAGACGCTGGATATCCTTAATGACAGAACCGAAAGCTTAGCTGTTGTAAATTAAGTTAAGTCGATAAAAGCTTTCTCTTTAAAAATGAATATAAGAAATTCAGTTTTGTATGTCAATTAAATTTTAGACGCAAAATGAATTCCTTCCGTAGCCAAGGGTGGTCTATTAACACCATCGCCTCATTCTAGTTCGTCATTTTGGCATGCTTTTAGCCGGGATACAGTTATTCAGTTTGCCGTTGACCAATGCAAAAAAAAGAATTGAAATAAAGAAAATTCCGAGTATATTTTCTATAATATATTTTAAAAAATAGGGCGCAGACCCTATTTACCGAGCGCATCCGTAAAATAAAAAAAGTGAGGTGAACTATGAAGAAAAAAGACAATCTACGGTTAATATTGATTTTGGCTATCTTTTTTTTAGCTTTGGGTGGCTGGCTGCTCCATCTGCGAATACATCCATTTGCCAAAGACCCGGGAAATTACATACCCCTTGTGGCCGGGTTTATCAGCGTGATCATCATTCCTGTCCTGTTTATTTTTCGATCAACAACCCCTTTTGCTTATCTTCTCAATGGCATAACGGTAATAATCGGTACAATCACGATGACGCATTTTTCAATTCAAAATCCTCCACAGGTTTGGACTCTGCAGACAATCTTATTGGGAACACTTTTGGCTGATATTATACTGCTTTGGGGAAAATTTGCCATTGGCAAAGCTATCTTTGAGATGGAGATTACGCTAAACCATCCCGAAGACACTGTGCGTAGCGGCAGGTTTTTTCGCTTTCCCAATATGGGATTTTGGTTTGCGCATGTTGTCACATTAACCGCCGTTTACATTATTGGTCGTTATTTTTGGAAATAGAAGGAGGGTGTCATGAAATATTTTATATTGTTCCAACCGGGCTGGTGGGTATTACATGTTCTGGCGATTTTGCTGCTGTTCTATATCGGTCATCTGTAAGCCACTAAGTCGTAGATGACCTTCAGGTTACGGTAAAGCGAAATATTACAAAACTTGAGCTATCTGATCCTTAGGCCACAAGGATCGGAGCCGGTTTTTTAAAAAAGAACCTTATTTTCCGATATTTGATCCGCAGATTAAGTTCTATATCCCGGGTCATAATCGGGGACGATTGTATTAAATTATCCGATATCAGCAAATCTTATGATCCAGCAGCCACCTACATATTGGGGTATCCCAGAGCTCGACTTACTTACTCAGCTCGATACACAGAAGGAGGGATTAAGCAGTGAGGAAGCAAAACAACGGCTGATTCGGTATGGCGCAAACCTTCTGAAACCCCCGAAGCGGTCGGACACGCTGGCATTACTCATTGCCCAATTCAAAAGTCCGATTATCCTGACCTTGATTTTTGCGGCCGGGCTCTCTGCTTTTCTTCATGACCAGACAGATGCCGCTATTATTATCGCAATCGTTCTAATCAGCGGTCTTCTGGGATTCTGGCAAGAAAAGGGCGCCGTTAATGCCCTGGAAAAAATGCTGGCCATAGTCAAGATCAAGACGACTGTCCTGCGAGACGGCAAAGAGCAAGATATTGCGCTGGAAGATGTTGTTCCGGGTGACATCGTTATCTTGAATGCCGGAGATGCAATTCCCGCCGACAGCCTGATTCTGGAATCCAGGGATCTCTTTATCGATGAAGCAACTTTGACGGGTGAAACTTATCCGGTGGAAAAGGAAGCCGGACTGCTGCCGGCGGAAACACCGCTTGGCAAGCGCACCAACAGCCTTTTTATGGGAACCCATGTTGTCAGCGGCACAGCCAAAGCTGTAGTGGTTTTCACGGGAAAGCAAGCGGAATTCGGTAAAATTTCCGAGAGGTTGAAATTGAAACCACCGGAAACAGAATTTGAACATGGCATCCGGCGGTTTGGATATTTGCTGCTTGAAGTGACCCTGGCGCTGGTCATTGCCGTTTTTGCCATCAATGTCTTTTTTCATCGCCCTGTTCTCGAATCCTTCCTTTTTTCCCTGGCCCTCGCTGTCGGACTGACACCGCAGTTGCTGCCGGCCATTATCAGCATCAACCTGGCTCACGGCGCCAGAAGAATGGCTCAGCAAAAGGTTATAGTAAAGCGGCTTGCCTCCATAGAAAACTTCGGGAGCATGAATGTTCTATGCTCAGATAAGACGGGAACCCTGACTGAAGGGACTGTACGCCTGCATTCGGCAATTGACATCGACGGCAATCCCAGTGGCCGGGTTTTCTTTCATGCCTATCTGAACTCTTTCTATGAAAAAGGCTTTGCCAATCCTATAGATGAAGCAATCCGTTCTTATAAGCAACAGGATATTTCCGGATATGAAAAAGTGGACGAAGTCCCCTATGATTTCATCCGCAAGCGATTGAGTATCCTGATTAAAAAGGATGGCCGGTATTTACTGGTTACGAAAGGGGCGCTCTCGAATGTGCTCGCCGTCTGTCCTTTTGCGGAAAATAATGCCGGGGATAAGATAGACACAACCACAGTAGGGCAAAAGATCCAACAGAAGTTTGAGGAGCTCAGTAACCAGGGCTTCCGCGTGCTGGGAGTCGCCCTGCGGGATATGGGAGCGGAGTCCGTCATCAATAAAGATTCCGAGCGAGACATGACCTTCCTCGGTTTCCTGCTTTTCTTTGATCCGCCTAAAAAAGGAGTTCTGGAAACAATAGAACGCCTCAAGCAGCTTGGTGTTTCCCTGAAAGTTATCACCGGAGATAACCGTCTCGTTGCCGCCAAGGTAAGTCAGGATGTGGGAATACCTGATGCCAAAATCCTCACCGGCGCCGAACTGCGCGAAATAAGTAACGCCGCTTTATTGCAGAAAGTGACCCAGACGGACATCTTTGCGGAAGTAGAGCCCAATCAAAAAGAACGTATTATTCTTGCGCTCCGGAAGTCCGGACATGTTGTGGGTTATATCGGAGATGGCATCAATGATGTTTCCGCTCTCCACGCCTCGGATGTGAGTATTTCTGTTGACACTGCCGTGGATGTCGCCAAAGAATCGGCCGATATCGTACTGCTGGAAAAGAATCTGGAGGTGCTCGTGCAGGGTGTTCATCAAGGGAGGACTACGCTGGCCAATACCATGAAATACGTCTTTATGGCTACCAGCGCCAATTTCGGCAACATGTTCAGTATGGCTGGTGCTTCCCTGTTTCTGTCTTTTCTTCCTTTGTTGCCCAAACAAATTCTGTTGACGAACTTGATGACTGATTTTCCGGAAATGACCATTGCCACGGATCGGACAGACGAAGAAATGGTAAATCGACCGAGGCGGTGGAATATATCTTTTATTAAAAAATTCATGATCACTTTTGGCTTGATCAGCTCAGTTTTTGATTATCTAACCTTTGGTGTTCTGTTACTAATCCTTCACGCTTCAACGGATCAATTCAGAACAGGATGGTTCATGGAATCTGTTATTTCCGCCGCAATTATTGTGCTTGTCATTCGCAGCAGAAGGCCCTTCTTTAAGAGCCGGCCGGGGAAATATCTACTCATCGCCACAATTTCTATTGTTATTGCTACGCTGATCT
>Ga0209777_10007391_pt1 | contig 12207 bp, 10 predicted proteins | sample FrelakmetHBP12HB_FD_187147 | JGI IMG/M metagenome (GOLD analysis project Ga0209777, IMG submission 187147) | Freshwater lake sediment microbial communities from the University of Notre Dame, USA, for methane emissions studies -HBP12 HB (SPAdes)... | ecosystem: Environmental > Aquatic >... | reverse complement strand
TTATCGGAATTTTCTTATTTATTTCAACTAGTTCTTACAGAAAACAATTTTTGCAAGTTATGAAAATGAATAGTTTGCCAATAATCACTATCAATTCTTTCAATGAATTAATTTTTATCTTTGCAGACGGGGTTACTATTTATGCAACATTATTAGCACCTATCGCGTTGGTTATGACGGTTAATGGATTCCAGCCGGTTTTTGTGTTTATTTTCGGAATTATTTTAACATTATTTTTTCCGAAAATTGCCAAAGAATCATTGCAGAAGAATGAATTGGCGCAAAAAATATTGGCCATTGGAATTATCACCGTCGGGACTTATATACTGGGAACAAGCGGAGCGCTGTAATATAATTTGACAACTTTTTCCTCTCATGCTAGCTTCAAGGCAGAAAAATATGAGCAAGAAGCTAATGAAAATAGAGGTTAGCTTATTTAAAGAAAGTTTTCCCAACTGCTTGTTTTCCAAATTGTCCCAATAACCGCCTGTTTGGCGGTTTTTTTGTAGGAAATACAAAATAATTGTATAATAATTCTATGAATAGAAAGAAAAAAATAATAATTGCGATAGTTTCAATTTTAATCCTAGCATTTTTTATAGGTGCATTTTGTTTTTTAAATAAGTGGAGGGAGGAAAAAAATAAAAAAGAAAACAAAGTAGAAACTATTATTAATGGAAAAGAAGTATTAAAATCACTTGAAAAAAATGAAGAAGAAAATAAAAACCAATCAGAGTTGCTCGATAGTAACGAAAATGTAGACAGAAAGGAAAAGGGAAGAACCTATCCGATTACTGATGGAAAGACATTTCGAATTATTTCTGGAAGAAAATATGTTTGTGAAGAAACTTTTTGGGCAGAATGGCACTATCAAGAAATACTTGAAATAAAAACAGATCAAGGGTGGAAAGAAGTCTATAGTATCAAAGATCTTGGCGACAATATGTGTGGCAGCTCATCTGTTATTGGGGAGGACAGTATAAAAATTTCCCCTCTAAAGGATTACGTAGAATTTTCTATTTATGGTTGGGAATGGTCGGCGGATAATTTAGTAAATATTAAGACAAAAAAACAGGTTCTTGCTCTAGATACATATCCCAGGGAAATAATTTGGTCAAAGAATGCAAGAAATTATGCTTTTATAAGCTATATGGAAGAATTAGGGGGAACAGGGCGAGATGCTGTATGGGTTTCCGAATTTAATAATCCCGATAAACCTAAAATAATTTTTAACTTAATAAAATGGTCAGGGGGAGATAAAGAAGCTTTTCTTAAATATAGAATTGATGGAGTGCACTTTATTGACAACAAAGTAATTGAATTTTCTGTTTTTTCAGGAAGTCATAATCTCAATGATATCGGATTTGAAATTGTTCGATTTCAGTATGATATTGAAAGAAACAAACTAGTTAAAACTTTTCAAAAATAAAAATATTTTTTGGCTTTCTGATATCGTGCCCAAATCGTTGGACGCGGTTGAGGCGATTTGCCAATAAAACACAGAACCTTAACAATTTAGAAAAACGAGGAGGGATCAGTCAATGGCGAAAAAAATTTTTATCTTGGCTTCCATTTTCTTTTTGATGTTTTCCGGTATTTCCTACGCTGGAAGCATCTACACTCCTACCGGCTTCATCTATCCGGTGGGAACGGACGACATCGAGGTTAGCAGTTCTTGCGGACGCTGGCTAGAGAGGCCAGCTGAAAGCGGGGGATGCTATCCGACGGCGGGAGTTTATCACATTGGACTGGACATGAAAGGTTCGCGTGGAAATTCTGTGCGGGCTATTGCTGATGGCATCGTTCTCAGGCCTTCTGCGGGAGGTTGGGGAGACGGTAATATCGGCATGCTCATCAAGCACAGAAGTAATGAGCGTGGAGAGTTCATCGCTCTCTATGCTCACATAAGAAGTTATGACGCAAAAAAAGAGGGCGATGAAGTGCGTGCAGGAGAAACCATTGGCAAACTTGGAGCATATCCGGAAGGTGGAGATCATCTGCATTTCGGGATATTGCATCCGGGACTTAAGAGTTCTGTTTTTCTGGTGGGACTGGGACGGTGGTCGATTGACAAGTATGGAGTGAAGGAACTTGGCTACTATGACAATGGCTTCATCGATCCCATTCACTTCATCACCCACAACGGACCGGACAATTGGCTTTCCAGAGAGGAAGGCGATTCATGCAAATTCCTCTTTCCTTATCAGCCTTGGTTTTTTGAGGTCTGCATCGCTGATTCTGGTTCTTGTGACGACTCTGTTGTTAAAGAGTACGAGGAGTGCGTTAAGAATCCCGATGCTTCCTGCACCGAAGTCAAATCCGGAGTATGGAGCGCGATCGGAGAAGGCGGACGTACCAGTGGTGGGACATACGGAGTTGGCGGCGATTCATATGAGCCACCTGCTTATGCCAAAAAAAACTTCAACCTCGATCTTGACTTTGACATCATGGATTCCCAGGACAATAACCACGAGCTCTATGCCGGGCAAGACACGCTTGCTTCTGGTATGGAGGTTGTTCTCCGCGCGAAAGTTGAAGCCAAAGGTGGTGACGCCCATGATTTCATCGAAAAAGGGAAAGATACCATTGAGGTTGACAGCTTTGCCCGCATTGGAATCGGCGGAGAGTGGTTCCGTGTTTGCCGGAACTATATCAAGGTCGGAAGCCTCCAGGAAGAAGAATCGGAAACAACGATCTTTCGCTATGTCATTCCTCTTCTGGCAAGCGGAGAGAAGATAAGTTTCAAGTGCATCGCTGATGCAGAAGAGGAAGTGTGGGAAGTCAAAGAATCCGATAACACTTCCCGCATTGAAACTTTCACCATCAACAATAATCTCGATGTGAACTTCATTTCTCACAACCTTTCCCTCACCAACGGCAGAACGTTTCTCACGGTCGGAGACAGGTATGGGCTCCAAGTTTTTATCAAGGACATTGGAACCGATCCGTCTCCCGGAAGGATCCGTTCCAGCTATGAAATATTCCTCGGCGGAGAGTGGAGATTTCTGGCTGATGATGAAAGTGAAGCCTCTGAGCTTATCCCGGGAAGAGACCAGCTTGAGTATATATCAGACGAAGGAAGTGTTATTGCTCCTTCTGTCCCTGGTTTTTATCCGGTGAGAGCTTGTGCTAATTATCAGGTGTCGGTTCCCGAAACCAACATTTTCGATAATTGCACAACGAGCGTGATTGAGGTGAGGGCGGCTCCGGTTATCCGTTCCATCACCATCACCGATCCTTCTTCGGGGGAGAAATGGAAGACCAGTTCAAATCACACCATTGACTGGATCTCCCAAAACATCACGGGTAATGTCAAAATTGAGTATTCAATAGATGGAGGAAGCAAGTGGTATGTGATTGATTCCTCCGTGTCCAACAACGGTTCGAAGGGCTGGAAAATGGGAGACAAGCCCTTCAAGGACATTATCAAGAGCGATACGAACAACGCGAGGATCAGAATCACCTCGCTAACGTATCCATCTGTCACAGCGACCATTGCATTTTCCATTGACCATAAATAATAACCGGCATCGTCCGGAATGGAGAAACGCAGGCCATTAGGGAAAATCCCGAAGACCTGCTTTCTTTTTGTGCATTTTTTGTGCTACAATATCCCTATAAACGGCGAAACTTATGAATAAAGAATGGGCGAAAATAGTAAAATTTTATATGTTGGATTAAATGAAAAAACGATCAGGTTGCTTTTGGAGGAAAAATATTTCAATGTGATTGCGGTTGCGGATCTGGATATTTTTTTTGTTTGGACATTTAATCCGGTCAACTGGCTGTTTAAAATTATTTATTGGCTAAGGATTAATAGAAAGTGGTCTTTTTTGGAAAGATATTGTTTGTTTTTTTGGACATTGCTAAAGTCCTTTTCAAGTTCGATATTTAATAAGTATAAAGATTATTTGATTTTAATTTCGAAAAATAAGCTGGATGTTATCGATTTTAATAATGCAAGCGGTGTAGCGGATTATATAAAATCCAATCAAGTGGATTTGATAGTGGTTAATACTTGGGGAATGCTTTCGGAGAAAATTATTTTTTCTCCAAGACTGGGGACTGTAAACATTCATCCTTCAAAGCTTCCTCAATATCGGGGCGCTCTTCCAACTCTATGGACGTTAAAAAATAAAGATAAAGAATCAGCCGTCACATATATTATTTTAGACAAAGGGGAAGATAGTGGAAAAATTATAGGACAGCACATTTTTTCAGTGGCGGATCAAGATACGAGCCTTTTACTGGAGAATAAAATTGATAATGTGATAGAGAAAACACTCACTGAAGATTTAAAAAAATATATTAGCGGCGAAATAGAACCTATCGAGCAGGATTTATCTCTTGTTTCCAAAACTGTGAAGTACGAGGAATACAGGGAAATTAAATGGAAGGATGAAAATGTGCGGGACATATATAATAAAATAAATCTTTATCCATTCGTAGAGCCGGGAATTTTTTGTTACTTTTTTGTTAATAAAAGAAAAATAAATATAGAAAGAGCAGGATTATCTTTTGATACGGCAATTGTGAATAAAATAAATCCTGGAGAGTTTTCACTAAGTGGAAGAAATCTTTTATTTCGTGCAAAAGATGGTATAATAAAAGCAAGAATGTTTTTGGACATAAGTTTTTTCGGTAGCTTGGCGTTAATTTTTAATAAAATATTATGAATAAAAAATCCAAACAAATTTTTTCGTGGTTAAATCCCAAGCTAGAATTACGAAAAACGGAAAAATATGGCAAGGGAGTATTCGCGGAAGATAATCTCAAAAAGAATGAATTGCTGGCTATTTTTGGTGGATATATAATGACTATCAAAAAGGAAGAAAGACTATCGAAAAAGGTTAGCGATAATAGTATTCAGATTAGCGATGATTTTGTGCTAGGAGTAAAAAAGATTTTTGAGTTAGAGGATGCTAGCTTTTTTAATCATAGTTGCGATCCCAATGCGGGATTCAATGGGCAAATTTTTCTTGTTGCAATGAGAGGAATAAAAAAAGACGAAGAAATAACTTTTGATTATGCTATGGTCCTATGTAAATCAAAGGGAGCGAAATATTATAAGTTCAAATGTCTTTGTGGAAAAAGTAATTGTAGAAGATATTTGACTGAAGAAGATTGGAAAATTCTTGAATTACAAAAAAAATATAGCGGATATTTTCAATGGTATTTACAAGAAAAAATTAATAAAATAAAAAAATAAAATGATTTGTCCAACATATCCAGATCCGCAGTATTTTATTTTTTCAAGCCAAGTGCCTCCCTTACTGTATTATTCTCATTTGCCAGCTATTCTTATTTCATTACTGCTTGGATTTTTTGTTTATTTCAAGAACAGAAGGCTTTTATTAAGTAAAATACTCCTAGCTATTTCAATTGTTTTTGCTAGCTGGACATTTTTAAGTTTAATTACATGGACAAATAATGATAGCCAGATCATTATGTTCGTATGGTCTTTTTTTGGGATTTTATATGCACTACTTTGTATTTTTTCCTTATATTTTGTACACGTTTTTATTAACAAGAAAGATATATCATTTCGATTAAAGCTATTTTTAGGATTGCTTCTTTTTCCTGTTGCTATTTTTGCTCCAACTTCTTATAACATTAATGTGTTTGATTTGAGCACATTATGCAGCGCTTTCGATAAAGTCTATTATGACAACTATTATTACGGCATTGGTTTTTTGATGTTTTTGTGGATTTTATTTTTGTTAATTTACAAATATCGCAAAACTAAAGACAACGTAATAAAAAAACAGATTGTATGGCTTGGAGTTGGTATAGAATTTTTTCTCTTCTCTTTTTTTATTACAGGATATATTGCAAGTTTGCTTACAGAAAATTCATACGGACTTGAATTTTATGGTCTCTTTGGCATGACATTTTTCATGGCTATGCTGGCTTATCTCATCGTTCGTTTCAAAGCTTTCAATATTAAACTATTAGCTGCGCAGGCGTTGGTGGTGGCAATTGTGATTCTGATCGGTTCGCAATTCTTTTTTATCAAAAGTACGACAAATATGATTCTCACCGGCATTACATTTGTTCTGTCGGGTGTCTTTGGTGTGTGGCTCATTAAGTCTGTCAAAGAAGAAAGTCGTCGAAAGGAGCAACTTCAAATTATGGCAGACCAGCTGGCGGAGGGGAACGACAAGCTTCAAAAGCTGGACAATGCCAAGTCGGAATTCCTTTCTATTGCTTCTCACCAGCTGCGCACGCCACCAACGGCTATTAAGGGTTATTCCTCATTGCTTTTGGAGGGATCGTATGGGAAGCTTACTCCTGAGCAAAGCGTCGCGCTCAACAATGTCTACAAGCGAAACGAAGATATGATTACGCTCATTGATAATCTTCTGGAAACTTCCCGCATAGAATCCGGCACAATAAAATTTGATTTCAGCAAGTTAAAGTTGGAAGATTTACTCAAGGATATTTATGAAACACTTATATTTAAATCAAAGGAAAAAGGTGTGTCTTTGGAATTCGTGAAATCGGAAGCACCTTTACCAGAAATTACGGCGGACAAAGACAAGCTCAAGGAAGTGCTTTCTAACCTAGTGGATAATGCAGTGAAATACACGAAAAAGGGCTTCGTTTCAGTAAAGACGGAGTTGCAGAAGGGATTTACCGCGCTGTCCACAGAATCGTCCAATCCTGTTCCCATTGTCGGCGCGGAAAAAGAAGATCAAGAAAAAGAGGTTATTCGTATTGTTGTTTCCGATACGGGTATTGGCATTCCCAAAACTGAATTGCCGTTTCTTTTCCAGAAATTTTCCCGCGGCAAGGATATTTCCCGTCTGAATGTTTCCGGCACCGGGCTAGGGCTTTTTGTCGGTAAGGAGATCATGGAAGCGCTCGGCGGGCGAGTTTGGGCGGAATCAGATGGCGAAGGCAGGGGCTCAAGGTTTATAGTAGAACTGCCGGTGGAGGGGAAAGAGAAGGAAGAGGGAAATGAACTTTAATTCGAGACTCAGCGAGCGGAGAAATCCGCTCGTTTTTATTTTTTCTCTTTTTTGTGCTAAAATATGTCCATATGGATCTCGAAAAATTTTTCAATCCCAAATCAATTGCGATTATTGGCGCTTCGGGAGAAGAAGGAAAAATCGGCAATGTTTTGGTGAAAAATCTTCTTAATCTTGGCTATAGCGGAGAGGTTTTTTTGGTTAATCCTAAGCACGAAGAAATGCTGGGGCAAAAGTGCTATAAAAGCTTGGCGGAGATAGAAAAAGAAGTGGATTTGGCGATTGTAGCTGTTCCGGCAGTAATTGTAACTCCTGTGATTACGGCGGGCATAGAAAAGGCAAAAAACTATGTCGTAATCTCGGCCGGGTTTTCAGAAATTGGCGAAAAAGGAAAGGCGAAGGAAGACGAACTCCGGCAAATTGCTGAAAAAAATAATTTAAATATTTTAGGGCCCAATTGTTTGGGCTTTATTATCCCTGCTCTTAAGCTTAATGCTTCTTTTGCTGGCGGAATGCCAGAAGAAGGCAATATTGCTCTTGTTTCCCAATCAGGAGCTTTAGCAGTGGGATTGATAGATGGCGCCAAAGAAGCGGCAATAAAATTTTCCGGAATTTTTTCTATTGGCAATAAAATGCAAATCGGGGAAAACGAAATGTTGGAATATTTGGCTAACGATGAAGAAACGAAAGTAATCGGAATGTATTTAGAGGGAATAAAAAACGGAAAGGAATTTATGGAAAAAGCGGCGAAAATTTCCCAGAAAAAACCGGTGGTAGTTTTGAAAGCCGGAAAAACAGAAAAATCGCGGCATGCCATCTCTTCCCATACAGGGGCACTGGCGGGAGGCCGGGAAATTATGAACGCAGTTTTGGAAAAACTTAATTTAATCGAAGCAAAAGATTTAGAAGAATTTTTTAATTTGCTTGGCCTTATTTCTCAAACTAAAGCGCCAGAAAATTCTGAGGTTATTGCCGTAACTAATGCCGGAGGGCCGGGAGTTTTGGCGACAGACGCTTTTTGGGGCAAAAGCTTAAAAATGGCTGAAATAAGCCAAGAAATGAAAGACGAACTCCGAACTTTCTTGCCCCAAGAATCTTCTGTGGAAAATCCAATTGATCTTTTGGGCGACGCCAGGGAAGACCGCTATGCCAAAACACTGGAAATTATAAAAAAACAATCCAATATCGGCGCGGTCATTTGCCTTTTGACTCCACAAGACCAAACGCCGGTAGAAAAAATAGCGGACGAAATTATCAAATTTAAAAATGATTCTGGTAAAATTGTTTGCGCTTCATTCATAGGCAAAGAACGAGTGGAAAAAGCGGAAGAAAAGATGAGAGAAGCAGGAATTTTCTGCTCCGATTTTCCCGAACAAATTGTAGGATTGCTGGACAAATATTATCAATGGAGCGAGCGGGCAAGAAGTTATAAATTAAATTTTTCTTATTCTGCTAATGAAGAGAGGAGATTTAAAGCGCTAGAAATTATTAATCAGGCTAAAGCGCAGGGAAGAAGGGCGTTGTTGTTTTCTAAAGCGGCTCAGATCATGGATCTATATGAGATTAAAACCGTGCCTTTTTGGAGTCCGGAAGATAGCGATATTCAATTTCCTGTGGTTCTTAAAATAGACAGCGACAAAATTTTGCACAAAACGGACAAAAAAGGATTGATTTTGGATATCAAAAACGCAGAAGAATTGAAATCGGCGGCGGAAGAATTGAAAAACAATTTTCCGGGAGAAAATTTGATTGTCCAACCGATGTTGCCGCGGCAGTTGGAATTGATTTTAGGAATCAAAAAAGACAGTACTTTCGGATCGGTAGCAGTTTTTGGGTTAGGCGGAATTTATACGGAAATTTTCAAAGCAGTAGATTTTGTGATTCCGCCGGCAAGTCCAGAAGAAATAAAAGAAAAAATTTCCGAAAGCAAAATCGGTGCGATTTTTTCCGGAGCACGCGGACAAAAGCCATATAATTTGGAAGAATTGGCGAAAATCATTTCCAGTGTTTTGTCTTTAGCGCAAGAATTGCCGGAAATCGTCGAGTTGGATATCAATCCGCTTCTGGTTTATAATGATGGAAAAGAGGCTGTGGCGGTGGATGTGAAAATAATTTTTTAAAATTTCCGCCAGAGGCGGATCAAAAAAATATGGAAGGAAAAAAGAAAATTCTAGTTGTGGATGACGATAGCACACTGCGGGAAATATATGCGGATATTTTTCGGGCTAACGGATTCGAAGTGGAAGAAGCAGCAGATGGCATGGAAGGCCTGGACAAGGCCTTAAAAATTCGCCCGGATGCCATTCTGAGCGGCATTATTATGCCCAAAATGGATGGCTTTTCCTTGAAAGAAATGCTGAGTAAGAATGTGGCGACCAATAGTATTCCTGTTTTTGTTTCTTCGCATCGCGGACGGGAAGAAGACCGGCAAAAAGCGGAAGAGCTAGGATGCAAGGGATTTTTCGTGCAAGGATTGGATATGCCAAAAGATATTGTGGAAAAAATAAAGAATACTACGGGAGATGGGGAATACAAATTGAAAGTTTCCGGAAGCGAATTGGACGCCTCACGTATTGTTGGAGATTTGGGGCTGGGGGAAAAATTGCATTGCCAAAAGTGCGGAGAAGAATTGGTGGTTTCACTCCGACCAATTGACTCATCTAGTGAAAATAAATTTTACGCTAGCTTTGTTTGCCCGAATTGCGGAAAATAAAAATTAGTCTTTTGAACAAATACAAAAAGTTCGTTAGAATACTTTTAGGAGAAACAGTCCCAGAGAAAGGAGGGCTGGGATGGAAATACGCGTGGTAAACTTGCCAACCAGATTTTTTCCCAGGGACCTTGCAGAAATTATGGTCGGCCGCGTCTTTGAAACGACAGGGGAAACGAAAGTTGCTGGGGAAGCGGGATATGGAGTGAGAAGGCCAAGTCTTTTGTCTGGACTAGGAGTCAACAACGAAGAACTATCCAGAATGTATCCCGCAAATTTTGTCAACGCTTTCATTCCCAAAGAGTTTTGCGAACTTGTATAGCAACCAAACCATTTTCGGGATTGTTTCTCCAATCCCTTTCTCCTAAAAGTATTTTATTTAGAAATAAAAATGCAAAAAATCTGGAAAATAAAGAAAGAACAGCCGGAGAAGGACGAAACTTTTTTTGGCGGGAAATACAGTCGGATTGTTCTGCAGATTTTGGCGAATCGAGGAATTAAAAAACCAGAAGAAATAGAAAAGTTTTTCAGTTTTAGCTATGACCAGGACGTTGCTGATCCGTTTCTTTTTTTTGCGATGGAAAAAGCGGTGGAGCGGATAATTTCAGCCAAGGAGAAAAAGGAAAAAATAACCGTTTATGGCGATTATGATGCGGATGGCGTAACGGCGACGGTAATCTTAGTAGAAGCTTTGCGAAATCTCGGTTTTGAAAATTTAGATTACTACATTCCCAATCGATATGACGAAGGATATGGGCTCAACATTGGCGCGATAGAAGAAATAAGAAAACGAAAAACCGATTTGATTATCACGGTGGACTGCGGAGTTTCCAATTTTTCGGAGGCGGAAAAAGTTAAAGAGCTGGGAATGGATATGGTTATTACCGATCATCATCACATTATTTCCGGTCGTGTTCCAGAAGCGGTAGCGGTGCTTAATCCGCATATAGAAGATGGCGGATATAATTTCCCAGATTTGTCAGGAGCGGGCGTGGCTTTTAAACTAGTGCAAGCATTGTATAAAAAAATGGCGCCGGAAAAAATAGACCAGCTGAAATGGGCGCTGGATTTGGCGGCGGTTGGCACGATTGCTGATTGTGTGCCGCTTCTGGGAGAAAATCGGGCGCTAGTCAAATACGGGCTCGTCGTTCTTTCCAAGACCAAGCGAACAGGACTCCAAGAATTATTTAAAGTCGGGCGGATTATTATCAATGAAAATGCCATTCCGGATGCGCACAAAGTGGCTTTTCAAATCGCTCCGCGCATCAATGCGGCGGGAAGAATGGATCATGCCAATGTTTCCTGCGAACTGATTATGCAAAAAGACACAGTGATGGCGCGCGATTTAGCGTTGCAGTTGGAAGAAAAAAATCAGCAGCGGCAGAAAATGACGATGGAAATCGTGCGGGAAGCGCAGGCGATTGCGGAAAATTCTTTCAAGAACAAGAAGTTTATTTTTGCCTATAGCGAAAACTGGCCGGTGGGAATTTTGGGATTGGCGGCAGGAAGGATTGCTGATGAGTTTAATAAGCCGGTGATGATTTTGCAGAAAAGGGACGGTTTTTTTGTCGGATCATTGCGCAGTATTCCGCAACTCAATATTGCGGAAGTTTTGGAAGAATGCGCGGAACTCCTGGATAGATTCGGCGGACATTCTCAAGCGGCGGGAGCGCAAATCAAAGCGGAAAATATTGATAAATTTTATGAAAAGTTTTCCAGCTTGATTGAAGAAAAACTGGCCGGCCAAGATTTGAGCCCGATTGTAGAAGCAGATGCAGAAATGAATCCGGAGGATGTGAGCTGGGAACTTCTGGAGCAAATAAAGAAAATGGCGCCATTCGGCGAGGGCAATGAAGAGCCGGTTTTTTTAATGAAAGGAATGCTGGTGGAAGATTTCCGCTTGGTGGGCAATGGCAATAAGCACATCAAAATGGGGCTCCGCGGAAAAAACGGATCTCCCAAAATTTTTGAAACCATTGGATTTTCTATGGGCGAGAAAGCGGTGAAAATCCGGGCGGGAAGCGAATTGGACATTATGTTTTCCATTCAGGAAGACGAGTGGAACGGCAACAAAAAAATCCAGCTTAATCTGGTTGATTTCAAGATAATTTCGGAGTAAGATATAGGAAAGAGAAAGAAGGAAAAATCAGAAACTAACATTATAAAGGAGGGTTAGCGATGGGGAAAATAAGAATTGTTGCTTGTCCGCCAGGACAAGCACCCGAAGATGTGCGGGAGGCGTGGGTTGGGCTTGAAATTCCTCTGAGCACCAAACAACCACCTGCGGGAGCTGTTTTTCGTGGAGCTGTAGATAAGGCTCCTATTAAAGACATTGAGGGGTATGCTGTTAGTCGAGATGTTGCTGTTAGGATGCTTCGCAAAAAAAATCCCAAAGCGGCAAAGTGGTGGAGAAAAAACGCAAGATGGCTGATAAAAAACTTGCTGATTTTTCCAAAAAACGTCTGCCAACTGGTATGACGTACAAGCGTCGGGAGCGAGAGTGGCGGGAAGCTTTCCGCCACTCTG
>Ga0209777_10007390_pt1 | contig 12208 bp, 15 predicted proteins | sample FrelakmetHBP12HB_FD_187147 | JGI IMG/M metagenome (GOLD analysis project Ga0209777, IMG submission 187147) | Freshwater lake sediment microbial communities from the University of Notre Dame, USA, for methane emissions studies -HBP12 HB (SPAdes)... | ecosystem: Environmental > Aquatic >... | reverse complement strand
TATACTTGAGCAGGAAGGAAAAGATGTTTTTGAGTACAGTATCTTTGGGGATCATATTGGTCAAACAAAGATCGGTGATTTCACTGCAGAGTAATAGTTATATGTAGAATTCAAAAAGTTTGACCCCCAATTCATCCCAACAATAAATTGTTGGGTATTCTTGGGGATTTTTTATAAAAGAGGCGGGCGGACATGAAGAAACTAGCACGAAAGTTCCTGAGCGAGTACGGATGGGAACGCATCAACATCGGCTCGTCGGTCGTCACGTTCTGCGAGCGATGCGACTGCCAGCGAACGCATACTTGTGTTGACAGGAAATGGGATGACGGCGACTGGGTGTTCAGTTTTGAATGTGATCATTGCATGTATGCGGAGGCTGCGAATGTTTAAGTGTTCTCGATGCGGCCATGAATATGCGTACCCGTGGTCGAACAGGTGTCCGGCCTGTGGCGCAGAATTGAAACATATGCTAGATGAGGATGATCTAAAATGAAGTGCAAAGAACTTAAAGTCTATTTGGGGAAGCCTATCGAAGCAGTGTATCTTTCACAGAGGTATGGTCAAAGAACTCTTGTTGGTGTGATTTCAGTTGTTCATGGTAACGAAATTTTCATCACAGGAAAATTTCCAGAGCGTAAGTCCTCCTCGATTGCTGGCGGAATCTGGGTTAATAAAAATCGTATTCTTGAGGTAAAAGAGCAGGAGAATAATCATGGTGACGAAAAAGAAGATAATAACAGGAATTAAAGTTGATGACGCTGTTCCTAATCATATTCACTTACAGGGAATCAACTTTGGCGTTGAACTCGGTTCTTTTAATGTTGGTGTGGTTGAGCTCGCAAATATTGGTTTGCATTGTATGAAAGCGTTGAAAGATATCGAGAAGGAAGGATGAATATTTTAAAAAAGGAGTTGATGAAAAACATGAAACAAACAAAAGTTATATCGAAAAAAATAGGCAAGTGTCATACCAGTCGGTTCATGGAAAAAGACATCCATGGATGCATACGAAAATACCCGCTCTGCGACATGCTCCAGAGAAGAGGCAGCATCATAGAGGCGATAAATAAGGAGACAAACAAGGCTGAGAAACTAAACCTGTACCGGGCGATGTACTACTGGGACTCTGAGATCATCCGCGTGTTATCAAAAACAGAGTGAAAGCCCTATGAACGACGAGAAAGCAGTGGATGCACTGGGTTACTCTCGGGTTTTACTCGACGCCCTCGCGGAATGCTCCCGGTGTTTCGGATATCCTGATTTATATTTGACAGCAGTGGATCGTCTGCGTCATGACTGCCCGAACATCCCAAATGGCCCACAGCTGAAAACCCTGATCGACGAGTATGTGAACGGACGCTGGCATAATATCATCATGAAGGATTATAACGAATGGCAAGAAAGCAATCCTCTCGTATACGGCCAGGATGCTGACACAGAAATGGCATTGATCCGGAGTAACCATATGGTTGAGTTGTGTGATTTTATTCGACAGCTTTTGATGGACTGTGATTGCATCAGAAATTTCTATTCAGGCGGTGAGCATGACTGAGAAACCAGAGAAAAATGAGGCTAAGATTGTAAAAAAAACCTTTGAATTTTGTTTACAGAACCAGGAAAGATTGCGGGATACCATTGAGATGCTTGCGCGAGAAGATCGCTGCTTGACTGACGAGGAGAGAGGCCCGTTCATCGTACAATTCTCCAGAAGTACTTTCGGGATGGGCAAAGACACGCCGTTTCGTTTTATGGTCGATGAACAACGAGGATTGGAAAATCTTGGCTCTGTCGAGCATATGGGCAGAGCATTAGCAGCACAACGGACAACACCCATGGTATTCATGCGGAAATACATCGACTCGCCTGAAAAATACTCGATCGAGATTCCCATCAAAAAACTTTGGGAAACCCTGCTTTTATCCTTATACGATATTTTTGCTATCGCACTGGACAAGGCGAGCAGCATGAGCCGAGAAAGCGACGCGGGAGCAGGAAGTGACACGCATGAGTTTAAACCTGGATGAAGACACAAAAACAGCATCCCCGAAGGCAAAGATGGGAGAGTTCCTTTTAAACAAGATATTCGAGAGAGATATTGACAAGGGCGGCATGGTGACTGAAATTACGGGGATCAGCGGATCGGGCAAAACTTCTCTGGCTTTAGGGATGGCGACACAGATAATAAAAAACAATCCTAGTGAATTGGTTTTTTGGAGAGAGGCGGTGAACTCTCCTTGTCAGTTCAATAAGATCGGTGATGACATCGGATATCAACTCCTCGCAGAAAAACGATATCATCTCAGGGCATTGGAGATAACGAATGATATGAAAAAAGCTCCTCTGGATATACGGCCTTTCCGTGGTGTCCAGGAGCTTATAAAAATCTCGAAACCAGGGATGTTGAATGTTGTTTTTTTCAAAGACCTTTATCGATGGATCGATCTGATAATGGCTCTTCGTCTGTTGCCAGGATGGAAGACTCTGATATGGGATGAGTACGAAGACATCTGCCCGCAGCGATGCAAAGGCATCCAATGGCGTAAGAACGATGAGCTAAGCAGCAATATTAAACAGCTGCGGAAATCAGGAATCAGCCTTCTAATGAACTCACAGTCCAATATGGACGCGGATTTTCGCATACGAGCTAAGATCATGTGTTTCGCGTACTGCTATGGCGCAAGGGTTGACACGTTAAGTCCTGTGACAGACCATGCGATACATGGTTTGCATATCGGCCAGGCGTGGCTCGACCATGGACGCAGCTTGTTCGGCGAGATAAGCTTCCCGCCATTCAAACCCAAGGCGCACATCTATACGATTATCGAGGGTAAATGATTCGTATGTTTTCTTTTAGTCAGAATCATAGGGAGAATTGCGTATGTTACTAGGACATCCATGGGTGGTTACTCTTAATTCAAAAAGCCAGCATCATTCTGGAATTGATGAATTGTTTTCAGAAGAAAGGATAATAGAATGATGATATAACTATGGAAATTAAAATATCAGCAAAAGAGAAACCATTTATGTTTATCCTGGGCTCAACGATCCATACAAGCTATGGATATCTTTCGACAACCTCATATGGTCATCTTCAAGCTGCGATAAACCATGAGATAGGACATACGAAAATCAGATCATTGATAATAACCTGCCAGTTCATATCAACAGTATTGTTTTTCTGTCTCTGTCTCCTGGTGTCTCCTATGATTATTTATTTTATTCCAGTCATGTATTTTATTCTTTGTTGGTTCACCAGGATAGGAGAATACAAAGCTGATGAATATTCTTATCATGTTGCTCCTGATGGTATTATCGAGTTATTGTTATCGGAGGGTTTGAGGATGGATCATAAGGTTATTGACAATAGTTTTCTTTATTGGTTTCGTTTTCATCCTTCGTATGAAAGGAGAGTTCGATATCTAAAAAGAAAAAAAAAGAAAGATGTTTTCTTTTATTGTTGTTTGTGGATTTGGTCTATTTTTTTCTGAACACACTGTATAAAAATATCATCTGGTCTTCCTTGCATTTCAAGGATTTTATATAACTCATTTGGGATTAGGACTTGCCCTGTTTTTTCGTTTATATAAATTTCTTCTACCAATTCCTCTATCTGTTGGTCTTCATTTTTTTCCATATTCTTTTCTCCATATATGCTGAGCCCAAGTATATGACCAACCCAAAAAGCGAAGGTGAGCTCTATTCCCTCAACTTCAAATAATGTAACATATCATGGTTTATTAATTTACGTGGCAACCCTGTGGCATCCATGTTACAACTGCATGGTACCTATAGTATACAAATAATAATGCAGACGAGAGCCATGTCAATGCTTCTTGAATGTATTTTTATCTTTTCCAAACATTTAAATTCATCTACAGGATAACTAACCGTGACCTGTTTTAACAGGGGAGGAATAAAAGAATGAAGAAGAAAATTATAGGAATCGTTATTTGTATGCTGATGATTTCAAGCACGACCACTCTTGCATTAACACCACTTAGCAAAGATGAACAACAAATAAAACACCAATTTTTTGATACAACACCAGTTCCATTACCAACAGCAACAGGATGGATAAAAACCTTCGGAGGAGCAGGAAATGATTCGGGTGCTTCGGTTCAGCAGACCACTGATGGTGGATACATCATCGGAGGGTATACAGACTCATATGGAGCTGGAGGTTTAGATTTTTATTTGATTAAGACTGACGGAAATGGAGATACGGTATGGGAGAAGAACTTTGGAACTGTAAAAGATGATGAGGGTTGGTCGGTTCAACAGACCTTGGATGGTGGGTACATAATCGCAGGAAGTACATCAAGGAGTGGTGGTGGTATTGAGCCTTGGCTGGTTAAAACTGATAGTAGTGGAAATAAGGTATGGGATAGGACATTTAGTGGAAAATTCATTGACTGTCTTTTTGTTCGACAGACTTCTGATGGCGGGTATATCATGACAGGAGAGACAACCTCATCTGATTATAAAAGTACTGATGTTTATTTGTTAAAAACTGATGGTAATGGGAATAAGATATGGAATAAAAGCTTTGGAGGAACAAACAATGATCTTGGTTATGCTATTCAGCAGACCACTGATGGCGGGTACATTATAACAGGTTGGACATGGTCATATGGTGCTGGTGAAATAGATGCTTGGTTGATTAAAACCGATATCAATGGAACTGAACTATGGAATAAAACCTTCGGAGGAACATATTCTGAAGCCGGTAGGTCGGTTCAACAGACAACGGATGGAGGTTATATCATTACAGGACAATATGGGGTATCTGATTCTGATATTGATGTATGGCTGGTTAAGACTGATAGCAATGGGAATAAATTATGGGATAAAACATTCGGAGGAACAAATTCTGAAGCCAGTAGGTCGGTTCAACAGACGACAGATGGCGGATATATCATCATAGGATATAAATATTCAACAAGTGCCGGATATGATCTTTGGTTGATAAAAACCGATAGCAATGGAAATAAAGTGTGGGATAGAACCTTCGGAGGAACAGGTGATGATTTTGGTCGTTCTGTTAAACAAACTACAGACGGTGGATACATCATTACAGGTTATACAACTACATATGGTTCAGGTTTCCAGGATGTTTGGTTAATTAAGACCGATAGTGAAGGGAAATCAAAAACTAGCTCATTCGAAAATATGTGGTTTGAACGGTTGTTCGAGCGGTTCCCCAATGCATTCCCGATACTACGACACCTAATGGGATATTAAGAATCCTCATCTTCTCTTTTTTTCTTTTATCATTGATTCGCACAAAAAACCATTGTTTCTAATGATCGAGTAAATAAAAGGCTCCAGAGCAAGGGAGGAAAGAGAAAATAAAATGAAAAAGCATTGTTCTCCGGAGTCGACGGTTCTTCTGAATAAAGCATGCGTTCATAAAGATTCGCATAGTCCTAAGGATATATTTTTAAAGAAGAAATTGTTTTGAAATAATCTTAAGACGAGGAAAATGATATGAAAAAAGATCCTCTCATTCAGGCGCGATGGCTCAATGAGCGCCCCTTTACCTGTGGGAATCCAGGTTGTAACGAATCTTTTCGTACGGAAAATGAATGTGATAGGCATAGGATAATTTGTCCCTACCGACCAAAATCGAATGATCGAATTTTTATTTAAACATGAGTCTTAAATCCGTGTTAATGCTTCTGGTTCTAAGGTTAAGTTTTTAAAGAAAGAGATGTTATAAAAAATAATTTTAAGGAGAAGAGAGGATGGAAAAAATAATCGTTGTGTCAACTATTTGTATTTTAGCAATCGTTTCGTTGATCAGCGGATGTGTAAGCGTGCCCAAAGAAATAACCCCCGGGCCAGATGAAACGACATTACCCGGGGTAACACCAAGTATCATCATTACGATAGATTCTAACGCAAATAAAATGTTTGTTACTGGTACGGATGAAAATGTAAAATGGAGTGATATAGTAATCACTAATGATACCGGCTCCTCAAATTGTCATTGGACAATTTATGATGGCGGTGGAGTTACGAATCAGGGAATAAACATTATGCCTACATCAGATATCACAGCTGGTGATTACATATTAATCTGGGGTATCACAGGAAACGTCAAAATTACAATGAGATACGTACCGACAAACACATTACTCGGCACATGGACAATAAATGTTTAACCATGTGAAAATGAAGGATCGTTAGGAATCAACTATTTTTTCTTTTATTTCTGTCAATTGTTTCGCACAAAAAACTATTGAGTCTTAAAACCGTGTTAATTGCTTCTGTTTCTGATTTTTATCTTTTCCAAACATTTAAATGAATCAAGGTGATATTAACTATTGACCTGTTTATCAGAGGGAGGCAAAAATTATGCGAAATGATATATTGAGGAAAGGACTGGTTTTTGGAATATTACTATTGTTTGTCACAGCAAGTATTGTATCAGCATTGAATGCAAATTCATTCTCTTATTCTCCATCGGCAAAACTTGGCAATTGGTTGTATGTCGGTGGGAGTGGACCTGGGAACTATTCGACTATTCAAAGTGCAATTAATAATGCAAGTGATGGGGATACGGTGTTTGTCTATGATGATTCTTCTCCCTACCTTGGGAATATAACAGTGGATAAATCAATAACTTTGATAGGTGAAAATAGAGACACAACAGTGATTACTGGTGTTGATGATTATATATTTTCGAAAGAAAAAGGAATAATGATTCACTCTAGTAATATAACAATCAGTAATATGACTATTAAAGATTATCAGGGATTAACTATTGGTGCAGGGGTCGAGATAACAGATGCTTCGATTAGAAATGTTATTCTTAAAAATCTCAACCTGATTAATAACTGTTTTGGAATTATGTTATGTAACCATTCTTTTTATATTCGAGATATTGTTTTAACCAATATCTTCTTATATAATAATTTATACGGTGTTAGACTAATTAAAACAACTGAGTGTAGTGTTTCAGATTGTATTTTTGATTCAAATGTGTTGGGTTTAGTTTTAGATGGTTCTTATAATGATATAATTCAAAACAACACTTTTCATCATGATGGCGGCTTAGGAATGTGGGGAAATTATTTTTTAAAATATTATGTACATATAGTGAAAGACAATATAGTTAATGGAAAACCACTTCTATATTTTATTAATAAAACAAGCTTGGTATTGGATAATGTGAAGGTAGGTCAAATTATTTTGGTAAATTGTTCTGATGCTCACATCCAAAATCTTACATTGAATGATTCAGTTTTTGGAATCTATACAGCCTTTTCAGACAATACAACAATTAGAAACTGTTCATTTAATAAAGCATCTATATGTCTTGATCAATCAGAAAGAAGCACCATTATATCGAATGAGTTCAATGGTAATTATCACAGTGATAGTATCGGAATTTTATTATCGAATAATAATAGTGTTATTTCAAATGAGATTAATAATAATGATTACATCGCAATTCATATATATTCTTCGAATGACAATATAATTAAATCAAATAAGATTTTCAACAACAAATTAGGTATCAATATAGTATCATCGTCTAATCATAATATGATCTATCATAATAATCTAAACAATACACAAAATGCAGTTGATGAATGTAATAACATATGGGACGATGGTGAAAAGGGTAACTATTGGGAGGATTACAAGGAAAAATATCCAGATGCTCATAAGGTTTATTTTAAGGGTATTTGGAATACACCTTATAATATTCCTAATGGAGCGAACAAAGACAGATATCCGCTTGTCAAACAATGGCCAAGTGTCTCATCAATATCCACGATGAAATTTAAAATATTAAATTTCAACCGTATTTTGTTCCAGCGATTCCCGCATGCGTTCCCGATACTGAGACACCTGCTAGGATATTAGAAAATCCCTCTTTTTCTTCTTATTATTCTGTTAAGTAATCAACAGGGTAACATTCCTGGTATTTTTTTTCGTTTTGACATTTGTACAAGTTATAGTTAAATATAATGAATGCTAAATAGTAGCACGATATGGGATTATTAAAATTGATATTTGGAGTAAATGATTATACAAAACCATACTCTTACCGAGCGAAACCAGTGGCATACAGCCACAATCAAAAAACATACATTGATGAAAAGGGCTATCGCAGATTCGCTGATTCTAACAGATCAGTTCATAGATGGATAGCAGAAAAGAAACTAGGGAGAAAACTGAGGCCAAATGAAGTTGTACATCACATTAATGGAAAAAAGTTAGATGACAGACCTGAGAATTTAGAAGTTTTCCCAAATCAACATCAACACCATAGGAGACATGTTGAAAATAAAAGAAAATATGGAACATGGTACCAGAGAGAAACATAGTGTCCCAAGGTGCTCTGGTGAATCTGCGGGTGTCGGGTGGTGACTGTCTCGGGTGGTGAAAGCGGGAGGTAATAAATTCTTACTCATTGGATTTTCTATAGATAAATTGAGAGTATTAAAAAAGAACTGATTGTTTACTATTATTTTTGCCATGAATCCTATTATGTTCAAGTCTATTTTTACATCTCTTTAAGTTTTTAGGGCTATTATCGAGTTTGTTCTCGTTTATATGATGAACAACTTCATCTGGGTCTAATTTTTTTCCAGTAATTTTTTCTATTATAAATCTGGATACTAATTTTTTAGAAAAAATAAATCGCAAATATCCATATTTATCAAAATATGTTTGCTTGTAATTATGATGTGATTTACGACCTTTTTGACACAATACTGTTTCCATACCATGTTAACTTTTGTCAATTATTCTATATAAATGTAGTTTGTTGAAATATCAATATGGAAAAATATCAATGTTCTCTTTTCAGAACCCTGTTGATTGTTCGGGTTGCAAAACCTTATAAAAAAACCAAGGTATGTTAGGTATGGTCTCCCCTTCATGTATTGGTGTCACCAATATCAATACAGTAGGAGACTTCTGAGAACATCAGATTTTCATAAAACATATGTTTAAAATCGTGTTACTGCTTCTATTCTAAGGATATATTTTTAAAGGAGAACAGTGCTATATAATTGTTCAAAGGGGGAAAGTTATGGATAAATATCCTCTGATTGGTGTAAGCATCATGGCCGTGGTTCTTCTTGTTCTTGCTTCGTTGACTAATGTCGTAGGCTATCAAACAATTCAATCATCTACTCATAAAACAGAAATCAAACAATTATCGGACTTAAAGTGTGATTGTAATAAAGATAATGTAGGAGTTACAAAATGGCATTTTCCTATACTCTGCGCGTTTTTAATAATAATACTTAATATCATTTCAAATTCACCTTTTTCTTGGCTCTTCATAGGTTACATATTGGTTATACAGAATACTATTGATTCATTAGGTTGTAGATATTGTTTATAAATTAGGTTGTTGATCGACCGGGGGAATTATACCCTTAAAAACTAAACTGGGGAAATCAATGAAAAGGAAAGTGTTGGCGGTTGGAATCATTCGTTGAAACCGTGTTAATGCTTCTGTTTCTAAGAATATGTTTTTAAAGAAATGACCAACAGAGTAACATCTCCTATTAGTTCTTTTTTCGTTTTGACATTTTGCCGACTTATGTTTATATATTATGTGTTACAAATTGTCATTCTGTTTCAAATAAGTAATAAAAGTAGAGGTTGTAATGTCCCCAGAAAACCAAAAACCAAAATTTTGTTTTAACTGTGGTGAAAAAATAAAGGATGACTACATTTATTGTCCGTATTGTGGTAAATATTGCAAGATCCCAGATTCGAATAAATATATTGTAAAAAAAGAAATTAATTCTGAATATGATATGAATTATCAAATATTAAGTTGTCTGAAAGAAATTCAATGTAATACCGGAAGAAAGCTTTTGAGTCAGATATTACAAGGTTCCAAATCTCAGGTAATAACAAATACAAAAACCTATGAAAATAAATACTATGGGATTTTAGGTTCTTATTATTCAGATAAAATTATTTCCTTCATAGATAATCTAATTCAACAAGGCTTTATTGAAAGTTATAAAAGCGATCGTAGATTTGGTCGTCCATTAGTCCGGTTAACATCAAAGGGAGAACAATTTCTTATCGATTGAAATAAAAAAGAAAAAAAGAATAGTTCAGAACCTGAAATTAAGAAATCTAATTTCGAGAATGACATTCAAAGACAAGAGTGGACACTTTCAAATAAAGCATATTTACTTGGTTTAAACCCAAAGAAAGAAAATATTCCTATTCTTATCTCTTATTTATATAATTATCAAATAAATGTTCGAAGATTAGCTGCTTCTGCCCTTGGGAAACATGCGCCTATTAAACCTGATATATATGAAGCAGTTCCTAATCTTATTGAATTATTAAATGATCCTTACCCTCAAGTTAGGGAATATACAATTAAAGCTTTGGGAGAAATTAGAGACCGCCAAGTCCTCCCCAAATTAGAATATATTGCATTACATGATGAAAAAGATTACAATCGTCGCTCAGCACTAAAAGCAATCAAGTTAATCAATTATTTAAGATAGTATAATATTTAATTATACTCTAAAATGTTTTTTATCATTTGATTTGCACAAAAAACCATTGAGTCTTAAACCGTGTCAATGCTTGTCCGCTACAAGTATATAAAGGTATCATTTCTTTTGTTTAAGTATCTGTTTTTATTTCTCCTTATCAACAGGAGAAAATAATATTACCACTAAATCCATTAGGGAAACCAATACTTCCCGAAAAAATAGAGTGTAAGGCTCGTGATGTTAATGATGGTATGGGCGAAAATCGTTGAATAAAGGTTTTTTGTTTTCAAAACGACAAGAGCAAAGAGCAATCCAAGAAATACTGCTACGATTGCGGTATAAGCATAGGTATAGGTCAGATGGGATATCCCAAACAGAACAGAGGTTGTTACAACAGCGATTGTCGTACCACCGACTTTCGTGATTTTTTCAAGAAGAAATCCTCTGAAGAAAAACTCCTCGAAGAAGGGTTGTATTGTGACAATAAGATAGAGTGAAGGAATTGAGAATAGTTGTTGAAGATCAGGAATGTTGCTTAACGTGCTTGGATTTGTCTTTGTTATAAAAAGGTAAACAGTACCGATAGCGATGGTGATGCCAAACGCAATAATGATAGTAATTATACCCCAAAGAATCGCATTATTTATTCCTTTTTTACGAAGATTCAACCTAGTAAACATTTCCTTTAAAGAAATCTGATTTACGAGTTTATACCAGAGCAGGGGAACGAGAATAAGGCCAACAAATACGAAAAGAAATTGAAAGAACAGCAGGGAAATCTCAAGTGTAAGTTTTTGGAAAGGTGTCATCAATTGAGTGTACAAAATAGGTGTTTGTGACGATGAAAAAAGCGAGATCAGTGGATAGGCGACGAACAGAAGAAAGGATCCCAACAACCCAAGGAAAGCAAAAATATGAGTTGGTTTTTTAAAATTAAAATCCATGAACAAGTGAAAACAGATAGCAGTTGATAAATATTTTTAAATACAATATGTTGTTACACCGTGTATACTGGGCCTGTGGGGTAGCTTGGTCCATCCTTTTAGCTTTGGGAGCTAGAGACTCCGATTCAAATTCGGACAGGCCCATTTTTGCTTCTCGGAGGGATTCTCCGAGATACCTGTATTTTTTATGCATGTATCTCTTTTTTCATCGAGCTTTCCTCCACCACACGTTAGTGGCTGTCTAAGGGCTTGATGAAACAGATCCCTTCGTTTTCCTTTGACTTGATTCTTTATCTCCTTCGACAAGAAAATATAGTGGTCGACGTTCTGCGTCTTGCTGTGACCGAGGCTGTTGGCAACATCTTTGATGTCTTTTGTGCGGTCATACAAATACGTTGCGAACGTATGTCTCATGTCGTACAGGATTGCTTTTGAATCCTGAGTTATTTCCTTGAACATTGGCGCGATATGTTTCCTAAGATAATTCCCTGTTATCCTTCGACCATTCGGCTGAAGGAACAGCGCATCACCGCTTTTTTCTTCATCGTATGCAACTGGTCGCCAGGTGTCTCTGTAGTTCTTCGGTGTCCTGTAAACCGGTGAGGATAAAACCATCGGGGCCCAGGGATAAACGCGTCTTGTTTTCCCATGTTTCTTATAGTTGCGACTGGGAATACTGCGTGGTCTGGAGCGTAGCGTAAGACCCGCAGATGAAAAGTCGCATCTCTTTTTTCTCCAATTAAACCATACTCTTTTTTTGTCGCACGCGGC
>Ga0209777_10007389_pt1 | contig 12209 bp, 11 predicted proteins | sample FrelakmetHBP12HB_FD_187147 | JGI IMG/M metagenome (GOLD analysis project Ga0209777, IMG submission 187147) | Freshwater lake sediment microbial communities from the University of Notre Dame, USA, for methane emissions studies -HBP12 HB (SPAdes)... | ecosystem: Environmental > Aquatic >... | reverse complement strand
TGCATAACGTCATCATTGCCGAAGAGGGCTCGGAGCTGCATGTCATCACCGGATGTACCACTCCGGCACATGTGCAGAGGGGACTGCACGTTGGAGTCTCGGAGTTCTTCATCCAGAAGAATGCCAAGGTGAGTTTTACCATGGTGCATAGCTGGGGCAAAGAGGTCGAGGTGCGGCCCAGAACAGGCATCACCATTGCCGAGGGTGGCTCGCTCTCCAACAACTACATCCTTCTAAAGCCGGTCAAGACCATTCAGACCTTCCCCACGGCAACGCTTGCCGGCCGCGGGGCAGTGGCCAGCTTCAACACGGTGATTTATGCCACCATGGGCAATATTGATGTGGGAAGCAATGTCTTTCTCAATGCGCCCGAGACCAGTGCCGAGTCCATTTCGCGCGTGGTCTGTGTGGGTGGCGAGGTCATCGCCCGGGGCAGAATGACCGGCAGAGTGCCGGGCGCACGGGCCCACTTGGAGTGCGTCGGCCTTCTGTTATCTGACAAGGGCAGAATCTACTCCATACCGGAGCTGGACGGCCAGAGCCGGGACCTGGATATGTCCCATGAGGCAGCAGTGGGCCGCATCTCCGAGGAAGAGCTGGAGTACCTCATGTCCCGCGGTCTATCATCCGAGGAGGCCACCAGCGTTATCGTCAGGGGCTTTTTGGATGTGGAGATCAAGGGGCTGCCTGATGATCTGAAGCAGGAGATCAAGAACATCACCCAAAGAGAGGATCTGAAGGGAGCGCCGTAGGCCTCTCTTGATCCTTTTTTCTAAAAATTAGCAGGGAGCACGCCAAATGAAGCTGGACCGCATGCTGGACCGCATTGAAGTAACGGGTTTTAAATCAATTCGTAAGCTAGAATTGGATTTGAGTTCACTGAACGTGCTAATCGGCGCTAATGGTGCGGGCAAAAGCAACTTCATCGCTCTATTTGAACTGCTAAATTATATTGTTGAGGGGAAATTTCAGTCGTTCGTAGCCAGAGCTGGTGGTGCAGAATCTTTTCTATATTATGGACAAAAGGTAACTGAGAATATTTACGTTAAACTTAATTTCGGCCCAAATGCATACGAATGTACTTGGTTACCTACTGTTAATGATGAATTATTCTTTGATGAAGAGGTTAGTTCCTTACATGCCTATGGACATCCAACAAAACATTATATGGGATCTGGACATAAAGAGAGCAAACTCGCAATAAGATCCAAATATAACACAGGCAATAATCCTACAAATATAGAAGCGTATGTGCTCGATAGTCTCAAAAGTTGGAAATTTTATCACTTTCATGATACAAGCGTATCTGCAGCGGTTAAAAAACCAAGAGATATAAACGATAATATATATTTAAGACATGACGCCAGCAATCTAGCAGCATTTCTTTACATGCTTCAGCGCACAAAAAAAGAACATTACTCAGCAATCCGAGATACGGTACGGTTGGTTACCCCCATCTTTGATGATTTCCTCTTGCGCCCACATCCTGAAAATGAGAATATGATTCGTTTGGAGTGGCGAGAAAAGGGATCTGATTTTTCCTTTCAAGCCTATCACCTCTCGGACGGCACGCTGCGTTTTATCTGCCTGGCTACACTCCTCTTGCAGCCGGAAATGCCGTCTACAATCCTTATTGATGAACCTGAATTGGGGTTGCATCCCTATGCCATAGTCGTTTTGGCCTCCCTCATGAAGAGCGCAGCAAAAAGGACGCAGCTCATTGTATCCACCCAATCAGTCTCACTGGTTAATCAGTTTGATGCTGAAGATCTGCTTGTGGTCGAGCGAAGAGAGCATGACCATAAATATGAAACTGTAATTGGTCGAGTTGATTCTGAGAAATTGGATGCCTGGCTCGAAGAATATGCCCTTGGCGAGCTATGGGAAAAGAACGTTTTGGGTGGTAGACCGTAGTGCAGAATAGCATCCGCCTAAATTTTATTGTAGAAGGCACAACCGAGGAAATATTCGTTCGAAATGAATGTAAGCATTTTAATGATTGGTTAGTCTCCCTCATAGGATTGGCTCTCTACAGATGAAAAATATATTTTATATCCTTAGTGAAGCCATTAATGAGTGGCTCAAAGACGATGCCTCGCTTCTGGCTGCAGCTCTCGCTTACTACGGCCTCTTCTCATTTGTGCCGTTACTCATATTAACATTAATATTTATAAACTCTCTATTCCTGCATGGCTTTCTCGACAGTCAGGTGGTGGCTACCTCCCAGGATCTGGTGGGCCAGCAGATGCCAGAAGTGGCGAGCGAGCTGATCGGACAGGCTTCTGATCAGGCTTCGTCCTACCCATTTACTCTGCTCAGCGTTGGTCTCTTGCTTTTTGGCGCCGCCGGTCTCTTCGTTCATACCAGGAAGGCCTTCCGACTCATCTGGAAGATCCCGGACAACGTCGTCCCTCTCTTGGACACCATCCTTTCTTATCTGCGCTCATACCTGCTCATCGCCCTGGTCGCCTTTCTGCTGCTGGCCACATCCATCTTTACCGCTCTTCTCCTGCCGGCAGGAAAGCAGATAGAGGAGTCTCTGCCCATTCACCTGGGGCTGCTCCGCCTTCTCACATTCCTGGTCTCCTTTTCCTTTGTGACTCTGCTCTTTGCCGCCACCTTCAAGACTCTGATCGAGGTGAAGCTGCAGTGGCGAGAGGTGCTTCCCGGCTCGGTTCTGGCAGCTCTTTTGTTTGCAGCAGGAAACGTTTGCATCGAGACCTATGTGAGCCTGGTCAACGTAGGCTCCGCCTACGGAGCAGCAGGATCTCTGGTGGTCTTCCTCTTCTGGATCTACTACTCGGCGCAGATCTTCCTCTTCGGGGCGGAAGTGATTAAGGTGCAGAAAAATGCGAAGGATAAGGAAAATGGGCAGCACGCAGAATCTAGTGGTTAATGGGACCGTAGAGTCCTCAGTGCGCTTTTCGTGTCTGCGGTGATGGGTAGTATCTTCTGCATTTTTGTTTTGCCACTAAAGCGAACGAACTAGACGGTTGATCATCTTCCTACTTTTTTGCAGTTTCCCCGCAAGAGGCAGACGATCCCTGCTGCCAGAAGCACGGCGATGATGCCCGTCAGGAATATGCCGTCGAAGACTCCGGCTCCGCCGATGGAGAGAACCAGGGGGCGAGCCTGGTGCAGCTCCAGTGGCGAGAGGGCGGGCAGTATTCCGGGGGTAAGCAGGCTGAAGAGGTCGGCTCCCATCAGCGTTCCCAGGGTGCCGCTGATGTAGGCCAGGGGCGGAGCGCGGCGAAAGCCCCCCGCCAGGAGCAGGCCCATGGCGGCTGCCAGAAGGGGCGATAACCAGACAGGCAGGACAATGCCCTCGCCGGGAATGGCCTGTGCGATCCAGTAGGTGATGGCAGCTACCACGGCCATGCCCAGCAGCGCCTTTTTCAGGCTAACCTGGCCGCGTAGGAGAAGGTGGGCGGATATGAGCAGGGGAATGATGCAACCCCCCAGGTTGACGGCCAGGTAGAGGGGATGAAAGGTGGTGGATGCTTCTATGGAACCAAGGCTCATTAGAGAAACATACCAGTCAGGATAAGATGATATAGGGGAGCTTATGAGCGGAAAGTCCACCATGCTTCCCAGGATGGAGCCGAAGACGGCCAGGGTGGCATGCCAGTGAGAAAAGCCCACCATCTCAAAGGCCGTCTCGGAGAGTCGGAGAAAGAGGTAGATGATGATGAGGGGCGCGACTAAGATCAGCAGCATGATGACGATTGTCAAAGGCAGGAAGAGAAGTTCGAACACTGGCTTATGCACCCGCAAATAAGTTATCTGTGATAGTTAATAGAGCTTTGCAAGGTGTTATAAGATGACCATTATTACCGGCAGCCAGGCGCAAAACCTCATGGAATCCATGATCGACCCAGAAACGCAGACGCAGATGTGCGGCATGGAAATGACGCTGCAAAAGATTGAGCGCTTCACATCCGCAGGGACGGTTGCCTTTGATAACATTGAGAGAGAGCTGCCCCGGACGGAACCGATGGATTTCGATCCGGCTGGCTGGATTATTCTGCCAGCGGGCGCCTACCTGGTGACCTTCAATGAGATCGTGAACATTCCCAGGGATGTGGCCGCCCTGGCCCGTGCCAGATCCACACTCCTACGCTGCGGGGCCAGCCTGGAGACGGCCCTCTGGGACCCGGGCTACCGGGGCCGGAGCCAGAGTTTGCTGGTGGTCTACAATCCCCACGGTCTGCGGCTGAAGAAGAACGCCAGGCTCATGCAACTGGTATTCATGCGGCTGGAAAAAGAGGCGGAGAAGTTGTATTCCGGGAAGTACCAGGGAGAGAACATATGAAAAAATAATAAGAATCTTACGCTTTAATTGCCAGGGTTTCTACTATCATTTTTGATGCTGCCGTTGATCACTTGGCAGAACGGAGCGAAAGAATAGCGACATAATAAAAATAAATGGACTTTAACCTAGCTGATGGCCAGTGTCTTAATGGTTTGGGTGGTATTATTCTGATCGAATAGCGATACCATTACCGCAAAGCTTGGTCCATCCAGATTCCAGACCGCCATATCGTAACTGCCGCCTAGCTGATCAATGCGCTCATCATCGGAGCTCAGGGTATGGACTGTCACGTTGTTTCCCTTATGGTCTACAGCCGTCCAGTTCCCTATCTCTTTGTCGCCTCTGGCTTTCACCCCAGATATGCCCCCTATCAGCAAAAGCTCGGAAAGTGCGCCTGGGCTCATTTTGCTCATGGTCTCATCATAAACACTCATAACGGATACGAATGCGGCACCGGATGCGTTGGTGTTATTGATGATGAAATCCTGGCTGACCATTCCTTTTTTACTGGTGTTGAATTCGCCTCTAACCATCTCGAAGCTTGGACCCAGGTCCAGAGAAATGGTCTTTTCTGTGATGGTGAAGAACTTCGATTCCAGGGCGGTACTGGGCAAGGCCAGGCAGGCCAGGAGAAGCATAACCGGTACAAGTGCTGCGAAAGGCTTCATATGGCCTGAATCTCCTCTTTCGTCGCGATCTTGACGTTCTTCTCGCCCAGCACCCGTCTAGCCTTGGCGATGTCGTCCACTCGCAGGATTAACATGGCACGCTCTGCCTTAGCGGTGACAAAGGCGTAGGCGTAGTCCACATTCACGCTGTTCTGCCCCAGAGTGTTCACGATCTCGTAAAGCCCGCCGGGAGTGTCCTTCATCTCCACGGCTAAGACGTCGGTCATGGAGACGGTGAAGGCATTTTCTTTCAGAACCTTGTACCCCTTCTCCGGTTCATCCAGTACCATGCGAATGACCCCAAAGTCACCCGCCTCGGCGATGGTGAGGGCCCGGATATTCACACCAGCATCTGATAGCGTCTTGGCAACCTTAGCCGTTCTGCCCGGCCGGTTCTCCACAAAAAGGGAAATTTGTTTGATCTCTGTCATCTTGAAAGCCTCCTACACCTTTCGGTTATCTGTTACTCTCTTGGCCTTGCCCATGGAGCGAGGGATGGTGCCGGGCTCAACCAGATCCACTTCGGCAGCTATGTTCAGCACACCTTTTAATTCTTTTGATATTTTCTTTCGCAGCTTCATCAGGTCCCCGATCTTATCGGAGAAGCCCGCCGACGTCAGCTCGACGCGCACCGTCATCATATCCAGCGGCCCTTTGCGGTCCACCAGGATCTCCCAGTGGTCGCCAACCTCCGGAATGTCCATCAAGACCGACTCCACTTGGCTCGGGAAGACGTTGATGCCGCGAATGATGAGCATGTCGTCCGTTCTGCCTAGAATCCTCATGATCCGGGGATGAGTGCGCCCGCATTCGCAGGGCTCACTGTTCATGATGGTGAGATCGCCGATCCGGTAGCGAATGAGGGGCAAAGCGAACTTGTGCAAGGTGGTGAAGACCAATTCGCCCGTCTCGCCGTTCGCCACGGGCTCGTCGGTCTTGGGGTCGAGTACTTCGATCAGGAACATGTCTGCCCAGACGTGAATGCCTTTCTTGACATGGCACTCCGTGAACAGTGGGCCGGAAATCTCGCTGGTGCCGTAGATGTCGTAGGCATTGATGCCCGTGGCGTCCTCGATTCGTTTCCTGGTTTCCAGGGACCAGGGTTCGGCCCCGAAGATACCTGCCTTAAGCTGTGTATCCTTCTTGATGGAGATGCCCATCTTCTCCGCCACCTCCATGATGTGCAGGAAGTAGGAGGGCGTGCAGGCGATGGCAGTCGTGCCCAGGTCCTGCATCAGCTCGATCTGACGCTCCGTGTTGCCTGTGCCCACGGGCAGCACGGCTGCACCGATGCGCTCTGCGCCGTAGTGCAGGCCCAGACCCCCCGTGAAAAGGCCATAGCCGTAGCCCACCTGCACCACATCGTCACTGTCAAGGCCAATGGAGGTCAGAGCTCGAGCCAGTGACTCGGACCAGGTCTCGATGTCGCCCTTGGTGTAGCCGACCACAGTGGGCTTTCCTGTGGTGCCGCTGGAGACGTGGTAGCGCACCACCTGGCTCTTGGGGGCGCTGAACATGCCTGTGGGGTAGTTATCCCGCAAGTCCACCTTCCGGGTGAAGGGCAGCTTGGAGACATCGGACAAAGTGCGGATGTCGCCGGGCTCCACGCCTGCCTCTTTGAACCTCTGCCGGTAGAACGCGGAATGATCGTAAACATATCGTACTACGGATTTGAGCCGATCCTCTTGAAGAGCATGCAGGTCCTCAAGAGGCATGCGCTCAATATGCGGATCCCAGTAACCGGACATTGATGATCAACCTCTTGCCATGAATACCCGGATGGATAAAAAGCAATCGATTATCGCCTCACATTTTTTCAGATTCCGAAAGTACGGTTGTCAGCTTTTCCAGTTTATGAAGCAATGTCTCTCCGGCAGGGGTGGTTTTATAGACACCTTTTTTTTCTTCCTGGACCAGCTCGTGAAATTTCAGCCATTCTATGAACTCGCTGCCCTTCTGGAAATTGAGGTTCGATTTGTAGGTTATCTGCGTCTTCTTCATGTCCTGTCCCTGGCATAGGGAGAGTATATCCTTCATAATATCCAGTTTATCCCTTCTTTGCAATCCCATCTACCCCTTATCCTGTTCAATCATACGCCACATCCCATGGGGCACCGTGATCTCAAAGCGTGCTCCTTCGCCGTATGTCCCGGTCTCTTTTATCTCAATGCCGGTGATGGAGAGAGACTCCTTGCACAGGAAGAGTCCAACACCGGTGTTCTTTCCAAACCCCCGCAAAAATATCTTCTTCTTTTCGTCATCAGGTATGCCGATGCCGTCGTCCTCCCAGATAATTGTGATGTCCTTCGCAAAAGTGCGGTAGTAGGTATGCACCAGGGTCGATCGTTCACCATGTCGGATCGTGTTGTCCATCAGGTTGGAGAAGACCTTCTCAAGCATGGGATCGGCGTACAAGTAGAGCCCGCGACACTCGTCCCGGACGGGCAGTTTTCCCGAAGAGGCCTTTAGAATTGCGCCAGATACGGCTTGCCATGATGGCTTCACAGCCTTAGGCTTTTCATATTGTCGGGTGAACTCGACATGTCGCTGGATTTCTTTGGTGGCACTCTCCAGCTTTTCCAGATAATCGATGCTGGATGTATCAAGGCTATGATCCTTTGCCAGTTCAAGGTATAACTGAAGTACTGTTATCTGATTGAGGATGTCGTGGCGAGTGATGCTGGAGAGAAGCTGGAGTTTTTTATTCGCGAGCTGCAATTCATCTGCCGCGTACTTGTGCTCGGTGATGTCACTTGTGGTGCCAAAAGCTTCAACTCGTCCGTCCGGCTGGCGATAAGCCGAACCACGGGAACGAACCCAAAGCGTGGTGCTGTCGGCCTTTCGCAGACGATATTCCGCGGTTTTATCCTTCTCAAGCTTTTGTATCCCTTCGGCGAGCATCTTCTGCAAGGCCGGTAAATCATCGGGATGGACATAGGAAAAGTATTTGTCGAAGCTGTCTCCGATGGTGCCGTCAGGCAGGCCCAGCATCCTGTCCGCCACCGGCGAGATATAGGAGCCGACAGGTTCTCCCTTGGAATTGACATCATAGCGCCAGACGATATCGGATATCATCGAGACTACCTGTTTGTACTGGGCCCTGCTGGCTTGCTCGGATTGGTTGGATTTAAGCAGAGCTATCTCGTTTTTCTTGCGCTCGATAGAATATATGATGCATCGGCCCAGCAATGCACCATCCATCTCACCTTTGATCAGGTAGTCCTGTGCTCCTTCCCGGACAGCTCTATAGGCCATTTCTTTATCATTTAGTCCGGTTAGTACTATTATCGGCTTTTCTGAGAATTTTTCATTGATTTTTGTGAATGTCTCCAGGCCCCGGCTGTCCGGCAGGTTCAGATCCACCAGAATTGCATCCACATACGTCTCTTCCAGAAATAAAAATCCCGCTGAAAGCCTCTCCTTCCAATCCAGATGGAAATTGTCATGAGTATTCTGGATGCTTTCTTTAATCAGCCTCGCATCTGCCGGATTATCCTCAATCAATAGAATCTTTATTTCCACCAGCAACTCCCCTATCGCTTCAATATCAGGTATTGCAGGGAACGGTGAAATAGAATGCGGTACCGCTTTCCTTCACCGACTCCACCCAGATCTGCCCCCCATGTCGTTCCACTATCTTCTTGGCGATGGTCAAACCGATACCTGTTCCTGAGTACTTATCTCTGCCGTGCAGCCTCTGGAAGATGACAAATATTTTCTCGAAATACTGGGAATCTATGCCGATGCCGTTATCCTGGAAGGAGAATATCCAGTTCGTCCCTTCCTGCTTTGCCGAGATATGAATCAAAGGCGGCTGTGGGCCATGGAATTTTAGGCCATTGTAGTCCGACAGGATCAGGTCTGGACCTGATGCGAGGGCAGTTAGATACGAGTTCTCCGTATCAACGCGTATCCAATCCGGCAAAAAGCCCGCGTTCTTCAGCTCATGGGCCATCAGCTCGGCATCGGCCTCTACATCCTCCAATATCAGGACTTTGAGCGGGTGATTCATGGTCAATCCATCAGCGGTAAGCTCTTAGTAGCGGCTGGTTGAGGAGCAGCCAGTAGTGTCCAAGATCTTTAACCGCCTGGTTGAACTGATTGAAGTCCACGGGTTTCACAATGTAGCTGTTAACGCCCAGAGCATAGCTATCCACAATGTCCCGGTCCTCTTTGGAAGAGGTAAGAACTACGACGGGGATGCTCCGGGTACGAGGATCTTCTCGGATCTTTCGTAGAACTTCTTTCCCGTCCACCAGGGGAAGCTTCAGGTCCAACAGTATTACTTTGGGACAGTCTTCAATATTTCGGTCGGCATACCGATCGCTGCAAAAGATGTACTCCAGTGCTTCTTTCCCGTCATGCACAACATGAATCCGGTTGCTGATGTTATTCCTCTTGAAGACATGCAGTGTCAGTTCCACATCGCTGGGATTGTCCTCCACCAACAAGATCTCAACCGACATGCAGATGGACTTATCATTATCATTCATAAATTTTCGCCTCCCTCCAGGGTGAAATAGAATGTAGCACATTTATCAACCTCTGCCTCTGCCCAAACGCGCCCTCCATGTCTGTGCACTATGCGCTGCACTAAGGCCAGCCCTACTCCCGTGCCTTCGTAATCGCTTTCCGAATGGAGGCGCGAGAAGACCCCGAAGAGCTTGCCTGAATAACGCATATCGAAGCCGATGCCGTTGTCTTTAACGAAATATGCTGTCATTCCCTCGTTATTAATACTACCTATATCGATATGTGCCTCATCTTTCTTACGGGTGAACTTGAAGGCATTGGAGATGAGGTTGAAGAAGACGCGCTTCATCATAGCCGGGTCTGCCTGGCAATGGGGAAGATCGCTAACTATCACCTCCACATTTCTGCCTTGAAGCTCGCCATGCAGCTCTTCGAGTACCTGTTCCACTATCTCGGCCGGGTTCACAAAGCGCTTCGTCAGCGGCTGCCGGCTCGTTCGGGAGAAGGCGAGCAGGTCGTCTATCAAGTGACCCATCTGCATGGCGTTGCTTCGCACCAGAAACAGATAGTGCTGAGCATCCGGGGAAAGCTCTGCATGGTGCTCTTCCAGAAGAATGCGCGAGAAACCGTCCACGGCGCGCAAGGGTGAGCGCAGATCATGAGATATGGAGTAGGAGAAAGCCTCCAGCTCCTGGTTGGCTTTTTGTAATTGAGCGGTTCTCTCCTCTACCGCCTTTTCCAGTTGCAAAGATTGCTGTTTTAACTGGTCGTAGAGCCGGGAGTTTTGCATTGCCAGAGAGAACTGATCGGACAGCGGCGTAAGAATTTCCAGGTCTTTTTCGCTATAAGCGCCAGCCAGCCGGCTGGCCAGGCTGAGCATGCCTACGACCTCGTCTCTGATGATCAAGGGCAAGAGCACCCGGGATCTAATTTTCTCCTGGCGGAGAGGATCGCTTTCCGTCCATTCGCCTTTCTCGCCTATTTCGTTCTCCACCAGGGGAAGCTTCTGGTTTACAAGCCACTCGATCGCTGAGCCTTTGACATCTCTCCATTCGCCCTTACCGATGACCGGCTCATACCCGGTCCAGATCATGGCCACAATCCAATGCTTCCTGGACTCGTCCAGTAAGACTACGGAGGTCCTGTCAATGGAGACCAGCTCCCTCAGACCCTGCACGAAGCGGTCGTACACCTGTTCGATATCCAGACTGGAGGTTACAACACGATCCATGCGATTGATGATGAGCAGGCGGCGGGCATAAAGGGCAAGTTCATCTTCTGCACGCTTGCGATCGGTGATATCGCTGAATATGGTGGCAAATCCATTGCAGCCCCAGGAAGATACCGAAATCTCTAGATGCTTATCCAAAGGCGAAAAGTAGGTTTCAAAATGTTGGGGAATGCCGCTTTTGGCAACCGCAGAGTATTGGGACAGGTAGGGAGGGGAGGATGTGCCGTAAGCCTGTGTCGATAGCCTGTTGAGAATCATATCTCTCGTCATGCTGAGGATGGACTCGAACTTAGGATTTACATCCACAATTTTGTATTCAATTGCCTGCCCCATATCATCATAAACAAGCTCATGTAAAGCCACGCCCTCCTGCATATTATTGTAGAGGGCATGGTATTTTTCTTCGCTTTCTCGCAGCGCTCGTTCTGCCTTCTTACGCTCTGTGATGTCGCGGGTAATATTAAGGATGTGCGGCACGCCGTCTAATTCGATAATTGATGCAGACATCAGGCCGTAGATCTCACCATTTTTGGTAATAAAACTGGCATCATAATCTCTTACTTCGCCCTTTGCGAGCAATTCTTCAACAATCTTCCTTCGGTCCTCCGGGTTCTTCCAAATATTGATCTCCAAGGAAGTTTTGCCGACCGTCTCCTCTTCCGTATATCCGGATATCTGTGTAAATCCTCGATTTATAGAGACAAACATGCCGTCACGCAGTCGGTTAATGCTAACCGAATCAGGGCTGGTAACAAAAGCTTTCCTGAATTTTTCTTCACTGCGTTGTAAAGTCTCCTCAACTCGTTTTCTCTCTGTAATATCCTGGCCCTGAGCAATGACGGCCTGCAGCTCACCCGACTCCGAGTATATATTAGCAGAGTTCCACAGAGCAGTGCGGACCTCACCGTTCTTGTTTCGTATAGGTATTTCCACCGACACCCATTTCTCGCCCTTAATCGCATCCTCTATCCTCCGTATCGAATTCTCACGGCTCTGCTCAGGGAAGAGCATGCTCAGATTATTGCCTAAGACCTCTTTTGCATCATAGCCTGATACTCGCTCGAAAGCCAAGTTGAAGCGATTAATCCTTCGCAGTGGATCCCAAACAATGATGGGTGCATTAGCATAATCAATGAGCTTGTCCAGGTAGTCTCGTGTCTCTTTTAGCTCCTTTTCAGATCGCTTGCGATCGGTGACATCCCGCATGGTAACAAGCTTCTCAGTCAGTGCTCCTGCGCCCGATGCCAGCTTCTCGATGGAGAGATCAAACACATGTGCCGCTGCACCCGCTCCTATGGTGATAGTGCGACAGGCAGGATGCGTCTCTTCAATGCATGCGCATAGCTCCTCATGCTCATGCAGGACATCGACTGCGCCCTTCCCCAGGTTCTTCGCCCGGCACAGTCCCAATGCTTTTTCCGCAGCCGGATTGAAATCCGCAAGTCTGCCCTCTCGATCGATCACCAGCATCGGATCACTCATGCGTTCGAACAGTGTGTTGCGGGCGACCGGAACCATGTCGAGA
>Ga0209777_10007388_pt1 | contig 12210 bp, 10 predicted proteins | sample FrelakmetHBP12HB_FD_187147 | JGI IMG/M metagenome (GOLD analysis project Ga0209777, IMG submission 187147) | Freshwater lake sediment microbial communities from the University of Notre Dame, USA, for methane emissions studies -HBP12 HB (SPAdes)... | ecosystem: Environmental > Aquatic >... | reverse complement strand
TATAAAATAGTTTTATCAAAGGATAACAAACAATGCCTATTTATGAATTCAGATGCAAAAAGTGTAAAAATATCTTTGAAAGTTTGATCTTTTCATCAGTGGAAGAAAAAAAGCTTTCTTGTCCTAAATGTGGAACAAAAAAACCTCAAAAAGTTATGTCCGTATTTGCCGGCGGAAAATCAAATTGTTCATCATGCTCATCAACTTCCTGCTCATCGGGTTGTTCTTCAGGTTGCTGTCATTAAGTGAGACTCCAATATTACAAACGCAGTGCCGTAATATTGGCAAGTCGAACTATCCCAGGAGCGCAGCGACGCGGGATAAATGACTCCTTATTTATTAAAAAGAATTAAGTATTAAGTAATTAAGCGAAAAGTGAAGGGTGAAAGGGAAAAAGAAGAACATTAGCCGGTTTAGTAATACTCATTATTGCTCTTTTATAATTGTGAAATGTGAAAGAAGTCTTTCAAATACTTCATGTTTTCAACAGCCACTCTGTTCATTCTTTTGTTATTGCGAAAAATTACACAATACATTATAAGTCTCCAGCTTTAATATTTTTTATGAAAGGAGTCTCAAAGTGAACATTTTAATTTTTGGCCCTAACGGCAGTGGTAAAGGAACCCAAGGCGCAGTAGTACAAAAGAAATATGGCGTACCCCATATTGAAACAGGTGTTATTTTCCGACAAAATATTTCTAAAAAAACACCCTTGGGAGAAAAAGCAAAAGCATTTATCGATCGTGGCGAACTTGTACCTGATGATATCACCATTCCCATGATTCTGGATCGCTTGAAGGAAGATGATTGCAAAAAGGGTTGGCTGCTGGACGGATTCCCCCGTAATCTGGCTCAGGCCGAAGCCCTTTGGGCAGCGCTAGAAAAAGAAAAGATCAAGCTGGATTACGTCATTGAAATTGATCTAGATCGTGAAATAGCCAAGAAACGTATCATGGGACGCAGACTTTGCAAAACGGATAATAACCATCCCAACAATATTTTTATTGATGCTATCAAACCTCATGAACACGATGGCAAAACTACCTGCCGGGTCTGCGGCTGCGCTGAACTGTCTGCACGCGCTGATGACCAGGATACTGCGGCAATTGATAAACGCCACGGTATTTATTATGATACCAAAACCGGCACCTTGGCCGCTGTTAACTATTTCAAACAAAGGGCTAAAATAATTTCCGTTGATGGCAGTGTCGGTGTAAAAGAAGTATCGGAAGATCTTTTAAAGAAACTTGCTTAATTTGTATGGAGAGATATTTGATAAAAGCCCTCGTATTTTCATGAGGGCTTTTTCATCTTCATACCAATTCGCTTTATAGCGAAATGGTATGAGCAGATAGAGAATTATGGAAAACATTAGAAACTTCAGCATCATCGCTCATATTGACCACGGCAAATCCACACTTGCCGACCGCCTGATCCAATTTACCGGCGTATGCAATGAAAGAAACTTTCAAGATCAAATTCTGGACAATATGGATATTGAACGGGAACGCGGCATTACTATCAAAAGCAATGCCATATCCCTGCCCTATCATGCCAAAGATGGCAAGGATTATATCCTGAATTTAATTGACACTCCGGGTCATGTTGATTTTTCCTATGAAGTCTCCCGGTCTCTCGCTTCTTGCGAGGGTGTTTTGCTTTTAATTGATGCGGCGCAAGGCGTGCAGGCGCAGACTTTAGCCAATTTTTATCTGGCCATGGAACATAATCTGGAAATTATACCCATTATCAACAAAATTGATCTGCCGTCGGCTGATATTGACCGCGTGTTAGAAGAGATTGACTCGGAACTGGGCATCGATCCTTATACTCATATGAAATGTTCAGCCAAGGAAGGAATCGGCATAGAAGAAATTCTCGAAGCAATCGTCGAACGTATTCCGCCTCCCAAGGGTAGTTCTGAAAATCCGCTGGCGGCATTGATTTTCGATGCCCATTACGACTCTTTTCGCGGCACGATTATCCACTGCCGTGTCTTCGAAGGTACTCTTAAAAGCGGTGATATCATCAGATTCATGTACAACAACACGACTTATAAAGTTGAAGAAGTAGGACATTTTTTACTGAAACGCGAAAAAAGAGAAAAACTATCCGCCGGTGAAGTGGGCTATATCATCGCCGGTGTAAAAACCGTGGCGGATGTGCGCACTGGTGATACCATTACCCTACAGGATAGGCCATGCAGCCAGCCGCTTCCCGGATTTAAAGAAGTTAAGCCGGTTGTCTTTGCGTCCATCTATCCGATTGCTTCCGACGACTATCAGGATTTAGCTGATTCACTGGAAAAGTATAAACTAAATGATGCTTCGTTTATTTATGAAAAAGACTCCTCAGCCGCGCTTGGTCAGGGTTTTCGCTGCGGATTCCTTGGTTTGCTTCATCTGGATATCGTACAGGAGCGGCTCGAAAGAGAATATGATCTTTCCATTATTTTGTCCGTACCCAGTGTGCGTTACCGCTTCACACTCAAAGACAACAAGATTATTTATGTGGACAATCCCACACACTATCCTGATCCCGCGGAAATTGCCAAAGGTGAAGAACCTTATATCCGCGCTGGCATGATGCTTCCTGAGCGTTATCTTGGAGCTGTGATGAAATTATGCATGGAAAAACGTGGCGTTAATTCCAATATGAATTACACAAGCCCCGGACGTGTGGAGTTATCCTATGAAATGCCGCTGGCCGAAGTCATCTTTGATTTTTATGACCGCTTTAAATCAGTTACACAAGGTTATGGATCATTCGATTACGACATCATTGATTATCGTGAAAGCAATTTGGTTCTGATGGACATTCTGGTCAATGGTGAAAAAGTGGACGCCTTATCACAAATTGTACACCGTGACCGGGCGCGCTCCCGCGGTTTAAACGCCTGCGATAGGCTCAAAGATGAAATCCCGCGCCAGATGTTCAAAATAGCCATTCAGGGGGCAATCGGTTCGGAAATCATAGCTCGCAGCACCATCAGCGCCTTCCGCAAAGATGTAACGGCTAAATGCTATGGCGGTGATATTACCCGAAAAAGAAAATTGCTCGAAAAGCAAAAAGCAGGAAAGAAGCGCATGAAGATGATCGGCTCGGTTAGCATTCCGCAGAGTGCGTTTTTGGCGGTTCTGAAATCTGACACGGACTAAATGGTTATCATTCCGGTTAACCGAAGCTCTTAACAAAGGGAAGGTGTACACAAAAAATGTCATTTTGAATCCGCCGAAAGCGGGTGAGGAATCTTAAAAAAATGTCATTGCGAGCCGCCTCTTAGGCGGCGTGGCAATCTTACAATCAAGGATTTCTCGCTTCGCTTCGACATGACATTTAAAAATAACCTTAATGAATATTTCCTATGCAAAGCGAAAAAGCCGGGCTTTATATTCACATTCCTTTTTGCCTCAGCAAATGCGGCTATTGCAGCTTTTATTCAATTAAGTCAGTAAATCTGATCCCTGAATTCATTGATGCGTTAAATAAAGAAATTAAGTTCTATAGTAAATCCTTTAAATCTTTTGATACTGTCTATCTCGGCGGCGGCACCCCTTCCCTTTTAACTATCGGGCAACTCGAAACTATATTTAAGACTATAAAAAAATCTTACAAAATTGATCCCCACACCGAAATCACTTTGGAAGTAAATCCGGGAGATGTCTCTTTAGAATATTTACAGTCTCTGCGATCAGTAGGCATTAATCGCTTGAATATCGGTATCCAGTCCTTTGATGATAATGTTCTCAAATTCCTCGGCCGCAGACATAATTCTGATGAAGCTATTGCCGCTATTAATGATTCCAGAAAATCCGGTTTTGACAATATCGGGATTGATTTAATTTACGGAATTCATGACCAGAAAATTTCCCAATGGAAGAAAACAATACAGCAGGCTCTATCCTACGCGCCTGAACACATCTCCTGTTATCAGCTTTCGCTTGGAGAGAAAACACCTCTTTATAAAAAATATTCTTTAGAGGATTGGCAGCTTCCCGATGAAGATACAGAACTCGAATTATTTTTTACTACAGCCGAAGAATTGGAAAATGCCGGTTACATTCACTACGAGGTTTCCAACTTTGCCCGCAAAGATAAATTTAAATCCCGGCATAACCAGAAATACTGGCAGCATTCGCCTTATTTAGGCCTGGGACCTGCCGCGCATTCTTTTTTGGGTAACAGACGCTGGTGGAATACATCTGCCGTGAAAACGTATTTAAAAGAGATTGCTCAAGATAAAATGCCGGTGGAAAATACGGAAACACTCTCCGCAGAACAATTACAACTGGAAGCTTTATTTCTTGGTTTGCGCACTAAAACCGGAATTGATCTGAAACTCTACAAAACCAAATATTGTGCTGATTTACTGAAAGACAAAAATACAATTATTGACGCACTAATCAAAAATAAACTTGTGGAATTAAAGAATGGTTTTTTACGTCCGACCCGCGCGGGCATGGCTGTTGCTGACAGTCTGGCACTGATCTGATTAAGAATGATAACGATCTGCTGCAAGCCGTTATTAGCCATTCTGTATATATCTTTTATCATGCTTCATTCTTGAAATGTCTGTAGGCTTCACTTAGATCATTGAATGTTTGGGCTTTTGGAATGCCATCCTTGACGAGTTCCCACGGCATAAGGATGGGGATTTGCTTGCCTGTTGATAGATTCTTCTGAATCCATCGCCCGTTTTCAAAAGTTAACTCAAGTCTTGTACCGCCTACCGGAATCTCAGTGCCCATCGTTATATGCTCAACACCTCTCCCAGTAACTTTCAGAACCGGATATAATCCCCCAACTGATTGTATTTTTCTTTCATCAATGAAACGCTGTATGGCTTGTCGAAACTGAGAACTCTCTACAAATGAATTGCCGGGATCTAATGCCAAGATAGAATCTTGATAATTTGTGATCTCCTCTATAACAGATTCTCCTGACCCAATAGCTGCGAATTGTAATGGACTATAAGCTCTTATCTGGAATGCAGGCGAAGCCAAAACGTACATGAGACCCATGCAGGTTCTTTGAATTGGAACATATTGAGATTTTGAAGGGTCTCTCATAATGTCAATTAGAATGTTTGGTATAAAGTTTCTTTTTATTGGGCTATGCCCAAAACAAATGTACTTTACTAGTTCTTCAACAGCGTTCCTATCAACAACATTTGGACGACCCTTTATCACAGATGCAATCATAAAAATGACGGTCCGTTCTCCAAATAGAGAAATACACTTTTGATACTCGCATCTAAAAAACCTTGGAAGCCATTGAGATAGGCTAATTGGATCTTTACGACTTCGATTCTTTAATCCAACTACAAGTTTCTTGAGCAGATGGGCAGCAACGTTTATATCCCCTACAAAAGCAATTGCAGTATTAGGGTGTATGGCCATGACCTTGAGAACATTATCCGAGTAAAGGTCTGGTCGATTAGGATATTGAACAGTAGCCCGGCAGTCTGCGGCAAGAAGAACGCCATCAAATAGTGAGCAACCAGCAACGACACTCATTTATTTCTACGCTCCATAGGCATTATACATGTGCCCAACAATGTTTATGCATAAGCGTTACAATAACCTAAACACCGCAAATTTGCGAGATACCACGGATATCTTTGATATCCTCCGCCTGTAGCGAAATATCCCTATGTGCTTTGCACAAGGGATAATTCTACTTACGCTTTAAACTTCATCCCGCTTCGTCGGGACTCGTTTTCAGCTTGTGTCATTAGTTCGACCAGCAAATTTCAGTTCACTGCTTTTCTAAAACTTGGGTCTCATTAACACCTCAAGATAATACTTTATATATTACGCCTAAGCATTTAATATATAAACACTATCATCAGACGCTTAAATAATGTTTCTTAATTAAAAATATCTTCGTTAATTATTTAATCGGTTTGTTTAAATACTATCTAAGAACAACAGAGGAAATCTTATTTTCAAGATGTTTTTTAATTTCCTGAAATTTTTCGTCCGGGTAAGATTTTTCCTTCAGGAATTTTTTCTCCAGAACTTTTACCGGTACAAACTTTTGTAAAGCATAATTGCTGGCGCCGGAAATCAGCTTCGCAATTTGCAGAATATCTTTTTCCTCAAGCTGGGACTCCACAACAGTCGTACGGAATTCGTACAGAATTTGTGCTTTTAAAATAAGCCCGATGCTTTCTTTGATTGAATCAGAATTAACCGGTACTCTGACGATGTTCTCGTATTTTTCTATAGGTGCTTTAATATCCATGGCAATAAAATCAAGCAGTTTTTCATCAAGAAGTGTTTTGACAACCTGTGGTTGAGATCCATTGGTATCCAGCTTAACGGCAAATTTCATTTTTTTAATTTGTTTAATAAAGGGTGCTAAATCATCATGGATAGTCGGCTCACCACCGGTAATTGTCACGGCATCAAGCTTTCCCTTGCGCGTATTAAGAAAGTCGAATATTTCGTTTTCTTTAATGCAGGGCTGGAACAATTGAGGATCAACCAATTCCGGATTGTGACAATATGGACATTTGAAATTGCACCCCTGTAAAAAGATAATAGCACAAATTAACCCAGGATAATCAATAAGTGATACTTTTTGTAAACCGCCAATTTTCATTTTACTTTTTCCTTTATATTTAAGACGCAGATACACATTGCGAAAGAATACTTTTATCGATCTTTAATTATTTGTTAAAATTTGAATACCTGCCGCGAGTCAAACTCTTCCTGCTTGCCTTTATTCCACTGTTTAACCGGCCGTAAATAACCAACCACGCGGGAGTAAACCTCACAATCATCATAACAGGTTGGACATTTTTCCTGTTCACCTTTTATATACCCGTGTGATGGACATACGCTAAAGGTGGGGGTAAAAGTTATATAAGGCAAATGATAATTAGAACAAATCTTGTGAACTAATCTCTTGACGGACTTGGGATCATCAATTCTCTCACCGGCAAAGGTATGAAACACAGTACCGCCGGTATATTTTACCTGAATTTCATCCTGCAAATCCAGCGCTTCAAAGACATCATCCGTATAGTTTACCGGCAATTGTGTAGAATTCGTATAAAACGGTTCCGCGTTTTTCGATTTGTCATCACTGGCGGTGATAATTTCGGGATATTTTTCTTTATCTATTCTAGCCAGACGATATGACGTCCCTTCCGCCGGTGTCGATTCCAGATTATAATTATTCCCGGTTTCCTTCTGAAAACCGATAAGTTTTTTTCTCATAAAATCAAGAACCTGTTTCGTGAAGGCCTGGCCTTCTTTCGAAGCAATGTTAATGCCCAGCAAATTCAAACAAGCTTCATTCATCCCGACAAGCCCTATTGTGGAAAAATGATTCTTCCAGTATTCATTGAATCTCTCTTTAACATTGCGCAAGTAATATTTGGTGTATGGATAGAGATTACCATCTGTGAATTTTTCCAGAACTTTTCTTTTTGTTTCCAGACTTTCCTTCGATAGTTCCATCAGCCACTCCAATCGCTGCAGAAAATCCTTCTTGGATTTTACCAGATAAGCAATACGGGGCATATTAATGGTGATAACTCCGATGGAACCGGTCAGCGGGTTAGAACCAAATAGTCCACCGCCTCTTATTTCCAGTTCACGATTGTCAATGCGCAGGCGGCAGCACATACTGCGGGCGTCTTCCGGGTTCATATCGGAATTGATGAAGTTGGAGAAATAAGGAACGCCATACTTTGCTGTCATCTCCCATAAGTCTTGTAAGTTGGGATTATCCCAGTTAAAATCTTTAGTGATATTGTATGTCGGAATTGGAAAAGTAAAAACTCTTCCCTTGGCGTCACCTTCCGCCATAACCTGCAGAAAAGCCTTATTAAAGAGATTCATTTCTTCCTGAAACTCTTTATAGGTCTCTTTTTGCGGCTTGCCACCGATTATGACATTCTGATCAGCGTAATATTTAGGCACGGTCACATCCAGAGTTACATTGGTAAAAGGTGTTTGAAATCCAACTCTTGTTGGCACATTGATATTGAAAATGAATTCCTGCAGCGCCTGTTTAATCTCTTTAATAGTTAAATGGTCATAACGGATAAATGGCGCAAGCAGAGTATCGAAATTGGAAAAAGCCTGCGCTCCTGCGGCTTCTCCCTGCAAGGTATAAAAGAAATTAACCACCTGACCCAAAGCGCTGCGCAGATGATTGGCGGGTTTGCTTTCCACCTTACCGGACACACCTTGAAAACCTTGTAGGAGCAAATCATACAAATCCCAGCCCACGCAATAAACGGAAAGCAAACTTAAATCGTGAATATGGAAATCACCATCTGTATGCGCTTTGTGAATCTCCGGTGAATAGATTTCATTAAGCCAGTAAACCTTGCTCACTTCTGAAGATATGTAATTATTCAAACCTTGCAAAGAATAATCCATATTGCTGTTCTCATTGATCTTCCAATCAAGCTTCTTTAAATATTGATCAACAAGATCAACTTCCATTTTATTGGTAATATCCCTTAAACGGGAATGTTGATCGCGATAAATTATATAAGATTTGGCCGTTTTTCGATAAGGAGACTGCAAGAGAACTTCTTCCACGACATCCTGAATTTCCTCGACGGTTAAAACTTTTCCATCAAAGAGATTTTCGGCAAGATTTAAAACTTTGATAGTCAATTTATGCGCTTCTTTAAGATCAAAATCACCTGTGGCAGCGCCAGCCTTGGCGATGGCGTTAGTGATTTTTTCCGCATTAAATTTAACTAAACGGCCGTCTCTTTTTTTAATTTTAATGTTCATTTACTACTCCATTAACAGATAGAATATTAAATATCACTGCGTCTCGATGACGCTATATATTGTGGTACGGAGGAATGATACTACTACATATAGTAATTATCAAGAAAATAATAAAAATATTTTTAGTTGGGTATTGGGGGGGAAATTTATCTGTACAACCATTAAATTATGGTGAAATGGCTTTAAATTATACTTTGTTGTATTCTGAAAAAATCATGGAAAATACGGCACGTCCTTGAGTGGATGATCTCAAATCAGTGGAATAACCAAACATGGCCTTTAAGGGCACTTTAGCTCTAATTTCGCTTACAGTTCCCTTGGGATTAACGGATTGAATTTCACCCCTGCGGGCGTTGATGTCACCGATAACATCACCCATAAATTCACTGGGTGTAATAATATCGACCATCATAACCGGTTCGAGCATAACCGGATCGGCAACACCGCATCCATCGCGGAAAGCAGTAGCCGCCGCAATTTTGTAACCCTGCGCTGAGGAGTCGCTTTCCCGGAAAGAGCCGCCTGTTATCGTCGCCTCGACATTAATTACCGGATAACCATTGAGTACGCCGTTCATCATCGCTTCCCTGATGCCTGCTTCAATTACCTCATAATATTCTGCCGGGATTATACTATCATCAATTTTATTAATTATTTCATTTCCTGAACCGCGCTTACGCGGCGCCAATGAAAGGCGGACATGACCAAAGTGCTTCCTTTCACCCAGTTCCTTTTCAAATATCCCTTCAATTTCCACTTTCTTTTGAATCGTTTCACGATAAACGACTCTTGGCCTGCCTACATTGACATGGCAGTTGAATTCACGAAGCAAACGATCAACAATAATCTCCAGATGCAGTTCTCCCATGCCGGAAATTATCGTTTGCGCGGTTTCATCTTCGTATTTCACTTTCAACGTTGGATCTTCTTCTATTAACTTATCCAATGCAATTGCCAGCTTTTCCTGATCCGCGGGCGTTTTGGCTTCAATGGCCTCGCTGATTACCGGCTCGTAAAATTCTATCAGCTCCAGCATGATCGGGTGCTCTTCATCACAAAGAGTATCACCTGTTGTTGTTGCCTTTAACCCTAACACGGCAACTAAATCCCCCGCGGAGGCTATATCTATCCTTTCCCGTTTATTGGCGTGCATACGTAAAAGGCGGGCGACTTTTTCTTTCCTCTTTTTTATTGAATTATAAATCTCATCATTAACATGGATTTTGCCGGAATAAATCCGCAGATAGGTAAGCTTTCGACCTTCATCAAGCATAATTTTAAAAGCCAGCGCCGACAGGGGTTCCTTGTCGGAACTATGCCTGACCTCTTCTTTTTTGGTAACGGGATTTATCCCTTTAACGGGCGGAATATCTTCCGGAGACGGCAGATAATTAATGACGGCATCAAGAAGGGGCTGAATTCCTTTATTGCGCAGAGCCGCGCCGCAAAGCACCGGCACTATTTTTAGAGAGATTGTCGCTTTTCTCAAGGCTTTCTCTATTTCGGCTACGGTAATTTCTTCACCACCAAGATATTTGTCAGCCAGATCATCATCAACATCGGCGAGTGTTTCTATCATATTTTCCCGCCTTAATTTTGCCATACCTGCATATTCTTCCGGAATCTCCTGCGTTGAAAATTCCATACCCTGTGTTGAATCATCCCAAACCAGCATCTTCTGATTAATCAGGTCAATCGCCCCTCGAAAACTATCTTCACTGCCCGCGGGAATCTGGATGGCTACAGGAATGGAAGTAAAACGCTGACGCATCATGCCGATAGCGCTGAAGAAATCTGCGCCTACTCTATCCATTTTATTAATGAAGGCAATTTTAGGAACACCGTATTTATCCGCCTGATGCCAGACAGTTTCCGATTGCGGCTGTACGCAACCGACAGCGCAGAAAACAACTACAGCCCCGTCTAAAACACGCAGGGAGCGCTCCACTTCAATGGTAAAATCCACGTGCCCGGGTGTATCAATTATATGGATATCATGATTATTCCATGCGCAAGTCGTCACCGCTGAAGTAATGGTTATGCCTCTTTCCTGCTCCTGCGGCATCCAATCCATAACGGCTTCGCCGTCATGGACTTCCCCCATCTTGTAAGATTTACCGGTGAAAAAAAGAATTCTTTCCGTCACCGTTGTTTTTCCTGCATCGATGTGAGCGACTATACCGATATTGCGTGTGCGGGATATTTTTGATTTCGCTGCCATAAGATAATCAACTATTTTTCTCTTTTTCCGGAATAAGAAGTTCCAAATCAGGGCTGAAAGCTTTTTGAGTTGAAATATGACCTTTAATTGAGGATAGTTCTTTTCCTTCCACCAATATTTTTACTTTTTTTATACTGGGAATATTTTGAGTTATGGAATTTATTAAGGAATAAATTGTAGCCATTTCTGCAGTGGAGCCACCCTGATACTTTTTAATCAGATTTTTGCTGAAGTTAACAAAAGCGATACCGGTATCGCCTACTTTTACATCTATCAAAACCACACCTGCAGGAAATGTATTAACCAACCCCGCTTTCGAACCTTCGAGCAAAGCTTTAACAATTTCTTTGGTTTGCGCAGCGGCATCATTTTCCTTAATAACATAACGTTTTTCGGACATTAAAAAACGCTCCTGCGGGTCAGAAAAATAAATTTTAGCTATCTGTTTTTCTTTCTTTTTCAGGGCGTCCATGTCCACTGGAGGGAATATGAGATTAAACAAAGTAACAAAGAAAAGAACCAGCAGAATAAATATTCCGCCTAGGATAAGCGACAAATAAAGAATTCTTGTAGACTTCTTTGTTTTCTTTTCCTTGATATTTTCCGACCGGCGCTGTCTTTTGGTCGTCATAAAAACTGAACTCCTCTTTAAAAAACTGCGCCAATCTAGGGTATTTTCACTTGGCTGTCAAGAAGAACAAACTTAATGAGACAAGCTGATAGTGAGACCCAAGTTTCAGAAGCGTAGCGTACTGATATTTGTTGGTCGAACTATACCATGCGCACAGCGCCGTGGTAAAACAAACGCAGTGCAGTTTGAAGCGTAAGTCGAATTATCCCGCCACTTTTAGTTGGCAGGGATTAGCTTCACTTCACTCTGGTTGAGTTCATTATCCCGTTCCGCTTCCCTGCCAACTACGTTGGCGGGATATCCCTCTGTGCTTTGCACAAGGGATAATTCCATTTGCGCTTCCTGTAGTCAGCGAATGTCATTAATTTCCAATAGCATTTGGGGCCATGAACAGACATGGACTGACAGTGAGTGTCAAGTCCCACGTCGCGTCGCTCCTGGGATAATTCGACTTACGCTTCGAGCGTCGTTTCACTCTTTTACCACGGCGCTACGCGCCTGGTATAGTTCGTCCTACAGATTTCAGCGCGCTTCGCTTCTGAAACCTGGGACTCACTATCAGCGAGTGTCACTAGTAATTTTCGGCTAAAACC
>Ga0209777_10007387_pt1 | contig 12210 bp, 11 predicted proteins | sample FrelakmetHBP12HB_FD_187147 | JGI IMG/M metagenome (GOLD analysis project Ga0209777, IMG submission 187147) | Freshwater lake sediment microbial communities from the University of Notre Dame, USA, for methane emissions studies -HBP12 HB (SPAdes)... | ecosystem: Environmental > Aquatic >... | reverse complement strand
CTGGCATCAGATACATCTGCTCCCTGTTGCATTCAATCAAGTTGTACGCCATCTCTGCCCCCTTCTCCAGATGCTTCTATTTTACCACTCGAAATCATCTGTGAGGAGGGGTTTGTGCAACAGGCTCATTTAAGTAGAAATTAGCCTTTGCCCTTATTTTTTCGCTTAGCTTTTCAATGGAAGAGTGGCTGAAAGTAAGAGGTGTATTAGTAAATTTACTTCTCTGTATTCTGGGAATTAAATACTCAGTATCAGGATTCGTTCGATAATTAAGGAGATCGACTGGATGCAATAAAAACATTACTGTAGAGAGGAAGATTCGATTGAGAGTGTTTCGTTTCGTATGGACTACTGCTCAAGCAAATGAACAACACGTTAGCTCTCCTAACTGTTAACGCTCGCTACCCTTCAATTGAGCCTAGGCCAAACCGGTTTGCGAGCAGAGCATATCTCGCAATCTCGTTTGACCACTGGTTCCGGGAGGGAAGTTTTCGGGAGTGATGTCTTTACCGTCCAATTTCACAAGGGCGAAGAGATTGTCGAAATCCTCCTGATTTGGGACTCCTCCTGGCTTCGTGACCTTAAGATATGCAGGTCGTAGGAACAACATCAGTCCGTGAAATCCAGTCGTCCGATTGAGAACATAGCCCTTCTTGGCCTCCCGCCAATATTCGCCCATTTTTTCTCCACGGCAGCGAAGTAATTCCACAAGACTCTTGCTATTTCTGCGTCTCGTTCGTCGAGAAACATATTTCTAAAAATGTAAGTCTGTTCTTCGGCAGGCGTTGCTCTTGCTGGTCGCTTGCCTCTCTTTATCAAGTCTCTATCGGCCATGGGATCTTGTGATATCATGGGCAGAAGCGAGTCGACGAATAACGCCTGAGATAATGTTTCCCCTGGATCACCTGCAACGCCCAAGATCTTGATCTTGCCCCTAAATGGGCTATCACCCTCGCTGTCCAACAGCCTGACTATATTGTGCGCGGTTTTCTGCGGACTCCTCTGCTTAGCATAGTCAAATAGATCATAGACAAGCGATTTGTTAACCTTTGTCTGCTCTAGGTTGATTGTTGCGAATATCATCGCCTGATTCTCTATGTCCATATCAACAAAAATGGTGACAACGAGTTCAAAGTCATCCTTGGCGTAATCTTCCAACCCAGCGATTCGGTGCTGTCCATCAAGCACCTTTGCAACGCTTGGGCTGTCTCGTAGGAAAAGTGTGCCCAGCTCCTTCATGTACTTGGTGTCAGCCGATTCAACTGCAAGAATTATCGAAGTCGGGAACGAAGCATCTATAGTATTGACATATTGCTTAATTTGAGGAACACGTTTCTTCCTGTCCAGAGGCCTTTCTATGCCGAGATAGGTCTCTACCTGTCGGCGTTCGCCTTCAATTCTTCGCACGTCAGAATATGAAAGCTTAACTAAATCCTTGGACTTCATAACCACAAGATAGAATATGCCTATGGGTTGTTGCACTTCAAGGCATTTGAACGCGAGCCAGTTATCTCCTTTATTGTCCATTGCTATTTACCTCATCTCTTGGCCGTTTTGCGGAATTTTTTCCTCAATGCTTCCACTTTGGACTCGTTTATCTGCTCAAGGTCTACCACGTTCAGGCTCTCTCGTTTCTTATCTATGAGAACGGCGACAAACGTAATGATCGCGGAAACTCCAAACAATGAAATCGTTGGCCATTCAGTGATCCAAACTGCCATATCTTGTCCATTGGCATACAAGACTGCCATAGCAAAGAAAGCAACTGCTATAGCAAAAAACAGAATGCACAATAATCCAATAAGCTCAGAGAATTTTAGACGTTTTCGATTCGGTCTACCTATGCAGTAAAAAGTTGTGGTCAGCATACCAGCACTGTATAAAGCAAACTGACCTCCATTTGTGAAGGAACCGAGGGATACGCTGTGTCTCAGGCCGGCGGAGACTATTAGTCCAATCAAGACAGGCACCGTAATTCCGGTGAGACTGTAGCCTAGCCACCATATTGCTTGCGATAGGTAGTCCGGGATTCTTTTCATCCTATTCCCCCATATCATAAGCTCGTAGCTGAAAGAAGTCTCGAGTAGACCTATTGATTGCGTAGTATAAACAAATACTCATGTGCAAGAAGCAGAATACCGTTGTTATCGCGACTCATATAAAATTCAGATGATCTGTCCTTGTGCTGCATTTTCACAACTATATTGTCTAATTCAAATCCTTCTCCGAGGAAGATTTTTAACGTCTCAAAACCAAGCGGTATAGTCTTCCCCGTCTTGCGGACATCCCCGATCAGCACGGCACAGATACCGGTTTTGGTCAATACCTGGCGCGCCTCATGCGCAAATAAGCGCATTCTCTTGCAGAACTCATCCACATCGCTAATTAGCGAAAGATCGCTGCTATTGTTCGTTGTGTATCCGAGAGAGTTGAGATACGGCGGATGCGCACAAACAAGCTTTGCCGTACCGGGCTGGATGTCTCGTTTTTTTAATGCGGCGCTTAGCTCTAACGCATTTTCTTCGAGTACCTTCGGACAGCAAGCTGGATCTAGATGAATCAGGCCGTCCTTTTCTGCTAGTTTTTCCATTTCCCTTAACTTGCTGTTTGTGGTCTGAACAGCGAGCTTGCTGATATCAAACCCGATGCTGCGTCTCCGCAGAAGCCATGCTTCGATGAGTGTTGTACCACCTCCCATGAAAGCATCGATAACGAGGTCTCCTGCCTGTATATAGCGTTCGATGAGATTACGTGGAATTTGAGGGGGCCAGTTGCCTCGGTAATCACCGGAGTGAACTGCCCAATCGCCCCGCCGAGGAAAGTCCCAGACTGTTCTGGTCTCCAAGATAAAGCTGCTAGGTTGCCATTCACGCACTGTCCTCTTAGGCGGAGGCGAATAGGATACCATCCCACTTTCTACCTCTTGCCTGATTGCCCTTTCTATAACTGTCCAAGAGAAGAGAAGCTTACCATCGCCGGCTTTAAATATCCTCATGATTCTTTTTAACGGGTATCCTAGGCTTCGAAGTCTGATAAAAGTTTTTACCCAATCCCTCCACAAGTCTTGGTGTTTCGTTTTCAAGTGAGGGACTATGGATCGCGAAACTCTCTCTCCACAAAAACACGTAACGACCCGTCCAGAGTCTTGGTATTCGACGGCGATGGCATCAAGTTGGGCAGGGCGATGTGGCTCGGTCAACCGGATTTCCTTTCCGTGTATTGAGGCGTGTTTTCTTGCAAGAATATTATCACAAACCGTGTGGTATGTGAAGTGGAGAAACCAGACTTTTATAAGTATAGTGCGCGAAAAAGGTAAGCTTTGAATGACGGCTCCAAAGGTAGGTTCTTCCTGAGCGCCTGAAATGAAACCTTCTCTTTAATAGTCCCTGCGGTGTCTCCATTTGGGAGCAGGGCGATGTTCTTTCGCCTCTATGTAATCCCCATTCTCCCTTTTAAAAAAAAGGGGAATTCGGTTGTGGTTAAGAACTAGGGTTTCACCCTCACCTTACCTCTCCCGTCAAGGGAGAGGAATTAAGGGTTCATTCCTCCGTTTGACATCCGTCCTCTTGTGTGGTTAACTGAAACACGGATGGGTTAGCTTGCGGGGTTCCTTGCGATCTTTGACATGAACATCGGTGCCTTGAGGGTCAGGCTTCGCATCCCGGAAAACCATTCTCTCAAGGGCAAGAGAATGGTGCTCAGGTCTGTCACCTCTCAGGTGAAGAATAAGTTCAACGTCTCTATCGCTGAGATCGAGGACCAGGACATGTGGCAGGTGGCTACACTGGGCATAACCTGCGTCAGCAACGACAGCCGCCATGTAAATGAGGTTCTCAGCCATGTGATGAACTTCATCGAGACTGTCAGGGGCGATGCCGAGGTCCTGGACTATGAGATCGAGCTCCTGAATGCCCTCTAAGAGACAGGGGAAGCGATGAGTGTATCAACCTTTCTTCCCCGCCTTAAGAAGCACTCTGCCTACCGAGACCAGATCGTCCATATCGAGCATATCGCACCCCGTGAGGCATCCTACGGCGAGCTGGACAAGCCCCTGCATCCCAGGCTTCAGGAATCTCTTGAGGCAAACGGCCTGTTCCCGCTCTACAGCCATCAGGCTAAGGCGGGCAATCTCGTTCGCGCGGGGAAAAACGTGGTGGTGGTCACACCTACCGCCAGCGGCAAGACCCTCTGCTATAACATACCCGTCCTCGACACCATCCTGGCCCAGAAGGGGTGCCGAGCTTTGTATCTCTTTCCCACCAAGGCCCTGGCTCAGGACCAACTGCGCAGCCTCAGGGAACTGACCATTGAGCAGAAGATTAAGCTGAACTACTCTACCTTCGACGGCGATACCCCTCAGAACGAACGCGCCGCTATCAAGAGGTCCGCCGAGATTGTGCTCTCCAACCCCGACATGGTGCACCTTGGCATCATGCCCAACCACAGCGCATGGAAGGAATTCTTCTCGCGTCTGAGGTATGTCGTAATCGACGAGGCGCATGTCTACCGCGGCGTCTTCGGCTCCCATGTGGCCAACGTGGTGCGCCGCCTCAAGCGCCTCTGCGCCCACTATGGCTCCAGCCCGCAGTTCATCCTCTGCACCGCTACCATCGCCAACCCAAAGGAGCACGTGGAGAGGCTGACCGGCCTCCCCTTCGAGGTGGTCGCCGAGGACGGCTCGCCTCACGGGGGCAAGGAGTTCGTCTTCTGGAACCCGCCTATCATCGACGAGGCGAAGTCGGCGCGGCGCAGTCCCAACAGCGAGGCTACCCTGCTTCTCACCGAGCTCATGAAACGCAACATCCGCAGCCTCGCTTTCACCCGCAGCCGCCGCCTCACCGAGCTTATCTATATGTATGTGCGCGACCAGCTTAAAAAAGATGCGCCGAAGCTGGCAGACAAGGTCAAGCCCTACCGCGCCGGCTACATGGCCGAGGACAGGCGTCAGATTGAGCGCGAGCTGTTCGACGGGAAGCTTCTGGCTGCGGTGGCGACCACCGCTCTGGAGTTGGGGGTGGATATCGGCGACCTGGATGCTACCGTGCTTACGGGATACCCGGGAAGCATCGCCAGCACCTGGCAGCAGGCGGGGCGGAGCGGGCGGGGCAAAGAGGACTCGATTAGCTTCCTCATCGGCCTGGACAACCCCCTCGACCAGTACCTCATGCGACATCCCGAGTTCTTCTTCGGCAAGAGCCATGAGAACGCGCTGATCAATCCCGATAACATCCACATCCTCAAGCCGCATGTGCTCTGCGCTGCCTGGGAGATGCCCCTGACCGACGGAGAGGCCAGGCTGTTCGGGGACAACTTCAGCCAGGCTGTGGACGAGCTTGAGAGAGGGGGTCTGCTGCGCAAGCGCAGGGGGTATTGGTATCCCGCGCCGAGTGTGACTTATCCTGCCGAGGAGATAAACATCCGTTCCACCTCGTCACATAACTACAACCTGGTGGATGCTACCAGCGGCGTCCTGCTGGAGACAATCGAGGAGGCCAACGCCTTTTTCCAGATACACCCCGGCGCTATCTATCTGCATCAGGGCGAATCGTACTTGGTTACGAAGCTGGACCTGCTGGGGCGCACCGCTTCTGCAGTACTCACAGATGCACCGTACTACACCCAGACCAAAGATTTGACCGACATCAGCATAGTCAAGACCAGGCTCAAAAAAACTGTCGGCGGGCTAGGAGTGTATCTGGGAGATGTGGAGGTCACCACCACCGTGCTCGGCTTCAGGAAGAAGCGCATCTTCACCGAGGAGGTGCTGGGCGAGGAGCCGCTGGATTTGCCGCCACACACCTTCCCTACGGTATCGCTGTGGTTCGACATACCTCCGCAGATGCAGAATAAGCTAGCGAAGGAAGGACTGGACTTCGCGGGCGGGCTGCATGCTACGGAGCACGCCGCTATAGCCCTGCTGCCCCTGTTTGCGCTCTGCGATAGAAATGATATCGGCGGCGTCTCCACGCCTCTGCATCCGGATACGGGCGAGCCCCAGATATTCATCTATGACGCCTATCCCGGAGGCATAGGGATCGCTGAGAAGGGGTTCGACATTATAACTGACCTGTGGGAGGCGACACTGAAGACGCTGAACGAGTGTCCCTGCCAGGACGGATGCCCCGGCTGCATCCAGTCGCCCAAGTGCGGTAACAACAACGAGCCCCTTGATAAGAAAGCCGCTAAGATTATACTTGAGGAGCTTCTGGGTGTTTCGTAGGGGCAGACCAGCGTGTCTGCCCAAATCGGGTCAAGGGCGAACACATGGGTTCGCCCCTACGTGATGAATCGAGATGTCTCCCAAATACTATGTAGGCACCAGCGGCTGGCACTACGAACACTGGCGAGGTCGGTTCTACCCCGTAGACCTCCCCAAATCGAAGTGGCTGCAGTTCTATGCCTGCTCCTTCAGCACGGTGGAGTTGAACAACAGCTTCTATCATCTACCTTCGGAAAAGGCGTTCGCCAACTGGCGTGACTCCTCGCCGCAGGGCTTTGTCTATGCCGTGAAGGTAAGCCGCTTCATTACCCACATCAAGAAGCTGAGGAATGTCGAGGAGGCGCTGGACAAGTTTTTGGAGAGAGCGAAACTGCTCGGTGGTAAGCTGGGGCCTTTGCTTTATCAGCTGCCGCCCAATCTGCACCGCAACGACTCGGTGCTGGAGGCATTTCTCTCCATGCTGCCCCGCGACTTGAGCCACGTTTTCGAGTTCCGTCACGAGTCCTGGGTGGACAAGGGGGTATTCGACCTGCTGCGCAAGTATAACGCAGGTTTCTGCATCTACGACATGCCTGACTTCACTACGCCGCTTGAGGCCACCGCCGACTTCGTCTATGTCCGTTTCCACGGCAGCACCTGGCTCTACGGCGGCTCCTACTCCGACGAAGAGTTGAGCGGCTGGGCCAAGAACATCTCAGAGCTGGCTCGGGGCAAAAAAGCTGTCTACGTCTATTTCAACAACGACGCCGAAGCCTTTGCGGTGCAGAACGCGCTCACTCTGGCGCAGAAGCTGAAGGGAAAATAAAAATTGTAGGACGGGTTGGGAAGCCTGCCCTACAGGTAGATTGCAGGATGAGTTTGTAGGGTATTTGTTGCAGGGCAGGTTAGGAAACCTGCCCTACGGGTGGATTCTAAAATAAACACGCCCATCCCCTAAAATACGTTTAGCAGCCACTCTCCCAGGGCTTTCTTGCCTACGAGTTCCTGTTTGCGATACCAGCTTTTGACAATGTCGGCCACCCCCTTCGGGGTGTCACAGACCCGGAGCAGATCGAGGTCCTGCGGGGAGATGTATCCCCGAGCCAAAGTGTAGCTTTGCAGCCAGTCCAGGAATCCCTTCCAGTAAGCGCTGCTGAACAGTATCACCGGGAAGGGCCTTATTTTGTGGGTTTGCATCAGGGTCAGGACTTCGGTCAGCTCGTCCAGTGTCCCCAGGCCGCCGGGCATTATCACAAAAGCTAACGCGTATTTGACCAGCATCACCTTGCGCACGAAGAAGTGATGGAAGGTTATGGACATGTTGGTATATTCATTGCAGAACTGTTCCTCCGGCAGCTCGATATTGAGGCCGACCGATTTGGCCCGCGCCGCGAGAGCACCTTTGTTAGCTGCTTCCATAATGCCGGGGCCGCCGCCGGTTATGATGTTGAATCCCAGCTTGCCCAGGCGGCGGGCGATTTCCTCTGTCTTGACATAAAGCTCGTCGCCCGGCCTCACCCTGGCCGAACCGTATATGGTTACCGCTGGTTCCACACTGGCGAGCGTGTCGAAACCCTCCACCAGCTCTCCCATGATGCGGAACATGCGCCAGGACTCTTCTTTGACTAATTCGTTTATCTCATATCCCTGTTCCATATTGTCCTCCAGTATGCAGATAATACCACATCGGGAGACAAAACTGCCAGGATTCGCAAGGACGTTCGAGATTCGTAGGTGCGGTGAATTATTATCAAGTTACGTTATCTTGACTCGGATGATGATGTCATCTAGGATTGCAGGTGGTACTTTAGTATGGGTACTATGGTTTTGTCGACTTAGTACGATAGGGTTAGTGCACGATGAAAGCAACGATTAGCCACCTCGATGTCATCGAAGATACCCTGTGGGAAGGCGAGGCCCTCAGTGCCAATCGCGAAGGCAAGAAGGGTGCGCTGGTTATCCGGGGAAGCAAGGGTAACAGCAACGCCTTGACCACAGTTGTAACCAGCATGGTGGGAAGGCACCAGTTAACAGTCGAAATCGAGGGCAATGAAACGGGTTGTCTGGTGTGGCGGGGTCAGGTGGGCAGCGCAGAGTTTCATACGTTCGGTCCCGACCAGTTGGAATGTTCCCTGGTCATGTTATTGGACGATTGGTTCAGTATCGCTCACCGGTTCACCAGGTTCTCCGCTTCTTAGCGGCACTGTTTAAGCTCCATCCAGCCGCGCCGCAACTTTGGCCAGCTCCCAGGTGTAGTCATATAAATGCAGCCCCTTGCTTAAAGCTATCATCTCTCCGTCTTCCACGCCTATCTCGCTTGCCACGTATTCCTTGAGAAGCTGCATACCCGCCAGGTTCGAGGGGAACCCGGCCCACAGGTCCCATGACCTGAAGTACGCTATGAAGTGCAATTTCCCGTTCATGACCCTGGTGTCTATGCCTCTCAGGCAAGGCGGGTCGGAAAGCTTGATGGATTCCCTGCTGCCCACGGCCATGAATCCCTGATTGGTGTTGTGACCGCCCTCTTTGTATATCCTGATCAGCTCTGGTATCTGGTCTGCCAGGTCCTCGCCGTAGGTATACTGCTCCTTGTCAGCCTTCAGGGAGGTCATCAGGTATTGCAGGTAGCTCTCCACATATTCCATGGATGAAGGAGGCGGCACTCCCTGCGGCACGTCTGGAACGAGTGGCCGATTGCCCGGGTGTCTCACCTGGACGACGATGAAATCCAGCTCCTTCCTGCGGTGCCCGACATTGCTGCCCCTGTCGATGGTATACTCTCTGCCCTGCGTAAGCGCCTTGCGCAGGCACAGAAACCAGGCCTCCGGCAGGTCTCTGGCTTCCACTACTGAGATTTGCATTACACGACCGCCTTGACTACAACAAGCTGGCTAGGGGAACAGTATCTTCTCGACCTCTTTCAGCCTGTCCCAACCTTTAAGCTCATAAGGGAACAGGGGCACTTCGACTATCGGTATGTCCCTGTACCTTTCATGGATAATGTCGAGGTACTTTTTTTGCTGCCCGGCTTTCGTTTTCAGGAACTCTGAATCATCGATCTTTATGACGTTATTGATTATCAACTGTTCTACCCGGAAGCCGTGCCTGCACAACTGAAAGAAAACGCTCTCCAGTTGCTCTACCGCAAGGGCTTCGGGTATGGTGACCAGCACGAATTTCACCCTATCCCGCAGGAAATCCATTTCATCGGCGGATAGCTTCTGCCACCGGCTTATGATGTTCAGTATCGGCTCTTTGCTGATGTTGCTGGCTTTCAGCCTGGTATAAATCCGCGGAGCCAGTTTCAGATGCTCCACCAGCATCGCCGGTGTATGGAGCAGGGCGAGGGTTTGCCCCAACGGCGCCGTATCCCAGATGATATTATCCCAATCATCCTTCAGGCTCAGTTCTCTGATGTAGTCGACCATGAACTCATCGCTGAGTCCGGGCAGGATGGACGTGGTGAATTCCACGAATTGCGGATAGTCGATGGCTACGAAGGTTGAGAAGACGTCGTACACCTCTCTGCCAAACTTCTCGTCCCACATCTCCTCGACCTCGTCCACTCCGAGTTCGTTAATGTATAGAGAGCCCTTAACCATCTGAGGTTTTTCAAATAGCGGCCTGGCGAAGATATGCGACAGCGAGGGGGTGGCATCAGTAGAGATAGCGAGGGTTTTCTGCCCCGAGGAGGCATAGTGAAGGGCGGTTGCCGCAGCGCAGGTTGTCTTTCCCACGCCGCCCTTCCCCGAAAACATGGTGACGCTCGCCTTTGGAGAATTAGACTTCTTCTTGGTATTGGCCATTACACTCACCCGCCAGAATCTGGTTATATTCTACACCATAACATTGTCGGCAGAAAAGCGAACCGTAGTCTGTGGTGCAGGCGGGGAAGGTGATTTTTGAAGCAAAAGTCTTAAGGTTCGGCGACTCTAGGCTATCTCGATGAGCCTGTTCTTTAGAGCGAGGTAGCCCGCGTCCTGGGCAGTACCACTCTCCAGATAACCAGGCCCAGCAAGACTACCCCGGAGCCTATCATGGAGTAAATGGCCATCCTCTCTATTCCCGAGGCGAAGGCGCTGGCGACATTACGAATAACCTCGTTGCCCTTCTCAGCCATGACAGCCCTAACCCCCTCGTACTGTGACGTGTCGGCTACCCCTGTTGCCAGCCTCGGCTCCGCTACATGGGAGTAGGTCACTGTCACGGCTATATAAATAGCCAGCGATGTAACGAACAGCACCGCTAGCCCCCAGCCCAGCCTGCTTATCCAGTTATGGCCGCACAGCAGGGCGATGAGCACGAGAAACGCAAAAGGTATCAGCCAGATAGCCCAGAGCCAGGTTCGGGCAGTGGCTATGCGGTGCCGAGCCGTATCAAGATTGTTCAGGTCTGCATCTGTTTTTGCGATTTTATCTCTCAGGTCGGCCTGGGTAAAGGTGTAGCCGTTCTGTATCCTGTCGCGTGCATCGTTAAGCGTCTGCTCATGGTCGCTGCCCAGCTTATCCGACAGGTCGGCGTCGCTGAACGTCCAGCCGCCGTCGACCCAAGTGCGGGCTTTGTCCAGGAAATCGGCATTGTCCGCGCCCAGCGACTGCCTGAGGTCGGCATAGGTATATACCCACTGGTCCGGGAGGTAATTTCCCACTGCCTGCTGTACTGAGTTGGCGACGCTGACGCCCAGCGCTGTTTTGAAGTCCTGGTACGATACGCCGGAGGGACGGCAGGAGGGGACACTGCCCGGCGGCAGAGTCTGTACAATCTGGAGGAACTGCGCCATGCTGCACACGGGCAGGCCGTAGAATCGAGCTTCCAGCTTCTGGTCGGCCAGGCTGGTGAGGACATTCAGGGCTGCCGCCTTTCTATCCGCCAGGTTGACCGTTATCTGTATGGTGTTGGCTTCGCCCTTTACATAAGCAGCAATGGCGTTGATGAGCTCCCCCAGCCTAGCCTCTACCCACGACTGAGGCAGCACCTGCTTGATGGCCGAGACGACCTCCGCCTGACTCAAGGTGACGCCGTAACCAAGGTTAACGGACGTGCCGATGTTCTCCAGGACGATGGGTGTTATTATCTCGTCCAGCAGGTAATTGTAGGTCTCCTGTCCGCTGAGCAGTTCGAGCGCAGCTGTAGCTGCGGGATCAACCCGATCTCGGAGAGGGATGGTGATGGTGAAGTGGTCGGAATCCCCGGTCGCGTAAGGCGTCACGGAGTCTATGGCTGCCATAGCCTCTGAGGACACCCAATCTTCGGGGGCTGCCGACTTGAGGAAGCTTTCCACCTGCTCTTTGCTCAGCGTCAGTGAGTAAGGTACCCTGTCCAGGTTCTCCAGCATCTGGTCAGCAGCGTAGGATATTACGTCGTCGTAGAGCTTGGCGAATGTATCGCCCTGCAGCATGTCGGTTTTGATTACCTGAGCGCCAGTCGTCACCCTGTCTTTGAGCGCTACCGTGTAAGTGAAGCGGTCAGTTTTGCCCAGAAAATAGGAGATTATGGTGTTAGTTGCTGCTTCGACCTGAGCCTGAAGCCACTGGGGCGGCACTGTCTTCCTGGCTGAGGAGACTATCTCATCTTCGATATTCGTTATGTCGAAAGGTGTCGAAGATGACTGGTCTGTTTGTATCTCGTCCAGCGCCGCAGGCAGGGCCTTGTCATAGACGAAGTTGTACATATCAGCCCGCTGCAGTTGGTCGTTGTAAAACCCCGGGTTGGCAAACGAGCTGTTTACCTGTGTGAGGACGAGCACCACGATAAACGAAACAACGAAAATGATGATGAGCGGTATAGCTAGTATCCGTCTAACCCAGATCATAGCGGTTCACAGCTTTGGCGATGCTAATCCGCCCCAACATTAGCACACCCGCCATCGGTTATGCAATAGTCACTTCGATAAGACTACTTGGTAACTGGGGAGTTCAGAGGGGTTAGCCCCTCTGACGGGGGATTTGGAGGTGTCCCCCCAAATTTTTAACGTCCCCAAAGATTGGGGGAAATAGGGGGTTGAAAAGAGA
>Ga0209777_10007386_pt1 | contig 12212 bp, 11 predicted proteins | sample FrelakmetHBP12HB_FD_187147 | JGI IMG/M metagenome (GOLD analysis project Ga0209777, IMG submission 187147) | Freshwater lake sediment microbial communities from the University of Notre Dame, USA, for methane emissions studies -HBP12 HB (SPAdes)... | ecosystem: Environmental > Aquatic >... | reverse complement strand
TCAAGATTCTTTCCGGCCTTCTGAAAAAAGACGTGGTTTTTGTCGATGATTGTGTGGGTGAAAAGGTGGAACAAGCGGTAAGTAAAATGAAAGATGGCGATGTAATCCTGCTGGAAAATTTGAGATTTCAGCCGGGAGAAGATAAAAACGATCCGGAATTCGCCAAAAAGCTCGCCTCCCTTTGCGATATCTATATAGATGATGCCTTTGCTGTTTCGCACCGGGCGGCGGCATCCAATTCGGCCATTACCGGATTTGTCAAAACCTGTGCGGCGGGATTTCTGCTGAAAAATGAAATCGAATACTTTAAAAAAGCCATGGGCAATCCGGCACGGCCATTGGTTGCCATTATTGGCGGCGCGAAAATTTCCGACAAAATTGGTGTTCTAGAAAACCTCATCGAAAAAGTGAATAAACTACTTGTCGGCGGCGGCATGGCCTTTACCTTCTTGAAGGCGCAGGGTTTCGGCGTCGGCAAATCGCTGTGCGAAGAAGAGCTGCTGGATGTAGCGCGCAAAATAATGCAAAAAGCTAAAGAAAAAAATGTGCAGTTTTTATTGCCGGTAGATGCCGTAATTGCCCAAAGTGCCTCTGCCGATGCCAAGGTGAAAATCTGCGGCATAAAAGATATTCCGGCAGACTGGATAGGTTTGGATATCGGCCCCGCGACAACTTCTTTGTTTTCCGAGGCGTTGCAAGGCGTGAAAACCATCGTCTGGAACGGCCCTATGGGCATGTTTGAGCTGGCACCTTTCAGCAAGGGAACATTTTCGCTCGCTAAGACTGTAGCGAATTCCGGGGCGCTCTCCATCATCGGCGGCGGCGATACGGATACCGCTATCCATCAGGCAGGCCTTAGCGCGAAGATGTCGTACATTTCCACTGGCGGCGGCGCGTTTCTGGAATTGCTGGAAGGAAAAACCCTGCCGGGAATTGCCGCGCTGGAACCACGGGTATAATTATACCCTCCGCTTTGCGGGATCAATTCAACTAACAAATTTCAATGTGCTTTGCTTTTGAAATTTGAGTTTCATTGATTTGACCTGCGAGTTTCAGCGGCAGTGACCTTTAGGTTACGCACTTTGTTTCTGAAACTCGGGTCTCATTAAAATAAGGAGAAAAGAAATGAGAGAATGGATTGTTGCCGGAAACTGGAAGATGCACAACACCATACAGGAATCAGTGGCGCTCGCCAGAGCAATTAAAGAGGGAACGTCATCTCTAAAAAAAGGTGAAATTATTTTAGCTCCGCCTTTTACCTCCTTGTCCAATGTTGGTGAAGCAATCAAGGGCTCCAAAGTATCTCTGGCGGCGCAAAATATGTTTTATGAAGACAAGGGTGCATTCACCGGAGAAATAGCGCCGGGTATGCTCAAAGATATTGGCTGCACCTACGTAATTATCGGCCACTCGGAGCGCCGTAAATATTTTCACGAACAAGACAAAGACGTAAATTTAAAAGTCAAGAAGGCTCTGTCCGTGGGCTTAAAGCCCATCATGTGCGTCGGAGAAACTGACGAGGAAAGAGAAAAAGGGATCACCCGGTCGATAGTCGACAGGCAGATAAACCTCGGATTAAGCGGTGTGGATAAAATTGATAACGTCGTCATCGCTTACGAGCCGGTCTGGGCAATAGGTACAGGAAAAGTTGCCACATCCGCACAGGCGCAGGAAGTGCACAAATTCATCCGCGGCATCTTAAAAGATTTGTATGGCAGTGCGGCCAACGATATTCGCATCCTTTATGGCGGAAGCGTCACCAAAGATAATATCGGCGAATTAATCGCCATGGAAGATATTGACGGGGCGCTCGTCGGCGGCGCGTCCCTTAAACCGGATGGGTTTCTGGGTATAATCCAAAATATTGCCGAGAAGAAATAATTTCAGAATTTTTATTTGTGGTAGGACAAAGTTATTTTGGCAGCGGGTGTAAGGACGAACTGCAAATCAGACGGGATCTGCAAAAAGAGCAGTAGATAATTCTAGCAGGCATCAATCCTTTCAAATGGCATTCCTTATTTACTGAAAGACAACATTGACAATTTTCAATCATTATGTAACATTCATGTGGCGAATCAAGACATTAAAAAATGACTCTGAAAGTCAAGGGAGAGAATTCACTTTTTAAATATGCTCTCAACTCACATACTTTTTACTCTCAATCTTTAGGCTAGGATTCCCCTTACTTTTCTTTTGTGAAGGAATCTTAAATTATGGATCATGTTGCACAGGGAAAAAGAAGCAAAATCATGGCAGCAGTCCATTCTAAAGGTACTAAACCGGAAATATTAGTAAGAAAATTAGTATATGCGATGGGGTTTAGGTATCGTTTGCATGATAAAGACCTCCCCGGCAAGCCTGACTTGGTGTTTAAATCTAAGAAAAAAGTTATTTTTGTAAATGGATGTTTCTGGCATGGTCATAAGGGATGCGAAAAAGCTAGATTACCAAAAACACATAAGGATTACTGGCAAGATAAAATAAATCGTAATAGAATAAGAGATCGCAAAAACGAAAAAGCACTGAACATAATGGATTGGGCGCATTTAACAATATGGCAATGCGATTTAAAAAAAATTGAACCTATTGCAAAACGCATATACAAGTTCTTAGAAATTGAGTCTAATATCGAAAATGTATAGGAGCCTTCAGACATGAAACCCAAAAAAGTTCATAGTGGTCCAGTCAAAGATTTTTTTATCGATACAATAACAAAAGATGTATCTCTTGTAGATTGCATTCTCGATCTCTTGGATAACTGCTTAGATGGGGCAATGCGCATGAACGGTATCAAGCTTACGGAAAATCGCACTGGAGATAAATCCTATAACGGATTTCATGCCCGAATATCATTTGACGTCAACCTTTTTTCCATAGAAGACAATTGCGGTGGCATTCCCCTAAATTATGCGATCGACTATGCCTTCCATTTTGGCAGACGTGCGGATGCGCCAAAAGATTTCGAAGGATTAATAGGATTATACGGAATAGGAATGAAGCGTGCAATATTTAAAATGGGACGAACAATAGCGATTGCAACATCGACCGACAATATCGCATATCGGGTCCCAATAGATGTATCAGAATGGCAAAAAAACGATGATTGGGATTTTGACATTGAACCGTCAGAAAAATTTACGCCATATGGAACTAAAATCATAATAAAGGATTTGAGACCTCAGGTAAAAGAAGAATTTTCTCTAGAGACCTTCGAAAGTGAGCTTGTTCGAATTACGGCCCGGGATTATTCGTTTTTTCTTCAAAAGGGTTTCGAACTAACTGTTAATAGTAACCAAGTGACTCCTTACAATTTCAGTCTTCGTGAAGGCAAGCAATTCAAACCTATTTATATAAAATACGCTGATTCTATCGAAACCGACGTTAATATAGATATAAAGGCAGGGATGGCGGACATTCCGCCTGATGACGACTCGGCAGAGGGTACACAAAATTTACGCGAAGTCGATTATTATGGGTGGTTTGTATCGTGTAACGACCGAATCGTTTTGGCTGGAGACAAAACTTATCTTACTGTTTGGGGGGACGATTCATTCCCTATTTGGCATCCACAATATAATGGTTTTATGGGAATAATAAATTTTCAATGTACCGATCCTAGTAAATTGCCGTGGACGACTACTAAACGAAACTTGGATGAATCATCTGAGCTTTATCGGCGCGCTGTAACCAAAATGAAGGATGCAACTCGTCCATACCTGTCTTACACTAATGCTCGAAAAGCAAATTTGGATGAGGCCAAAGAAATGGAAGAAACAGCTAGTCCAAAGGCGCTAAATTTATTGGAACCTAGCGAAAAAATGTTAGTTCCTACATTTACAAAGAAAGATATATCATTTACTGGGATCCACTATCAAAAACCGACAGAAACAGTTAAAAAAGTAAAAGAATCTTTGGGTGATCAGTATATGACCAATAAGGATGTAGGAATTCAAACTTTTGATTACTACGTGGAGAACGAACTGGAAGAGAAATGACTAAGCCATCGTTTGCCAAAATAAATTACCTTTTGCGTCCGAATAAGAATGTTGAGCGTAAGCTTATTGTAGAGGCACTTACAGCATTAAACGATTCCTTCCGTATTTCACAATATGATTACATCGGAATGGGATCTATGTGGTTTGTGGATTTCATTCTAGTTCATAAAATTCTAAATATCCAGAATATGATTTCGATAGAGAAAGAGGTTTATGCCAAAAGAGCAGATTTCAATAAACCTTATGACTGCATCACGGTGCTTGCCGGCGATACAACTGAAGTCCTCCGTAATATGTCAGAATTGCAACGGCAAGCTATTATATGGCTTGATCATGACACCGGCCTCAATGGTCCTGCGTTAGAAGATGCAAGAATAATCTGCGAAAGAGCTGGTAGTAAGAACATCTTCATTTTGACGGTAAAGGCAGATCACACTGAATTACGAAGGGAAACAATTGGACATAAAAGATTTTCCCGTCTCAATTCTCTGAAGCAGATTGCAGGAGACCTTGTACCCGTTGGTACCACAGATCGCAATATTCAGAAAGACGAATTCCCAAAACTCGTTGCTAAGATGTTATTTTCGCATATGAAAAGTTCTTTGAAGAAGTCGGGAAGACGCGAACAGTTTTATCCATTATTTAACATGTTTTATTCGGACGGTTCCCCAATGGTTACTGTAGGCGGAATGATTGTCAATGAAGAAGATAAGATACTATTACAGAGATCCAACCTACCAGGTATATTTGATTACGTAACGGGGGAAACGCAATTCCGCATAAATGTGCCACATCTTACCGTAAAAGAAAAAATTGAATTAGACAGTATGCTACCACGGGAAAACGCGCCGACATCGAATGACATCGAAGAAATAGGATTCTTTTTAAGTGATGATGAACTAAAATCTTACCACAAGTTATATCGGTATTATCCTGTGTTTGGGGAATTCTCTTTGTAAATAGTAAACAGTTTTTGTTTGTTATTCTAACCTTTTTGCGATCTGGCCTAGAATAGCTCTACCGATATAAGGGGATACGCTGTTACCAATCATTCGGAAGCTATGCCACATGGTGGGATGGAATTGAAACCAGTCAGGAAATCCCTGAATTCTTGCCGCTTCTCTTACCGAAATAACTCTGTCCTCTTTAGGATGAATGGGTCGAATAGATTGATAACCCCCTTTATCTTTTCCCGTACCGGCCCGTAAAGTTCTGCAAGGTAAATCCCATGAAAGTCTCTGGCATTTTGAAACCTTGTCGATTTCGCCCGGCGAGATTCTTGAGAAGCGTTCAATTACTTCCCGTGTATGGTTTGTTTTCTGATAGCCAGATATCATTCCTTTCGCATGGGCGGTACTGATAGTCTGTGAAACGCTGCCCTTCGGAGGTGCTTTTCTCGCATTTCGGGCATAGACACTGATTCGTTTAAGATTTATATTTTGTGAATAAAGAGCCCAATATTCACTATTACCGTTCGTCTTATACCCCGTATTGAGTTTTGGTAGATCTTGAATTGCGTCAAAGACGGTTACAGGCTTTCTTTTATCAGCATTAATACAGGCTTCATCCAAGAGTCCCATATATTCAGGTCGATAGCCAATTACAAACACCCGGCGCCTGATAGTTGCCGCTCCAAAATCTGCGGCGTCCAAAATTAAGGGGCCTAATATTTCGTATCGCTTATGAACTAAATTGATGCAGGAATCGAGTATCTGCCGTCCGAAGTCGTGCAGAATGCCCGGCACGTTTTCCATTACGAAAAAAGTTGGTTCTATCGCAGCAACAATCCTAAAAAAATGATTAACTAATGAATTGCGTTCATCGTTTTGTTGTCGCCTCCCAATATAGCTAAAACCTTGGCATGGGGGTCCTCCAACTATGCCGTCTATTGTTGATTTTTTTGAATTAATTTTATTTCGGATATACGTTGGACTTAAGCGAGAAATGTCTGCTAAAAGCAGTGGTGTCTGGACGAAATTGCTGGTGAAACTTGCAGTCACATCTCTATCGGCATCAATTGCTAAGACAGTATGAAATCCAGCATAGTGTGCACTTAGCGTAAAACCGCCAGCACCACAAAACAAATCTATTATCTTATAGTGTTTTCTCATCGGCAATTCTCAACGCTTCTCCATCTTTTAAATATATCATTTACTCGCGGAAGACAACAACATTCTAGTATAGAACATGCGTGATCGATGATTTAAGTTTATGATGGTCACTTTCGGAGGGAGTCTGATACTGAACAATTGTAGGTAAAAGCGATAATCGGGATAAAACTTAATTAAACACTGTCCGTCAAGTCTAATATAGATCAGAACATCTTATTATCATTTCTACAGCGGAGTTATCGAACGACTTTATCGCCTTGTCGAATCATCCGGCCATCGACAATACCGATGTTGGAATGATTAAAACATTGAGTGGCGTTCCGGCCTTCTTCGATACTGTCCAGAGCGTATCGCCCTTCTGAATAGATAATAGGGATTGGGAAAATGGATTAGGGATGCGTCGTTCGAGTGGCTCTTTGTGGCGGGCGGGGCGACCTGAGATGCCGCCCCGCCTGCGCCGGGATGATTTTTTTAACAAAAAAGAAGAGGCCATGTTTTATGGCCTCTTCTTGTCATTATCTACTTCTTAACTGTATATTCCACAGCGGCTTCGACTCTGCGGTTTTGCTGTCTTCCTTCTTTGGTGGAATTATCGGCAAGAGGATTGGAAAATCCGAATCCTTTTGCTGTGATCCTGGATGCTTCGATATTGAATTTCTGCACCATGACCGCTTTTATCGCTTCCGCGCGCTTCTGGGAAAGATTAAGATTGTACTTCTCTCCTCCCACATTATCCGTATGACCTTCAACAACAATCTTCAGATCGGGGTATTTTTTCAGCACATCCGCAACAGCTTCAATTTCCTTGTAGTAAGCGGGCTTCACAATCGCTTTCCCCGTATCAAACTCCACATCCATAGTAGCTCTGCCTTTTTCCATTATCTTCTGCTCAACCGGCGGTGGAGGTTCTGCAGCCGCTTTTGCTATCGGTTCAGGTGCCTCTTTTGCCCCGCCAAATTTCCAAGCCAGACCAAGCTTAAATCCCTGGAATCTAATCCTATTATCTACAATCTCACCATCTGAGAGCGTGACTGATTTTGTTCCAAAATCATAGTACGCATATTCCGCTCGGGCGAGTAGATTATGAGTAATGGCAAATTCAAGCCCGATACTTGGTGTCCAGCCAAAACGATAATCTTTAGTATCGAACGCATTGCCTGAATGATTATCTGCGTAGAGTTCTGCGCGGGTATAGGCTAAACCGACCGCAACATAAGGAAGAAAGCGCCAGATAGCATAACCCACACGAGCACGCGTTGAACCGAGCCAATTAAGCTCGCTAGTGAGAGTATAAGCTGGCACTATGTCGTCTTGTGATGAACCGGAGATTTTGCCGTAGTTGATATCCGTTTCCACGCCGGCAACTAAATTGATCGGAAATTGATAATTATAACCGAGAAAAAGGCCACCCATGCCACCTTTAAAAATATGATCGGTATAATGGCCCACCGTTGCCGAATCCCAATCTGAGGTACCAGCATCATAACTCCCCTGCAAGCCCAGATAGAGACCAGTCCAGTTATAGGGTTTGGTATTTGCATTATCAGCAAACGCGCTCGCCGAAGTAAAAACTAAAACCGTAAAAATGACTAAAAAAAGTGTACGTTTCATTTGTTAGCCCTCCGATTTTATTTGTTCTGCAATTATTGAAAACTTCCTTACGACACGATTTTTATGAATTTTTTCTTAAGCTTATTATGTTTAGCACATCACCGGCCAAACCTTCAAGAAAATTTTTTCTGTTACTACTCAATTTTTTTTATTTGAGAACACGCCGCCTAACAAAGCCAAAATGCCAATGTTTAGATCTGATTGAGCAGGAAGCATTTAATCCCTAGCGGGAGACGGGAGCTTTCTGCAGCGGGGCTACCGTACGGCGATCTTATCGCCTTGCCGAATCATCCTACCCTCGACAATACCAATGTTTGAATTGATTAAAACATTGAGTGGTGTTCCGGTCTTCTTTGATACTGTCCAGAGCGTATCGCCCTTTTGAACGGTGTAGTACTCTTTGGGATTGGTAAGTTTTTGACCGCTCGCTTTGGCTAGTTTTATCTGCCTTTTGTAAGTCCTTTGAGCGCGGACATGTCTGCGCGGCCGCTCGTATAAATCCGCATACATGGCCTCCTTGATGTTTTGCCCCTCGCGGAAAGGCAAAACCACTTCTTGATTTTTAGCTATGTGCGTACTGGCCGGGACGGAATTGAGATCTTCGAGCACAGAGGGTTGTATTCTGAACTTTTTGGCCACCTGGGCAATGGTTGTTGCTGAATGCGGTCTATGTTTCTGAAAGGCAGTCGCTGTAAAATTTTTATTCGCACAGCATTCTCCATAAACAACTTCTGCCCCGACAGGAACTTTTAAGCGGTATTTTTCAACATAATGAGGAATGTACCAGCGCAGCAGTTCGGGATTGAGCAAGTAAATATCCTCCACATCAATCTTCATTTCTTGTGCTAAGGCCACAAGGTCGGTTTTGGCCGGCACATCTATCTCGGCGAAATCGATTGGCCCGTGAAACTCGATATTGCCAAAGCCAAAGGAGTTTAGATTTTTGCCCAAAATTGCCAGGGCCATAATCTTCGGAACGTAATTTCTGGTTTCGGACCTGAGGTAACGTTTTTTCCTTAAATCCCAGAAATTGTCCGTTTTATAGCGCGCCATAGCCCGGTTCAGCTTAGCCTCGCCTGCATTATAAGCCGACGCGGCTATTTCCCAATCGCCAAATTCTGCGTAGAGTTTTTTTAAGTATTTGCTCGCGGCAATCGTCGATTTAATAGGGTCGCGCCGCTCGTCGATATACCAATCGATCTTCAATCCGTAATTGCGGCCTGTCGACGGAATAAATTGCCACAGGCCTACAGCTTGGGCATAAGATTTCACTTTCGTCTGAAATCCCGATTCGGCCATGGCGACATAGATGAGGTCGCGGGGCAGACCGTTATCTTCGAGCGTTTTGCCGAGCAAAGGCGCGTAACTGCCGCCGCGCGCGCTGTAAGTCTCAAAATAATCCCGGCCTCTGTTTAAATAATAATTAATAAACTTTTTGACAGCATCATTGTAAACGACGGGAATATCGAAATAGTAGTTCTCTAAATTTAATTCTTCGGCTCCTTCCAGAAAATACGCTTTCCGAGTGTGGTTGCCGGACTTATCTATGCGGGCGCCGCCGACAATGGGCGTGGCGGTCTCTTGCTTATATTGCTTAACTTGCGGTTCAGCGTCTATTGCCCGCTGAATTCCGGGCGAAGAATCTGTTTTCTGCGTCGATGTCTGCAAAGACGAACACGAGGAAGCAAAGAAAACCAGAGCGCACAGGAACACGAGGACGGAATATCTCATCATATTTGCAACTTTTTCTCCTTACCTTACAATTTTATCATGTGATGCCTGAATATTTCAAATATTATCGCTTGTAATCTTGCATATTCCTTAAATTTCATCAACTGAAAAATACGGGGAAGTAAAATGCAGGCCCGGATTGTTATATCACGGATTATCTAAAGAACAGGCTTACTCTCCGCCTTTATACATTTCTTCGATGATGTCTTTGTCTTGCTCGGCAATGGCTTTGCGTTTTACTTTCACGGTAGGGGTCACTTCACCGTCCTCGCCACCACTTCCCGCATTTTGTGGATCAATATTTAATTGACAGGCAAGACCGAAATTCTTATAGTGTAATCATACGAAGTGATGTCTTATCAATAGACGTTCCAGAAACCGATGCAGGAAGGCGTAGCGTTGCCCAATGCGATTCAGGACGCATACGAGGCCGAGGAAGTAACGGTAACGTAAATTATTGCGAAAGGCTTACCCATGATAAAAAAGACCAGCCTGATAGCTGTTGTCGTAATTATTCTGCTCGGCGGAGGTATTGCCGCTTACTTCTACTGGCAGTACGCCCAACCGAAACCCGAACCGGTATACGTGGAGACCCCACCGCCTGCTCCGGCACCCAACCCGGTGGTACAGCGGGTCATCGAGGCTCCTCCGGAACAGCCTGCGCTGCCTAAGCTATCCGCGAGCGACGAGTTCATGCTGGACATTCTGGCCGGCCTGGTGGGCAATAAATCGTTAATGAGTCTGTTCTATACCGAGCAGATCATCCACAACATCGTCGCCACCATCGACAACCTGCCGCGCAGACACTTGCCGCTCAGCGTGATGCCGGTCAAGCGGGTGCCTGGTCTGTTCATTACTGAAGGCCCCGAAGACGACAAAACCATCAGCCCGAAAAATGCTGCGCGTTATTCGACGTATGTGAAAATCGCCGAGTTGGTCGACGCACAGAAGCTGGGGGAGATTTACGTGCGCCTCTATCCGCTGTTCCAGCAGGCATACGAAGAACTCGGCTATCCGAAAAAATATTTTAACGACCGCCTGCTGGTGGTGCTCAACCATCTGCTGGCTGCGCCCGACCTCAATGAGCCTGTCAAGCTCGTCCAGCCCAATGTTTTCTATGTGTATGCCGATCCCGATTTGGAAGCGCGTTCAGCCGGGCAGAAAATCCTTATGCGAATGGGCAGCAACAACGAAGCGAAAATCAAAGCCAAACTGCGCGAGATAAAACGGCAAGTTATGCTCCACATGCACGCCAAGAAAGTGGATAGTACCGAATGATATTCTTCTGGAGGCGCGGATTATAGCTGTGGCTGATGTGGTGGAATCCATGGCCTCCCACCGACCATATCGTCCGGCCTTGGGCATTGAGGCAGCCCTTGAAGAAATCGAGAAGAATAAAGGAATCCTTTACGACAATACTGTTGCAGATGCCTGTCTGAGATTATTTCGGGAGAAAGGCTATCAGCTTACATGAGATGCAGATGCCAAGCCAGACAGGAACATGATCTTCGGCTCTATTATTTGGCTTTGACACGGTTCATTAAAAAAGCAAACGAATCAGGGAAAACAAAACTTAGATTTATGATGTTACGATACGCAATATATTCGGGGATTTTAAAACGTTCATTACAGAGGGATCAATACAAGTTCCTCATTTTTTATTGGTAGAGAATTAAAATCATAATCAATTTAAGGAGGATATTGCAAATGGCGAAGTTAGATAAAAACAGACTTATTTTTGGTGTTTTTTTGGTAATATTTATCATTATTACCACAGTTGTTGCGGGACATTTTAAAATTCCACTTTGGCCTGCATTTATTGTAATGATTTTTTTCTTCGAAACACACATGGATAAGAAAAAAATCCCCAATATTCTTATCGGTGGTTTGTTTGGCATGGCGAATTTAATAATCATTAAATATTTTCTTCAATTATTAGCTCCTTCCTTGGGAATAGAGATGGCCGTGCTACTTTATGTTCTGATTTTTGTTTATGCGATAATAGTCTTTGGGGAAATGATTCCGGTGTTATTGAATAACTATGCGTTTATGTTTTTCACGGTAGTCGGAGCAGTATATAAAGTACCAAACTTTAATCTTTATCTTTTAATGGCGGTTGAGATTATTGGCGGTGCCATATTTATCGCGGGAATATTGGGTATACTTAAAATAGTTACGGCCATGGCTGTAAGGAGAGCTGCAAAAGAGGCTAAAACATAAATAAGATAATTGAGGGGATTGGGGGGGGTCAAATTTTACTTCCCGGTGGCTGAAAAAAATTTTGATGGGTTATGCTGAAAACGTGCCCTTCTTAAAGCTTACTCTCCACCTTTATACATTTCTTCAATGATGTCTTTGTATTGTTCGGCGATGGCTTTGCGTTTGACTTTCATGGTCGGGGTCACTTCGCCGTCCTCAGTGTAGAGCTTCTTGTCGAGCAGGCGTAATTTGCGGATGTTCTCCACCCGGGCAATCTGCTTATTTACTTTGTTCACTTCGTCCGTGATAAGTTTGATGACTTCTTCCGTGCGGGTAAGGCTGGCAAAGGTCGTGTACTGAACTTTGTGATCCTGCGCGTATTTTACGACGTTTTCTTCGTCAATAACAATCAATGCCGTGATGAATTTACGCTTATCACCGATAACCACAGCGTCCGTGATGTAAGGAGAATACTTGAGCAGGTTTTCGATATACTGAGGAGCGACATTCTTACCCCCCGCCGTGATAATCAGGTCTTTTTTGCGGTCGGTAATTTTGAGGTATC
>Ga0209777_10007385_pt1 | contig 12214 bp, 15 predicted proteins | sample FrelakmetHBP12HB_FD_187147 | JGI IMG/M metagenome (GOLD analysis project Ga0209777, IMG submission 187147) | Freshwater lake sediment microbial communities from the University of Notre Dame, USA, for methane emissions studies -HBP12 HB (SPAdes)... | ecosystem: Environmental > Aquatic >... | reverse complement strand
GCCAGATAAGGTAACAAAAAGAATAGAAGGATACTTATCTTAAAAAACCCCATACCGAAAAAATTAATCAAGTCAAAGTCACGTTTGCCAATATTGAACCATTTTGCATTCATCTCGAACATCCAGCCAGGGACAATCAAATATAAAAGAAACCACAAGAGCAAAAATGCGAGACCGAAAAGAAATGATCTAATCAATATCGAGGCCAATGTTTGAAGAAGGACATCATTGCGTCCATTATTTTCCATGGTCATTCCTCCGCTTCTGTATTTCCTTGATTATCACCTAAGCGTTCACCGACCAATCCCAGATTGTCCCCTTCCAGCCTGAAATGACCCCGTTGTCCTCACAGACCGGACAAGACCAAGAGATAGCCTCTTGTTCGTCTATAAAAGCGATGATCTCTCCCGGACATTTTCTCCGACCGGGCCGTCTTCTGCATCTGACACCAGTAGCCAGTGCATCTTTTTGGCGTGTTGTCACGCCTTTCACGATATGGCCACAATATTCTGCAAGAGTAAGCGCTCGATTCGGCATATTCGCCAGATTTCCATCCTCATTCACAAAATGTCTTAAATCTGCAATCCAGGCATTGCCCATCAGCAAATAATCTCCTCTAAAATAACTTAAGTGGTCCATTACAGGGGCCTCACTTCTATCGGTCTTAGCTATTCTTTGTCATAAAACTCTCGATTTTTCAAATTTAGAATTAGACTTTTTATAAAGGCATGCCAGGAGGAAGGCTTCAAAGGTATGGACGCCACAATTGTCCATACCATGCACGATGAGATTATCCTTGAAGCAAAAGCTGAGATTGCCGAAGAGGTTGCACGTATTTTAGAGGAATGTATGATCAAACCCTTTGAAGCGTTGGTACCTTCTGTCCCATTCAAGGTGGAGTTGAGGATTCAGGATTCTTTGGGATTTTAGGCTCGCTCTTATCTGAGATTCCCCTGAAACTAAAATTATGTGGTTATAAGTGGTTATAATCATTAATGAAAATTTCAGTGAATATGGTGGTTCTGTGTAAATGCCATGATCCGAGCGGTGAATATGGGTTGGTAACTGGGAAGGATTGAGGATTCATTTAATATATCAAGAGTGGCAATTTTGACCTCGGTGACTTCTTCCTGAACTCGCCATTTTTCAAAACCTCACCTCAATGCAACATTCCAGACGGTAATCAACGGGACGAATCTGGGGCTTTAGTTTGTTCGTCATACTGAAGCTTTTTTTGAGGACACGATCTTGGCAAGATGTTCAATTTTTGGATGTTGATACAACTCACAATATATGACTCCCGCCAGTCAGCTAAAACCTCCCACCAAGATATGCCTCAATATGTTGAGGTTCCACCAAATATTGAGGCCAAACGAATCATTTCATACTTCTCTGCTGTTCTCTCCTATTCATCTAATCCGTTGTTATTAAAGAATGATTCCAAACTTCATATTTTTTTACATTTGTTGGCACGCCATTTGCTTTATATAATAAGCACGACTAAGTAGTAATGTTGGAACTTGCCCGATGCCTGGTGAGTTTTGTAGCCCCCATCCTACAAGTCCCTCGGCGTTTTTCACCAGAATTAACCTTACAACGTAACCTCAACCCTTTTTATTAGAACATTGTCCCACAAATCAACCTCCTAACCTAACCCCAAACTTTGGTTCGTAAGGGAAGAGAGGGAATTTTATGTATGGACTTTTCGATTTGCATGTTGTTTCGATCATGTTAGGCACGGGTCTGCTCTACCTCGCTTTTAGAGTGATCTTACCGTGAACCTCGAGGTTCTAAACCTAAGGGCGGATATTTCAACTAATTTCTACAAACAAAAGAAAGGCGGTGAACTTATGAAAATATTATTTATATTACTTTTGCTTCTGGCTCTTGTCGGGTGTGCCCATTCCAACTTCGCCTGGCACAGGCCAGCTTTATACTTTCATGACAGCGAGGCGCTGGTTGACCAAAATAGCCAGGAATATCTGGCTGAACAAAATCGCCAGTATGAGACCTACCCACGCTTATACCCTTACACTTATAGCATCCTTGAATGGTGAACCGCTTCTGCAGGAAAAGGCTGAGGAAATAAGGAAGAAAGCGACCAAGTCATGATTGTCTATGGATCATCTGAAAATTGATCAAAAAGGTCAACTTATAAAACTGCGGCAGAAGAGGAATAGAATGGAGAACTTGTTTAATTCTTGGAACATGGTTCACTTCTTATTGGTTATGGCGGCCTTCAACCTACTTTTTTGTCTTACGCTATTTTATTCAAATCGGATAGCAACTGAAACACTGACAAAAAAACTCTGAAGGGCGGAGTAAAAGTGAGGCAGGTGTCGGAGGAAAACCTTGACACCTGGTTTATAGGTATCTGAATTTCAGTTTCTTTGCCAGGTCTTTTACCCTTTCATTTTTTGGGTATACTCGATTTCAATCGGAAATCCTCAGACCATATAGAAGGCCCGTCCTCACTCTTTTTAGGTGAAAGAAACGTCTGACTTTTCAAAGATTTCTTCCATCCCAACGGACAAATAGGGATTTGTTCTGCCAAAGCCAAAAAAGGATCGAGTACTTTTTAATAGGAACGTGTTGGATAACCGAGATAACCTCCGCTACTTGAAGACATCCAATAACTTTCTATCACCTGCTTTTTAACCTTTTCAATCATTTGCAGATCCGCCTTGAGTGAAATTTCAGGAGATGAAGGAAGGGCTAATTGATGACTTTCGTTAAAAGGTGTCTCTTTCAACTTCAAATTGTATGAGAGGACCATGAGTGTTTCGAGATTGACTACATCCTGGATATTATAGGCAAACAAAGTCTCCAGCGCTTTATCATTTTTATTCCTCTGGTATTCATTCCAGAGCAAGACCGCAAAATATCCATTCACAACGTCTCCAGTAACGTCTTTTTCAACATTTCAAGTTTTCAGCAATTTAGGCATTCCCATTCAAAATATTTAAAATTAGAAATGTCCATGGTTGAAACTTATATAGATGCTCTGACTCATGTGAAAATTATTCTAAAGGTATAAAATCAAATTATAAATTCTTAATTCTTGCGTTTGCTCAAGCAAAAGGCTTACCCAAAGGAGTAGGGGAAGCAGCGGTCCAGCATTTCTTCGATGGGATAATGATTTTTCTATAGACATGAATACTTATTGGAGAGTGGATTGGTCTCCCCATTCAGGATCAAGTCAAACTTTGCAAAAGGAGGTAATTGATTCGATTTGAGCATCCCAAGAGAAATTGCTCCATACGATAAATTCGGTGGCAGAAATATGCTCCTGTCCGTAAAGATTCATTTATTTGGGAGCAGTCATATTCGTTTCACCAAGACCTTTGGCGAGAAGTTTTTTGATGATCTAGATAATTGTGTAATGGATGATGACTTGCATCGGTGGTTGGGCAGTATTTTTCGATGAGTCGGTTTGGAACAACATCACTGAAACGAGCATTTTCATAGACGCCTATCATGTTGACGTAGCCAACGTAAAAAACTATAATTTGCTCATCTCTTTGTCAAGGGGGTGGCTATGGAAACTCTTTATAGGTGGCTTATGAATATTGAGGAAGAAGAAAATAAAGTTCTAAAACTTTTGTATTACTTGCAGATAAGGGGTGGTGGATTAGCCTGGGCATTACTCTATTGGATATTATACTACTTGTCCATAAAGATTATGATTTCAACCTATAAATTGATAATTGAAAGGTTTACTTTACAAAGTCTTATTTTAGGAGGATTATTATTTGTTGCTCTTGGAATATTGTTCACTTATATGGAAATTAAACGTATAAGAATTTTACAGAAATATAATAATGCGACTAAAGATTACTTAAAACGGCAATCAATAGATTTTAAAGATGTAATGTCATTGTTTAATTCTATGCGGGATATATATGATGCTAAACCAAGAAATGAAAATGGTTTCGAAATACGGTTTTCTAACTTTCAAAAAGCAACCATTGAATTTAAAAAGAAATATTTTCAAAAAGAGGATGATTAATGTCTGATTATCCTCACTCTATCACAGCATTTCAACAACAATTCTCTACGGAAGAGGCTTGTGAGAAATATTGTTTCGATCCCGCTGGCCTAGCTGAAGTGGTCAACTGGGTCTATTCTGGGTTTGAAGGAATCTCCCTCTAGACGCACAAAAAATATATAATTATTCACCACAAAGGACGCGAAGGGTTTTGTGATCTCTCTTTGTATGGAATAAAACCAGCAATGTGTACGTTTGATGTATTATGCTATAGAAGCAATGAAACGAATCAAGAATGAGGGTCGGAAACTCGCCGTGGCGAGATGTAGATGGAAAGGAATGCAACGCTGCGGTTCATTTCCAGAAAGCGGTTAGGCGCCGATTATGAAGTATTTTATGGCACCGTAAACAAAATAGAAGGATAGTACGAAGAGGGCGATTCCGAGCCAGAAGTAGACCCTGCCGAGTGCGTTTATCGGAATAAAATGTTTGATACGATGCATGACAGCCCCCAGGATACAGAGGTAACTTCCTAGCCCCAGGGCGCCGCCTGCAATGAAAAGCACTTTGGTACCAATCGGGAAAGGCGACGCAAGCCCCAACCGCTTAGCAAGCGCAACACCCAACAGCCACATCAGGATCATGGGAGGATTGCTGAAAGCGAGTGAGAAGCCCGTTAAATATGCCAATCGATTGTTTTTAAGAGACGAATGACGCAAGTCCAGACCGAGAGGCTTCTTGCTTGCTCTCAGTGTGGCGAAAGCCAGGATCCAGAGGATGAAGGCGCCCACCACATTGAATGAAGCCAGCACCAGCGGCGTTTCCATGATTGGCGCAATCCCAAAGACGGCGACGATTCCATAAAATATATCCGAGCTGACAGATCCGAGGATGACCATCCCGGCAGCCCACAAGTGTCCGCTAATAACCCGCTTTGCCATCTCAATCTGGGACCCTCCAATCGGGATGGCAGCGATAAATCCAAGTCCGAACGCAAACAATAAAAGAAGAAGATTGTTCATAGCTCTGTAAGCGGCTCTAACGGCACGGGCAAATGAGGTCACTGAACCGTATTTGTTTGTTGAAAAAGTCTATTGACATACGATGCAACCAATGTCGCCAAGCCGTTAACGTCGACTTGTTCGAAACACAGAACATTTTTGCATGTCTTAAACATTTTGTTGAGACAAGTAATATTGCGGCAGCGGCTTCCCGCCTGATAGCACCATGATGGAGCATCCTGATTCGAAGCGAGGAAACCCGGCTGAAATGAGTCGTAGCCCGACATGCGGGGTGTCGTAGCCCCGAAAAAGGACAAGATGGCTGTTCGGTTCCTGAATTCAAAGCTCTTTGAGCGAGAATATCTCCGCGCCGCAGCCAAATGCATAGGACCGGTGTCGCCGGTAACAAACACGTCGGCGAAATCGATGAGCGCGGAGTAAACTTCCAGCGGCATGCTCTTTGGGATGATGCGTAACTTGAAGCGAAGATCTGATGAAACTGAGTCAAACAGGCTTTTTCCTATGCCGGCCTCGGTGTGGCCCTCCCCTAAAAGGATTCTTGTATCGGCGTTTGTATCCCTTGCGAGTTGCTCCAGCAGTGCAGCCTGTTTGACAAACGGCATCATGTTGTATTTGCAAGCGCAATCCGGATTGAACATGATGACCGGTGAATGAGGCGCCAGCCCTGCGTCCTTGTAAAAGGACGATGCTTTTTCTATCACCTCATCGGAGTAAGTCGTCCGGACACCCCTGAAGGTATCCTCGCGAACCGGTTTCGCCACCGTCGAAAGCAAACCACGAATAAACAGATACTCCTGATAACAAAAGTGGTTGATGAGTATGGGATCGTTCTCATTGCGCAGGATCGTCGCACTATGTGACAGTATGCTGATAAACGGTTGCCGGGATTTCGCCAGATCTTTGCGATTCATGAAGGGGCACAACAATACACACAGGTCATACCGACCCTTCCGGATCATTTCCCGAAGCGTCGCGATCTCGGTCGAAGATGGGAATCGCCCATTAGAGAATAATGAAATAATCCGGGTTGCATCGGGGTTGCCCTCGATGATCGGGGCTACCATCTTATTGATCACATAATCGATCTCGGCATCAGGGAAAAAATCGCGTATGGCTATAAGCGATGATTGGGCAAGCACCGCGTCTCCGATATGAATGTCCGAGATGACGAGGAAGCGCCGGAACGCCTTCATTCTCTTCATGACGTTCCGGTTGCGCCGCTCGAACATCGCCGACAACGCAAGACTCCCACCGATCTGGCGAAAGATTGTATCCAAAACGTGCGCCCCAAACACCGGAGAAATCTCGGTGACGCGGCTGGTTCCAGCAAAGACTATCTTCTGCACTCTGGTATTCATATTCTTCTAAACATTGTAACGATTCGGTGAGTTTCTGCCAAGTTATAATTAACTCGAAGGGTGGAATTCCATGGGGTGTATGAATTGGAAAAAATAGTTAAAGTGGTGATGAAGAATTTAGAAACTTATACCGTGAATATCTTGCCAAACGTATATCCTCAAAAAGAATAAGGAAACCGCTCGATCTGATCTTCATACCGTGGGTTTCTGGGGCATTTAAACCGCAACAGTCGAGTAACGCAGGGGAATCTCACCCCCCAAGTGCCTTCCTTTGCTTCAAGTTCCCGTTTAATAAGAATCGCCTTCCCACCCTTTCTTGTCCTCCATCAATTAACATTCACCGCCGCATTTTTACCTTAACACCTTAACAGCTCCTCTTTCACATCCTTAAACCCTAATTGAATCAACAACTTCCATGAGTCGAAGGTGTTAAATACACCCCTTAACACCGCCTTAACGCCACTTAACACCTCCATACACGGGAGGACCATTAGAATGAAGGTTCTAAACTTTTAGGTTCCCACCAAGAACCCTCCTTTGCTTCCAATCTCCATCCAATAGGCACTACCCTGTCCAAAATCCAATATAGTTCCTCCTTTCCATATATATAAATTTCCAATCTACGACTGTCTTCCAATACCAAGAAAGGAGGAATGCTATGAATGCTGTACCAGAAATCCGAAGAGAAAGAGTACTTACTCCGCCGGAGTTAAGCAGTAAAGAGATCCAGGAAAATTATGGTCTACCTTCCGAAAGGGCTTATGTTGCCAGAAAAAAGGGATTTTTCGTCAGGAACTACTCCAGGAAGCAGGTGATCATTGATCCAGAGAATTTCGATCCATCAATTTCCTATTCCACTGCAAAGAGAGTGTTTTGGAAGAACTTTGCCTGGAACAACGTCGCCGTCAGTATTAAAGAGGATTTGATCCAGGAGGCAGTAACGAGAATGTATGAACTGAGCGGTAAGGTCAAGGAAAGATCAAATGAAAAATACGGGATCGGCTATGGTTACTTCTGGGTTTGTCATAATGCAATGCTCTCGTATCTTAAAACCTGGAGAAAAGGACAGAGGTGGAAGGTTTTCAAAGAAATGCAAGAACTCCAGGAAACGTTTGAGTAGGAAGCGGTTTAGGAATCGTATGGTCTAGTGGGAACGAATAGAAGAGGGAAAGTTCGATATCGATCCTGTCATTATTCCAAAATGTCAGACCCGTCTCTCTGGCGGGTTCTTTTTTAAAGAATTTCTGACTACCATTTTCTAACCGTACCTTTAAGGAATCGATCCAAAGACCAAAATATTATTGCTCTCATTAGTTTCAGCGACAAGATTGTCCGGGTCAATAACTGCAATAACATATTTACCAGAGGCCGATATTCCAGTAGGTAGATTATAATTCAAGTTAATATTTTTGCCCTTCCCAGCTTTGAGTTTTCCAGTCGAAAACGATTTCAGAAAAGTGTCCGTTTGATCAAAGTTCCCGTCGTCCGAAAGATAAAACTTGACGTAGGTGGAAGAGGAATCTCTATTACCAATATTACTGACCGCAAAAGTACCCTTCACGCTACACTTCTGACCCTGCCGTGTGGTTCTACATGTTTGGGTGAGATCTGTCCATGATCCGGTTAGATCAGGCCCAACACCACTTATTGTTACTTGAAGGGATTGTGACCACTCAGAAACTATAGAAATGTGAATAGCACACCTTGCCTGAGCCTTAACTTCGTATGTCCCAGGGAAAGTCCATGAGTGGGATCCACTTGGTGAAGATGACCAATCAGAATAATTTCCATCGCCCCAATCAATTCTATATTTAACGGGATCTCCTAAGCTTGAATTTGAATCTCCCACGATAAAGGAATAAGTTAAAGTGGTTATACCAGAAGTCGGTCCATTAATAACTGAAGGTGGTGAGATGGTTTCAGCTAAAGAGTACTTTAATAATATACTCTTTCCATTATTGTCATATCCCACCGCATAACCTTCATTGGAAGATAGGAAATGAATACTCTCAAGCCCAATGATGTCTGGTAGAATTACCGATGTCCAAGAACTATTTGAATAATGTAATAAGACTCCTCTATGATTTGAATAGTCGTTTCCTACAGCCCAACCTTCGTTTTGAGAACTAAAGTGAACATCCAAGAGTTCCCACTTTGCACTAACGTTTGGAAGATTAACAATCACCCAATTGCCATTCAAAAAATGGAGCATTACACCTTGACTCTCGTCATATCCAACAATCCAGCCCTCATTTTTAGAAGGGAAATGAACGGCATTGAAGTAGCAATTTGAACATCCAGTAGGAGGACTAAGAGGTACCCAATTATTATTTGAAAAATGCAGCAAAATGCCTTCCTGACTGGTATCATCGAAACCTACAGCCCAACCCTCGTTAGAGGAGGTGAAACAAACATCATTAAGATACCAATACGAACTTGTATCGTAATAATGTGGACTGGCAACTGCCCAAGATCCATTCAGATAGTGGAGTATAACTCCATTCCCTTGATAGTTCCCTGTGAAATTGACCCCTACGACCCAGCCCTCATCAGGTGATACAAAGTGAAGACCATTCAAACGCCAGTCTACACCTAACTCAGGTAATGTTTCTGGATACCAAGATCCATCTAAGTACCTAAGTACAACCCCTTCCCAATTCCAATTTCTAAATCCATACCCAATACACCAACCTTGGTCAGTGGAAATAAATTGAATTTTGCTTATGTCTTCTGGATAATAATACTTATCAACTGTCCAGGTGTTATTTTTGTAGTGTGACAAAATTCCTAATTCGTCCGCCCCCCCCACAGCCCATCCTTCATTTGATGCGACAAAATAAACATCCTTGAGATTTCGAGACATCTCTGCAGGTAAAGTAATTATGCTCCATTCAGCATTAGCTATCGAACATGAAAGAAGAAAAATACTTATAGCAATTACTCTAACCAACCCTTTTTGACGAAGGTTCACTATTCTCATGGTAAATTTCCCTCATTGCAATAAGGTTCATTCTTCTTTCTAAAATGAATATAAATTCAATCCTTTACAGAATACTCTCAAGAGCCTGTGAAGTCAAGAAAAACATTTAGAAAAACATTTAAAAACATTTAAAAACATTCTCTTAGTGACTGAAGGAAGATAATCCCCTTTTGACCATGGAAAGTTTCAACCGGCAGTTTCAATTAAATAGGGAGGAAAAAGGCAGGTGCATGGAATGGGACAGAGGAGAAGGAGAGACGATGTTTAATTTGGTAAATACCTATACGAGAGCTGCTCAGTTTGAGGAATTGTCTGCCGAGTCAAGTTATCGTCTCCAGAAAGTGGGAGGAGAGATATTGGAGATGGTTCAGTAAGAAGGCTAATTTTGAAGTTGGGAAGGGCGGACCTAATTAGGAGATAGGTTCGCTCCTTTTTTGTTAAGATGCATTAATTCTTCAGCATTTCAGAGTTTTCTATTCTTCCTCTACTATGACTTGACCTGATGAATCTATATGGAAGGTGATGGTAATTCCAACTTCTTTTCGGGCAGGCTTTTTTGGGGTGACAGAGGTGGATTCAATACTAACATTCACAAGTCTCAAAAAATCACTCTCTCCAATTATTTTAATCCCCTGCCCTTTGGTAATAAGCTCTTCCACTTTTCGATGCTTGGCACTTTTTTCGTGACCAGCCAATTTTCGAATGTCTTGATCTCCGACAACTAAGATAGTGGTAGCTCTGTTTACAGAGGCAGCTACCTCAGAGCCCATTACAGCAGCGTAATCAGCAGCTTGATGTCTGTGCATAGACAATGCACCCGTAAATACAATTACCTCACCCGCAAGCGGTCCTTCCGGATTTCCTTCACGTGTAATTCTTATTTGGGAGAGATCTATAGGTTTGCTAACACGAATTAGCCAATCGTCAAGGTTAATACCTGTTTCAGCGATTGCTCGCAACAATATTTCTCCAGCTGCACGTGCATCCTCTCCGGCGACATGGTGTTTGAATTCAATGCCCAGTTCATCTGCCACATTCTTCAGCCCATATCCAGAATGAGAGAATTTTGGCCACGAACGACGAGCAACTCTTGCCGTATCTAACCAACTACAGCTAATTTCTGGCAAATTATATTTCTGTATTACCTGACTCAGGGCTACTCTGTCGAAGTGTGTATGGCATGCAACCAGCTGCCCATCAATGAAAGATCGCAGGGAATCAAATATGTTAGGAAATATGGGAGCATTTTTGACCGCATTTTCATCAATACCATGGATCGAAACGTTTAAGGGATCAAAATAGTCTTCAGGATTTATCAATTTTTGCCATGTATCAACTGCCTTTCTCTCCTGGAATCTAACCAGGCCTATTTGGCAGATGCTTGCAAGATCAGGATTAGCAGTCTCAAAGTCGATTGCTACAAATTCCATTCCCTCACCAGGACGAACCACGAAATGCGAATCCTATTGATAGAGGCAAACGAGAAGGAACCGTCTACCATTATCATTCCCCTGCTTATATATCAGTATCCTTTCCGCAAAGGATTGAATTACTTCGGTTATGAAGCTAATCTCTTTCTATAGCATCAATTAATTTTGCCGCATTTCTTGTGACGCCAAAGAACTTGCTTCCTCCAGGCGCTATCCTGATACGCAAAAGGCCCAATTTAACAAGTGTAGTTAAATCGTCATCGAGAAATCTTGGTTCAGTGAATGTTATGACCCCACCAGCAGTTAGTAATAGTGTTTCACTTGCTCCCATACTACCTAATTGCCCAAATTCATCTGAAGATGACTTGACTAGCTGTCTTAAAATACTTATTGCCTGTGCAGAGAGCTCAACATTTGGTTTGATTGCCTTCACTATGCCTTTAAAACCTTCGATCTGGCTGACGAGACTCGCCAAAATATCATCGATTTCATTTAGTTTAAAAATTAGTGTTTCATAATTCTCTTTCATCAGTAATTCCAAATTACTGGCAACAAGTTGATTATTGAGAATGTAGGTCTTAATGTCAAAAAATTGATGAACCTCTAACCACTCGATAAAATCTTTATTGGTTAATTCTTTCTCATCTTTTCTTTCTTGCTTGAAATTGCATATAAGCCCAACGATTGTTGCGAAGGCTGAAGACAGCATTATTGGGTCCATATACTTCTGTTCTCCTTTGTGGTTACCTATTTCAAGATGGACATAGTTCAGTATTTTTAATCATATCATTTTGTTATCACAAGATTTAGGGGTTGTCAACATTGAATAGTTCAAAAACCTTTTCAATACCTTATCTTAGACTGATTCTTGACATTTGTGTGAATGGAAAAGACTTTGGAGGCTATAAACATTGAATTCTCATTGATTCCCAAACACATGTATAGTCTTCAACTTAAGGTAGGCAATGAAGGATGCGGAAGAAGGACCTATGTAAAAGACGGATCGTTCTTTTAATCGGGTTTTGGAGAAGGAAATTCTGGAATGGGATAAGTTTCGAAGGGTCTGGAAGAAAGGAGGATCACCAGATTTGTGACCACTTTTTCGAAAAACGTAGACCTCACATTTGAGCGTGGGATCTCCACCGCAAGACCATGGGTATTTGAAACAATCCTGATCTCGATTCTCCTCGAACAAGAGAAGGCGCTGGTTGAGTTGAGGGAGAAAGTGGAGGATCGAGAAAAGTAGGACGGATGAGGGGTAGAGTCGATTTTAATTGAGTATGTGGGGTTTTTCTCTTATAAATGACAAAGTCGTAAAAAGTCAAAAAAACAAAATGATCGTCATTCCGGCGAAAGCCGGAATCCAGTAATCTCAGGTAATTATGAAAACACTGGACACCGGTTTTCACCGGTGAGACGACTTTTTACGAAACCAA
>Ga0209777_10007384_pt1 | contig 12214 bp, 6 predicted proteins | sample FrelakmetHBP12HB_FD_187147 | JGI IMG/M metagenome (GOLD analysis project Ga0209777, IMG submission 187147) | Freshwater lake sediment microbial communities from the University of Notre Dame, USA, for methane emissions studies -HBP12 HB (SPAdes)... | ecosystem: Environmental > Aquatic >... | reverse complement strand
CTTCAGCAAGGTTGAGCTTGTTCTGCATGAAGATCATCCCGCAACTCGAGCAGGACTCGCAATAGGCGTCCATGCGCAGCGAGTAATTCGGGCCGAAACCTTCCGAAGTTTCGCCGCTGCCGATGCCGCCGGTTACGTAGTACTTGCGATTGACCAGGTTGTCCCACAGGGAGCGGATGGCGCTCTGATAATCGATGTCGCCCGTCTCCAGCGCGACATCCGCCATGCCGGAGTACGAGTAGGAGGCGCGGACGGCGTGGCCGACGGCTTCATACTGCTGGATGACCGGCAGGTGGCTCTGATCGTATGCGTCGCCGTCGCGGCGGCAGTCCAGGAGGAATTTCGACAGGTCGATGTATTTCTGGCCCTGGTGGCCGCCTTCGATTTCGTTCACGAACCGGCCGAACCGGGCGACGGCCTGCTCCATCTCCTGGTGGCCGTCGTACCAGGCTTTCTTCGGGGCCGGGCCGAGATTATTGCACCAGCAATCAGCGAGTTTCTTCGCGGCGTCGTAGAGACGCTTGTCCTTTTGCTCGGTGAGCATCATGTGGGCGATGGCGGATTCGAGGAAATAGCCGGCCACGTAGCCTTCATGATCCCCGCGGTGGACCCAATGTTCGCGCCCGCTCAGGGTAAAGGCCGTCTGCATGTAACCGTCCGGTTCTTGCGCGGCCAGGATCTTCGGAATCCAATCCTCCAGCGTGGCCTTCATCGCCGTCTGCGCCTGGATGATCTCGGCATCGCCCTGCGGATCGATCATCAGCGCCAGGCAAATGGCTTCCACGGTGTTGTGCACCCACGCGTTGGCGAAGACGTAGCCGCGATGGGCCACGGCCGGCTCGCCCTTCAGCTTCTTGGCGGCTTCGAGGAAGTTGTTGATGCCGCCTTCCCGGAGGTTCGGATCGGAAATGCGCTCGATGCAATGTGGAATCCAATTGACGATCTGGGCTTTCAGGCGCGGGCTCCAGAGCGGGCTGTTGACCTTGTAAGGCCGGGTTTGCACCTGCGCCAGGTGGGAAGCCGGCGGAGTGGGTTCGACCCGGACTTGCAGGGTCGAAGACGTGGTCAGCCGGCCTTGGCCGACCGAGAGCTTCAGCGCGTAATCGCCCGGCTTCGAGAAGGTCGCCGTCGTGACGGGGATGCTATCGTCCGCAAAAGTCACTTTGCCGGGGCCGGAGGCCTTGCTCCAGATTGCCTTTGGTGCCGAAGCCTCCGTGCCGAGGGTCTTGAAGCTGCCGTTCAGGTAAGTCTTGCCGCCCATAACCACCACGCGGTCCACACCGGCGACGACCCGCGGCGGGAACTCAGGCGATTTGCCGGAATCGTAAACCTTCCATTCCAGGATGCCGGTGGAGAAGGAGCCGTCGGAGTCAATCTCCAGGCGCAGTTTGGAGGTGGTCACCTCGTCGAACGTTGCTGTGTTGTATTGGTTTCCTTCCACGCCCGGGCCGGAAGCATTGGGCACCGGGGTAAACTTCTGGCCGTCCCAATACAGCAACCGTGCGGCGCTGGGAAGATGCACGCCCTGGCCATCCGCCCACCAGTACACGTCGGCCTTGCGGGTGCTGATCGGCTGGGACCACTCATACTGCACCCATTGCGTGCCGGTGCGGGGCCAGTTGCCATAGGAACCGCCGGCGCGGGTGTCCCGCGAATTGCGGGGATTGGCGCCGTTGTTGAGTGCGTTGAGCGAGGTATCACCGGATACGTAAGAACTCGAAGGTGTGGCGACGACAGCTAGGTTGACTTCGGACGAGGGGACCGGTGCCGCCAGGGCGGTGAAGGCCCACGCGGCAACCGCGAGGGTCAGAAGGCAGTTTGTCATATTGCAGGTTTGGGTATGTTCGCGTTCTTTGGACGAATTCCAAGGAACATTGGTTCAAAGCACCGACGGAAAGCAAGCGCCCGAAGCGGCTCAGACGATGGACGCAAATGAACATAGATTCGGCAGGCGAAAGCGAGGCAACAGGAAGGACTGCCGACCCGGGGACCAAGGGATGATTGACTGCAGGCGGGGGCAAGAGCTGACGAACCTCCCGGCAATGCAGCCACTCTCAATGAGCTTGCTGGCCGGAGCAACCTCCACCCCCCTTCCGCTTGCTCTGGAAAGCCGCTTTCCGCCCGCTAACCGAAAGCCTGAGTTATGTTGCGAGGTCCGGCGGAAGCCGGAGGCGCTCCCAAGAGTCTCCCATGTGGCTTTGGGGTCGCATGAGATGTTTTGTTTGCTATTGTGGATTGCCCAGATCGATTTCATTGCACTCTCGGGGGCTTCTGCGAAACAGGTGCGAAACCGCTGGACGAGCGTAAACCTGTTCTTCACACTTGAACCGGGTTGGACTCACTGTTACCGAGTCCGACAGACAACGGCACAACGCGTTGAATTTTATCTGAAACTGTAATGAATACACAAAGAAGCATTCGTCATTGCTGGGGGCATCGTTTTGGTTCCCTTGTGATGCTGTTGTCGGCGGGGATTGCCATTTGGCGCTGCGGCGCCGGTGAACGCGATGAGTGGCGCAACAAGATGCAACCCATTGTTCCGCGAGGCTATCTCTGCCGCCACACCGGCACACCGGTTGTGGTCGATGGAAAATTGGACGACGCCGCGTGGGCCGCTGCGCCGTGGACGGCTGATTCCGTGGACATCCAAGGCACCAACGGGCCCAAGCCTCGGTTCCGCACGCACTTGAAAATGCTTTGGGACGACGATTATCTCTACATCGGCGCCGAACTGGAAGAGCCGCACGTTTGGGCCACGCTCACGAACCATGACGCCGTCATTTTCCAGGACCCGGACTTCGAAGTATTCATCGATCCAGCGGGCCATACCCAGCCCTATTACGAGTTCGAGATGAATGCGCTCAACACCACCTGGGATTTGCGGCTCAGCAAGCCTTACATGGATCAGGGCAAGGCGGACAATTCGTGGGAGATTCCCGGCACAAAGACTGCCGTCCACGTTAACGGCACGCTGAATAATCCTGCCGACACCGACCAGGGCTGGACCCTCGAGATTGCCTTCCCATGGAAGGTCCTCTCCGAATCCGCGCGTCACGCAGGTCCGCCCACCGAAGGCGAGCAGTGGCGCATTGATTTCTCACGCGTCGAGTGGCAGATCACCACCGACGGCGGCGTCTACAGGAAAGTTCCGGGCACTCCGGAGGACAACTGGATCTGGTCGCCGCCGGGCGTCGTGGACATGCACCGGCCGGAGATGTGGGGCCTGCTTCAATTTACCAGGCGGCCTGCGGGCGAAGAAGTCTCTATCACCCCAATTCCCGGCAAACCCGCGCGTGATCTGGCACTCGAAATCTATTATGCGCAGCGGGATTTCCGGAGAGCGCACGGGCGCTGGGCCACGAATCTGGCCGGCCTCAATTTGGACACCAACGCCCTTCCGCCCGGCGGGGAGTCGCCCGCCATCGAGCCGACGACCGACGGCTACACCTGCTCGGTGGCTTTCCAGGACGGCGGGCACCAGCGCCTCTGGCGGATTCGCCAGGACCGGCTGCTGACATTGGACGAACCGATGCGGGTCGAAACCGAGACCTTCGTCTCCGCCGCCACGGCAAAGTTCGGCGACGCTGGCCGGCGCGCGGCCTATTTCCTCGTGGACAACATGCCCGCCGGTGATCGCGCGGAGCTGAGCAGCAGTTTCCTTATGGAGAATCTCTCGCTCGCGCTCGAAGCCAGGAAGAAATTTGCGTGGGCCGCGGCCGTGCCGGAAAGGATCTTCCTCAACGATGTCCTGCCTTACGCGTCGCTCGACGAACCGCGTGATCCGTGGCGCGCGGAGTTTTACCGGATTGAATCCGACATCGTGCGGGACTGCAAAACCGCCACCGAAGCGGCGCAGGCCTTGAATCGGGACCTGTTCAAACAAATCAACGTTCACTATAACCTGGGCCGCAAGCGCACCAATCAAAGCCCCAAGGAATCCATCGAACAACACAAGGCCACCTGCACCGGTCTTTCAATCATCCTGGTGGACGCGTGTCGCGCAGTCGGCGTGCCGGCGCGCATCGCCGGCGTTCCCGAATGGGCGCAGAAGGAAGGGAATCACACCTGGGTTGAGATTTGGGACGGCGATTGGTTTTTCACCGGTGCGGATGAGTACGACCAGAACGGGCTCAACCGTGCCTGGTTCAACAACGACTCCGCCACGACCGCGCGCAGCACGAATCCACTCAACCAGATCTACGCCACAAGCTGGCGGCGCACCGGCCAGTATTTTCCGCTGGCGTGGGATCTCGACTCGCGCGCTGTGCCGGGGGTAAACGTGTCCGCCCGCTACGCCGCGCTTTCAGCGGGAACCAAGTCGACGGCGACGGCCGTGCATGTGCGTCTGCGCGAAAAGACCGGCGGCGAACGGCTGCCCGCTGATGTCCAGTTGCGAGCTGCGAACGGCAGACTGCTCGCCACCGACCACACGCGCGCCGGGACCGCCGACCTCAACGATATGCCTGACTTCACACTGCCGGATGGGGCGACCAACGTGACGTTTCGTTTCGTGCGAGGCAGCGAAGCGAGGGAAATGGTCGTGTCCAGTTCTTCGTGCACGAACTCGCAAACGCTTGATTTTGTCTGGAGTGACCTTGCTTCCGTGCCGCCGGCTGTGTTGGCTGCGGAAACCTGGCTGGCTCGTCCTGCTTCGGAACGCGGCGCGCCTCCCGATCTGAACTTCTCTCGCACCGACGCGGCGCGGTTGATTTCGCTCGCCTGGGAAGACGTTCGCAACCGCAGGGCTACGTCGGCGGCCGAAGAATTGTCCGCGAAGAAGATCGTGCTCGGCGACAGAACCCTGAAGTGGATGGAAAGGACTTTCGGCGATGCGCCTGACCGAAAGCACAGCCTCTGGATCACGATGCACGGCGGTGGCCAGGGAACCACGGCGCAAAACGACCAGAACTGGAAAGGTTATTATGGACGATATGAATTTCCGCCTGGCAGCATCAACGTCGCGCCGCGGGCGCCGGCCGATACCTGGGACATGTGGCACGTGCAGTGGGTGGACGACCTGTTTGACCGGCTCATTGCCGACATGGTGCTGCAGCGCGGTGTGGATCCGGACCGTGTGTACCTGATCGGCTACTCGGCCGGGGGTGACGGGGTCTATCAATTGTCCCCGCGCATGTCCGACCGTTTCGCCGCCGCGGCGATGTGTGCTGGGCATCCGAACGAAGTGACGCCCGAAGGGTTGCGCAATCTGCCGTTCTTCCTTTACATGGGCGGCGAGGATTCGGCTTATCAACGCAATACCGTAGTGCGTGAGTTCAGCGCAAAGCTCGACGCGCTGCAGGCCGCCGATCCGGCGGGCTACGTTCATCGCCTGACAGTTTACCCCGGGCTACCGCACAACATGCAGGGCCGCGAAGCCGAAGTGATTCCGCGCATGTCGCCGCTCGCGCGAGTCGCCTGGCCGAAGCGCGTCGTGTGGAAACAGGACGACGTCACCCACTCACGCTTTTACTGGCTGGAACGCGCTCCTGCAGCGGTGCGTCCCAATGAGATCTATGCCGCACGGGTCGAGGGGCAAACGGTCATCGTCGAGACCCCTGGCACTGGCAGCCTGACACTTCGCCTTTCTGACGCGCTGCTTGATCTCGATCAACCGGTGCGCGTCGTCGCTGGCGGGCGGACCGTTTTTGAGGGCCGCGCGCCGCGTTCATTCGCGGCAGTCGAGCAGGCGTTGGTTGAACGCGAAGACTCGGAAACGGTCGCCACCGCGCTATTGCCCGTTTCGTGGTGAGGCTCGCGGCCACACCCGTGAAGCCGCGGCGCCTTCGCGTGGCTTCGCTATTATCCTTGTTTTCGCTGGTGCGGCCCCACCCGTCGCTTAGTCGGGGCTGGTGGTCTGCAGCCTGAGTTGCTATCGTGCGGCCGTGCCCCGGAAACAGACTGTTTGCCTCACCCAACAGCTCGTCATTCTGCTGACCGCCCTCCTATGGCCAGCCAGCCAGGCGATGGCCGCCAAAGAAACCGAAACCGTGCAAGCCCAGGAAAGCGCTCCCATTTTCGGCTTCTATCTCCACGCCTGTTGGGATTATTCATACCCCTTCGCGGTCCGCAAATGGCAGGCGAGGGATTACCGCGAGATGTTTCATTTGCTGCGCCGCATCGGCTACAACACCGTGATGCTGTGGCCGGTCACAGAGGCGATCCCAGCGCCGCTTTCCAAAGCTGACGCCGACGAATTGCGCGCGTTCCGCAGCACGATTTCGGACGCACAGGGCGCGGGCCTGAAATGCTGGCTGACCCGCACGCCCAATTTGCTGTGCGCACCGGAGCTGGCTCGATCGCGGTGGATGGAACGTAACTTTTTCCCGAACCAAGTGGCGGTAAGACTCGATGATCCCAAGGCCCGGGAACAATACTTCCAGCATCGGGAGGCCATCACCGCAATTCTCAACAACGCGGATGCATACGTTACCATCGACGGTGATCCGGGTGGGTATGCCGGCGCCCGGCCCAGCGATTGGCTCGATGTTTTTTTAGCTGACCGCGCCGCGATCCGCCGCCATGGCACGCACCCGGGTCGGCAGTTGGTCATCCCGTGGCTGTGGTGTGGCTGGGGAACCAAGGGCGTGTGGCAGGAGCCGATCGAACCCGCCGTGGAGGCAGAGCTGCACGAGCTCCGCGGCGGATGGGAACGCTTCGCCCCGGCACTATTGCTGCCTGGACGTTCCGTCCGGGATGGCCATGGCAATGGACGCAAGGTCATTTCCATTATGGAAAACCAGGAGATGAGCCGCCAGAGCGTGGTCTTTTGTTACGAAGCGGTTGAATTTGAGCCGGTGCCACCGGCTCCCGTGCTCCAGTTTGCGGATATTCGCCGCATTGTTGGGCAGGAGGAGGATCATCTCAAGGGGAGAGTGCGCGGTTGGTTCGCCAACGCCCAGCAGCCAATTATGGTCCTGCCGAACCTGTTTTACTTCCAACGTTGCGTGGCGGATGCCTCCTATCTGCATCGCACCGACGAGGAAGTGTTGCGCGAACTGGCTGCCATGCTGGGCGGCCCGGCAGACGCCCTCGTGACGGCCTGGTCTTGCCTGGAGCGCGACCTGGCCGCAATTCCTACCGACCTGCCTTCTCGCCTACGGTCTGCTCATCTTCGCGGACGGGCTGCAAGCGAGCTTCCGGGGGGCGAAGCGACCTATTGTGAGATCCTGGCACGAGCCGTCGAGTGCCGCCGCGCAACGTTACTTGGGCTTCAGCCCAACGCCGCGCCGGAAACGGTCATCGAAGCGGTGAACGTTATTGGCCGCTGGTGGGCGCTCAACCGATATGCGTTCAGCCAAACCGCCGGCGATCGTTTGGACTGGGACTGGATTCATGAGAAATTTGTCGCGCCACTCCGCGCGGCCTGTGTCCGACACGGATCCTCCCTCAAACCCCATCGCAGCGAGTTGGAGCGCACACTCGCTTCGGCGGCTGCACTTTCGCCCGATGGGGCGCGGGAGGCGATCGACCAGCTTTTGCGGGTTCGCTAGAAGAGTCCAGAGACGATCTCAGGCTCGGGTTAAGCACAAGTTCGTTCATTGTTCGGCGCGCAACTGTTCGATCAACCGTTTCGGCAGCTCGCGACGATAGGCATCCCGATAGAGGCCGATGCTGGAAGCAGGCAACGGTTTGAATCCGAGCGCGCGCAAAGCTCGAGCCGTCTTGGGCGAGAAGAAATCGCCGTTGGCGGGAACAGCGAACCCGGAATCCTTCGCCGGTTCGAGATTCTGTTCACAGCGGGCGCCCCCGCCATTACGATGGAGGAACGCGCCACAGTCCAGGACGAGGTTTCGCCGCAACCAGTTCACGTTAAGGTCTTGGTCCATCCGCGCCATTTCCGGGTAGCGGGCGGAATACAGCGCTGGGTCGATTTCGGATGAATGGCGCGGGGCTTGCGTGAATTCGCGCCAGTGGTCGGCTGACCAAGGAGAAAAGCTCACGGCCCACCGGCAGTCAGCAAACAGGTTCTCCTCGAGCACATTGTCCTTTCCGCCATGGATCTGGACAGCACCAAAGCCGAGCCGCCCGGCGCCGCAACGGTAGAAGATGTTTCCGAGGATGCGCACACCGGAGATGGCATCGTCGAGCCGGATGCCGGCCTGTCCGCAGTCGGGTTGGACCTCCGTCGCGCGCCACCGGCCGACATGGTGGAAATAGTTGCCGCGGTAAACGTTGCCGAGGAGAGTTGGATCGCCCCACATATCGACGGCGCCCTGGTCATCGGATTCCAAAACAGCACGGTTGATTTCGTTGAGCTCCACGAGGTGTTCATTGCCGCCCACGCGCAGAGCGCTGCTGGGGACATCGTGGAGCCAATTATGAGCGACGCGGTGGCCTACTCCCGAGACCAGGACGGCGGGAGTGTATGTGTGATCGATGCGGGAGAGGTCATAGATATGGCAGTTCTCGACGAAGTGACGGGCGGGGGCGAGCGTTTTGCGGTCGCCCCCAGCGAGGGTTACTCCGCCTCGGCCCAGGGTGCAGATGTCGCAGGAGAGAAGCCCGTGTCCAAGACCGCCGCTGATCTCGACGCCGTTGCCGGCCAGGCGGCGCACCGTGCAGCCGGCCAGCAGGCAGTTGGCTCCGCCAATGATCTTCAAGCCATCGGCGCAGCCCAACTCCCAGGTGAGTCCCTCGAATCGAATGCACGAGGCGTCATTCAACTGGATCAATGGGACGCCAGCCACCGAGAGCTCGACGACCGCGCGGTTGGGATCCGACGGCGGGAACAGGTAAATCCGTTCACGGGTGCGGTCCAAATACCATTCGCCGGGGGAATCCAGTTCCGCGAGGGCGTTCAGGGCATAGAAACGCTGTCCTTTGCGGAAGCCGTAATTGGGATAAGGCGGTGAGAGAGTGATCTCCTTCTTTACGGGATCCAGCGAGAGGACCTTTTCATAAGAGTCAGCCCAGTCATAAAACCAATATCCGTAAAGCCAGAGATCGGGTTCGTCTTTCCAGCGGGCCGGGAGGTCGCCGCTGTAGATGAAGCGAACGACTTTGCTGCCAGCGGAGCCGGACATCCTTTCCTTTTCCGGTTCGCAGAGTTCGGCCACTTGAACGGAACGGTTGCTGGGACTGCGGGCCAGCGGGAGCGGCTGGCCGTTGAAATAGAGTTCCATAACAGGATGCGTGCGGAAACCGCGGCCGGAGGCGAAGCCGCCGAGGACAAAGGGCAAGACATTCGTCACTCCATTCGCTCTTAAGTCCAGTTGCACCACTTTGCCGCGCACCTCTGCAGGCAGGCGTGAGAGCACCGCCTCGTCCTTGACGGGCTCAAACCCGCGCAGTCGCACGCCCCCGGTAAAGACCGGGTGCTCGCCTGCCGCGGCGCGATATACGACGGGCTCCAGTTCCGTGCCGGAATCCTCTGCCTCCAGCGCAAAGGTCTGTCGCACGTTGTAACTCCCGCCTCGCACTACTACCTCGGCTCCCCCTTTGGGGAGTTGACCCATCCTTTTCCGGACTCGGATTTCGTCTCGCGCGCGTTCTAGAGTGGCGAAAGGGAGCCGGCGTGCGCCCGAGTTGGTATCGGTGCCCTTTGGAGAGACATAGAGGGTCAAACCGGGGGCCAGGCGCGGCGGCGGATTTGCCGAATCACCGAAACTCAGCCCTCCCGCGGTGGCGAGAATCAGACTAAAAAGGGGTAGCCATAGGTTGGAACTGGAGTTGTGTGCAGGGTGGTTTCTCATGGTGTTGCATCAGACGCTGCAGCATGGACCGGGCGCTCTGAGGTGCGCAGCCGGTTCCCCCGGTCCATGACGTAATGGATCGCGCTAGGATACTCCACTCGCAGCGTGCGCGGCATGAGGCCATGCTCGACCGAATCAGTGCCAATCGTCAAGCGCGATGGGGGGCAGGCCAAACCAACCTTTGGTTCTGATCCGTTTCCGGCATGCCTGCTGGCGATTTCAGAAGCTGCGTAGAGGTGCTGGTCGAGGAAATGGCAGGCGGCGTCCCGCACTTTGGGTGAGAAGTCGTGCTCAACGGGGCGCCGTCGATGTTGGTGCTGTGGTCTGCCTGAGAGAGCCGTGAATTACAACATTTGACGGCACCACCTCAGGAACAAGTTCAAGGTCCACAGATAGGCCGTCGGGGGCAATCTGCGGGTGAATGTCAATAGCCATCAACACTCCGGATTGGGATTCATTAGCCTCCGGCATACCCCACGCAATTTGTATGCGCTCGCCATCCGGACTTGTAGCCGGCGACGGGTTCGTCATGCCCGCGTCTTTGGCTTCCTTGAGTGCCTGGATAAGCGAGCCGAGCTGTTCGGGAGTAAGCATGCCTGCCAACGTGCTGCGGCGTGTGTCGCTCTTGAATGAGCCCCAGCCGATTTCGTTCCAGAAGCTCTCCGGCGCCCCGACAATTTGCGATTGGACGGTGACTTGTCGCCCGTCTGGTGTCCCGTCGCCCTGCTTAATCACCGGAGTGGCCAAAAGATAAGCGCGCCTCCCTTCTTGGGACCAACCTCCTAACACCAAGGTGTTCCCGCTGGCCACGCGATTTGTAAGCGCCGCGGTGAATAAGATTGAATCTGCTTCCTTTTCCCCGAGCGTCGTATTTGGGTTGGCATTGGCCTGAGTTCCTGGGGCATTTCTCTGCCGCAATTCGTTGGCGAGCTGTGTGACTCGGCCGCGCAGGCTGAGCAATTCCAGGTGTTCTTTCCGGAGCCGCCGCAGTTCATCGCTGTTGAGCGTCGCTTGAGCGGTGTTGCTGTTCGTCGCCCTTGGGTGCGCGGCTTCGGTGGTGGCTGAGCGCAAATTTGCGAGTTCGCGCCGCAAAGCCGCGTTTTGGCTGCGAAGCAGCAGCAGTGAAATGGACAAGGCCGCTACGACTACCGCGGTGGAGATGTATTTGATGTTGGTCGTGGTCATAACTTTGAGAAGGCTGACGATTGAGCTCGTAGCAGTTGCTGCTGCAAACGAAGCCGAAGCCACCGAAACCGCCAGTCCCGCAGGCGCTGACTGGACTGCCCCACTAGTGACCGCGGCTGCCAGCGCGGTCACCGACACCGTCACCCCGAGTTGGGTGAGGTTCATCCGCAGCCGCTCCAGGGCACGTGCGACCCGTTTCTGCGCCGCGTCCTCGCTGGAACCTAAGGCCACGCCCACTTCTCTCAAGCTCCGGCTCTCGAAATACCGGAGCACGACCGCGTCGTGATCCGCGGCGCTGAGTTTGGCCATCGCCTCATCCAGCAGCGGCTCGATCTGCTGCCACGCGGCGTCGGGAGTGGACTGGCTCATGGTTTCCACGGCGAGTTGTTCTCGGTGGCGCCGGCGGCCCTCGCGCCGCGCGGTCTCCGATGCCAGATGGCGAGCGGCGCGATAGAGCCACGCCGAGAGGATTGTGTCGCTTCCCATCCTGCGCGCCTTCCGAGCCAGCAGCATGAAGACCTCTTGTGTGACGTCTTCGGCCAGATGTGTATCGCGAACCAACCGGCGCGCGGCCGAGTACACCAGGCCGACGTGTCGCTCGACGATTCCCGCGAAGGCGGCTTGCGAGTCGTTTTGGACGTAGTCCCGCAGGGATTCGTGATCATTCATGTGAATGCATCTATCAGATTATGGCCGCCGAGGGCAGAAATCCGACAAGATTTTCAGCGGTGCGGTGTATTGGCTCCGTCCCACCGTGACTGACTCGCCACGCGGAAGGCCACCCACCGCCGCCTTGAAGCCGCTCCAGAACCATTTACAGGTCAGATAATCGGCAGGAGCGTGAGACCTTCAAAGCATCTCAAAGCCACCCCAAAGCCACCCCGGGCCGAAAGCAGAAAGTAGAAAGACAGAGCGAAGCCGCTCAAAGCAACCCTGATTTACATTGTGATGACCAAATGTGCCGCAGCCTTGGCTTCCAGGCTGACTTCACTCATCTTCATGGATTACAGTCCTGACAGCTTGTGCGCGATGTAGGCCTCCAACTCCGTGCGTTCATCGTCCGTCAATGCGGCTTTGTAGAGGAAGACGTCGCCGATATCGCCGTTGAATGTATCCATGCATCCGGTGCGTTGCGGCCGACCGTGATGCTCTTGGCGAATCCACCCGCCACGCCCGGAACCAGCGATGTCAGGGCGCTGACGGTTGAACTTGCCATCACTTCCACGCCGTTGGCGTACACCTTGTATTGGCCGTGCGGCTGCACGATGAGGCTCAAGATGGTGATTTGCCCCTCAGGAATGGCGGTTTTGCTATCGTCAATCGGGCCGTTGCGTCGG
>Ga0209777_10007383_pt1 | contig 12214 bp, 13 predicted proteins | sample FrelakmetHBP12HB_FD_187147 | JGI IMG/M metagenome (GOLD analysis project Ga0209777, IMG submission 187147) | Freshwater lake sediment microbial communities from the University of Notre Dame, USA, for methane emissions studies -HBP12 HB (SPAdes)... | ecosystem: Environmental > Aquatic >... | reverse complement strand
CAGTGGCATCTTCGCCGCGATTGGATATGCGATCCTTGGAGTGCCGTATTTCATTACGTTTGCGATACTCATTGCCATTTTTGGGCTCATTCCTGTCATAGGGAGAGCAATCATATACGTACCACTCACATTATACTACCTGCTCGTCGGGGATCCCGTAAGGGCCATAGTGCTCCTAGTCTTCAGCTGGGCGGTGCTTGATCAACTAACCGGCCTGTATATCCTTCCTTTGTGGGCCCACCGCACCGGCAGAGTGCCACAAGCGCTAACGATTCTCGCTTTCACTGCACCCATTTTGGCCCTCGGGCCTATCGGCTTCGTGATAGGGCCCGCGGCTTATGGACTGGCTCTCGCGTTGTACAGAACTTACCGAGATACGAGACAAGAGAGAATTTTATCCGCAGGTTCTTAGCATGTTGGCCACAAACCTAAGCGGCTATCCGAAGAGACCCGATCTCAATTCTATTCGAAAATATTTAGAGGTCGGCGGCGAAAACCCCTTCACGGCAGCCGTAAAGAAGGCCGTTCAGGACCAAATAGAAGCCGGGTTAGATATAGTCACCGATGGTCAAATTAGAGACTCAATCACCTTAATCGCGTCTAATGTCCCAGGAATGGAGACTGACGGCCACGCTCGGATTAAAAGCAAGTTGGGGGCTCCGCGACGGCCGACGATGGCATTAGATTTTCTTACTGCTGCTAACGCTTGCGGCGATACCAGGCTCGTCAAAGCAGTCTTGCCGGGCCCGTTTAAGTTTCTCGAAAGCTGCCAGGTAAGCCCCAAATCGCCATACAGCTCAAATAGTGACGTGGACCTGCTGTTCGATATCGCATCTATTCTTCGGTTCGAAATTGAAGCGCTTAGAGAGAACAAAGCACGCTTGATTCAAATCGTCGAACCCATCGAGAGCGTGAATGACATTGACGTGTTTTTAGATCTGCTATCATTTTTGTTTAAGAGGGTAAAAACTCCTGTCTGTCACTTCGAAGGTGACATAAGCAAAGTTTTTCCACAACTGCTAGATGCGAAAATCTCGGTTATCTCTTTTGATGTGGTTGATTTCCCTCAGAATCGCGCGACGCTTATGTTTGAGGAGCTTTTTGAGGTACACGACAAAATAACCTCTTTGGGATGCGTCGATTCGTCAGCAGCGCAAAATGAGTCAATCGAATCGATTGAGAAGCGGGTCATCGCTTTCGTTGAAGCTTTTGGTTACGAATCTGTCTGGATTTCCTTAAATAAAACCCTCGCGAGTTTACCCCCACGAGCGGCATTTCACAAACTGCGGCAACTTAAAATTACCAAAGACCGAATAGCCGCTAGAACGAGGTAGACATTCTGATGAAACGCCACTGATAGTAAGAGAAATATAGCCTATATCATATCTAAGTCTTGGAGTTGATTACGTGCTTAGCGTTAATGAGATTTCTATGGGAATCGTTGAAGAGATGCTAGACTACACTGAAGAGCTAAAAATAGAGGCACTCGAACTAGAAAACGGTTCCACGGTAATTGATTGTGGCGTTAACGTTGAAGGAGGCTACGAAGCTGGGGAGATGTTTACAGAGATATGCCTCGGCGGGCTCGGATCGGTCAGGTTAACCGTACAAACGCTAAAGGACACCTCTCTAGTATTTATACACGTTTTTACGGATCATCCCGCTCTTTCAACGCTCGGTTCGCAGAAAGCAGGTTGGTCGATCAAGAGCGAAAAATACAGTGCAATGGGTTCAGGACCTGCGCGAGCTTTGTCGTGCCAGCCAAAGAAAACGTATGAACTGATAGATTACGAAGATGATTACGATTTTGGGGTCCTCGCGCTTGAATGCGACCGCCTACCCGATGAGAAAGTTGCAGATGCTGTAGCCGAGCAGTGTAACCTTGAGCCTTCAAAACTGACACTCCTAAACGCACCAACATCTTCGATAGTCGGTACTGTGCAGGTAGCCGGGCGGGTAGTTGAGGTCGCCGTTTATAAGGCAGCTGAACTCGGGTATGACACCCTGCAAATAATGAGCGCCGCTGGCTCATGCCCGATAGCACCCATCACAAAGGATTCGCTCAGAGCAATGGGCATGACAAACGACGGCATTATTTACTATGGAAATGTCTTCATGACCGTCAAGTCGTATGACGAGATTTTTGAGAAACTGCCCTCGGAAACGTCTCCATCATACGGCAAACCGTTTTTCCAGACGTTCACGGAAGCAAACTATGACTTTTATAAGATTGACAAGTTCATGTTCGCTCCTGCCCAAATAACGATCACAGATGCGCAATCAAACGAAACACACAAACTTGGCCGGTTAAACGAAAAAGTGCTCGCGGAATCGTTTGGGATTTAAGAAATAAGCATAAGTATAAGTCAGTTTGAAGCGTTCAGGGTCTTTCCTATGCCTTTGCTTTTGCCTTATTTAAAAAATAAATTTCTGACCAGTATAAACGTGATACGGTCGATATTTGACTCAGATCCGTACTTTCCGGACTTATCTGCCATCAGGAATTCGCTTTCAGGATGAAAAGTGACGCTCTCCGATATGGTCTCAATGTGAATGAACGGTTCATAACCGCGTCCGATCCTCGTCGGACGCTGCAAAATATATACTTCGCTGACAAATTCCCTTACTAAAGCAGGTTTATTCTGCGCAAGAACCCGCCTGAAGGCTGAGTCACATGCCTGCCTGTCTGCCGTTTATCAACAGATGCATGGGCAATCCCCGGCAACTGTGCAATTGGAGTCGCGTGTCTTCGATGATTTCAGACCCGAATGGCTTTATAAGCGCATCAGCACCTATTCGCTCAGACAAATCCAGAATGCTTGGCTGAATTTCGATAGGTGGGCGAATAGAGTATATCAAACTGGCGCCTCTGTACAGTCGCAGATCTGGACAGGTAATATCGTCTTTGACATAGATTGGCGCCAGCCGACAATCGACTGCGCCAGTTTCGAGGATATCCGTTGCTATAACCTTAAAATATGCGCGGAGCGCTACAGCGATGGCTGAAAACCTTCCGCACCCTACCTCAACTATCATTCTCGAATAGTTGTTCTTTATAAATTCTCGGAGAACTTCTGCAACGGACTCGTGCATAGCCACAGCTTTTAACTATTCTTTGTGCCTATAAACTTATTCCGCATCCACAAGCCTTAGCGGGGAGTTGCTGCTTGTACTCAATTCGAAGGTTCCAACCATCAGATTTTGAACGGGTTATCGCCATCGAAAAAGAGGCATTTAACGAATATAACCCTATTCTGTTTATGGCGGCATACGAGACGTTTCCCGAGGGCTTCCTTGTTGCAGAAAAAGATGATAACGTGGTTGGGTTCTTAACCACCGTAGCGGTCTCGCTATTCGATGTGAAAATCTTGTCGCTAGCTGTGGATAGCCGGTGCCAAAACGAAGGGTTTGCGTCGATGCTCCTGCGAAGCCTCTTCGAAGTCTTGCGAATAAAAGCAGTTCCGAGGCTACTCCTCGAAGTGAGGCTGAGCAACGTTCGCGCTCAGCGATTGTATCTTTCGCTCGGCTTTAATCTTGTGAAGGTGATTTGCGCGTATTATCAAGACGGAGAAGACGCCTATTTGATGGAGAAGTTGCTGGTCTAACGTCTATCGGAGTTTTATCATCTCTGTCCGTGCGGCGAGTTCTTCCATTCGTGCAGAAATCCTCCCTGTACCCGAGAGTTCCTCAGAGTCCATGACACATGCAAGCTCGTTGCCAAGCACGAAGATCGCGTGCTTATGTTCCGCTTTGCTTCTATGTATGTGCATGGGACCAATATGAAGCGAATTATATCGCTCAAATTCACCATTGCAAAACGTGTGTTCTTCAAAATAGTTCTTGACGCGAACTAAAAGCGTATGTAATTGAACAAGTTCCTCTTTATGCATGGGCCATACCTCGGTGTCGTTAGACGCTAAAATGGTTAAATCAAGTCGTATAAAGTGTTTATGTAGGAATAGAGCTTCCTAAAAATAATATTTAACCATAACGCTCGCTTGGTATAAAAAGACAAAAAAAACGAAACGGAACTGCTCAAACAGTCCCGCAGTAGAGATCACTGGATATCTTCGGTTGTGAGTACTTTGACCGACACTGGTCTTTTCACAACGTTGCCGATTTTGACCCCTATTAGATAATTGAGCTCCTTTTCTGCCGCAATATCAAGAATGCGCTGGGTAATTACTCCGTCAAAAACGACGCTTTTGACAAGACCGTTTGACTCTTTCAGAGCGGTGACAAGATTGCGAACTTCCACCTCTTTTAAAACTTTCCCCTCAGCGTCGAGCAAAAAAGCATTCAACGTGCCATTTAGCGCCTCGGCATAGCTTCTGAAGCTGCTTTCAACAGGAGACGGCTCGCTAGCCTCCACCAATGCGACGTGAGGCGCTGGTTCTGGCTCCTTTCGAGCTTTTTGTGAGGGCTTCCTTTTGTTCTTCTGCTCAAGCACTTGTTCGATTGGCATCTTGTTTCTCAGCGCTTTCACAATCTCTTTCTGAGACAAATCTTCAACGCTTTTACCCTCAGGGGCATAAGCGACGTAATCAACGTCAGCCGTTTGCAGGAGCTCTTTCAGGATCAACTCGCCCCCCCTATCACCGTCTAAGAACGTTGTGACTGTCTTCTTCTTGCTTAGCTCAATCACCAGCTTAGGAACATTCGTCCCTTCAACGGCAATAGCATTCTTGATGCCGCACCTGAGTAGATTCAGAACATCGGCCCGCCCTTCTACAATCAGTATTGCATCAGAATCCTGAACGTTGGGACCTGCCGGTAGCTTTTCTTTTCCATAGAAGACCATTTCGTCGACTCGCACTGCTTGCTTAACGGATTCTGTCAGTTCTTGGCTCTCAGGGAGGCTTTCGTCAAATTTGTTAAGAAGAATGTGCTTCGCCTGATCTATGATTTGACGTCTCTTCGATGCTCTAACATCTTCAATCTTCGTAACTGCAATGTTAGCAACGCACGGGCCCACGCGGTCGATAGTCTCCAGCGACGCAGCGAGGATCGACGTTTCTATCTTATCCAGAGAAGATGAGATAAGCACATATCCGTCAGACTTGCCGCTTTTGGAGCCAATGTTGACTTCGATGCGTCCTATCCTGCCGGTTTTTTGAAGCTCTCGTAGATCCAAATCGTCTCCGAGCAGCCCTTCTGTCTGTCCAAATATTGCTCCTACGACATCAGGCTTCTCTACGACGCCATCAGTGTGGATATCAGCATAAATAACGTATTTTGTAGTATCAGAGTTTTGCATATATATCGTCAACTCCTTAGAAAAAGCAGAAGCTAAAGGGTTAATAACAAGCCTTTTCAACTATTTCTTCAGTCGTGGTTAGTGTTATTTGCAAGCTTCTGCTTGCAGTTATGAATTGAGGTTAATGTGACCTTATTCGTTTTCTATCTTGTCTCGCTAATAATTAAAACTACCGATGTATTACGACAAGCTTCACTATCCTGTTTTTCTCAATAAAACTATTTTGGCAGCGCTGCGTTAATAACCGACTCAACTTCGTCAACGACAGTATTGCACAATAAGACCACTTTCCTAGTGCTCGTATGGCCCGAGATTAGCTGCACATCGTCCACAGGCTTGTTGAACAATAGAGCTAGGTATTTGACGAGCTGTTCGTTGGCTTTGCCCATCTGGGGGCGCTCAGTCAGCTTGATACAAATCGTTTGTCGCCAAGGGTTAAATCCAGAAACTCCTGAGTAACGTGAGCCTGGGCTGGCTTCAATGCGAATTGTTACCCCTTCCGGAACCGCCCTCAAAGCGCCTATAAGCTGCATAGACAATATACTAAACAAAAAGTAGTGGTCTTTGCCCTGACGCACTAACTCCGAAGGCTCATCCTCTTTGAAATCTTCGCTGTCACCTTCAGTTACCCTCGTGCCAGGGCATTATGCGACCTGTACCATTGCGGGGTTGTCTTGTTATCATCGAAGGGCTTTTGCCAAGAACTCAATCAAGGACCTATACGCAACGGGATCTCTTGCTCCTACATGCGCCGATAGTCATCCAAACACAATAGTGATGCGTCTTATCAGTCCTCTTAGGAGCGCAAGATTGTTTATGGAGGGTGGTATATATCGTTTTCCTCGACTTAAAAAGCGCTGCTCTAATAAGACTAGCGCGAGTCATCGGCTGTATCAATGCCGAGGAGGGCTCATTGCTCTGAATTGAAGCCTGCCTGCAAACGACGGTTTTCAAGAAATGCCGCCTTCAAAAGAGAGCAGGATCAGCTCAAATGCCCCCTGTCGATGTTTATATAGAATCACATCGATAGATTTAGTAACTCATGTTTGACCCGTTTCATCGTTCAATCAAAAGCCTGCGCATCTCCTTAACGCGTAAATGCAACCTTAAGTGCCTCTATTGTCACGAAGAAGGAGAACTACGCAGTGCTCAGCCGTATGAGATCTCTGTGGCTGAAATAGCCAAAATCGCTAGAATCTGCTACAATGAGGGCGCAACGAAGGTCAAGTTTTCAGGTGGAGAGCCACTTTTACGCAAAGATCTGAGCAAAATTATCAAGGCGCTGCCGCCTTTCGAAGATATTTCAATGACGACCAACGGTCAACTCCTCGAGGAGCGGATAGACGATCTAGAAGGACTTGACAGAATAAACGTTAGCGTAGATACGTTCAATCCAGCCACCTATGAGAAACTCACCGGGGGGACTATCGAAAACGTATTGCGCGGAATAAACGCGGCGCTCGAAGCAGGCCTGACACCGATCAAGATCAACATGGTGGTAATGGACGGAATCAATGATCACGAGATTGGAGAGATGATCAGGTATGTGCGAGGAAAAGAGATGGTTTTGCAGCTGATCGAACTCATGGACTTCAAGAAACGCTCGGAGCTCAGGGGCTCTAATCTGCGAGTTATAGAAAGCACTCTAGAGGGGCTATCAGATAGAACGACTACGAACACGTTGCACAAAAGAAAGAAGTTCGAGATCAACAACGCTGAAATTGAAATCGTCCGCCCCATAGACAACACAGAGTTTTGCATGAACTGTAACAGGCTGCGAGTGACCTCAGACGCAAAGCTTAAGCCTTGTCTTCTCAGAAATGACAACCTTGTCGACGTGCGAAGAATCGATCAAGTTTCAGACGCGCGCGCGTTAGAACTTATCATGAAAGCTGTTAAACGGAGGGAGCCATATTACAAACCAAGACCAGTTAGCGGAGCTAGTAGTGGATGGAAAGCGGATACCTATTAACCAGTTTGTCCAAGACGTTTTTGCTGGAGTAATCGGCGGTGTTCTCTTATCTATTCACGGCGTCAATGACGATTGGAAGCTCGCAGAAGTAACGATCACACGCAGTGATTGATTCTTTATGGATCTTGACTCGCTTATCGAAACACTCGAAGCAATTGCTCCTCCTGAACTCGCTGATCCGATCGATGACGGGCGAATTGGACTAATATCTCGCGGACAAGACAACGTGAGTTCAATAGCTGTTGCGTTGGATCCAACGGCGAACGTCATTCAAAAGGCAGTCCAAGCCGACGCTGATATACTTATTACACACCACACATTAATTTGGAATCCTATCACGAAGGTTTCCTTGGATATCCAAAAGCAGCTAACGCTCATCTTGGAGAATGATTTGTCATTTTATGTCATGCATACCAACTACGATGCCGCACCGGGAGGCGTAAATGAGGTGTTGGCGAAACTCGTCGGATTGCACGATACTGAACCTTTTGGCATCGGACGAATGGGCACAATCAAACCGATTAGCACACTGGATTTCGTAAAGCATGTTGCACAAAAACTCAATACACCCGTCCAATTCGTTGGAACGCGCGCTATACAGAAAGTCGCTGTTATTGGCGGCAGCGGCTTTAACGCGACGGAGGAGGCAATCGCAGCTGGTGCTGATGTACTTCTTTCAGCCGAACTGAATCATACTGCGATTCGATGCGCAGAAAGGCGCCTTTCTCTGGTTGATGCAACGCATTATGCAACTGAAGTCCCGGCAATGCAAGTCCTCGCCCGACGCTTGGGCGGCGAGTTCATTGACGACAAGCCGAAGCTCTCCGGTTTCGCTTACCGACGCGAATGATAGCCTCTACCAGAGTTAAGACGTAATCAACAGATAGGAGAAGCATCCTTGTTTTTAGATGCGTTTAAACGACAAATCGAACTCGAATACGGCAATCGAGGAAATAAAGGACTTGAAATAGCAGAAGAAAGGCGTGTTAAACGCTATAAAGACTTTTATGTCGTCGTGGGGGAGACTGACGAGTACATTGTCGAGGAAACTCTGTGCACCTGTAAAGATTTTTTGTTCAACGCTTCACGAGATATCATGAAATGCAGCCACATGATTGCTGTTGAAATTGCGGAACAGGAAGGATTGATTGATGTTGTCAACGCGTGGTATCAGGATGTGCGACCACTGCCGTAAAATAGTCTTATGGCATAGCTAAGCGTGCTCAGCAGCTCACGTCGGGGAGTTTTTTTCCTGTTCGGAGGTAATCAATCATCTCTTTTTTCTTACTTATAGCTCGTGCGGCAGCCAGATCGACCCGAGCACGCATTAACTTAGTCTCTCGGCCATCTGCTTGTTCACCAACTACTTTTTTCACGGGTGTATAGGCTGATTCGCGGAAGTTTGGCGTGAGGGCGAACCGTTCACCTGCGCGGAGCACTTCGGCGCCGCTGCCTGGCTCTATATGACCAACTTCGTCGACTTTGATGATGCCTTTTAAGGCGCTTTTTATTGCCGGTCCGAGCTCAACAGGGGCAATTAAAAGCAACGAATCAACAGAAACCCCCATGTAGTCTATCTGCAGGTAATCGAGCATTCTCAAAACCGCAGGGTTAATTAGGCGCCGCACCTTCTCTTCTTCAAAGACGATTTTTACGCGTGCCGTTTTTGATATTTCCTCTGCGTCCCCTCGTATGCCGCCGTTGGTAACGTCAGTCATCGCGTGTATCTTGGTGACCAAACCAGCCTGGATCAACTTATCGCATGCTTGAAGAAACTTCAAGTTCAGAGTTTCTTTTACCACTTCTGGACACCCATTATAAAGCGCTGCGGCCGTTATTGTTCCTCCACCAGCGCCTTCCGTCAAAAAAATAACGTCACCTTCGCGTGCATTGACCCGCGCCGTTAAGCCTTTTTCACTAGCTATTCCAACCGCCCCAACGCAGCCGGTCAGTCGATCACCTATTACCATGTCACCGCCGACTCTTAAGGTGCTACCTGTAACTAGCGGTACATTCATGATCTCAGCTACCGCCCCGATTCCGGCCGTATAGTCAAAAACCTTTGAAATATCACCGTCATCAGCCAAGTGAATGTCTGAGAACAAAGCAACTGGCCGTGCCCCCATAGCATAGATATCCCGCAGGGATGCGCGCGTTACGTGGAATCCGGCGAGAAAGGGGAAATCGCTTAACCGTGAATGCATACCGTCTACGGTAATAACGATCAAGTCGCCAATCGCTCTCACCACTCCAGAATCATCAAGCTGATCAGGGCCAACAATCGCACCTGTCTTGCCAATGATACTGGCTATTTTTTCGTGCATGTAGAAGTCGCCAGATCCTCGCGAACCGACTCCGAAATTGCCCATTGTTACGCCAGAAAGTTCTCGGTCGCAGAGAGTCCGTTCCGCTTCCTCAACGACCGCTCTAGATAGACGCAACGCGGATTCCCGAGGAATGTCTCGTACCTCCAAAATTCGCTCTGTAAGCGTGAGCTCGATTTCTTCCGTTGCTAAGCCACGCCTTAGCGCGATTTTCGCATAACCTTCGAGATCCATTAACACAACTCCACGAAGTTCTTCAGTATTCGCAAACCGACCATAGACGACTTCTCTGGATGGAATTGCGTGCCAAAAACGTTTCCGCTGGCAATAACGGCGGCAAAAACGGTGCCGTAGCTGGAAGTTGCAACCGTATGATCCCCTGGTTCTACATAATACGAGTGAACAAAATATGCGTACCCGCCATCGACACCTTTGACTAATGCGTTTTCGTTTACTACCTCCAAGCGATTCCACCCCATATGGGGTCTCTTAAGCCTTTCAGAGGTGGTATCGAAGTTGAACCGCTTGACGTGACCTTGCACGAGTTTTAGCCCCTCGACTGGCCCGCCTTGATGCTCTCCTTCGTCGCTCGCTGTCAGCAACATCTGCATGCCCAAGCAGATCCCCAGCACGGGCGTTCCTTCGTCAACAGAATGCAGCAACGCTCTTTTTTTGTTTTTTACGTTCTGCATACCGCTCTTAAACGCCCCTACCCCTGGAAGCACTAATCCGTCCGCCCTGCTAAACTGACTGGGATCAGAAGAAACTTCGACTTGTGCTCCCGCACGCTCGAGGCCGCGCATTGCGCTTCTTAGGTTCCCTAAACCGTAGTCTATTACAACAATTCGTTTCATAACTCAGCCGTGAACAAACTAGATCGATACTTTAGTGATCGTTCAATTCAGCAATATATTCCCTACGGTATATATTAAGTCCTTTCAACCTCTGTCAGCACCGGAATGAGCGCTTAGACCCAAGATCCTGCAATACACACAGCGAAGTCACTTAAATCGCGCCTAGCCGAGTCTTTGTACGAGCGTATTTCGACCAAGCGACATACTGAGGACCTTTTTTACGTCAACGTAGCGACGCAGGGGATATTAAGCCGCAGTCAGCTTAATATACCGCTACGGTATTCAGGTAAATAATGGGAGATGAAGTAACCTCCGTCGAGATCAAAGGCATATATATGGTCAGCACTACTACGGGCCATACACCAGTAGTATTGTTAACAGACGACGGACACCGTTTCTTGCCGATATATATCGGTATCTCTGAAGCAATCTCAATCAACGCGGCCTTACATGGAGAGGTCCCGTCACGTCCGATGACACACGACTTGATAATGTCGATACTGGAAAACTTCGAAGCGAGCATAGTGACGGTGATTATAGACGATGTCGATGAGGGCATCTATTACGCCCGACTCTCGATAAAGGTCAATGGCACCGAAAAACAGCTCGACGCGCGTCCGAGCGACTGCATTGCTCTCGCGATTCGATCAGACACTACGGTGCTCATACGACGCTCTATATTAGACGATAGCGCAATAAGCAAAGAAGACCTCGATATCAAAGAAATGGATTTTTTCTTATAGTGGGCTAGAACCCACCCCAACTCCTCGCCATGTTTATCTAATATCAAAAGCTTTCGTTTCTTAATGCGGCTGCGATGCTTTCTGCTTGACGTCGATTATATCACGCTGAACTCCCGCGCAGTTATTCGCCTATGGCTTAAAGACGAGCTTGGCCACAATATTATCGCCTACGATTCTGGTTTTGAACCCTATTTTTACGCAGTAACGGACGACGCTAGTGCGATCATGTCTGTTGCTTCAACTCGATCTGGCGAGGAAATTAGGCCGAATCGAGTCGAACGTGTCGTACGCAAGGATTTTGGACAGCCTATCACTGTGCTCAAAGTGTATGTCGACCATCCGCAACACGTGCCGATATTGCGCGAAAAGGTAGCCGGGGTTGGCGTTAACGTCAGGGAAGCAGATATTCTATTCGCCGTCCGTTACATAATCGATCGTGAATTAGTGCCTATGGATCAGGTTGTTGTGGAAGGGCGCGAACGCGCAGATACACATTTCTCCTTTGCCATCGATGTCGACCACATTGAAGCGGAACAGCACCACAAGAATCCTGATCTTAAAGTGATGGCCTTCGATTGTGAGATGCTAAGCCACGGCGGCGTTCCAATTCCGAGCAAAGACCCCATAATCATCATTTCGATAGCTACCGGAGCTGATAAAACAACCTTCATTTCAGTTGGCGAAGACAAAAACGACAAGAACCTCATCGCAGACTTCATCGCCTTTATAAACGAATATGACCCCGACGTTATAGTCGGCTATAATACTGACGAGTTTGACTGGCAATACTTGAAAACGAGAGCAGAAAAATCTAAGCTCCGCTTGATGGTCGGGCGGGACGAGAGTCCTGCAAAGTTTAGCTCTGGCGGCGGCATGAAAGAGGTCAGGATCTTCGGACGCAGCAACGTCGATTTATATAAGGTTGTAAAACGGGATCTCGGCGAGATCAGCGTCAAGACTTTGAACAATGTAGCCGACTATATGGGGGTCATGCGCAAGTCGGATCGCGCACAAGTTCCGGGTTGGGATATGGCTCGGTATTGGAACGATCGTGAGCTTAGGCA
>Ga0209777_10007382_pt1 | contig 12215 bp, 11 predicted proteins | sample FrelakmetHBP12HB_FD_187147 | JGI IMG/M metagenome (GOLD analysis project Ga0209777, IMG submission 187147) | Freshwater lake sediment microbial communities from the University of Notre Dame, USA, for methane emissions studies -HBP12 HB (SPAdes)... | ecosystem: Environmental > Aquatic >... | reverse complement strand
TTAGATATAGGGGCAAAGTAGCAGTCAGGGTTTTTCCTTCTCCAGTTCTCATTTCTGCAATTTTCCCTTCGTGCAGCACAATCCCTCCGACCAACTGCACGTCAAAATGCCTCTGTTTTAAAGTCCTTTTCGCCGCTTCCCGAACCTGAGCAAAAGCTTCCGGCAGAGTATTTTCTAAAGTTTCTCCTTTTTTAATTCTTTCTTTTAATTCTTGGGTTTTTTCCTTGAGCTTATCATCAGAAAAACTCTCAAATTCTTTTTCGAGTAAATTTATCTTATCAATCTTCGGCTGAAGGTCTTTTACATATTTATCATTTGCATCTCCAAAGATTTTATTAATTAATGACATAAAATAATTTTACACCAAAATTTTTTAATTTTCAACCCCACGTTGACTATGAAGCTATTCGGAATTAAGATATAAATAATTTGAAAAATATGAAAAACTGGGAAAAAATGCGCCAAAATTCGAGTTCAAAAGAAATACAACTTAAAAGGATTAAAATTAATAATTTAATTCGTGATTTTTTTTCAAAAAAAGGGTTTCTAGAAATGCAAACACCAACTTTAGTAAAATGCGCCGGACAGGAACCTTATTTAACGCCGATGGAAGTAAAATTTAAAAACGAAAAAAATGAAGAATATAAAGGATTCTTAATTACTTCTCCCGAATACTCTTTAAAAAAACTGCTGGTCGCCGGCTTTAAAAAAATATTTGAAATGGCTAGGGTATTTAGATCAAATGAAAGTTTTGGTGGAACGCATAACTCCGAGTTTACAATGCTGGAATGGTACAGGGCTGATTCAAACTACCAAAAAATTATGAAAGATGTTGAGCAATTAGTTTTTTTTCTTAACAAAAATATAAATCATTCCAATTATCTAATTTATCAAGGCCAAAAAATAGAATTAACTCCTCCCTGGCCCAAAATAACCATAAAAAAAGCTTTTTCAAAATACGCCAATATCAATTTAGACAAAATGCAGAATTTGAAAACTTTTAAACGACACATAAAAAATAAAAGCTATTTTATGGATAGTGATGACTGGAACGATATTTTTTATCTTATTTTTCTTAATGAAATTGAGTCCCGATTGCCCAAAGACAAACCAATTATCATTTATGATTATCCCTTGTCCCAGGCCTCTCTAGCTAAAAGAAAAAATAAAAAGAGTTTTTACGCTGAGCGTTTTGAGGTTTATATAGCGGGCTTAGAATTGGCAAATGCTTTTTCTGAATTAACGGACCCAAAAGAACAATATAAACGTTTTAAAAAAGAGCAGATTCTCAGAAAAAAGATGAAAAAAAGTTTCATTCCCATTGACAAAGACTTGATTCACGCCCTAGAATTAAAGCTACCGCCTTCTGGCGGTATCGCTCTGGGGTTGGAAAGACTGCAAATGCTTCTATTAAACATAAAAGATATAAATGATTTGCTGCCATTTCCCGCTAAACAATTATTTTAAAATATGATTTCTACTACTGAATTTAAAAAAGGAATAATTATAGAAATAGAATCTCAGCCATGGATGGTTATGGATCACCAATTCTTCAGCCCTGGAAAAGGATCTGCTTTTACTAGGACCAAATTAAAAAATATAAAAACCGGGAAATTTGTAGAGAGAGTCTTTAAATCAAATGAACAATTTGAAGAAATAGAGGCTGAATATAAAAAAGCTGTTTATTTATACAGTGACCGTAAAAATTCAGTATTTTTGCTAAAAGATAACAATCAAAGAATTCCCTTGCCCCTCGAATCAGCTCAAGATAAAGTTATATATCTAAAACAAAACTCTGAAGTCGAGTTAACTTATATCGACGAAGAAATAATTTCCATGAATATTCCTATAAAAGTAGACCTTAAGGTGATTGAAGCTCCTCCCGGTTTCAAAGGTAATACTGCTACCGGAGGATTAAAAAAGGTTAAATTAGAAACAGGCCTAGAAATAAATACTCCCCTTTTTATTAGGGAAGGCGATATCGTCAGGATTAATACCGAAACCGGTGAATACGTTGAAAAAGCAAATAACTAGTTCTCTTCTCTAAAAATTATTTTTGGAAAACAAAGAGGGGCTTTATTCGCCCCTCTTTTGAAATTCTCTTTGTCAAATATTTATGATTACAACACCGATTAAAATAAACCCAATTTCACTAAAGAATATCTTTTAAATATTTTGGCAAAACGGCTGATGCAAAATGAATTTCGGGAGAATAATATTTTGTTTTTATCTGCAGTTTTTTATATTTTCTTTCTATTTTCTTATAATTGATTTTATTAAAATCGATCGTTTTTGACACAACAGAAAAAGAATGCTCGTCAAATGGAAAACAACTAACGTGGGCTTTATGGATTTTAAAATATCGAAAAACATTTTTAATCTTGTTTCTGTTTTTTTTAGCAAAAATTTCATTTAAATAAGCTGTTTGAAAAATTGCCACCCCGTCTTTTTTTAACGCCCTGGAAATATCTGAATAAAATTTACGCGACCACAAATCATAAGAACAGCCGCCTGGATCGGTTAAATCATTAATAACGACATCAAAATAATCCTTATATTTTTTAACGAAATTAAGAGCATCTACAATAAATAATTTTAATCTCTTATCTTGAAAAGAACGATCTGAAACTGAAGGAAAATATTTTTTTGAAATATTAATCACTTTTTTATCAATATCAGCCATAATAATTTCCTCTACGCTTTTATGTTTAACAACCTCTCTTAAAACTCCTCCATCTCCCCCACCAATAATTAAAACTTTTTTAGGATTTGAGTTATAAAAAAAAGCTGGATGGACCAGCATTTCATGATAAATAAATTCGTGTTTTGTTGAAAGCTGAGTAAAACCGTCTAAGGTTAAAATTCTTCCAAATTTTTCTGTATCAAAAATTTCTATTTTCTGAAATTTACTTTTGCCAGAATAAATCTTCTTTTGAAAAGCCGTACACCACGTGTATAGAGATTTTTCGCCCGGAATAAAATTTTCGAAAAACCATTTTTTACCAAAAAGGAATTCTTTTCTCATTATAGCTTCCCTCTTTTTAATTCCCACACTTCAACCTTTTTAGGACGGAATGCTTTCTTCAAATAACCCAATGCTTTATAGGGTGTGCTTTTTTCGCCGCAGGTAAAAATATCTATGGCTAAATATCTAAACTCTGGCCAAGAATGTAAAGCTATATGACTTTCCGCCAGTAAAATAAAGGCTGTTAATCCGTAAGGCGAAAATTTATGAACAGATAACTTTAAGGGGGTGTTATTTGCCGCTTTCGCCGCTCCCAATAAAATTCCCCCGATTTTTTTCGGATTTTCTTCAGTCTTACCATCCCAAAAATCGGCAATCAAATGAACTCCAGCATATTTCTTCTTATTATTTTTTTTCATCGCTTTTCCAGTCATCTGTTTTTTAATTATATTATTTGAATTATAAATTAATTTGAAAAAATGTAAATAAATATCACCGAGAATTATATCCTATAATTTTGTAGACTAATTTTGCCGCCAGAAAATCCGGAGCATCAAAACCCTTTATCGGAGATAGTTCAACCACATCAGCCCCGACAACGTTTTTTTCCTTAAATACCTTTCTTAAAATCTTCATTGTCTGATACCATTGAAGCCCTCCAGGCTCTGGGGTGCTCGTAGAGGGCATCAATCCCGAGTCAAAAGCATCCAAATCAAAAGTCAAATAAACATTATCGCAAAGACTGGAAATAATCTCTTTTATTTTCCACTGCTTCATGTCTTTTGCCCAAAAGGTTTTAATTCTATTTTGATTTTCTTTCCAAAAATCAAATTCATTGTTGTCACTACTAATATTCCTTGCAGCAATTTGCGTCAAATAAACATTTTTCAACTTTAAACATTGACGCATCACGGAAGCGTGGTTATAAATCGTTCCTTCGTATTCGTCGCACAAATCTGCGTGAGCATCAAACTGCAAAATACTAATTTTCTTAAATTTTTTAAGAGCTGACCGAACAGGTCCTAATGTCAAAGAATGCTCTCCGCCAAGAATCAAAGGAAATTTTCTCAACCCATAAACTTCATCGACTATTTCTTCCAGCTGACTTATTGCATTCTTGTGGTCTTTTTTAATCTGTGCGCTTTCAAGCGTTGCAATTTTAACTTCTTTACAAATGTCTTTTTCCAATTCCTCATCAAAAGACTCAAGGTTCGGGCTGATTCCAATTATCTTTTTGGGACCGTTTGTCGTACCTTTTTTGCCGAACTTTACCGTTTTTTCCAAACCGAAAGGAACAATAACGACATCTGCTTTCTCAAGAGGAATATTTTTTATTCCTAAGAAATTCCTTTTTGCAATCTTTAATTTCATTTTTCTTTTATGTAATCTTTAATAAAATTCGGCAAAACAAAGGAGCTAAAATGGATTTCGGGATTATAATATTTAGTCTTTATTTTTAATTCTTTGTATCTCTTTTTTATAATGTCTAACGATGCTGTTTTGGGAGTTATTTTTATAAAACCAATTATAAAACTCCATATGGCGCCGGGGTAAGTAGCTATAGGGCTCAGAAAAATATCTGTCTTTGAAAATATCTTTTTAAAATTTCTGTAGTTATCTCCATAACCCGCTTCCTCCCAAAACATAATGGGCCCGGACTGACAAACCACTAAACCGTTTTTATTTAGAGACTCGCGGATATTATTATAGAATTTGGCAGAAAAAATTGTTTTTGCCGGTCCTATGGGATCTAAAGAATCAATGATAATAATATCGAAAAAATTTTTGATATTTTTAATAAAATCTGCGCCATCACCAATTATTATTTTAACCCTTTTGTCCCTGAAGGATTCTCCTGCTATTTCTGGAAAATACTTTTTCGAAACTTCAATTACTTCTTTATCTATTTCAACTAAAAAAACTTCCTTTATGGGATGTTTTAAAACTTCTCTTAAAATTCCCCCATCTCCCCCGCCGATAATTAAAACTCTTTTAGGATTGGGGCTAGAAAAAAGAGGAACATGAGCTATTATTTCGTGATAGATAAATTCGTCCCTTTCCGTAAACTGTATAGCCGTATCCAAAGCCATCATTTTACCAAATTTTTTAGTATCAAAAACTTTTACGGTTTGGTATTTTGTTTTTTTGGAATAAATTAATTTTTTTGTTTCAAGGCAAATTCCAAAACCAGAATATTTATCGTAAAACCATTTCATAAAATTATATTTTATGCATAAGTTGGAACAAATATAACCGCGGCGACAACAGAAGTCCAAAGACCATTTTTATTGCCACGGGCGGTTTGAGTAACATTGTTTGTATAAACAATTTTTTTGCTCAATTTATAAGCCTGCCTTCTTGCATCCCAAGCATCATCGGGATTAAATTTTATTCCTAAGGTAGAAGCCAACATTGAAGCGGCTAAATCTTCTGCATAATCACCTGCTTTTTCTTGAGTTTCTCCAAAGGGATGATGTTCGGATAAGTATCCGTATTGGTTTTCCCCTGACGGCATTGCGCAACCAACCGAAGCTGAAACCAATCTGTTGGGTTCATTAGTTTCATTTCTTGCCATAACGCAAAAAACAACTTCTCCGGGAGAAAGAAAAGATAATCCCTTATCTTTTGTAACCTTTCCACAACCGGGCGGCAAAATACTGGAAACTGAAACTAAATTAAATTGAGCTATACCGGCATCTCTTAATGCCAACTCATAGGAACTTAATTTTTCTTTATGAATTCCTACTCCTTTTGTGAAAAAAAATTTTGCTGGGGTCATTTTTTTAAATTATTAATTTTAATAATTATATTAGAATAACAAATCTGGGGAAAAAAACAATCCCGCGAATTTTATTCGCGGGATTGTTAAAAAGAATCTATTTCTTTTTCTTTGCTTTTTTCTTTGCCATTTTATTTTTTTTGCGAGAATACTTTTTAAAACTTTTCCAAATATTCGACTAATTTATTTGTAAAAAAGTTTATATTATATTATTTTCTCATTTCAGGACTATTCGTCAAGTGTGCATAACTTTTCTTTTGGAAATTTTTAAAATTTTGGGGGCGAATACTGAATTTCTTCCTCCAATTCAACATGAAATTTATTCTTTACCGCCTTTTTCGCCAAACTTATTAAACTTTTGACATCTTTTGCCTCGGCATTTCCTAAATTGATGATGAAATTTGCATGTTTTTCTGAAATTTTGGCATTTCCAATCTTTTTTCCTTTCAAACCGCACTTCTCAATCAACCAAGCAGCTGGAATTATTCCGATCTCTTTAAACTTTTTTAATTCTTCAAGTTCTTTTGACTCCACACCAACCCCGCCCCCTAAATTTTTTGTTTGTTTTATCATTTTTATAAATTTGGTGTAGAGGACGGGGCGGTATGGGGTAAAATTTTTAAAAACTGACCCCGCAGAAAATCCGGCGGGAATTTTCTTGCCTCTTTTTTTGATGATATCGGCAATTTCTTTTTTAATATTTTTTTTATTTCCTTTTTTTAATTTTAAAATAGCATTAAGAATAATTAAGTTTTTGTTTTTTTTAAAAACGCTTTCTCTGTAGCCAAACTGGCAATCTCTATTCGCATAACTTATAACTTGTAACTTGCGGCTTGCGACTTTAAGAACCTCGACAGATTCAACTATGCTAGAAATATTTTTTTTATTGCTTGGCCACCCGGCATTGCCATAGATGGCACCGCCTAAGGTTCCGGGAAGTCCTGCTGCCCATTCCAAACCAGCCAAACCATAGTTTGTTGACTCCGTTACTAATCGACTTAATAGAACACCTGCTTCACAAAATATCTTATTGTTCTCGACTTGATATTTTTTATTTTCCATTTTAACAACTAAACCGTTGTATCCCCCATCTGAAACCAGTAAATTTGATCCCCCTCCAAAAATAAAAAATGGCAACCTTATTTTTTTTGCTGTTTTAATTGCCGAAATTAAATCTTTTTTTGTTTTTGCAATAAAAAAATATTTGGCCGGTCCTCCAATTTTAAAAGTGGTATAGTTTTTTAATAAAACTTTTTTCCTAATTCCTGGCAACAATTTATCCATAGTTATTTTTGTATTTTAACATATTTCTGATAAAATATAATTGGGTCGGCGGATAGTACTCACAAAAGACTTAGTTTGGAGTTAACTCGTCGGCCCATTCAAAAACCCCGCCCTGGGCGGAGTTTTTGATTTCTAAATCCTTCGTTAAAAAGCAACAGACTTCGCTCGAGGGAAGTCTGATGCCTGCTTAGAATGAAGTCTTTCTTTCGAAAGCACTCACAGTTTGATATTAGCAAATTATAAAAATTTTGTCAAGGTCCTGCGTTGGTTCAGTACCAAGTTTTTAAAGGAAAATTTGGGCCGGTTCGGGCCTCCTCGCTGACGCATCTCGGTCGCCTTTATTTCAGCAAAAAATAAAGAAAATAAAATGAAACAAACTGTGCCTCCTCCCGATGCGACGGGTATCCCACCCTGCCATTCACTATTGTTTTACAAACAAAAAAAACGAAGAAATAACCTAGACATGCAGACAAAATCAACTACATGTAGAAATTATTTTTATATCTGATATAATAACAACGGGTGCACAATAGTGGCAAAAAATGTCACTTATTGATACTCGTTTTAATAATAAGACTAAAATATGCGTACAAATATCATCGAAAATGATTTAATAAAACTTGGGATATCTGTTTTTTCTGTAAGGGAATTTGCTAACATGATTAAAGTCGACCCCTACTCGGCAAAATTATTTTTGATTAGAAATTCTAAAAAAAATGGTTCTCATATCATAAGGATTAAAAGAGGACTTTATCTTTTTTCTCTCAACCCTATAAGTGAGTTAGAAATCGCCAATAAGCTATATCAACCCTCGTATGTCTCGTTTGAAACAGCCCTTTCCCACTACAACATTATTCCAGAAATAGTTTATACAATAACCTCTGCTACCACGAAAAGAGGTAAGGAAATCACTGCTCAAGATAAAATTTTCAGATACTATAAAATTAAAAAGAGTCTTTACTTTGGCTACCGCCCAACAAAGTTTAACAATAGGGTTGTCTTAATGGCTGACTCAGAAAAAGCATTGTTGGATTATGTGTATCTTTTATCTTTGAAAAAAGGAGTGTTCAACAGAAGACTGGATTTAAGCGGGGTAGACACCAAAAAATTGGGGAACTATGTAAATCACTTCAAAAAGGCAATTAAAAAAAATAAGGCATTTATATCTTTAATTAATGAAATTTATAAACCATTATGATCACAAGACAATTTATAACAGAGATTGCAACAAAGCTTCAAACAACTGAGTCAAATACTGCAAGAGAATACTGCCAGCATTTATTTTTGTCCTATTTTTATAAAAAACCAAAAAGTGAAAAAATTCTTTTTAAGGGTGGAACTGCTCTTAGGATAATTTTTAAAAGTCCGAGATTTTCAGAAGATCTTGATTTTTCTGCCATAAACGAAGGAACAATTACTATTCCAGAAATTAACCAGTTGATTGACGAAACCTTAACGGGCATTAAAAATGAAGGAATTGAGTGTGAAAAGATATTAAATGCCGGGACTCAGGGAGAAACAACTGGAGGATATTTTGCCATTATAAAGCTGAAAATGTTGGATTTTAATTCTGAGATAAGGTTGCAAATTTCTTTTCGTTCTCCGAATGAAACAATAAGTAATACTGTTCTAATTCAAAATGATTTTATCGCTCCCTATGTAATTACTTTTTTAACAGAATCATTATTGGTATCAGAAAAAATACAAGCCTTATTGGCAAGAAAAAAGCCTCGTGATTTTTTTGATTTGTATTTTATTTTGCGTCATAACGAATTAGTAAAATTTATACCATCTATTCCGAACCTTAAAAATCAACTTTTAGATATTATAAATCAGGAGGAAGGAATAGAAAAAGAACTAAAGATTTTTTTACCCGTTAGTTATCAAACTCTTTTGAAAGATTTTAAAGAACGGCTACAAAAGGAAATAGAGATGCATATATCTTAATTTGACTTAGCTTTAACAAAAAACTGCCCAGCGATGGGCGGTTTTTATTAACTCGCTGGGTAGGGCAAATTCGAACCAAAACTAATAATTGATTTATTTCCTTAATTGCTGATACGACGGTATAATTGTGGTATCATTATTTTTGGCTTAAAATTTCGTTAATTTTGGCTCTTGTGCTCGCCCCAACAAAACCAGTCCCCTTTTCCAGACCCAAGGGAATTAAAACTTCTGCCGCATATTCTTCCTGAAAACGAATAACTGCCTGTTGGGTTAATCCTAAAAAATTCCCCGTTATTAATCCTTCGGAATAAATCCCTGTTCCCTGCGACGCCAAAAATTCCTGAAGGCATTTAACCCTGTTATCGTTCGTCAGCCCAAAATAGAGATCCTCATTAAAACCCTGACAATTCTGCCCCTGATTTGAAATCGCCTGAAGTTGCGCCTGAAGTATGGCTATTTGTTTTTTTAAAGAATCTATTTGGGCCAATAAAGTTTCTATATTCTGTGATTGCTGGGAAGAATCATTCTCTTGTTTTGTGGAAGCTGACCAAGAAAAAGTATAAAACGGTTCCTGATCGGTGAACCCCGTTAATTTCTTTTGGATTGAAGGAATAATGGTTAAGGAAATATTTTTAGTTCCAAATTCAGGAATTGAAATCGCTCCTTTTTGATTCGAGTCTAAAACTAGAAAATTTATTGAATATTTTCCGGTAATGTCCTGGATCACATAGGGAATTTTAAAATTAACTCCTGCTACTCCCGTAAACTCTAATTTAAGATCCCCTCTTCCTCCAACAAATTTATGCCAGTTACCAGCCCAATCAGTAGTTGTGGCAGTAACGGATAAAGTACTTTCTCCTATTGATGGTAAGTAGTTAGTCAGGGGAACAACGCGAAAATTTTTAAGATTAGAATCTGGGTAGCAATATTTTTCCCCAAAACTACAATCATTAATTAATACAGCAATCGTCCAATTGGTAAAAATCTGAGAAAAATTATCTCCAAAACCCTTTTGAGAAAGTGCAGCATTTAAACTGGCTATTCCTGTCTTTTGCATTTTTAAGGAATCAGCTAAAATATCCACGCCATAATAATCCACCAAGTATTGGGTAAAAAGATCTAAAACACCATAATCGTAACTTTTATTTTTCCACTCGGTTAAAGAATCGTAAGGTTTATCTAAAAAATCTTTCACCCTCGCCTCGAGATTGCTCCCGGCATAATTTTGGTCATAACCGACTAAAGTCGGAGCATATTCGGCACGAGCTTCATTCAGCCAAATTTCCTCTGGAACGCCATATCTCCTCTCTTTTTGGTTAAAAGTAATAAGATGGGTAAACTCGTGCGCTAACAGGCTTTTTTCCCGAGAGTTATCGATAAATTCGCTGTTCAGATAAATCATCTCTCTCTCGTTTGATTTTAAAGATTGGGCTTTTGGATATTCGTCTCCTGAATTAAAATAACCCCCCGCATCTTCTTTCATCGGATGAATTAAAATGGTGATTCTTGTATCGTGATCAATGCCCGGCGTCCACTCTTGGCCAAATGTTGAAGTTAAAGTAGGATAGATTTTATATTCAAATTCTTCCGTCAGATTGTTTAAACTTTCTTGTACTTTTGATTGTTTATCAACTCCAAGACCATTCCACCAGCTACTATCAATATACCAATAAATTTGGGGGCTAATTTTTATTAAAGTAGCGGAAAGCTGTTCCCTTTGGGATAAATCGTAAGATGGTTCGATATAAAAATTCTGGCTTTCACCCAAAGTCGCGGCTTTAAGCGGTGCAGCTACCAAAAAAAATAGGACAATGATAGAAATAAAAATTAACCTTTTTGCCATAATTATTTTATACTACCACAAATCTTACACTGATAAAAACTAGTAATAAAAACTAAAAAAATTTATTGGAAGAATGATGAAGAACGATTTTTTTTAAAATATCTCTAATCTTTTCTTTGTTATTATCTTTAATCATTAAGTTTAATCTTTTAAATTCTTGGTTTAATTTCTTTTCATTAATTCTTGAATTTTTAGCTATAAATATTTTTTGATTTTGGGTAGCAATAGTGCCCTCTTCCGCGGTAAAAATATCTTCAAAAAGTTTCTCCCCAGGTCTCGAACCGGTAAAAACAATAGGTATATCTTTATCTGGTTCAAATCCGGAAAGACGAATCATTTCTTTAGCTAAGTCTATAATTTTAATCGGTTCTCCCATATCTAGCACAAATACTTCTCCGCCCTCTCCTATTGCGGCCGCCTGCATCACCAGAAGGCAGGCTTCGTTTATTAACATAAAGTATCTTTTCATCTCCGGATGAGTAACTTCTACAGGTCCACCATTTTTTATCTGTTCTCTAAAAATAGGAATTACGCTCCCCCGGCTGTCTAAAACATTGCCAAATCTTACTGAAATAAATTTAGTATGATTTTTCTGATTAAAAACCTGGCACATCATTTCCCCAATTCTTTTTGTTATTCCCATTACTGAAGTAGGATTAACAGCCTTATCTGTTGAAATGAAAATAAATTTTTCTACTCCATATTTTAAAGAAGTATCGGCAATAATTTTTGTACCAAAAATATTATTCTTTACTGCTTCATCTGGCTGAATCTCCATTAAGGGAACGTGCTTATATGCGGCGGCGTGGAAAACTATATGCGGATGAAAATTTTGAAAAATATGATCTATTTTTTCTTCGTCCCTAATATCTGCAACAAAAGAAAGTTTTTTCAATTCCGAAAAGCTATTTTCTAATTCTTTTGAAATATTGAAAATCCCAGTTTCGTCTTGGTCTAACAACAAAAGACACTCTGGTTTAAATTTTGAAACCTGACGACAAAGCTCAGAACCTATTGACCCTGCTGCTCCGGTAATCAAAACTATCTTGCCATGGATAAAATTCTCAATTGATTTTGTGTCTATAGAAATTGATTCCCGACCCAATAAATCCTCAACCTCAACCTCTCGAAGGGTGCCAAGGGAAACTTCTCCATTAATGATTTCTGTTATCGAGGGAATTACCTTAATTTTTTTTAAACCAGCTTTTCTTCCCATTTCAACTGCCTTTTTAATTGCTCCTGGGCCAGCCGAAGGCAAGGCAATAATCATTTCTTTTGCCCCTCTCTCTTCTACCACTTTTGGGATATCACTAATTTTTCCCAAGACTTTAAGGCCGTGAATTACTATCCCTTGTTTCATTGGTTCATCATCAACAAAACCAATTGGATAATAAGAA
>Ga0209777_10007381_pt1 | contig 12215 bp, 12 predicted proteins | sample FrelakmetHBP12HB_FD_187147 | JGI IMG/M metagenome (GOLD analysis project Ga0209777, IMG submission 187147) | Freshwater lake sediment microbial communities from the University of Notre Dame, USA, for methane emissions studies -HBP12 HB (SPAdes)... | ecosystem: Environmental > Aquatic >... | reverse complement strand
TGATGTCGCCTTGACCCTCGTTTGCGTTTCTCAACCCTGTTCCCAGCGCGGGTCACTTCAACCAAGCACTGCTGGGCACATTCTCGCGAGCGCCGAAGACCGCTGTATCCGTCAACAGTCTTCGGACTTCGTCAGCGGTAATATGCCCGAGAATGCTGATGTGGGCGTCGGTGGCCTGCGCAGGTTGTCTCTTGGTCAGAATGCGGAGACTGCCGGTATCCCATGCCTGCCGGATGACGGCGGACAGCGTGTTCGCCTCCCGCTCGCAGACCTGGAGCACGCGGGCGAATTCGGGTTCGACCACGAGCAGGCGCTTGTCGGATACCCCGGGATCGGACTCGACGGTCTCGTAGCGAACGACGCGGCCCTTTTCCCGCACAGGCATCCGCTCGCAGATCGGATCGCGATCCGCCCAGATTAGGCCCTCTCCGCTTGCCAGCCCGCTGAGGATCCGAGTGCTGCAATAGTGATCTTCAACACTGCGCAGTACCTCCGAGATACGCCCCCACGAGGTGCCCTTCCGGCCCTTCGCCGTCCGACCCACGATCACGGCAAACAGATTGGAAAAGTGCTTGTCACCCTCGGCGCGGAAGTAGGGTCCCCGCCCGATCAGATTGCCGACGCCGAGAAGAAACTGAATCAGCAGGGCGGCCGGATCTGCCTCACTGTGCGGCTCGATCGTGTGAACCAACTCGCCGGCGAGTCCGTAGTACGCCTCAGGCCTGGGTTCGCTCGGCCACTCCGCCTTCCGGAGATCTTGCGCTGGCGCACCGGTCATGCATGCATTGACCGCATCCTTAAACTCATCCTGGTCGCGGTCGCACATTCTCCCGGCTGCGCGCAATGGGTCAAAGCCGGTCGCGCTCATGCGGCCTCCCGATTGCGGAAGATATAGAGCAATTCGGCTTGGTTCGCGCCCTCGATCAGCTCCACCGCGCGGTTCAGCCGCTCTGCAAAGGGCTCAAGTTTCTGCCAGACAAGCCAGGCCAACTCCCAAGCCGGGTGCTCGACGGGATCGTCAATGTGGGCCAGTGCCCAGCGGCACGCGCGCCGGTCGACCGCCCAGATCGCGTTCCGCAGACCGCGGAAGTGGTCGAGCATGCGCTTCCGCCATCTCAGGTACACCGTGGCTTCTTGCTCGGCCGCCGCCCGCCGCCGTGCCCATTCACGGCACTCGCCTTGCGAGAGCGGCCGGCTCGGAACACCGAAGTGCTCCTGAAGCCAGACGAAGGCGTCACGCCGGTCGGAGCTGAGCGCGCGCTGAACCAGCGCGACGATGCCCCCGCCCTCGCCCGCAACATAGTCATACCAAGCATTCTTGCCGGCATCTATTGCGACGTTGTAACCGTCTCCGTTCCGCCAGAAGGCTCGCCCCCTTCCGTGGTGCAGTGCGGAGCCTCCCAGGGCGGTCCAGACATCGGTTATACGGGGCAGGCCGGTCATCGTCCCTCCTGGATCTCGACCTGCTTCGCTACCCAGTCGCGCAGCGCCTGAACCGGCACCCGGATACTGCGACCATTATCGAGCCGGATGGCTGGGATGATGCCCGCGGCGATGAGTTCGTATGCCCGCGATCGGCTCACGCCGAGCACTTCGGCCGCCTCGGCCGGTCGCAGCAGCAGGCGGGAGAGAATCTCTTTGGACATCACTGAACCTCCGAGTCGAGTATGGATCTTGACGGACAGAAGGCAATTCTGATAGTATGAGGAAAAATGAGATCCGCGGAACGAGAGCTCGTTGGCAAGTTCGTAACGCAACAAGGGCGGGTGGAGCGGTTCGTGTCAACTGAAGGCTGGGTGCTCCCAGCCAAAGTCGAATTGCGGGATGGGGAGTTGATCTATTCGTTCAGTCCACCGTTTCGGCGCCCGAAGCAGCGGGCAAAGATGTTGATACAGTTCTTGAACCTGGCCGACAACAATGCGATCCTTGCCTACGCGAGGACCTGGGGAGCTTTGAGGGTTCGCTGTCCCGCTGATCCCGGAACAGGCGAACCCAGGGCCACGGATACTGCCTCTCTTGACGGAGTCTTTGACAGGATCCTGCATGTTTCGGAGGGCGTCGAGGAGTGGGAGCGCTGGTCAGACGACACCGTGAGGATTCTCGGACTCGCGGCGAAAATCCAAAGCCCCGCGTGTGGGGATGCGGTTGCGGTTGCCGCGATGAAGAAGCTGCGGGGGGAAGTCCTTACGTTCATCAACCAGATGCTGTTCGCTGCTGGGGTTCGGCCGCAACTGCTTTTTGAGGACGACCGCTGGGCGATTCGGATGAAAGTTGATTGCGTGCTGGGGGCGCTTGCATGCCTGTTGATGTTGCTGATTGCGGCTAGGGAGGGTCTGGGGATTTGCGCCAGTTGTGGAGCCATTTTTGAGACACAAGGAAAGCGCAAGGTGTATTGCGGAGGGTGCGGGCTCGAAGCAGCTCAGAGGGCCGCGTCGAAGAAGCTATACGACATCAAGGTGAAGGCGCGCCGAATGTCTGAACAGGGCATTTCGGTCAGGGAGATCGCCTCGGAACTGGAACGGCCTGTCGGGCGAGTCGAAAGATGGCTGGGGTTGGGGGATCAAAAGCATACAGGCAGAAGGAGAGGTACGCATGGCAAGGAAGCGCGGAGCAAATGAGGGATCGATCTTTCAGTTGCCCGATGGCCGATGGCGGGCGCTAGTGAACCTCGGATACCGCAATGGCAGGCGCTGGCGAAAGGTCTTTGAAGCGCCTACGCGGCAGGAGGTCCAGCAGAAACTGAATAACGCCCTGGTTGATCAACAGCGGGGCCTGCCTGTCGCACACGAACGCCAGACTGTCGAGCAGTTCCTGAACTCATGGCTCGCCACTGCCGTGAAAGACACAGTGAAGCCAAAGACCTATCGGACCTATTCGGACCTGTGCCGGCTACACCTCGTGCCCGGCCTCGGAAAGCGAATGCTGGCCCAACTTTCTCCCCAGGACGTACAGGGGTTTCTGGGCGAGAAACTCAACTTCGTTCGCTGCCCCCACTGCGAACGGCGCCTCCCGGTGAAGGACTTCGATGATCACCAGAAGGCAGAGCATCCGGACACGGCTGACAAGACTGCGAGCCCAGCGCTGAGCCCGCGCACCGTAAAGCATCTCCTCGTGACGCTACGCTGCGCTCTGAACACCGCCGTCAAATGGGGATTGGTCCCGCGAAATGTTGCGAGCCTGATTGACCCGCCCCGCACCATGAAACCCGAGCTTCGGACTTTCGACCCAGACGAGGCCCGTCGCTTCCTCGAAGCCGTGAGAGGGGATCGACTGGAGGCGCTGTTCACGGTTGGAGTGAGTCTCGGGATGCGGCAGGGAGAGATTCTGGGCCTACGTTGGCAGGACGTGGACCTGCAGTCGGCTACGCTTACGGTTCGCTACGCTCTTCAACGGGTTGATCGAAAACTGCAACTGACCTCTCCGAAATCCGCCAACGCGAACCATACTGTGATGCTGCCCGCGATCACGGCCGCTGCGCTGTGCGCCCACAAACGCCTACAGGAGCAAGAACGACTTGCGGCCGGCCAGCGGTGGCAGGATACCGGTTTCGTTTTCACGACCACCGTTGGGACTCCGATCGATGCCCGCAGCGTGATTCGGCGTTTCCATGCGGCTCTCAAGGCCGCCAGCCTCCCACACATGAGGTTCCACGACCTGCGCCACAGTGTGGCGACACTGCTGCTCGCTCAGGGTGCCAGCCCGCGCTACGTCTCCGAACTGCTCGGACACAGCCAAGTCTCGTTCACCATGCAGACCTACGCGCACGTGCTGAACCAGACGAAACGGGAGGTGGCAGCCCAGATGGACGCCATTCTGAAGCCCGTGGCTACGTCGGTGGCTACGGACACCAATACCGAAAGCCTCAATTAGCGCCTAAGTTGTTGAAGGAATGGTGCGCCCGGACAGATTCGAACTGCCGACCTTCTGGTTCGTAGCCATTGGCCTACGTAGAATCATCAGGTTGCAGCTTTGGTCAAAAGCTTGCATTTTCAATCACTTTCCCTGGATGACTAGTAGCGGTGACTAAGGTTGCTACGCAGTGAGTAGGCATACTTTTGGGCATACCTCAGAGCGCTTTGGGAGCATCTCCGCTGAGTGCGACTGAAGGAGACCCTTATTCGCAACGGGTATCGAACTCTACTTCCCTTGCGGGCGCGATGCCGCGGAGCGCATCATCAACTGGGATTACGGCCGGCCGGGCGCGTTCGCCGAGCAGTTGAGCGAGTACAGCCTGCTCGTGGCGCCGCGGCGGGGCGGCTACGAGCCCGCGGGGGAACTGGGTTCGCGCATCCGCACGCTCTGTGTCGAGCCAGGCCTCGACGAGGTCTCCGCATCGGTCGTGCGCGAGCGCATCGCAAGCGGCGAACCCTGGGAGCACCTGGTGCCGGAGGTGGTGGTGCCGCTGGCGCGAGAGATCTACGGCTCAGGCGCGACCGCATTCGAGTAGCGGCGCCGTTACGATCACTGCGGTGCGGAATCTTCGTCCTTCAGCAGTTTCAAGTCGGCGTTCGCCGTGGCGCCTTCGATGACGGTGACCTTGACGGCTTTGCTCTCCAGACCTTTGACCAAAGCGTCGGGTGCCAAGAACAGGTCGGTTTCCGGCACGTCGCGCCAGGCGTACAGGTTGTAGCTTCCCGGTGCAAGGCCCTCGATACGAAAATGGCCGTCGTCGTTCAGTGTTCCCCTATTGGTCATGAACCTGCGCCCGGGAGAAAACGGATCCGGCGTGACCAGGATGACGCCGCCGCGAACAGGTTTGGTTTCCTCCGTAACGGTCCCCTCGATCGTGCCGGTCTTGGTACCTAAGACAAGCTCGAGCGTCACGGTCCCGTGCGCCTCTCGCGCGTCCAGGCCGGTGTCGAGCACGTCCTGCTTGCCGGCGCGCGCCGATTTCAGGTAAGCGCCCATGGGCACCTGGACTGATAAGGAGTAAAGGTCTGGCGCGACCGAATCGAGGGTGAACGATCCATCTTTCTGAATCCCGGCAAGAGAACCGGAGCGGCCCTCGCCACTCCTGAGCCCCACGCGTATCTGATCTAAGGCGACCTTACCGTCGCCCTCGACGAGCAGCGTGCCCGTCACGCGCAACGGTTCGAAGATCGGAACAACCAAGTCCCTGATGTTCTCTCCGGCAACATCAACCGGGATCCGGCCTCGGATCTGCGGGCGCGGGTCCGGTCCGCGTTGCATGATGGTCAGAGAGTAGGATCCGGGCGCCACGCCGGTGATTTCGAATGACCCGTCGGCGCGTGCCCGGCCGCCAAACGCGCCTCCGAAGCCCATCTGATCGCTTTCGCGCGGGCCCAATGTCACCATGATGTCGCGGGCTGAGTCATCCACACCGAGTCCGGCCAATTTGCCCTCGATTCGATAGAGGCGCGATTTCCGGAGGGTAATCTCGATCCCGGCAACCTCCTGGCCGGCCCCGACCTCAATGGGGGCGGCGCTCGCCCTATCCGGGGCATTCGGATAGAACGTAATGGCTGTTCCCTCCTCGGGCACATCTCCACCCGGTCCCAGTTGAGCGAATCGGACGGGCGATCCCCTCGCCAGAACGAAGTACTTGCCAGGGCGAAGTTGGGCAAAGCGATACTCGCCAAGATCGTTGGCCGTTTCTTCATTCTCGGAGTCCCAGTGCCCCCGGCGCTTGCTTTCTTTCAGAAGCCGCACTGACGCGCGGTCGCCCACAGGTTCACCATCCGGGTCCAGCACTCGGCCCGAGATCACAGCCTGCGGCACCAGCGTTAATTCCAGATCCTTGATTTCCTGTCCGGCTGTGAGCGGCATCCCAATACCGGGGTGACCGGACAATCCGGCCCGGAAGTCCGGGTCGAGGTACCCGATCTTCTCCGCGATAACCGAGTAACTGCCGGGCTGCAGGTCGCCGAAGACAAAATGACCCTCCGCGTCGGCTAGTGTGCTGGAATGCGAGCGCCCGGAGAGCCTGACCCTCGCTCTGGGCAGGGCCTGTCCCGTGGTAGCGCTAACCACATGGCCCTCGAGTCTACAGAGTTTCTTTTGCTCCTCCGCTGATGGCGCCTGGTTCTGCGCGGCGGAGGCGACGTAGAGAGAAAGGCAGGCAAACAACGTCAGACAGCGCATAACGGCTCCTAGTAGAACGCGTACTGCAGCGCACCAGGAGAAGTCAAGGCCTAAAATCGCTTCCGACCCCCACTCTTCAAGACGCCCTCACTTCATGCGGCGTTGGGCGTAGAGTAACTGGTTACGAAAGAAGGACGAGGGAGCGCACCAGATGACATCTCGAAGGACGATTCTCCAACGTGCGGGGGCTGCCCCGTTTGCCGGTTCAGCGAGTGCGGCGGCGATTCCCGCCTACACGCGAGCGATGCTGCAGGCGGCGTTGGCTTCGTAAGTTTCCTTCAAACCAGGGATCACGACATGACAAACCGTTTTGTGTTGATCAGCGCCGCTTGCTGCATGGCGGTTCAGGCCGCCACCTACTATGTGGACTCGCGGGAAGGGCGGGACTCGAATCCCGGCACCAGCCCTTCCGCGGCCTGGGCGACGCTCGCCAAAGTTCAATCCGCAACGCTGGGACCGGGCGACCGGGTGCTGCTTCGCGCCGACTCGTCGTGGACGGGACAACTCCTGATCAATCGTTCGGGCGCGGCGGGCAAGCCCATTGTGTTTGACCGTTACGGAGAAGGCGCGCGGCCCCGCATCGAAGGGCAGGGCAAGGTGGGGGATGCGGTCCTGATCTACAACGCGCAGCAGATCGAGGTGCGCAACCTCGAGGTCACGAATTCAGGACCAGCGCCCGCCGTGCGCCGCGGCGTGTACATCCATCTGCAGAACTTCGGCACGGCGAAGCACATCGTTGTCGCCCGCATGTACGTTCACGACGTGAACGGCTCGAACCAGAGGAAGGACAACGGCGGGATCATCTTCAGCACGGACGGCGAGCGTGTGGCGAGCCGCTTCGACGGCCTCACGATCGAGCGCAACATCGTGTGGAAGGTAGACCGTTCCGGGATCGTCGCGCGGAGCTACCACGCGCGGCGGAAGCACTGGTTTCCGAGCCTCGGCGTCGTGATTCGGGACAACCTGGTGGAGGATGTGGGCGGCGACGGCATCACTCCGTGGGCGACCGACGGAGCCATCATCGAGCATAATATCGCGCGCGAGTGCAACCGGCGCGCCGGCAGCTATAACGCGGGAATCTGGCCGTGGAGCACGGACGGCACGGTAGTCCAGTTGAACGAAGCGGCCTTCGTGCGGACAGCGCGCGACGGCGAGGGTTTCGATTCCGACTACAACAGCCACAACAGCCTGTTCCAGTACAACTACAGCCACGACAACGAAGGCGGTTTCATGCTCATCTGTTCGCCCGGTGCGGCATCGGGATTCGACATCGGGAACACCGGGACTGAGGTGCGTTACAACATCAGCCGCAACGACCGGGCCCGAGCGTTCCACCTCGGCGGCCTGGTCGATGCGCAGATCCACGACAACGCCATCTACGTGGGCGCGGATCTCGATATTCAAATAGTGGTGGCGGGAGACTGGAAGGGCTGGCCCGACGGCGTGGTGTTCCGGGACAATCTATTCTTCGTGCAAGGCGTGGCCCGTTACGGGTATGCCCGCGAGGAGGACAGGGACGAACAAGGCCGGATGCAAGTGAGGCCGGGCTGGGGCCCATCCGGGAGGATCGTCTTCGACCACAACCGTTACGTCGGCAAGCACGTGGACCGGCCGGAGGATACGCACGCCATTGTGGAGGAACACGCGGAGCCGCCGGCGCTCGACTGGGAGGCTCCCCGCTTCGACCCCGCGAACCCGGAGGGCTTTGACGGCTTCCTCGAGCGGCATCGCGTCTGGATGCTGAATCTCTTCGACAAGCAGTTTGGCAAGCCGGTGAAGCTGCGACAGGCGGCGGAGTAGGGAGCGAGGAAGCGCGGGAAGAGCGCGCCTGCGGTGTGCTACTCCTGCAGGCTGGCGTCGAGGAAAGCGCGCAGGTGGTGGCTGCGGCCAAGGGAACAGGTTGTGTCCGGTCCACGTAGAATTTGCCAAAATGGGGTATCTACTTCACTCAGGTAGGCCCCATATATCGTGGTCGGCGCCGTCAGCCTTAGCGGAGCACTTCACCATCGACTTGTAGGGCGCCGCTCCGACGGCCACGGCTTGCTCGGCGAGGCGCAGGAACAGCTTTCCTCGGCTACGCGAATTCCGTCCATTGAATCGGAAGGTGAACTCGTCCAGGTAGTAGTCCAGGTGCTGCGGGCTGACCGCACCTTGGTACGTGTCCAGCAGCCAGCGCTTCAGCAGAGACGCCACACGATGAACCCGCGGCAGCAACTGCGACGCGGATTCTCTTCGTCCTTTCAGGTACGTGACGCGGTGACGGTAGCCCTTCCCTTCCAGGGGAAGGTGTCCGATCCAGCCGTCGGTATGTACGAGGCTGCCGGGTGCGATGGCCTCCTCGAAGAATGGCATCAGGCTTTCCACAGACGCATCGGGGATGCGCCGCATGCGAATGCGTCCGATCTCTGGTCCATCTTCTTGCGCAGCAATCACAATCAACGCCTTGCTCTCCGTTTGCCGTCCCCGAACACCCTCTTCGCTGCCCCAGTACGTCGCGTCCACTTCCACACACCCGGAGAGGAGATCACGCCCGGGCTGCACCATGGCGCGCCGCAATTTATGCAGCCAGGTCCACGCCGTCTTGTAGCTTCCCAACCCCAATTCCCGCTGGAGCCCTATGGCGCTCGCGCCGTTCTTCTGGCTGGTGACCGACCACATCGCTCGAAACCAAAGCGTGAGCGGTTTGCGTGTGTCCTGGAAAATCGTCCCGGCTGTGACCGAACTCTGGTAGCAGCAGCCCGCACATTGCAGCAGAACTCCTCGCAGCGGCCAGGTTTTCCGGCCGCCGCACCGCGGACAGCAAAAACCATCGGGCCACCGCAGCCGGACCAGATACTTCCGGCAGGCCGCCTCCGTCGAAAAGCGGGCCTCGAATTCAGCCAGATCTCGCGGATAATCTGCCACGGTCCGCCATACTACATCATTTCGGGGTCACATGAGTAAAGTAAATAATCGAACTCGATAAATCGAACTTCAGCACAACCATCGCAACACCGCAACCATTTATAAATAAACCACTTGCAAGTTCCTTGTGCTCTGAACTCGAGCATCGGTCCGGAATCTAAGAGCGTTTTTAGTATTACGTATGTGTGCACGTTGCGCGGCGCCACTTGCGACCCGCCTCAAGCGAGCACGGTCGGCGCGGTGCTGAACCGCGCGGCGGAAGAAGAGCAAGGAGGAGAAGTAGATGAACCAGAAAGAAGTTGAGGAGAGACTCGTAGACGATCGCGAGTTTTCGAGGATTGCAGGCGTGTCCGTGCACTCGGCACGACGTTGGCGGCGACTGGGGACCGGGCCTCGTTTCCTGAAGCTGTCGGAAAACGGCGCCGTCAAGTACCGTCCTCGAGATATCGCTGCGTGGCTCGATTCGAGAGCGACGGGCGGCGAGGGTGCGGCGCCGGCGTCTGAGCGGCAGAGCATGTCACCGCGGGGGACGAGGGCAGTTCGGTGACTGCCAACTCCGTGCCAGTGAGCGGTCCGCCTGCGAGCAAGTCGGCGGCATACTCCGCGTTACCAGGTCCAGAGGCCCTCGGCTCCCAGTTGCGCCCGGTTCAAGAGCTTCACCGGCATAAAGACGGTGTGGTCACCTTTCACCGTAAAACCGCAGACGACAGGTTTGAAAACGTGTGTGCGATCAGAGCAGAGTACCTGGAGAGCCTGTTTCCAAAATACCGGAAGCTTCTCGAAGCCGATGCGTACTTCTCTTTGAACGCGTTCTGGGACACAGACACCCGGCCTCGGCGTCTCTCCGCGTTGCGGCTGAGACGACACGAGAGACTCCGGTACCTGTGCGCGGCCTATGTTGATCTCGACATCTACAACAAGGGGCTTGACTTTCGAAAGGCGCTCAGAGAGGTGATCGCAAAAACAAAGGCAGGCTCGATCCCGCCTCCATCGGCTGTTTTGAACAGCGGACGTGGCATGTGGCTCTTGTGGTTCCTCAGGGACAAGAAGATGCCCGGCACGCCGGTGCGAGCTTTTCCGGAGAAGATTCGCTTGTATGCGAACATCAATCGGGCCGCAGGGGTACGTCTCGCAGATCTCGGCACCGACGCAGGGGCCTGTGATGCGACGCGCATTATGAGGGTACCGGGATCGATCAACCGTAAGGCTCCGAAGCAGCGCGTGAAGTACTGGCATCTGCTCGATCAGGACGGAAGCGTCCGCACTTACACGCTGAGCGAATTGGCCGACTGTTTCGATCTACGGCCACAAACGGCGGAGAAGCAACCGCAGCAAGCGTCCTCCGGGGCGAGCCAGTTACTGGCCGGCAGGAAGCGCGGCCACACGCAGCTGAACGCCCGCCGACTCCGGGAGTTCGAGTTGCTCCGACAGATTCGCGGCGGGTTCATGAAGGGGCGCAGGAATAGCGCGGCCCTCTTGTACGCGTGGCTACTCACGCGGAGCGGTATGGAGCAACAAGCGGTCGTTACCCACGTGGCAAAGCTGGCCCACGAGTGTCATCCGCCGTTAGACGCCTCGGCTCAGCGAGGCGCGGTGAAGACGGCGTTCGCGAGGACCATGCGTCGCATGACAGACCAAAGAATCAGTGACCTGCTAGACATTACCCCGGCAGAGGCAGAGCACCTCGAGAAGCTGCCGGCTGCGTCTCAATTCCGCGCGAAGAAAGTGCCCGCAGCCGTCGAATATCACACTGCCGAGGAGCGGCGGCACGTCATGGCAGAACTTTTGTCGAAACTGACCTACAAGCCGTCCTTGCGGGAGATGGCGCGCAAGCTCGCAGCGAAGGGGTACCCACTTTCGCACACGCAGGTAGCCAGAGATTACTTGCACCTGTCAGCGAGCGCCGTGTTATGACATCGCCCCCGATCGCCTGGTCGAGTACACGCGGCACCACCCGAGTACTGCGGCATTTGCGGCAGGCGCAGCAGTGGTAGCAACGCTGTAACATGTGTAACATTGCTCAGCGTATAGGAGAGGAGTGGCTCTTAGATCAACAGATATAGTCTCTTTTCTTTTAGAGTAGAAAAAGAGTTCGGAGCACAGTTATAGGGGTTAACTATAGGGGGTATGGACTTGCTCCAGAATGGGCGTAGTGCTCGGAGATCGAGTAACTGGCCTTTGACTCTCCGGCACGCGAGCGAGGCGGCGGGGCAGCCCGGGGGGGGTCTCTACCCCCCGGGCCTGCCGAACGCACCACGGGGCTGTAATGCGCAGGAAATGGGGTTGTAGTAGACGTTACGGCCGAGCACTGAAGCATGGCTGCGGCTGTTTTTTGGAGGAATAAGGATGCGAGAAATACACAAGCTGGCTGAACCGTTCCCGCTGTTGGAGGGGAAAGAATTCGACGATCTGTGTAAAGACATTGGAGAACACGGGCTGCAGGAGGCCATCGTCGTTCTCGACGGTAAGGTTTTGGATGGGCGTAACAGGCTGCGGGCCTGCGAAAGAATAGGCGTCGAACCACAATTCGTGGACTTCGCTGAGCTGGAGCTGGGCTGCACTCCGGAGGAGTATGTGTGGGCCAAGAACGTGCTGCGTCGCCATCTCAGCGCGGATCAGAGGGCAGCGCTCGCTGTGTCGCACGCTCAGGCGGCCAAGGCTGCGGCCAAGGAGAGACAGATCGCAGCGCTGAAGAAGGGGCCGAAGAAGGCTGTGAAGCCCGTCGTGGCGGATTCGCCCCCACGGGAGAAGACGGGAAAAACACGCACGAAGGTGGCACGGCAAGCTAAGGTCAGCGAGCACAAGATCCGCCAGGCGGAGAAACTGCAGAAAACGGCTCCCGAGGCCCTCGAGGAGGTGAAACTCGGGAACCTCACTTTGACGGAGGCCTCGAAAAAGGCCGAACCGGCGAGTGAGAGTGGGGCGGGCGCATCGGAAATGAGCTTGACCGAGCTGAGGAAGCAGGTGCGCGCGGCGTCTCGGAGCTATGTGCGCTCGGCTGCCACGCTCGCTCGAGAGGCGATGAAGGTGAAAGGCCGCAAAGGCTCCGGGCAGCTGCTCGAGTACTTTGTCAAGAACCACCTGTCAAGGGCGGAGTGAAAGGGAACCGCCGGGGCGGAGCAAAAGGGGACCACTCTTCGTTGTCCACTGCTGGCCTTGTGATTCCCTACATTCGCTTGGGGGTTAATCGACGGGCAGGCGCTACTGCT
>Ga0209777_10007380_pt1 | contig 12216 bp, 12 predicted proteins | sample FrelakmetHBP12HB_FD_187147 | JGI IMG/M metagenome (GOLD analysis project Ga0209777, IMG submission 187147) | Freshwater lake sediment microbial communities from the University of Notre Dame, USA, for methane emissions studies -HBP12 HB (SPAdes)... | ecosystem: Environmental > Aquatic >... | reverse complement strand
GGTGGAGGCAGCCCCATAACAAAAATCTATCCGGCCGGATAGATTTTTGTTATAGTTCAGAATCACGTCACGAGCCGCGCCGCCCCAGCGGTGGCGCGCCCGCCGGCAGCTGCGGCAGTTGTGCTTGACGCTGGCCGGCGATGACGGCAAAGTTCGCACGGTTTTCACATCAGGAGCAACCCATGCCATACGGTCTGAATCTTCGTCCCGCCGGCGCCCTGGATTTTCTGGCGCTGGGCGCGCTGGTGCACCGGCTCGACTCGGGTGTCATCCCCTTCCGCAAGGCGACGCGCTGCGACATCCACGTCAGCGGCGGCGAGTTCAACGTCGCGGCGAACCTCTCCGACTGCTTCCGGCTGAAGACCGGCGTCGTGTCGGCCATGGTGGACTATCCCGTCGGCGACCTGATCGCCGAACGCGTCCGCGCGATGGGCGTCCAGCCCTTCTACAAGGTGTTCCCGCATGACGGCGTCAACGGCCCGAACATGGCCACCGTGTACAGCGACCGCGGCCAGGGGGTGCGCGCGCCGGTGGTGTTCTACAACCGCGGCCACGAGGCGGCCCAGCAGCTCAAGCCCGGCGACTTCAACTGGTCGGAGATCCTCGCCGGCGGCGTGCGCTGGCTCCACAGCGGCGGCATCTTCGCAGCCCTGTCGCCGACCACCGCGGAGGTCATCATCGAGGCCTTTCAGGCCGCCCGGGCGACCGGCGCGGTGACCTCGTTCGACCTCAACTATCGGGCCAAGCTCTGGAACATCGTCGGCGGCCACGACCGCGCCGTCGCGGTGCTCGACCGCATCCTGCAGCACACGGACGTCATCATCGGCAACGAGGAGGATCTGCAGATGGGCCTGGGCATCCCCGGGCCGGAAGTCGCCGCCAAGTCCAAGCTGGATCCCAGCGCCTTCATCAGCATGATGGGCAACGTGCTCAAGAAACTCCCGCACGTGAAGATCGTTGCCACCACCCTGCGCGAGGTGCATTCCACCAACCGGCACGGCTGGGGCGCCGTGGCGTGGCTGGACGGCCGACCCATCCAGTCGCCGACCTGCGAACTCGACGTGCTCGACCGCGTCGGCGGCGGCGACGGCTTTGCCGCGGGCTTCATCTACGGCCTGCTGACCGGCGCCGACCCGCAGACGGCCGTGAACCTCGGCTGGGCGCACGGCGCGTTGCTGACCACCTTCCCCGGCGACACCACCATGGCGACGCTTGACCAGGTCCGCGCTTTCGCCCAGGGCGGCTCCGCCCGCATCCAGCGCTGAGCGCCGGAGCCCGGCCCAACTGCCGCGGAACCAAGCTTGCCCCAGCGGTGCCGGAACGTTGACGCCTTCCGCTCCAGGGAAGCATCGGTCCGATCCAGTTGTACGGCGCATGGCTGTGCAAACACAGCGCGCGCCAACATACAAGGTTTGTATGTATGCTGGCCTTGAACCTGAGGTGCGCATGAATACAACGACCGTAAATATCTCGTTTCAGGGAAGCCTGTTGTCGGAAATCGACCAGGTGGCGCAGGATGAATCGCGCTCGCGCTCGGAGCTGCTACGGGAGGCGGCCAGGCTGTATATTGAACGCAAGCAGCGCTGGGACAAACTGTTTGCCTATGGCCAGCGCGTGGCCAGGCGCGGGCCACTGACGGAGCAGGATGTGGCGGCGGAGGTGCAGGCCTACCGCCAACAGAAGGCTGCTGAGCGATGAAACGGCAGCGGATCGTGCTGGACACCAATGTCCTGATCTCCGCAATCCTGTTCAACGGCGCCCCGCGCGAAATTCTCGAGTTGATCATCCGTGGTGCCGTGGACTGTTCGCTGTCCCTTGCGATCCTGGATGAACTCCGCGACGTGCTGCAGCGGCCCAAGTTCGGATTGTCGCCGGAGCAGGCCGTCCAAATCATCAAGGAATTGCATGCCGTCTGCGAGGTCATCCATCCGTCGCGGCAGATCCATGTTGTCACCGCCGACCCTGACGATAATTGGATGCAGGCCGCGCCCATCGGCCTGCCAGGCATCCGAAAAATACCGGCAGCACGCTATTGACAAGCCGCCGGTGGATGGGCTATGGTGCGCCGCTCTGCCGGCTGTGACAGGCATGGCGGGCACGGGAAAATCGAGGGCTTTATGGAAGCGTATGCCGTGGTGGAAACCGGGGGCAAGCAGTACCTGGTGCATAAGAACGACAAGCTGGACGTGGAAAAGCTGCCCGGCGACAAGGGCCAGACGGTGCGGCTGGATCGCGTGCTGGCCGTTTCCGACGGGCAAACGCTGACCATCGGCGCCCCCGTGGTCGGCGGCGCGGCGGTGCTCGCCGACGTGCTGGACCAGGCGCGCGGGCCGAAGCTGATCTCCTTCAAGAAGAAAAAACGCAAGGGCTACCACAAGAAAATCGGACACCGGCAGTCGCTGACCCGTCTGGCGGTGAAGGAGATTCAGGCCGGCGCGGCCGGCGCAGCCGACCCGGCGGCAGGAAAGGACAGCAATCATGGCACATAAAAAAGCCAGCAGCGCCCGCAACGGGCGCGACAGCCAGGGGCAGCGGCGCGGCGTAAAATGTTTCGCTGGCGAGCGCATCACGGCCGGCAGCATCATCGTCCGCCAGGTGGGCAACAAGTTTCACCCCGGCCAGAACGTCGGCCAGGGCAAGGATTGCACCCTGTTCGCCCTGCAGCCCGGCGTGGTGGAATTCGATCGGGACGGCCGGCGCGTCAACGTGCGGACCGCGCCCGTGGCAGCGGCGGCGGCCGCCACCTGATCGGCCGGCGCGACATCCCGGACTACCAGGGCGAGCCGCGCGGCTCGCCTTGCGCGTTTTAGACACTCCGCCAGCCCCGATGAAAACCATCACCTTCATGGACTGCGTCCGCATCCAGGCACTGGCCGGCGACGGCGGCGACGGCTGCAAAGCCTTCCGCCGCGAGAAGTACGAGCCGCACGGCGGGCCGGCCGGCGGCGACGGCGGCCGCGGCGGCAGCGTGTACCTGCGCGGCGACAAGGACGTGGACTCGTTGCTGGACCTCTACTATCAGCCGCTCCAGCGCGCCGTGGGCGGCGAGCCCGGCCGCGGCAAGGACCAGTATGGCCGCCAGGGCGCGGACCGTATCATCCACGTGCCGCTGGGCACCGAGGTGCGCGACGCGGAAACCGGCGAACTCCTGGCCGAAGTGCTCGCGGATGGCGAACAGCGGCTGATCGCCCGCGGCGGCAAGGGCGGTTTGGGCAACCGGCATTTTGCCACGTCGTCGCATCGCGCGCCGACGGAGACCACGCCCGGCCAGCCCGGCGAGAAGAAAAAGCTGCTGCTCGAGATGAAGACCGTCGCCGACATCGGGCTGGTCGGCTATCCCAACGCCGGCAAGTCCAGCCTGTTGCGGGCGGTCAGCGCGGCCCGGCCGACGGTGGGCGCCTATCCCTTCACCACCCTGCACCCGGTGATCGGCACGCTGGTGTATCCCGACTTCACCAAGCTGCGCGTCGCGGACATCCCCGGCCTGATTGACGGCGCGCACGCCGGCGTCGGCCTCGGCCACGACTTCCTCCGGCACATCGTGCGCACGCGCTTTCTACTGATCGTGCTCGACATGGCCGGCGTGGATGGCCGCAACCCGGTGGACGACTACCGGAGCCTGCTGAAGGAGCTGAAGCTCTACCAAGCCGACCTGCTCGACCGCCCGCGGCTGATCGTCGCCAACAAGATGGATCTGCCGGCGGCCGTCGCGCGACTGGCGGAGTTCAAGCGCCGCACCCGTCAGCGGCCGCTCCGTCTGTCCGCCCAGGCCGGCCTCGGCGTCGAGGAGCTCAAAACGGCGTTGCAGCAGGCGATTTTCGGCCCGGCCGCGCCGGCGCCCGTCCGCATGACCGGCCCTTTATTATCCTGAAAAGAGCCGTTAAACTACGAAAGATCCGGTCTTTGTCCCGACTCCTTGGAGGTCGGGACTTCCGCCGTCGCCAAGGCTATGGCGGACAAGACGGCGGGCAAGCGCGAAATACACGAAAGGGAGTTCCTGCAACCCAAGGCATTAACGGAGTCCTTGCATCCAATAGACCTTTCACTCATTTGTTGAAAGCCGGGCCGGTTTGAAGTTGACCGGCGGAGGAGGGTTGGCTACCGTATTCCGGTTGTGGACAGCCCTCGCTGCGGAGGGCTTTTCTTTTGCCGGCTGTTCGGGAAGGATGCACCATGGCTAATACGGTTCTGATCGGCGCGCAGTGGGGCGACGAGGGCAAGGGCAAGATCATTGACGTCCTGACCGGCGAGGTGGACTGGGTGGTCCGCTACCAGGGCGGCAACAATGCCGGCCACACGGTGGAAATCGGCGCCGAGCGCTACGTCCTGCACCTGATCCCGTCCGGCATCCTGCGGCCCGGGAAGAAATGCGTGATTGGCAACGGCGTGGTCGTGGATCCCGTGGCGCTGGTGAAGGAAATCACGGACCTGGAGCAGCGCGGCACGGATTTGCACGGCCGGTTTTTCGTCAGCGACCGCGCGCACATCGTCTTTCCCTATCACCGCCAACGGGACGAACGCCACGAGCGCGCCGCGGCGGACAGCTCGAAGATCGGCACGACCAAGCGCGGCATCGGCCCGGCCTACGGGGACAAGGCCGCGCGGACCGGCCTGCGCATGGGCGACCTGCTCGACCCGGTTTTTCCCGACTTGCTGCGCGCGCGCGTGGCGGAAAACAACAGCCTGCTCGCCGCGTGGGACCTGCCGCCGCTGGACGGCGCCGCGCTGCTGGCGGACTACCAGGCGGCCGCGCGGAAGCTGGCGCCCTACATCGCGGACACGCTGCCGCTGCTGAACGACGCCATCGCCCGCGGCGAGCCGATGCTGTTCGAGGGCGCCCAGGGCACCCTGCTGGACATTGACTACGGCACCTATCCGTTTGTCACCTCGTCGAACGCGACCGCGGGCGGGGCCTGCACCGGCGCGGGTGTGGCGCCGCACCGCATTGATCGCGTGATCGGCGTCCTCAAGGCTTACACCACCCGCGTGGGCGAAGGGCCTTTCCCCACCGAACTGGCCGACGATGTCGGGGCGCACCTGCGCGCGCGGGGCCACGAGTTCGGCGCCACCACCGGCCGGCCGCGGCGGTGCGGCTGGTTCGACGTGGTGGTCGCGCGGTATGCGGCCATGATCAACGGGGTGGATGAATGGGCGCTGACCAAGCTGGACGTGCTGGACGAACTGCCCGTCATCAAAATTTGCGTCGCCTATGCGTGCGACGGGCAGCGGTTGACCAGCGTGCCGGGCAACATCCGGCAGTTGCTGCGCTGCCGGCCCGTGTACGAGGATTTCCCGGGCTGGAACTGCCCGACCACGGCGGTGACGCGGTTCGCCGACCTGCCGGTGCAGGCCCAGGCCTATATCCACCGCCTGGAGGCTCTGACGGGCGTGCCGGTGGGGATGCTCTCCGTCGGACCGCGCCGCGCGAGCACCATGCGACTGAGGCCGTAAACTTTCTCCGGTGAACAATGAGGATGGTCGGGATATGAGCAGCGCCAAAGCCAATGTGCCGCAGCATGTGGCGATCATCATGGACGGCAACGGCCGCTGGGCCCGGCAGCATGGCTGGCCGCGCCTGCGCGGTCACCAGGAGGGCGCTCATTCCGTCCGGGCGATTCTACGCGCCTGCCGCAGCGCCGGCGTGAAATACCTGACGCTCTACGCGTTCAGCGTCGAGAACTGGGTCCGACCGAAGGTCGAGATCAACGGCCTGATGTCCCTGCTGCGGAAATTTCTCCGCGAACAGGAGCACGAATTGCACAAGCACCAGGTGCGGCTGCGCATGATCGGGCGGATGGAGGACCTGCCGGCCGCGGTGCAGCGCGAATTGAATCGCGTGATCCAGACGACGGCGCACTATACCCAGGGGCAGCTCATCCTGGCCCTCAGCTACGGCAGCCGCGCCGAAATCACCCAAGCCGTGCGCCGCATCGCCGCCGCCGTGCAGGCCGGCCGCCTGCGCCCGGAGGAGATCACGGAACAGACCGTGGCCGCCCACCTCTACGCGCCGGATGTGCCGGATCCGGACCTGCTCATCCGCACCAGCGGCGAAATGCGGGTGAGCAATTTCCTCTTGTGGCAGATTTCCTATGCCGAGCTGTATGTGACCGAAGTGCTGTGGCCGGACTTCCGCGAGGCGGAATTTCAAAAGGCCCTGGACAATTATGCCCGGCGCCAGCGCCGCTTTGGGGGCCTGCGCTGATGCCCCCCGCCCTTGCCCAACGTGCGGCCAGCAGCACCCTCCTCGCGGCGATTATATTCGCCACGGTCGGCTGGGCACCCGTCACGGGCGTGCTGCTCCTCCTGCTGGCCGTGGCCACCCTGGCCACCCTGGAATTCTATCGCCTGGTGCGGGCCGCCAACCTGCCGCATTACCCATGGGTGGGCACCACGTGCGGCGGCGTGCTGCTGGCCGCCATCGGCCTGCGCGCGTATTTCCCGGGCCTGCCCCCCGGCACGGCCGAGGCCAACGCCCTCTTCCTGACCACCGTGCTGGTGCTGCTGCGGCAGTTTCCCCAGAAGCTCAATCCGCGGCCCCTGGAAACGATGGCCTGCACGCTGCTGGGTGTGCTCTATGCGCCTTTCTTGCTCTCCTTCCTGCTGCGGCTGCTGCTCCAGTGGGGCGTGGCCGGCGGCCGCTGGCTCGTCTTCTTCCCCATCGTCGTGGTGAAGGCCAGCGACATCGGCGCCTACTTCGTGGGTTGCACCCTGGGCCGGCACAAGCTCATCCCCCGCCTCTCGCCGAACAAGACATGGGAAGGCTTTTTCGGCGGCCTGGCCTTTGCGCTGGCCGCCGGACTGCTCTGGTGGCGTTGCTCCGGCGGCCGCATCGGACCGCTGCGGCTGCCCCTGCCCCACGCCCTGGCGCTGTCCCTGACGCTGGCCCTGGCCGGGGTGATGGGCGACCTCGCCGAATCGCTGCTCAAACGCGCCGCCAACGTGAAGGACTCCGCCGGCTACCTCCAGGGCATGGGCGGCGTACTGGATGTGATCGACAGCGTCCTGTTTGCCGCGCCCACCATGTTTTTCTACGCGCTGGTCTTCCTGAAACCCGCCCCCTGAGAAAGAGTCCCCCATGCTGCTGACCCTTTATACGCTGATCGTCGTCATCGTGTTGCTCGGCCTGACCATCTTCGTCCATGAATTGGGCCATTTCCTGACCGCCCGCGCCTGCGGCATGGTCATCGACACCTTTGCCCTCGGCTTCGGGCCGGCCCTCTGGAAACGGAAGATCGGCGGGGTGACGTACAAGATCGGCTGCATCCCCTGCGGCGGGTATGTCGCCCTGCCGCAGATGGACCCGACGCATTCCACGACGGCGACGGCGGAGCAGGAGCAGCGCGCGCTGCCGCCCGCCGCGCCGTGGCAACGCATCCTGGTGGCCCTGGCCGGCGGCGCGGGCAACCTGCTCTTCGCCGTCCTGCTGGCCTGGCTGGTGTTCTGGATTGGCAAGCCCTCCGCCCCGAGCGAGCGGGATTGCCGGATCGGGTACGTGGAAACCAACAGCGCCGCCTTTGCCGCCGGACTCCGCATTGATGACGAGATCACCGCCTTTAACACCGAGCCGGTTCGCAACTGGGAAGACCTCATCATGAAGGGCGTCCTGGCCCGCACCGCGTTTCTGCGCGTCCGCGCCCCCGACGGCGGCGTCAGGACGGTGAACGTCCGGCTGGAAAAAACCGACCTCGGCATCACCGGCATCCGCGGCATCAGCCCGCAGAATTACTGCTACGTCAATTCCGTCTTCTCCGGATCCAGCGCGGCCGCGGCCGGCATCCGCGGCGGTGACCGCATTCTGGAATTCAACGGCATCCGGCTCATCAGCCGCGAACACCTGATGGACGTCGTCAACCAGCGGCGCGACCAGCCGACGCCCCTCACGGTGGATCGTCAGGGGCAACGGATCACCCTGACCGTCACGCCGAGCTACGATTCCGGTACCGGGCGCGCGCTCATCGGCGTGCAGTTCTTCGGCTCGTCGTTCGACATGGACTACAACCAGGTGGTGCATCCCCGCCCCGGCGCGCAGATCCGCGACCACGCTACCACCATCTTCCGCATCCTGCGCGCGCTCCTCACGCCCCACGAGGCCAAGGCGGCCGCCGGCGGGATCGGCGGCCCCGTCGCCGTCATTCTCACCTTCTGGCTGGTCGTCCAGCGCAGCTTCATGATCGCCATCTGGTTTACCTGCCTCTTCAACGTCAACCTGGCGATCCTCAACCTGCTGCCGATCCCGATCCTGGATGGCGGGCACGTGATGTTTGCGCTCTGGGAAGCCATCACCCGCCGGCGGATCAACGCGAAGGTGGCCAACGCCATCATGAACTTCTTCCTCGTGCTGATTCTCGCCGCGGGCTTGCTGCTGATCTACCGGGATGTGGTCCGCATGATTTTGCCGCGGTTCTTCAGAACAGCCGCGGAGCCGGCGTCGGCCGTCACCAACACCCCGCCGGCCGCGGAACGGCCCGCGCCGATCAATGCGCCGTAAACCGCGCCGTTCATTTTCGTTTTCGTCCTGCGAACCACGTCATCAGCGTCCGGCAGGATGCCGGCCACAGCGGGCTGGCTTGCCCGCCGTCTTGTCCGCCATAGCCTGGGCGTCGACGGAAGCCGCTTCGGCGCAGGCAGGCAGCCCGCGCTCCTCTTCCTGTACCTCGGCGCTTCCGCCGTTGACGGGCGGGGGCGCATGGGGTAGCGTGGCGCGCTTCCGGAGCACAAACCATGTCACAACAGCCCTCCTATCCCATCCGGTGTCCGAAGTGCGGACGGACGCAGACGGTGCAGCTCTACGAGGTGCTCAATGTCCAGACGGACCCGGCGCTGCGGGACCAGTTGATGCAGAATAAAATCAACACGGTCCAGTGCGCGGACTGCGCCTTTTCCTTCCGGGTGGACAAGCCGCTGTTGTACCACGACCCGGCGCGGGGCCTCCTGGTGTACTGGGTGCCGGCGCCGGCGGGCGCGGCGGCGGCCGCCGAACGGCAATTTGCCGACCTGCTGCTGGCCCTGACCCAGCGGCAGCCGCCGGAGTCCACGCTGCCCGCGGTGCACCTGGTGTTCTCGCGGCTGGAACTGGTGGAGCGGATTTTCATGCTGGAGGCCGGGCTGGAGGAGCGGATGATCGAGTACGTCAAGCATCTGATCTACCTCAACAACCGCAGCCATGTGGATCCGCAGACCAAGCAACTGCTGTTCAACGCGCAGGACTCGACGCCGGAGAACCTGTGCTTCGTGGTGCAGGATGTGGCGTCGCGGAAGCTGGAGCGCCTGCTGCACTACAACCGCAAGGCCTACGAGGAGCTGTGCGTCATCTTCCGCGGCGCGGAGCAGGCCCAGGCGCTGCGGACATTATTCCCCGGCCCGTACGTCAGCGCGCGGGCGGTTTTGCTGCAGGCGTCGGCGGAGCCTGAATCGGAAGCGGCGCCGCCGGGCTGACCAGAGCCGGCCGGGGAACGGACGCCGGCGGCGGCAGCCCCCGGTCATGCGCCCGTTTCCGCTGCTCCAGGACCTGCAGGGCGGACCGCGCCTGGCCAAGCCAGGGGCTGTGCGGGTTCCGGGCGATGAAATCCTCGTACACGACCCGGGCGTCGGCGAACTGCTTTTTTTGCTCCAGGCAGCGCGCCTGGCCGAAGAGCGCCAGCGGCACCAGGTAGTGGTTGGTGTGCGCGGCGGCAAACTGCAGGAAGCCCGCGAGCGCCAAGTCGGTCTGGCCGGCGGCTTCCTGGCTCTGGACCCGCCCGAATTCGGCGGCGGGCCGGAGCGGGTGTTGCGCGTAACGCTGGACAAACTGGGTGTAGGACTTCTGCGCCACGTCGTACCGGCCGGCGTTGTACTGCTCGGCCGCGATGCTCAACAGCGCCAGCGGCGCGGAGGAGGTGTTGGGGAAGCGGTCCAGGATCATCTGCAGTTTCTTCAGATCGCGGCCCGCCTCAATCTTCTCTTCCGGCACCGCCAGCCCGGCGTAGAGCCGCGCGGCCTGCTCGGCCTGCTGCTGGCGGTGGTTCTGGTACATCACGAGGCCCAGCGCCAGCACCACAGCCGCGCCCGCGGCAACCAGGAGTTTCGGCCCGTAGGTGACAAGGAGTTCGCGGATTTCGACCACCTCGCCTTTGTCCCCATCGCCGGGCTTGTGCTGCGGTGCGGATTGCTTGATTACATCTGCCATACGGTCTGCCTTTCGTAAAAGACAGGATTTATGCCGTCCCCGCCCGCAAAACGCAAGCCCGCAATCGTTTCATTTTGCCCGCCACGCCACGCGCATTGACATTCTGATCGGAACATCCTATGATTTTTTGTGCGTGGCGAGATAGCTCAGCTGGTAGAGCAGAGGACTGAAAATCCTTGTGTCGGCGGTTCGATTCCGTCTCTCGCCACCATCATCACAACCCCTACCATCAGGGAAGTATTCGGAAAATCCTCTTGTATCCCCTCCTGCCTGAAGCGCATTATGGACGCGTGCGTTATCGCAGGTCGTTGTGTCGGCTTAACGTGCTCAGGGGATGAATGACCAGCCTGCCATGAAAGCATTGTCAGCAAAGTTTGCGGCCCGGCTGGCGGGTACGCTGGCGATTTGCGTGGGTGGCCTGGTGCTCGTTGGCTGGACACTGGATATCACCGTGCTGAAAAGCAGCCTGCCGTGCTGGGTTTCCGAGAAGCCCAACACGGCCCTCGCTTTTGTCCTGACGGGCATCGCGCAGCTGTTCTCCGCGCACCGCTCAAGCCTGCTTTCCCGCCTCGCTAGGCTTTGCGGGTTGTTGGCAGGGTTGATTGGACTGCTGACACTGATGGAATACGTCTGCGTTTGGAATCCCGGCTTTGACCAGTGGTTGTTTCGCGATCCGGCCGGTACGGTGGGCGCCGCCCCTCCGGGCCGGATGGTGCCGGACGCGGCGTCATGTTTCGTGTTGCTGGCGGCAGGCATGGAGATCGCCCACATCGCGCACAAACGGAAGCAGATGTTGATCACTACGGCGCTGCTCGGCACGCTGGTGACGGTCGTGGCGCTGGCCGCCATCCTGACTTATTTAACGCAGGGGTTTGGCGCGTTTGGGTGGTTGGGCTTGAGGAACATGGAGCTTCCGACCGCGGTCGTGTTTGCGGCCTTGGGCCTGACCATGGCTGTGGGCGGATGGCAGCTCAACCGTTCGCTATGGTTTCTTGGAGGCAGGCAAACGACGACCTTGGGCATCGGACTGGTGCTATTGATGTGCATCGGCCTCTATTCCAGCCGGAGCGTGGTCCGGCTGTCCAACAACATCGAGCAGATCACACACACCGAACACAAGATGCAGCAAGCTGTTGCGATTCTGGCCGAAGCCATCGATGCCCAAACCCATACGCGCGGCTACATCATCACTGACGACGAACGGCATCTCAAGGCCCAGCACGAGGCGACCACGCAGTGCCGCGTAGCGCTGGCCGAGTTTCGGCAACTCATCAGCGATCCGGTCGAACAAGCACGCAACGCCGGGATCGAAGTGCAGGTCAACGAGGTACTCCGGTGGTTTTCGCAGATAATCGAGGCTCACCGTACCGGCGTCGCTGCCGCCGTCCAACGCGACACGGTCAATCATGGGGAAGATTTGATGGACCGCCTGCACAAGTTGGTCAACCCGGTGGTGCAGGAAGAGCGCTCGATGCTCCAAGAGGGTGAGCTGAGATCGGAAAACCTGTTATGGTTCACGCACCTGATCATCGTCGCCGGTACGCTGGTCAGCTTGAGCATTTTTCTGTTCACGTTGCTGGGGTTGAACCATGTCATGGCCGAACAGAACCGCACAGCCCAGGCGCTAAAGCAGGAACAGACCTTGATGCTCGCCCTGATGCAGAACGTGCCCGCCTACATTTACTTCAAGGACACGGCCAGCCGCTTTCTCCGCATCAATCCGTTCTTGGCCAAGTTCTTTGGCGTGAGCGACCCGGCGCAAGTCGTCGGCAAGACGGATGCCGATTTTCTGCCCGCGGAACGTGCGCGCAGGGCGTTGGCCGATGAACAGACCATCCTGCGCACCGGCCAGCCGTTGGTGGATATCGAGGAAAAGACGATCCGGCCCACCGGCAATGTAAGCTGGGAGTTGACCACCAAATTACCGTTACGCGGCCCGGCCGGGAACATCATCGGCACCTGCGGCATCTCCAGCGACATCACCGCGCGCAAGCGAGCGGAGGGGGCCCTGAAGCGAAGTGCGCGGGAGTTGCAGGAGAAGAACGCCGAGA
>Ga0209777_10007379_pt1 | contig 12217 bp, 4 predicted proteins | sample FrelakmetHBP12HB_FD_187147 | JGI IMG/M metagenome (GOLD analysis project Ga0209777, IMG submission 187147) | Freshwater lake sediment microbial communities from the University of Notre Dame, USA, for methane emissions studies -HBP12 HB (SPAdes)... | ecosystem: Environmental > Aquatic >... | reverse complement strand
GAAAAGCGCGAGGCTATCGCTCCTCGGAATACCAGATTGCCATGCTCTACTTCGTCGCCGGCAAGTTGGAGATACCCCACTATTGATACCCATTATGGACGTCGACGAAACGATTCAACCAATGAGTAAGAACGGAACTTGGTCATCGCCCGTGCGTGCCGGCTTGTGTCTGCTTTCACTCATTGTGCTGCGCGCAGAGGTGGTCTTGGCGCAGCCCATAATCATTACGAGTAATGTTGTCGTTGTTTCGTCCGATTCGCTCTACGAGCACGAAGACTTGGTCGTGTCCAACGCAACACTTACTGTTGAAGGCAGTCACCAATTCGGCCTCCTTACCCTCACAAATCAAGCAGTGGTGTCTGTTCAAGGAGGTAACCTGTCCTGTGCCGGCTTAGATGTGAACGCATCAACTTGTTGGCTGCACAACGCGGCTTCTCTGACTGTGACTTCGAACGTGCATCTTTCCAGCAACTCAGTGATTTGGTGCAAAGGGGCGAACCGCTCGAACAAGGTGAACGGGGTTTGGGCTGGGGTGGGCGTGACGATTGCAGCCAACAACATCATCGTCGATGCAAACTCACGGATTGCAGTGGACGGCTTAGGCTATGTGGCCAAAGGCGACGTCTGCGGTCCGGGCGGAGGGGGCTACGGATCAAACGGGGGGGCGGGTGGAGCGTATGGGGGGCGGGTGGATACGGTTTTAGTTGGCGATCGGAGTCCCTGCCCTACGGGTCCGCAAACCTACCCCTGGATCTGGGCTCCGCTGGCGGCGGTTACGGTGGCAACGGTGGGGGCGCGATCCGCCTGCAGGTCGGGGGGACGCTTACCTTGGATGGCCAGATAACGGCAAATAGTCAACAAACGGGCTTGTCCAGCTCTCGGTGGGGAGGAGGTGCCGGTGGGTCGATTCTCATTGAAACGCACAACTTAACAGGCGGTGGCAAATTTGCAGCCAACGGAGCCATCGGGTGCGAGCAATCTGGGGGTGGCGGGGGAGGTCGGGTGGCGGTGTATTACCACCAAAGTGATTTCACTGGCGGTACGAACTGCACGGTATCCAGAGGACTGGAGAACTATGGCGCTGGCAACTACGCCCTTTCTTCAGACGGTCAGCCCGGCACCCTTGGCTTCTTTGACACGTCGGTGTCGAACCTGCATTTGCAGGTTTACGATACTTTTCGTATCGACGCGGGCGAAAGCACGAACTACGCACAAGTCACGCTGGAGTCTGGGGGCGATTTGGAGCTATGTACAAACGCCTCTCTGAGAGTGGCGACCAACCTTGTGATTGGCAGCAACAGCGTAGTGATGCTCAACCAAGGGTCACAGCTTGATATTCAGGGCAGCTTTCAGGTGCAGCAGGGGGGAAGCTTGATCATCAGTGATGGTGCCAGCCTGCACTGGTCGGGCTCTATGGCTTTCGAGTCTGGCAGTGCCTTGAAGTTGACCAGCGGCTCAAGTCTTTGGTTGACCAACGCAGGTGCCCTAGTGGGCGTTTCCATCTTGGTGGACGGCAATTCAGTGCTGCATACCCGAGGCACCACGGAGTTCCGGAGTTGTAACCTCACGTTCAATGGCGCTTCACAGTTGGACGTGGAGCAGGGGTTGATGTTGAACAGCACCACAATGCGACTGGACGGGGGATCGCTCTGGAATATTCCAGGCACTTGTCAGGTGCATAACGGAAGTCAGTTAACCATCGTCGCCACCAGCCTGTTGGGCGTCGCCAATCAAACTTTGATCGTTTCCAGCAACTCAGTGATTTGGTGCGAAGGGGCGAACCGCTCGAACAAGGTGAACGGCGTGTGGACTGGGGTGGGCGTGACGATTGCCGCCGACAACGTTATCGTCGATGCAAGCTCACGGATTACGGCGGACGGGTTGGGATACGTGGCTAAAGGTGACGGTTGTGGTCCGGGCGGAGGTGGCTACGGAGGAAACGGGGGAGCGGGTGGAGCGTATGGGGGGGCTGGAGGATATGGTTTTAGTTGGCGATCGGAGTCCCTGAACTACGGGTCCGCAACCCTACCCTTGGATCTCGGCTCCGCTGGCGGCGGTTATGGTGGTAACGGTGGGGGCGCGATCCGCCTGCAGGTCGTGGGAACGCTTACCTTGGATGGCCAGATAACGGCAAATGGTCAACAAACGGGCTCGTATTCCTCTCGCTGGGGAGGAGGTGCCGGTGGGTCGATTCTCGTTGAAACGCGCAACTTAACGGGAAGTGGCAAATTTGCAGCCAACGGAGCCATCGGGTGCCAGCAATCCGGGGGTGGTGGAGGAGGTCGGGTGGCAGTGTATTACCAGCAAAGCGACTTCACTGGCGGCACGAACTGCACGGTATCCAGAGGACTGGAGAACTACGGCGCTGGCGACTATGGCGGTTCCTCAGACGGTCGGCCCGGCACCCTTGGCTTCTTCGATACATCGGTCTGGAACTACAATCTCCATGTTTACGACCGTTTCAGCTTTGAACCGGGAGATGACTTTTGTCCGGCATCCATAACGGTTACACCGAACGCAGAACTGGTTCTGGCCAACGGGGAACAATGGTCGCTAATTGATCGGCTGGTGCTGATGCCAAACGCGAGAGTTGCAGTGGAGGCAGGCAGTCGCCTTACGACTGCCGGCATCGATCGGCTTGAGAACATCACTCTCAGTGTGAGAAACGGAGGTGCGCTCGACATCGTCGGGGATGTTGTGTTGACTGCTGGTGCACACATTCTCGTACCGGACGCTTCTACTGTCGACGTGAGTGGGCTATTACGTGTGGCAGCCGGGGCTGAAATCACTTTCGGTAGCGGCTCCACCCTCCTTGTCTCGGGGGGGGGCTCCTTCTGGATGAAATGGCTGACTCCAGGTTCGCCAGCAGCGTGTTTTTTACGGAAACCGGATATTTATGGAGCCCCAGCTCGGCACGTTGCCAAACTGGCGGGAATTTTGGTGGGTCAACGAGAAACTCCATCAACTTCGCGCCGTTGGGCAACTGCACCTTCAATGGTGGCAGACTTTCAACCAATGCTCAGTTGCTCGAAGTCATGAGCGCCGACCGCGGTCCGGCCTCGCCGAACTTCGTCCGCAATTTTGCTTATGGAATTCTCACGATCACGAATACGTGCCTCAAGCTAACCAATCAGTTCATCAATGTTATCGGCGCAACTCAGGAAGCCGTTTATGCTCAGTCGCTGGTTGTCGTTTCAAACGCCACGCTGGACTTGGCGGGGTTCGACCTCTACGTGCGACAGGCCCAGTTATCCGGCACCGTGAGCAACGGCGCCGTCACCCAGATTCCAGACAGTGGACCCATCACGCGCAACACGGGAACCTCCGGCACCATCTTGCTACCGGGAGAAATGGACGAGTGGACCTTCTATGGGCGGGGTGGTGAGACAGTCGCAGTGGTGGCAAATACCGGGCCGGACGGTGCTTTTGCCCCGACTGCACCACAACTCGGTTATGCCGAAATCCTGCTGGTAGAAATCAATGGACAAGTGCTTGCCTCTGCGACCAGCTCAGGCAGCAATCAGGTTGTAACGATCACCAACGCCACCCTGTCAGCAGACGGATCATACCGGGTCCGTATCCACGCCCCCGGCAACCATAGTGCGGCCGTGGGCCATTACACTGTCGTTGTCTGGGATGTAATCACCCATCAGTTTCCGGCCGTGCTTAACCAGCAACAGGCCGGCACCCTTCCGACGCCCTTCAGCGAGGACTGTTGGTCGTTTGCTGCTTCCTCAAATCAGGTGATCCAACTTGTGCCGCTCGGCTCTCCCTGGGGAATAGTAAAATACGACTTGTTCGGGCCGAACGGCTGGGTTGGCTTTACAAATATCAACTACCCGTCGGGACCGATTACACTGCCGGAGTCGGGTGTCTATACGCTTATGGCGTATGGCCAAGGAGGTGGTTCTACCGTGCAGTACACCTTCAGGATAGACGCCGTGGCGACCGCTTCCCTCGCACCCGGAACGGCTCTGGGTGATCAGTTCGTCGGCCGCTTCCAAATGAAGCAATTCAAGACCCATTTGGATCACAGTTCACCACTTCGTGTTTCGGTGGAGTGCAAACTTCCGCCGTGGTCCACGATCGGGGTGCGTTTACGTTACGGCTTGCCACCGAGCTTGTCGGTTTACGACAAGATTGATTTCTTGAGGAATATGCTGACCGTTTCTGGTCTGGGTTGTACGATCCTCGGCATCGAAAAATCGCAAAGTGAATTAGTAATCCCGATGGCCGCAGAAGGTGACTGGTTTGTGCTCCTCTACGTATATGAGCTAGGAAGTCCAACCAATTTCACGATTTCAGCAAAGGCCGATGGCGTCCTTCTGGAGAGCATCTCCTCTAGCCATCTCGCTGGCAATGTCCCCATGAGCCTCATCCTCAACGGGGCGGGCTTCAAGTACCCGGCCCAAGTCACACTCGTGGGTCCGGGCGGGGCTGAATACGCGGCCTCGGAAGTACTGGTGGACTCTTACTCGCAGATTACCGCGACTTTTGCGCCTAACACCATCCCGGCTGGCACCTATTCAATAAGGGTGTCCACCGGTGCGTCGTCCTGGGACACTCTGGCGGGAGCTTTTCAGGTTGTTTCCAGTGGCGCGCCGCAGCTCCGGACCAGCCTGTCGGTGCCCGGACGGGTTGGATACCACATGGTCGCCGAAGTGGATTTCAACTATGGAAACACCGGCGATGCGGCCATGCCCGCCCCGCTTCTGGTACTGTCCGCAATCCAGAACGGCCTGCGAGGGGCGCTCCTTACCTTCGATGCCTCACGAGTGAGTGCTGGATTGTGGAGCACCGCCAAACCAAAGGACTTTTCGCAAACCTTACAAATGCTGGGGAGCGGCAATACCCCCGGACTCCTGCAACCGGGTGAATCGATGCGAGTTGCGGCCCACTATGCGGGCTGGCTCCAACCGTGGGATTTGCGGTATCCGCCCATCCAGTTCACACTCGGCACGTTGACTGAGGACGATACCACGCCCATGGACTGGCCCTCGCTGAAGAACGAACTCCGCCCACCCCGGCTGTCCGATGGTGCCTGGGACGCTCTGTGGGCCAATTTCACGGGGGCCGTCGGGCCGCTCTGGGGCAATTACGTGGCCATGCTCAATAACAACGCCCGTTACCTGGGCCGTTTGGATATGAGCGTGCGCGACATTAGCGAACTGCTGCGCTTCGCATTTCTGCAGGCCAACGGCTTGAGCCCGCTCAAGACCCTTGCGTCGAGCCAAGACGCCGCAGTGGATGTGCCCGGGGTTCCGCTGCGGTTCGTACGCTCCTACCCCCAATCGATTACTGACCGGCATCGGGTTGGTCCTTTCGGATACGGGTGGAGCCATTCATGGGAAATCACACTTGGGACGGCGACGGACGGCACGGTCACAATCCTCAGCCCCGGGTCCTCCCAGCGCACTTTCCAACCCGACGTGCGCGGCGGCTACTTCGCCGACAAAGGCGACTACGGCACGCTGCGGGCGACCGGTGGAGGAACCTACAACCTCCAAGAGAAGAATGGCCTGCTGACAGCTTTCCGGTCGGACGGGAAACTCGACTACATCCAGGATCCCAATGGGAACCGCGTCATTGCCACCTACGCCGGAACGATGCTCACCCGCCTCACTCACTCCGCCGGCCCTTGGCTGCAACTGGAATACAATGGATCGAACCTCGTTTCCCGGATCACGGATTCAGTGGGTAGGATCACTGATTACACTTACGATGGAACCAGCGCGCACCTCGGATCGGTGCAACAGCCTGATCTCCGTCTCGTCTCCTACCAATATCTCGCGCCGGGCACCGTGCAGCGCGAGCACGCCCTGTCCGAAATCGCCTACCCGGGCGGCACCCACCGTTACTTGACATATGATGCTGCCGGTCGCCTCGAAAGCATCGCGCGCGACGACGACCAGCAACGCGTCACTTTCGCATACGACAAAGCGGGACGAGTGACGGCCACGGATGCTGCGGGCGGCACGACCCGCTTCTACTTTGACCACTACGGCCGCCTGGCCAAGACTGAAGACCCGCTGGGACGGGCCGTCGGATACGCCCATGACAGCCAGCACAACCTCACCTCGCTCACTGGTCCCGAAGGTCACACCTACGACTACAACTACGACCAACGCGGTAACCTAATCAAGATGACCGACCCGCAGCGCGAGGAGACGGAATTTGCCTACGCTAATCCCTATAACCGCCTTAACCTGCTCACCGACGCCAACGGCCACGCTACCCGCCACGAGTCCGACGCGGCGGGTAACCTGGCCGGGATCATCTCGACCGACGGCACTTACGAGAGCTGGTCCCACAACACGCAGGGCCTGCCCACGGTCTGGCGCAGCCGCCGCGGCCAGCAGGTTAGCCTGGCCTATGACGGCAACGGTCGCTTGACCCGCAAGTCTTACCCCGACGGCTCGGAAGCCGATTATTCCTACGACGCCCACGGCAACTTGCTCTTCGCGGTGAATTCCTCCGGCACCATCGGCTTCACTTACAACGCCCGCGACGAACTTACCCGCGTGGATTACCCCGGCGGTAAATGGCTCCAGTTCGCTTATGATGCCGCCGGCCGTCGCTCCAACAGCCTCGACCAACTGGGGCACCAGTTGAACTACGCTTACGACACCGTCGGTCGCCTCCAGCGTATGACGGACGAGCGCGGCTCGAATGTGGTCCAATACACTTACGACGTTACTGGCCGGGTTTCCCGCAAGGCGGTCGGGAACGGCACCTACACTACCTACGCTTACGATCTGGCCGGACAATTGCTTGGGCTGACCAACTATGCCGCCGGCGATTCGGTTCTCTCATTCTTCCGCTACACTTTCGACAGCCGTGGCCGTCGCACCTCGATGGAAACGGATTATGGGACCTGGAGCTACGACTACGACGATCTTGGTCAGTTAACGCGTGCCGTGCTCGCCTCCGCCGACCCCACCATTCCGAACCAAGACCTTGCCTACCTCTACGACGCCCTCGGCAACCGAATCCGGACGGTGGAGAATGGCGTGACCAACGATTACACGGTCAACGCTTTGAACCAATACACCCAGGTGGGCAACACCGGCTGCGAGTTCGATGCGGACGGCAACCTCGTGCGGGAAACTTCCCCGTCTGGCACCAACGAATACACCTACAACTTTGAAAACCGCCTTGTCGCCGTCGCCAAGGGCGGCAAGACCTGGCAATATTATTACGACGGCCTCGGCAACCGCATCGCCACCACTGAGAACGGCGTTACGACCGCCTATGTCTTGGATCCTGCCGGCTTGGGCAATGTCGTCGGCGAATACGACTTTTCCGGGAACCTCGTCGCACGCTACGACCACGACTTTGGTTTACTATCGCGGACTGATGAATCCGGCAACCAAGCGTACTACGCTTTCGACGCCATCGGAAACGTGCACCAACTGGTCACGGCCAGCGGGACAGTTGCCAACGAATACGCCTATTCACCGTTCGGGACGGAACTGCGCAAAGACGAGAGCCTGGCGAATCCGTTCCAGTTTGTCGGACGTTACGGTGTGGTGGACACCGGCTTCGGACTGAGAATGATGAGGGCGCGATTCCTTTCAAATGAGATAGGGCGATTTCTCCAGCGCGATCCTATCGATTTAATGTCTGGTGACCTCAATATCTACCGCTATGTCGGAAACGACCCGGTGCTGGTAGCAGACCCCCGCGGAACACAAGGCGTTATGATGATGCACACGGCCGGGTTTGGGAGTGCGGCAGGAGTCTATATGAGCAATGGTGAGTTTATCGAGAAGGTGATTGTTGAGATGTCTGGCATGCCAGACCCCAACGAGCCCCCAGACCCTTTTGGCGACGCTTTTAAGGAAGGGTTGAAGCGAGCAATGGAGGAGGCAAGGAAACGAAGCGAGCTCCGGCATGGCAGCATGCCGAGGCCTGAAGGACCCTGGATTTCGTTAGACGGGCGGGTGCCAGGTCTTCTTCCTCCTGGGCCCCCGTTGGGGTTCAATCGCAATCCCCTTTCTCCACCGGATACCCCTGTGCCCCCCAGTAGTGCTGTCGTCACCACCGCACACAGTCAGGCCGTGGGCGCCATCGACCCGAATGAAAAGAGCGGCCCGTCGGTTTACGGGCCGGACGCCTTCGTCTCGGTCAACGCGGTGCTGCCTTACCGGATCGAGTTCGAGAATGACCGAACGGCTACCGCACCTGCGCAGACGGTGTTTATCACGGACCAGCTCGGCACGAATTTTAGCTGGGGTAGCTTCATGCTCACCGAGATCGGATTCGGAGACCAGCGCATCGAGATTCCGGCGGGCTGGCAGGAATACGAGACAGTTGTTCCGATGAGTTACGGCGGGGTGGACTTTGAGGTGCATATTCAGGCGGGGATTGACCTGCAAACCGGGTTGATCACGGCTCGCTTCATGTCCATTGATCCCGACACCGGTCTGCCGCCCGCCAACGCGAACGCCGGCTTCCTGCCCCCTGAGGACGGCACGGGGCGGGGCATGGGGTTCTTGAATTACACAGTCCGCACCCAGCCCAACCTGCCCACCGGCGCTCAAATCCGGAACGTCGCCTACATCACGTTCGATTTCATCGAGACGATCGGTACCAACCAGCGTGATCCGCATGACCCATCTCAAGGTACCGACCCAGAGTTGGAGTGCTTCAGCACGCTGGATGCGGCGGCTCCAACCAGCTCGGTAGGAGCATTGCCTACGACCGTAACCACGAGTGACTTCACGGTGACATGGTCTGGCGCCGATGAACCTCACGGCTCGGGGGTGGCCGCCTACAGCATCTATGTATCTACGAATGGCGGCCCATATACCCTTTGGCTCAACAACACACCCGAAACGCAAGGAATCTTGACCGGAGTTGACGGTGTTACCTACCAGTTCCGCAGTGCCGCAACCGATAACGTCGGCAACCAGGAGTCACCCTGGAGCGCTACCAGCAGCGCCGTCATGGTTGACCTGCTGATTGTCATTTCTCTTCTACGCCTCCAAGGCAACAACGTTGTGATTACCTGGAATTCCCGCCCCGAGCGCCGATATCAAGTCTGGGTAAACAGAGACCTGTCGGGCGCGACGGGGTGGACAAATCTGACAGATTACCTGCCTGCCTCCGGCTACTCCATGTCCTACACAAACAGCCTCGAGAACGGTTCGGCGTTTTTTAGAGTGACCGGAAGAGACTAGATTAGGCGGCGACCGTGGGCGATCTCTCGCGCTGGATTGTGGCCCACAAATCAGATCTCGCCTGTCCACCACCGGGAAGTGGACGCGCGAGCGGGTGGCCGCGCGCATCCGCGATATCACCGTCGAGCAACTCGGCTGCGCAGAGACCTACCGCGAGGACGCGTCCTTTGTCCAGGACCTAGGCATGGGATAACCCACGGTCTGGAGCCGTCGCCACCAACTGCCCCAGGTTTAGAATCTCCGGCAGCGACGGGGGCACGACGCCGAGGTCAACCGGCGAGGCCAATTACGTGTTCATCCATGATTGGGCAGGTTGCCACCGCGACGACCAGGGGTTCGGCTGGAAAATAGTGCTGGCAGGAGCAAAGCGAAGCCTGGCTCGACTGGGTGGGAGACCACTCAGTCAGGTCGCGTTTTGAGCATTTGAGCCGCGCTTCCATTTCCGTCCAGGCCAGGGCAAAAGCCCGGTGAGGGTCGGCCGCGGGGCGGATAGCAGCTAGAGCCGCGGGACCCAAGTAGAGGCGGGTGACGGCTTCCACATCGGGCAAGAACTGGATTTCGAGGGCATCCACGCCGATCCTCCCGTTGCGAAGCAAAGCGATCCAGGCTTCGGCGCCAGTGTAGGAGAGACTGATGTCGATCGGATAGTCGCCGAGCTGGCCGCGCCAGACTGGTCCCCGGGGACCTTCCCACAGCGGCAAAGCCGACGGAGGCAAGCCACTCCAGACTGCGAGGATAGTGTGCAAGGCGGCCCGAACGCGCGGCCGGGCGTCGCGTCGCACGGGCGGGACGGAAACTCGCACCAGGACGACGCGGCCGGCTCCCGGCAACGCCGGCACCTCCGGGAAGGCGCAGGGCGAGGAGAATGGAATTGTGCTTGGCATATCAGGAGCGGGAACTGGGGGCTGCCGGCGAACCTTCCCAACGGGTTTCCGCCGGTAACCGTTCTCCTTTGGCGACCAGCGTCAGCGGTCCCAGGCACACGCGATCGCCTATGTGTGTGTCGTAGAGGATGGTGGCGCGCGGGCCAACGCTGACTTGCGCGCCGATATCGACCTGCCCGATTTTCATGATGCGATCCTCGAACAAGTGCGTTTGCGGTCCGCACCAAGCGTTCAGTTCGGCTTCGTCCCCGATCCGGACGCAGTCGAATTCCGTCAGATCGGTGGTGTTCATATAGACTCCGCGGCCGATCCGGGCTCCGAGCAGGCGAAGAGCCCAGGGCAACATGGGAGTGCCGCGCAAGCTGTCGAGGAGGTTGGGGACCGCGAGCGATTCGTAGAGGCTGGTGACGGCTTCGCTGAGCCAGACAAACGGAGTCCACATAGGTGCGGCGCGCGGCCGGTAGCGGCCGACCAGCAGCCATTTAAGGGCGACGACGAAGACGAAGGAGCCCAGGCCGAATAGGCAACCGGCCAGGGACAACGCGGCTGCCAGCCTCATCACGGATGCACCGGCCTCGGCGAGGGGCACAACCAGCACGATGATGAGGTAGCCGGTAGCGATGATCAGGGCCAGCGGCAAGAGAATGCGCAAGGCCTCGACGAAGCCGCGCCCTAGCCGGCGAGCGGTCGAGGGCCGGAAGGTGAGCGAGGCGGGAAATCCTTGCACGCATTCGCGCGCGGGCAGGAGCAATGGCGGCGAGCCCATCCACGTTTGGCCCGGATGAAGCTGGGCGTTGGCGGGCGCGCGGGTCTGCACGCCTATCAACACGTCGTCGGGCACCACGGCGCCGTCCGGGACGTAAGCCCCGTTGCCAAGGAACGAGCGGTTGCCGATTTGGGTCGGTTTCAGGATCATCCAGCCGCCCCGCTGTTCTTCGTCCCCAAGCAACACGCCGTCGGCGATGAAGCAATCGTCGCCCAGAGTCAACAGCTCCGGCACCAAACCCTCAGCGGTTGAGACTTCGGCATGGCGCCCCACGCGCACGCCGAGGAAACGCAGCCACAGAGGCGCGTAAATGGAGGCGTAGAGCCCGTGGAGCTCGTGGAGACTGCTGTCGAGGATCAGCGTCATGCACTTCTTCCGCCAGTAAGCAATGCTATGAACCGAAGCGAGGCCGGCCGATTGGCGGGGCAGCAGCCACCGCAATCCCGCCGTCAACAGCATGGTGGCGCCCACGAATAGCGCGCTGGCCGGAATGGCGAGCATGAAGAACAAGCCGAAGGCCGAAAGCGGATGGAAGCTGGATTCGAAGATATCCCAGGTGTGCGCGTCCACCCAATCAATGAGCATGAAGGCCGGGAACGTGGGCAGGAAGAAGAGGACGGACACCGCGATGGCGGTGAGGGCGAACAAAGCTGCCTGCGCCCGGCGCCAGGGCGCCCGGAGTTTGGGCCGTGGCGGCAGCGGCTCGGCGACGTGGTCGATGCGACGGGCGGGCGCACCATCCCAGGTTTCCCCGGGCGGCACGGTGCGGCCGGCAGCCAGAGCAGATTGGCCGCGCAGACAGGCACGTTCGCCGAGCTCGGTGTCATTTTCCAGGACCGCGTAGGATTCGACGACGGCTTCGCGCCGGCAGCGCACCGGCCCGAGGATGAGCCAGCCGCCTTCGACCCGGGCATTTTCGATGTTCACGAACGTGCCCAGGCTTGCGCCGTCCTCGATCGTCAATAATTCCGGCACCCCGAAGGTGATGGCGTCAATCATCACGTCCTGCCCGATGCGGGCGCCGAGGGCGCGCAGGTAAGGGGCCATCCACGGCGTCCCAGCCAGGAGATAGGAGTCGGGCAGGTCAGCGAAGCGGTTGGCCAGCCACCAGCGGAAATAGGTCACGCCCCAAAGCGGAAAGCGCCCGGCGGTGAGGCGGCCGGCGAGGAGCCGTTTGCCGGCGATGGCGATGGCGAAGTTGGCGAACCGGGCGAGCACGAACGTGAGCAGCGACCAGCCCACCGCCCCCGCCACGCTATCGCCGGGTTCGCCGGTGCAATAGTGATAGACAAAGAACGGCGCGAGCCAGTCGGCGATGTGCAGCAGGACGAAAAAGGGCAGCACCGCGGCCTGGGCCAGCCCGCAGAGCCAGCGGCCCCGAGCCG